>Ga0247713_1000505_pt1 | contig 23264 bp, 25 predicted proteins | sample 21E_NmetaG_FD_189936 | JGI IMG/M metagenome (GOLD analysis project Ga0247713, IMG submission 189936) | Soil microbial communities from hillslope of Landscape Evolution Observatory, University of Arizona, Oracle, AZ, United States - 2-1-E_N | ecosystem: Engineered > Artificial ecosystem >... | reverse complement strand
ATCGTCACCGACGGCGACTCCTACCGCATGCGCACCCGAGGAGGTGGCCCCAACACCTAACCCACACCCGGCCAGGTGGGGAATTTCACCTGGCCACCAGTGGGGAATTTCACTTGGCCATTGACACTTCTTCGCATGGGTTACCGCCGAAGCTCTCCAAGGCCGGCCTGGCATCGTGGACAAGTACATCGGCGATGAGGTCATGGTCGTCTTCTCCGACGAATTCGGCTCCGAAGACCCATTCGCCGACGCGGTGCAGGCCGCCGCGGCGATGAGCCGGCACGACGTGCACGCGTACGCTCCGCACATCGGCATTTCGTCAGGCCGTGTCATCGTCGGCTATGCGGGCACGCCGCTGCGCTACAACGTGTCGGTGTTCGGAGCCCCGGTCGCACTCGCGGCTCGCTGCGCTGGGGTGAAGCCGGCGGACTCGGACAAGGCAGTGTCATCGACCATCGTGATGCCTGCCGCCGACTGGGGTACCCGCGCTCTCCACGATGTTCTGCCACCGCAGGTCGGCGAGCAGTTCGAACGGTTCGAACTCCTGGATGAGCGTGCCGTCGCCATGAAGGGAGTCGGAGAAGTGGCCGTCCGCGAGATTCACAACGTTGGCATTCATTTTCCCTCTCTGTCGGCGGAGAACCGCGCTCTTGATGGGCTCTACGCGCTGCATGTTGCTAACAGATACTGGCCGCGCTGGGAGGAGCCGGTGTCGAGCGCCGGCGAGTTCTCGCATGTGCGGCCGCTCGAGCCAGACGCTGGTACGTAACCCCGTGTGCGAGGGCGTCCGTTACCACGAGCGAACTGCAGCCGGCATCGGGGACTTGGCCGCACGATGGGCTCACAGAAGTTCGGCAGCTGTAGCTAGGACGGGGGAGGCATCCTCAAGTCGCCAGCAGCCTGAAACTGCAATTCATAGACACGGTCACGCCTGGTTGACATCTTGGCACTCACCCAGGTCACGGTCACATGGCGGTCAGTAGCAGAGTGCTCATGTAGGTGGGCGACGTCGAGTTCATGAGCCGCGACACCATCCTGAGGATCAGTCAGGTGGAAGGTCCCAACGATGCCGCCGAGGCTGGAATATGACAAGGTGGCGCGGCCCGACGCCACGACGTTCCCTGCACCGTCACGCAAGACCGCCGACGGCCATGACTCGCTTTGGATGTCGCCTGTCACGTCTATGTACCAATGTAGTCAGCGAGCCAGCCTTGGCCCCGGGTGGGACGCGGGGCTTCGGAGCCGAGCTCGGATAGATAACGGCTGGCGATAACTGGTGCCCAGAGTTCACCTGCTCGCCGCCGGATCCCGTCGGAGACTACGCGGACACCCATGCTCTTTGCTAGGGCAACTTCCATACTCGCGCAGTAGGAAATCACGAGCTGTTCGGCCGCACGGGTGACAGCCACGTAGGTAAGCCGTCGTTGTTCTGCAACCGCGTCAGCGACTGCGTCTTCCCCAAGATTGCTCCTGAGCGTGGGAACTATGCCTTCAATTGCGCCCACAATGAACACGACCGGACTGGTCAGCCCCTTGGACTTATGCAAGCTCATGATCCGGACATAGTCCGGACTTGCGGGAATATCGGCCTGAGTGATGCGGGCCACCAGTTCGTTCAGCAGTTCCGCGGGTGTCGAGACGCCCGGCAGCAGGTCAAGTGCTTCGACACGCAGGTCCGCCAGGGCATCCACATCCCCAGGTAGTAGTGCGTCGACAAGGTCAGGAAGCTCGGTGGGTACGGATGCCAACCGTGCAACCACGTCCTCGTAGCGGCTCAGGAGCGCCCGCATTGGCACTGGAAACCTCTGGCCGCCGCGGGCAAGTTCCAGCGCGTCTCGTTCCGTGATTCCTATGTCAAGGCAGTGTCGGCTCAAGGCGCCATATGCCTCGGCCCTTCCAGAAGCATCCCCCAGCCCCAGAAGTACACGCAGTGCGACAGGATCGTCGCCGCACACCAGACGGAGCAACGCGAGAGCTTCCTGTGATTCCGACGTGCGCACCGCCTCTTCAGCGAAGAAGGAGTGCGCGGGTACGCCTAGCTCTAGCAGACGCGCTCTGATCGCCTCACCGATTTTCCTGCGGTGTGTCAGCACGAGAATGTCACCGGGCTGCCGGCGCTCGGTGGCCACGTCGGTGACAATTGCTGTTACGACACCTTCGATCTCTTCATGCAAATCAGCCCATTGCACTATCGCTACATCACCCTCGGATGCCGTATCGAGTGGTTCCAGGGTCGGCTTGTCTCGATCGGGCGCCTGCGAGATGAGAGAGTTGGCAATGGCCAGAACGCGACGGGGGCAACGCCCGCATGTCCAGATCTCGTGGCAGTCAGCGTTCGGGTCCTCGAGGTAGCGGTGAATCCCGACTGGGTGTGCGTGCCGAAACTGATAGATCGACTGATCGTCGTCGCCGGCTACACAGAGATTCGCCTCATTCCGTTCGGTTAGGACATCCAGAAGTCGCTGCTCGAGGAAATTCAAGTCCTGGTACTCGTCGACGATTACGTGGTCAAAGGCTTGCAGGTCTTCTGCAGCCGGGTTGTGCCTCAGGTAGTTGTAGGCAAGTGGCACAACCTCGCCGATCAACATGGCGCGGTGGTGGCGCAGCCACCGAATCGTCGCCGCCTCGAAGGCCCGATCGTCCGCCACCACCGCCAGGCCGGGATGATCGTCCGCCCCCCGCGCCCAACCGGCTTCATAAGCTTCCAACCGCGATCGACGTTCCTTGATGTCGCCGAAGTCGCCTGGCAGGTCCCTCAGCATCAAGTCCGCTTCGTGTCTCATCAGCGGTCGGGGGTTCCTCTGCGTAATCGTAAGGACTGCGTCTCGCTGTAAAAGCCCGAAGCAGTAGGCATGCAGCGTCGTTGCGCGTACTGCTTCCGCCCCGTCTACGCCGAGAGCGGCCACCTTCTCGCGCAGGTCCTGCGCGGCTGTACGAGTAAAGGAAACCAGCAGGATCCGAGGTGGAGCGACACCTTCCGACAGCAGACGGGCGACACGGCGCATCAAGCCCAATCCCGTCTTCCCGGTGCCGGGACCAGCGAGAACCCCGATGCGAGCACTGTGTGAGCTAGCGATAGCGAGGTGCGGGCCTTCAATGCCCTCGTCCCACTGCATTGGGTCGTCTCCCGTCGTTGCCTGGCGTCCGACTGCGTAGCTTCAGTATCGGCGGGCACGCCCCGGCAGCCTAGGTGGCTGTCCACGACGTTGTTCCGCAGACAGTCCGACTACCGGTATCCCCGGCTCTACGCACTCCGGCAACCGTCTGAGATTTTCCGAATCTGCGGTGATGGCAGGGCGGGCAGGCTCACGCCTTGCGGGACAGGATCGGCTCACCAGGTCGCGCGGAGGTACCTGGGTCTCGTCGTAGCCACACCTTCGCCAATGCGATCTGCCGTCGGACCGCCAGGGCACCCGTGCCCGCGCGCCGCCAGTCGCGGTGGGCTTGGGCCGCTCGTTCGAGTCGCTGAACCAAGAGCTGCTCGCGAGTGGTGGTCCCGGCACGGTAGACATCCGTCGTCACGCCCCCTCCGGCAGGATTTGCTCGCGCCGCATCGAGCGCCTGCCGAGCACGTTCAAGTTCACCGGGATCAAACCGCGGCGGGTTGCCGATAATGACCTGTTGGCGGGCGTCGAGTTCGGCGAGCTGCTGGTAGTCGAGGTCGCCCAAGCGGCGGGCGAGATAGCGGTCGGTTTGGAGACACGCGTGGTCCCAGGCGGCACGGGCGTCGGGTCGTGAAGTCGCTGGGCGAGGACCGATCATCGGTGTGTTATCGGCGACTTGATGCCGCTCCCGGTATGCCGTCACGGCGGTGGCAGCCGTGAGCCAGGCTGACTCCTCGGCCGGATCCGGGGGACGTGCGTCGAGTGCTTCGGCCCATGGAAGCGGCTCACTAGTGGCCGCGAGCGCCGCGCGAATCTCACGCCAGCGCTGCCGCATCAGCTCACCGGCTTGGCGAGCAACAATCGTGGCCGGGCCGTGGGTCGGCGGCAAGGACGCGAGGGGTCCCCGCGGGCGTGGCGCGGGGGTCGAGCCGAGCACGCCGAGCCGCCAGTGCAGCACAGCGGCGGTCGAGTGCGCGTCCTCGACCTGCCGCATCCGGATCGCCTCCTCGACTAGGCCGGCGACGTCGTGGCCGGCCAGCGCCGCCTCACGAGCACGGCTGACCAGGCTGGACCACTCCGGCTCGTCGGCCGTCGCACCCATGCCCCGAGAGGCCAACGTTTGGCGGAGCCACTGATCGGTGGCAGTGCGGGCACTGTCTTCGAAGATTGCTCCAAGCCGTGCCAAGGATGAGATGTCGCGTAGCGAGTCCTCGATGGCCTGGTGCGCGGAGAGCCTGTCGGGGTCCTTTCGTTCCAGGACCCGCGAGAGGATCTCCTCCGGCGCTGGCAGGTCCTCGAGATCGCGGACGACGTCGCGGTCGGAATCGACCGCGACCCAAAGGTGGTTTCCGTTGCGACCGCGAGTCGCGGCGACGTACAGCTGTTCATGAGAGGTGTCAGCAGTGATGGCGGCATGGCAGACGTCGACGGTCATGCCTTGGGCACGGTGGGCGGTGGTGGCGTAGGCGAGGTGGCTGTACTCGGCCAGGTAATCGGCGGGCAGGGTGATCGTGGAGCCGTCCGAGTGGCGCCGGACCTCAGCGGCACCATCAGGGTAGGCCTGCAGGACGGTCCACACGTCGCCGTTGACGACCCAGCCGCGACTTGACGTCCGCAGCCGCCGGTCATTGCGACGCGTGACGATGTGATCCCCGACCGAAGCGACGTTGTCACGCAGCCGCACGGTCGGCCCGTCGGCGACAACTCCTGCCGCCAGCAGCGCGTGCCGTGCGTGTTCTGACAGGAGCGCTGCCTGCTCGTTCGTGGTGACGATCATGAGCACGCTGCTCCGCCCGCTTCCAAGCGTGGCGAGGGCGTCGGCGCGCCAGGCGCTGAACAGGTCAGTTTCAATGTTCCCGGCGGTGCCGCCGTGGATGCGGTCGCGCATCGCATACTCGGCCAGTGCGGCGGGATCGCGTCGGCGGAGCTGCAGGGTGGCGTCGGCTTCCCATACTTCGGTGAACCGGCGGATCTCGTGCAGACGCGCGGCGCCGACCCGTTCAGCCAGCAGGTCGAACGCGCCGCCGATGTGGATCGCAGCGAGCTGGGCGGGGTCGCCGACCAGCAGGACCTTGCCGCCGGCAAGGCGTGCCTGCTCGACGATCTCGACCAGGTCTGATGTCGAGACCATCGAGGCCTCGTCGACCAGGACGAGGGCACCGTCCGGCAGGCTCCAGTGCCCCCGGCGCGTTTCATACAGCCACTTGGCGCTGTTCTCGGTCCGGACCTGTGCCTCGTCAGCGAGCACAGCCGCTGCGGCCTGAGACACCGTTAACCCGAGCACCTCGCTGCCGTTGTGCTGCCAGGCGGAAACCACGGCACGGAGAGTGCGCGTCTTGCCTGCACCAGCAGGGCCAACCAGCAGCCCGATGCGCCGGTCGGAGCCGAGCAGCTCGCGGACCGCATTTCCCTGATCGTCACCAAGGTCGTGCTCACCGATGGATCTCTCGATGACATCGCCGTCGGGCGTGCGGCTGCTTGGCTCGGCGGCGACCTTGAGCAGCCAGGCTTCCTGGTCGAGCGTGGCGCCGAGTGTCCAGCGCTGCCGCTCGGGCTGGTCGTACACGCTGCTGCCGTCTCGTCGTTGCAGCTCGGCGGGTGCCTCGATGACGTCCGGCGCGGTCACCCCTACCAGTTCGGGGCGCCTGACCGCCCAGGCGACGAGTTGTTCCGCGTGTGCCTGAAGCTGCGCTGGGGGGAGATTGCCGGGCGGAAGGACGTCGAGCGCGGCTCGCAACAGGTCGTGACGGGTGAAGGTCGCCCGGCCAGATTCTGCAAGGCGTGTCAGGAGCGGTCCCAGCATGGCGTATGGGCCCGCGGGATCGGAGGTTGGAGTTTGCGGCCGTCGGCGGAGTACCTGCTTGGGGAGGCCGGCGAGCTTGCTGCCGTGGCGGCGGGCTGCGGTCTCCCACCGTTCCAGAGCCTCGCTGGGTTCGAGATGGCGCTTGGGTTGGCGGGTCTTTTTCCAAGCCGTCTGCGCCATCGCCGACAGCACGGCGGATGGCGCCTCCACCCCGTACTTGTCACGGTACGCGGCCGCCAACTCCTCGACGGCGGCCGTGATGGCGCGGCGTCGAGAGGAGAAGGCCTCGATCAGGTCGTCGTCGACGCCTTGCAGTTCCCGCAGGCTGTCAGGCCGGTCCCGCCAGGCAACCCCCAGCCGCCGGGTCAACTCGGCCTCCAGGGTGCGGTTGTAGAGCGCGCCCGCGCCAGTGCGGGCCGAGAGCAACGCTCGGCCGTCTAGCGCGCGCCACTTGCCATCGACCACAGTCTCGGCACGATTGAGAACGAGACAGTGCGTGTGCAGGTGCATGTCCCCGGCACGTGAGGTCCACTCGTTCATCCGCGCTACGACGAGGCCGGACGTGTCGAGCACCCGGACGCCGTTGCGTCCCGCTCGGACGTAGGCGGCGTGCTCCTCCAGATACACCAGCCCCGCGTCGACGGCGGCCAGGTGGGCACCCCAAACCTGCTGCTGGACGTGGCGGTCGCCGGCGGCCCACAGCAGGGACACGCTCTTGGGCGGCGAGAAGGTGCAATCCCATGCCGCCACCGAAGCGTGCGCACCACGACGACAGATCTCGTGTCTTGCCATCCACCGCTCGTACGGATCGGCGATCTCCGACGCCGCGGCGAGCACGCTGGCTTTTGACGCCGCCGCCTCCTCAGGCAGCCGGAACTTGCGACCGAGGTAGCCGCCGCCCGGCCGGACGGCCTTTGTGTAGAGCGGCACGAACTGAGACCGCTCAACCGCACCGGCGAGGTTCAGCACCTCTCCGCCTCGGCCCCACCACGAGGACGCGGGCGCGGACAAGCGCGCCGCCCCGTCCGTCGGGTCGCCTCGGTCGTCCGGGAGGTAGTAGTCGGCCAATCCGCGGCGGGCCTGGTTGAGGTAGTAGTCCACCGCTCCTCGGCCGGCGAGGATCTTCTTGACGGTCAGCACAGCCGGCCGTCCCGGTCCACGTGAATCTCGTGATGCATTGGTGCGTCCCGATGCTGGGGTCATGCAGGGAGTTGCCATCGGGGGACGCGACCTGTGACGCGGGCGCGCGGCTGGCCGAGAGGGACCAAACGCTCTGACAGGACGGGGCGATGTTGATCATCACCACGACCCAGGGCTTTCCGACGCGCAGGGGTGACACCTGGTTGCGGAAGTAGAAAGGAGGAGGCCGCTCGTCAGCGGCGGTCCTTCGGGGGGTTCGGATCACGGCCGGGTTTGATGGTGTCCGAGTCGCGGATGCGGCCGTCCCGGCCGTGGATCCGGACCTCCCCGCCCCCTTGGTTGCGCACGGTGTTGCGGGCCTTAGCGATGGCCTCTCGCTGTGTGCGGCTGACCGAGCTCGCGGTTTTGGCGCCCGGCTTCTTTACCGCCCAGCGGCCGTCATCTGTTCGCACGACGTGCCTGCTCGTCGGCTTGCCCTTCGCCATGACATCCTCCCATCCGCAGGCAAAACGCCACGCTAAGTGTGCCGCTATCTGCTGCCGATGTCTATGATCGGCTCAGGAGGAAACGGACTGGAATGGCAAACGCGGTCGGCCCGGATCACGTTGCGACCACCGACGTCATTGAGCGGGCGTGCAAGCGCGCCGTAGTGACGAGCAGTGCGGAGCAGGCCCGCTTCGTGCTTGAGACCGTGGGCGCGCGCACCGCCACCGCAGCGGTTGGGCTGCGGGACGCGAGAGCAGTCCGCGGCTGGGCGCGCGGGCAGCGGATCAAGCAGTCGGACGCCCAGCAGCGCCTGCAAGAGCTGTACCAGGTCGTGTGGGCGGTGACAGAGGCGTACTCGCCCGCGGTCGCTGCCGCATTCCTCCGTGGCACCAATCCCCATCTCGGTGATCGAGCCCCGCTGGTGGTGCTCGCTGAAGGGCCGCCGGACAAGGCAGGGCCGGCCTTGCTCGCCGCGGCACGTCGCCTCATCGAAGATTGACAGCCCTCCCAACCCGGCCCGTGCCGGCCGCTGGGGTGTGGCGGTTGCACCGTGATCCTGAGCAGCTGCCGCCGGCGAGTGAGCATCCCGGCGACAACCGCTACGACGATCCGAGACGCAACGCCGACGGCCGCTTCCTCGTTCGGTACCTGGCGACCAGCCTCCGCGGCTGCGCGCTTGAGGCGCTGGCGTGGTTGCGTCCCGACGAGGAGGCCAAGCGCCGCACCGAGGACGTCGTCGGTGAGGACGGCGACGACGCGCGCAGCCTGGCCGATGCTGTCGCGGACTTCCTTGCCACGAGAAAGGTGGCCAGGTGCAGCTTTCCCGAGGAGGTCCGCTTCGCCGACATCCACGCGCCAGCGACGCTGGCGTTTCCCGACACGGACCTCAACGTCGAGCCGCTCCTGGCCGCTCCCCGCGGTCGCGCGGTTCTCGGCGACGGGCTTCACCGCCCCCATCTCGACCAGGCCGGCGTACTGCTTGCAAGTGCCTTCGGCAGAGACGTCACCCGGCACGCCTCCCTGGCGGTGTGGGACCTCGACCCGCCCTACAGCGGCATCGCGTACCGCTCGCGGCATGACCTGGTCGAGTGGTGCTGGGCAGCCTTCGACCGGACGCCAGTGGAGTTCATGGATCCCGTGGTGTTGTCCCGGCACGTCGAGGAGCACCGCGAGGCGGTGCGTGACGTCGCCGAGTTGTGGCAGCTGCCGCTGCACCGGTGGCTCGTTGAGTAGCGCACTACGTCGACGCGCCGCGCCCGCATAGGCCCGGTCCGCCTCCCGCATAGGCACAACGCGGAGAAATTCTCAGAAAAGCTCCGCCGCATAGCCCCCAGCATCAGTTCGGCATCAGTTCAGCATCAGGTCGGGGGGACGGTCGGCACACCTCTGACCAGGAGCTGTGCCGATGTACGACTCGACCCCCGCCCCGTTCGGTGATGTCACCCGCCGCTGGACCACGCTCGAGAAGGACGAAAGGCAACAACAGGCGACCCGACTGCTCGGGTTTGGCTGCCCGGGCGGCGTCCTTGCCCACGTCGACCGGCCGGAATCCGACGGCGGAGCGTGCTACGGGCGCCTGGTCCCGGCGGCCTCCGCCGGTGACCCCATCGCGTTGGGCTGGCTGGCCACCACCCACCGGCCCTTGCTCATCGCACGCGGCCGGGCGCTACTCGACCACGACCCGACGGAATGGGGCGCGGTCTGCCTGGAGGTGCTCCACCGGACGGTCGCCAGCGCCGACCTCACGGAGACGAGGTGGCTGCGCCGTCGCGTCGCCCGCACGCTGACGAGCAGGCTGTCCAGGGTCGTCGCCCAGCACCTGACCCGGCGCCGGCGGGAGTGCCCTGTCGCCAGCCCCAGCCTCCACACCCAGCGGGATGCTATTTCCGGCGGGGACTGGGATCCGCACCCCGACCTCACCCTGGATCTCGATCGCGTGCTCGCCGCCCTCGACGAGCCGACGCGCGAGTCGCTGTTGGCGCTGGCCAACCACGAGCCGCTAGTCGGAGTAGCGGCACGGCACGGCCTCTCCTATGACGCGGTGCGGCAGCGGGTCACCCGGGCACGGAAGCGCCTGCAACCAGAGCTGGCGGTCTACCACCGCGCGAGCCAGTGATGACCACCGTGTTGCGCCCCGATCAGGCTGACCCGCACCACCTCGTTGAGGTCGCCCTGCGCTACGCCGCGCATGGCTGGCCCGTCGTACCGCTGCACACGCCCCGCGCCTCGGGTTGCAGCTGCCACCTCCGCGACTGCGGGTCGCCCGGCAAGCACCCCCGGACGGTTCGCGGGCTGCGGGATGCGTCCATCGACCCCGACCTGATCCGCACCTGGTGGGCACGGTGGCCCCATGCCAACGTCGGCGTGTCCACGGGCACCGCCTCCGGCCTGATGGTCCTCGACGTGGACCTGCCCGACGGCCCTGCCAGCCTCGCGCGCCTTGTCGCCGACCGCGGCCCGCTGCCCGCGACGTGTGAGCAGCGCACGGGCTCGGGTGGCCGTCAGCTGCTGTTCGCCCATCCAGGCCAGCCGGTCAGCAACCGAGCCCGGCTGCTGCCTGGGATCGACGTGCGTGGTGACGGCGGCTACATCGTCGTGCCGCCCTCGACGCACGCCTGCGGTGACCGGTACCAGTGGACCGGGCGCATCCCGCCAGCCGCACCGCCCGGCTGGCTGCTCGAATTGGCGGACCGGACCCGGACGTCCGACGTGGCGTCCGTTGAGGTGGCCGCTCCCCCGCTGGCACACGGTAGCCGCGAGCAGCGCTACGCCGCGTCCGCGCTGCACCGGGAGCTGACCCGCCTGACCTCGGCGGCAGTGGGCAGCCGCAACGACACCCTCAACCGGGCGGCGTTCAACCTCGGGCAGCTCACTGCGGCCGGACTGCTCGACCGTCAGTACGTCGCGGCGGAACTCGAGCGCGTCGCTACCGGTATCGGGTTAGGCCCAGCCGAGACGCGCCGGACCATTGATTCGGGGCTCGCCGCGGGCCTGCAGACCCCGCGCGCCGTCCCTGCTCCCCCGCCCCCAGGCAGCCGCTCCGTGGATGCACCGGTGCGGCGGATCGCCGCCCGTCGTGGCTGATGCGCACTGAGGAGGCAACGATGCCGACCACCCGTGTCACCGTCGAGCAGCGTCGGGCCGCCGCCGAGGAAGCCCTGGAGCGTGAACTCCGCCGCATCGTCGACTCCGGCGAGTACGGCGAGTGGTTCCGCCGCATGTCCCTGTTCCACCGCTACACCCCCGCCAACTCCATGTGGATCATGGCGCAGCTCGCCGACCGCCCTGCCGCCGCCGGCACTATCGCTTCGTATCGGACCTGGCAGCAGCTCGGCCGCCATGTCCGCAAGGGCGAGCGCGGGATCATGGTCTGGCACCCCAAGCCCTACTGGGTGGATCCCGCGACCGGTGACCGCGTGGCACCGCCGGCTACCGAGGCCGACCAAGCCAAGGTCAGGCGGCGCGTCGGCTTCGGAATCGGTTACGTCTTCGACCTGTCCGCCACTGAGGGGGAGCCGCTCCCGGAGCTCGGGCGGCCTGCTCCTGATCAGGCACCTCGGGAGCTCGCCGAGCACCTCGACGGCTACTGCCGTGCGCATCGGATCGCCGTCGAGGTCCGCGAGCTGCCTGAGGGGCTGTCGGGCTACTACCGGCGCGATGGCGACCGCGTCGCGCTCGACGCCGCCCTCAGCCCTGGGGAGCGACTGGCCGTTCTCGCGCACGAGCTGGCTCACCGCGAGGATCCCGAGCTCGTCGCTGCTGACGTCGCCGGCAACCGGGGCTACTACGCGCACAACCGTCCCGACTGCGAGGCCGTTGCCGAAGCGGCCGCCCATACCATCTCAGCAAGGTTCGGCCACGACATCACCGGCCACTCCGCCGGCTACATCGCCGGATGGATCCGCGGCGACATCGACCGGTTCAAGCAACTCCACGAGCGCGTCGGGCAGGTCACCCGACAGCTGGTCCCGCCAGACCAGCTCGACCGAGTGCTCGACGCCGCCCGCACGCAGGCGAGCGCCCACACCAGCCGGCACGCCGAGACGGCGGGGCGTTCACGATGACGGCAGACGGGACCGGCTCCCGTATGCCGACCGACGAGCAACTCGCCGACATCCTTCGCTTCGTCGCCCGCACCTGCCTTGAGGTGGAACGCGGCCTGCGTCCACCAGTCCACCTGGCCTCGCTGATGGACCCGACCCAGCGATCAATTCAACCAGGCCAGCTCGGACGCTTCGGTGGCGGACCAGTCCAGAACGACCACATCGGCCGGCCGCAGATTTCCCGGCTCACCGACACCCATATCGTCGCCACGGTCGTCACTAGGACCGAAGGGGACCGCTGGGGGGCACTCACTCTCAAGCTTCGTGCCCACGGGGGACGGTTGCGCGTAGTCGACCTCCAGCGCCTTCTGGCGGTGGCGCATTACCGAACCCCCCCGACCACAAGAGTGGCCGTCCCGTCTGACAACACGATCCAACACATCGCCGAGGCCCGTCGCATGGTCGCCGCCGCCCACGAGGCAACCGCGCAGCGGTTGGCCGAACTCACTCCTGACGCACCCGGTTATCGCGCTGCGCGCGACCTCGTCCGCCACTGGCAGCGCAAGCTCGGCGAACTGGACCGTCAACTGGTCGGCCTCAAGACACGCCAGCAAACGCGTGACCACGCTGAGCCGGTGCTGCGTCGATGAAGTCGAGTCAGGATCAGCGCTCAGTTGTCCACAAGCGCGATCGCTTTAGCCGGCAGCCACGACCGCGACGCTGGATCCTGTCATCCATCCAGTAGGAGGACTCACGATGTTCGACCGAGCCGGCATCGGCATCGAGGATCTGCCGTGGATCCACCGCGACCAGTTCGTCCACTACCTCCAGTTGGCGCACGCCCTCGGCGATCCCCACGACTGGCCGCGACTCCGCGAGCAGCTGCTGCAAGCACTGACTGCGGCGTTCGGCCTCGACGCCTGCACCAATGGAGAACGACTCACGCCCTCCCAACAACGCGCGCTCGACGTCCTCGACGAGATCCGTCCCCACCACAACCCCGCAACGCACTGGCCCGCATTCTTCGACACACTCTGGACCCGACGTCATGCCATCCGGCCAGACCTCCCCTGAGCCGGCTCTCATGGCGTCACCGATGCTCCTCCCCCGCCGGATGGATCGGAGGACTGAGAAATGATCGGTCTCCTTGTCGGTCTGCTCCTGCTGTCCTGGGTCTTCGGCCGGACCAGAGGTCTGCTCGGAGGTCTCGTCGGCGGGTTCCTCGGGACGCTCGTGCTCATTGGGATGACCAGCGCCGCCAGCAACGGCGAACTCGCGGCCATTTACAGCCCGGCACAGCTGCTATCCGCCGCTTTTGTCATGGCCGCTGCCGCGGCCGTCCTCGCCCTGGTCGCCCCGTACGCGACCGGCTTCGCGTCCCTGGGTTGGGGGGTCGGCGCCCTGCTCGCCGCGACCGCGGCGCGCCGAACAGGCCAGGCCATGTACATCCTCCCGCTTGCTGTCCACATCGCCGCTGCTGCCACCGTCGTGTGCTTGGCAAAGTGGCGAGCGGCAGCCTCCTAGAGCCACCCACTGCCGAAAACACGATTACCATCCCGGCGAAGTCGAATCGGGATAAAGTTGGCGATGGGACCAGCCGCTGCCTTGCAAGCAGGATCGGCCAGCGGGTCTATAACCATGAGACCTCGATGCGGAAGGTGCGGCACGGGAAGTGCCGCCGCTATCAACGCCCCCCCTGAAAAGCAGCGACATCCCGTTGCGGCGGCGTTGCACGGTCACGGCGGGAACCGTAGTCCCACCAAGACCAGCGCAACAAGACGTTCGACCGCTGCCTTTGAGCGCAGGCCTCGAGCAGCCGAGAGTGCGTGCAGGCAGAAGTTAGCGAGTTCGTACGGCGCCACGTTCGTAACGACGTGGCCGGCCTGAGCAGCGTCGCCAAGCAGATCCTGGATCATGGCGCGGAGGTGTCGCTCGGCGTGGCCCACGTGCTCGTCGCGGTGCAGCACTGCGGCGAGCTCGGTGTCGTGGTGGCCGTGCGACTCGTGGGATATCAGCGCGTACGCCTCCAGCACCGCTCCGAGTCGCTCACCAGCCCCGTCGTGGGCGTCCCGCACCGCCGCGAGGTGCTCCAAGTGGCCGTTGATCTTGCGCTCGTGCCAAGCGAGCAGGATCGACTCGACATCGGGGAAGTACTTGTACAGCGTCGCGCGCCCGATTCCGGTTTCGTGCGCGATCCGCGACATGGTCACCGACCGCAGCCCGTGGTCGGCGACAAGCTCCGCCACCGTCCGTAGGGCGGCGTCGCGCACCGCGCGACGGTGCGCGTCGATCGTCCCTTCCCACAGCTTCGGCACGACACCAGCGTACGACAAGCACACACCCGATACGCCCTGTTCAGCCGTATACACTCTGTATCGCAAACTTCCGCAGGAGTCCCTGACCGAAAGAGCCAGATGTGTCTACCGCCCCAAGACAGCGCCCCAGGCCGCGACGCCACGGCTCACGGTGAGTCGCCGCCTCGCGCCCCCCGCTGGGTCAAGGCCTTCGGAGTCGCCGGCCTGCTCCTGGCCGCACTGGTGGTGGCAGTACTCCTAGCCGGCGGCGGCCCGGGCGGTCACGGCCCCGCACGGCACCGCCAGCCCGGCGAGCAGGCGACCCCCGCCGCAACGCCGAGCGCGGCTTCGCCAGGCGCTGAGCACACGCCGCCTGCAGGCGGCGACGGATGACGATGTCGGGCGGCGCTCGAAGGCTCGTGCTCATCGTGCACCTCACCGTGTCCGTCGGCTGGATGGGCGCGGTAGCGGCGTACATTGCCCTGGACGTGACCGCGGCCACTGCCGATGACGCACAAATCCTGCGGGCCGCTTACCTCGCGATGGCGATGGTGACCCGGTACGTGGTCGTCCCCCTCGCTGTTGGCTCACTGCTCACCGGCGTCGTGATATCCCTTGGCACGAAGTGGGGGCTGTTCCGCCACTACTGGGTCCTCATCTCCCTGGTGCTCACGGTCGCGGCGACCGGTGTCCTGCTAGCCGAAACACGCACGATTAACGCGTTTGCCGCAGTGGCAGCGGATTCCGCGGCCTCAGCCGACGACCTGCGCGCGCTCGGGGGCACACTGGTCCACTCGGTGGGCGGGCTGGTGGTGCTGGCGGTCATCATGGTGCTGAACGTGTACAAGCCGCAGGGGATGACCCGGTACGGCTGGCGGAAGCAGCAACAGCGGCGCGCCGCACCGCGTCCACCGACGAGCCGGGCGTTGAGCGGCTGAGCGTTCGGCGGCGGGCGTAGGCGCGTCCACCGACGTGCGGCGGGCGGCGCGGTTGGACGGAACCCCGCTCACCGACGACAACGCCCTGCTGTACCGGGCGGCAGAGTTGGTGGTCTCCGTCAAACCCGACGCTGAAGCCGTCGACGTCGTCGTGTTCGCGGCGGGAATGCTCGCAGGAGAGGTTGCCGGTCGAGCGGGGACTCCCGAGCCGCCGGCACCGCGCGTCCGTGGCGCAGCCGCAGCGGGGGGCACGGCAGCAGCCCGGCTGCGGCAGCCAGGGTGCTACCCCGTAGCGGCCAGCGCGTCGCGCAACTGCTCGTAGGTGGGTGACCCCGCGAACCCGCCAGGAGTCTCGTACACCCGGCACGACAGCCCCACCCGTTGGTCGCCTGCGGGGAAGAGGTCGACGCCGCCGACGAGGACCGTCGGCGAGCCGCGGAAGCCCTCCGCGTGTGCGTCCTCCGTCGTGGCCAACGCGCGGCGGGTGAGGGTGAACCCGAACTCGTCCGCCAGCCTGGCGAGCCGCTCCTCGGCGAGCCGCCAGTTCGGGCAGCCCTCGGAGTACAGCAACGTGACCTGCGGGCCTGTCACGCTGTGTCGTCGCCGCGGGCCCGACCAGCCGACCGCCCCGGCCGCGAGCAGCAACGCTCCGCCCAGCACGTACACGGCGCGAATGCCCACTGCGTCGGCCAGGATCCCGCCAAGACCCAGGGACACGAGCCGGGCGGCGTTCCACAGCACGTCGTACAAGGCGAACGCGCGGCCCCGCAGTTCGGCGGGAACCTCGGTCTGCAGGGTCGCCTGGTACGCAATCATCCCGGTCGACGTGCCGACGCCGTACGCGCCGAGTGCGGCGAACGCGACTGCGGGGTTGCCGACGCCGGCGAGCGTCAGGTCCACGCCTCCGCGCAAGAGGTACGGGCCGAACAACCACCTCCTATCCGACGCGCGGATTCGCGCGCGGAGCATCAACGGCCCGACGGCGGCGCCGACGCCGATGGCGGCGAGTAGGAAGCCGAACCCTGACGCGCCCACGCCCAACCACTCGTCGGCGAGCACGACGAGCAGCCCGCCGGTCGCGCCGGCGGACAGGGAGGCCAACACCTGCACGACCGCGAGGCGGGAGAGCAGCGGGTGCGAGCGGACGGCATGCACCCCGGCGACCACGCCTGCCCACCCGCGTACGGCGATGTCGGCGGGCGTTCGACCCGCGGCCAGCCTCAGCAGCACGGCGGCGGACAGGACGTACGAGACGGCGTTGGCGCCGAACGCGACGCCGGGACCCAGCCAGGCGACGACAAGGCCGGCGACGGGAGCGAGCACGACTTGCACGGCCACGGCGACGGTCCACAGGGCGGCGTTCGCGTCGACCAGCTCGTCGGCCTCCACCACCTCCGGCGTGACCGACGACGCGGCCGGGTTGAACGCCATCGCGACCACCGAGAGCCCGAACGCGACGCCGTACGCGACCGCGACGTTGCCGGCGTAGACGGCCAGGAGCACCGCGAGCGCCGCGCGAAACAGGTCAGCGGCGATCATCACCGTGCGGCGCGGGTACCGGTCGGCGACGAGCCCGGCGACCGGGCCGAGCAGCAGCACGGGTGCGACCTCGAACGCGACCGTGGCGGCGACGCCCAGCCCCGAACCCGTCAACCGGTAGACGAGGACCACGAGCGCAACACTGTTGAACGCGTCGCCGGCGCGCGACACGGAGTGCGCGAGGAACAGCCGCCGCAGCTCGGCGCGCCGCTTCAGAAGTGACAGCACAAGCGCCATCCTGCCCGGCCGCTTCCGTGCGCGCTCCCCCGGCTAGCCGTGGCCGAGGCGAGGCGCCGCCTGCAGGCCGTCCGGCGTCAGGCGGTGCAGTGCGGGCCGGCCGGAGGCTGCGTGAGGGTGCCCGACCCGCGCGGCGGCCCGGTCACGATGGTCGACGTGTCGACGATGACGCGCCCCTCCTCGACGGTGACGGGGAACCGGTCGAGGCCCCTCGGTGCCGGGCCGAACTGGTACTCACCCCACACGTTGTAACGGGACCCGTGGCACGGGCACTCGAACCACGACGACGAGTCGCACCAAGGGACGCGGCAGCCCAGGTGGACGCACTTGTGGTACAGGGCCATGAAGCCGCCCGCCGTGATGTCGGCGTACCGGCCCTCCGGGTCGTCGGCCGGGTCGTAGGCGACCAGGTACGCCCGACCAGCGGGGAAAGGCATGTGCCCCTCAGCGGCGACGGCCCCGGCCACCGCTTCGGCAGTGCCGGCGTCAAGGCGCGCGCCGAAACCGCCGCGCAGGCTGGGCCACAGAAACGCCAAACTGGCCGCCCCGAACGAGATGAGGACCCCGGCAGCGGACGCCGCGAGTCCCCCTCGGAGGAACTGCCGCCGTGTCGGCCCGCGGCGCGGCAGCGTCCTGCGTCGGGTCGCGTCGGTCTCCGGCTGCGGGGTCGTCAGCGTGGGGCTCGTCATGTGCATCACCCTCTCGCCCAACTGATACTACTATACGTCGTAGGAGTCTTGCCGAGACTTGGAGGGACACTTGAGGGTCTGTCTGAACAAGCGAGTCGCGGTCGGCCTGCTCGTGGCCGCTGCCGGCGTTTACGCCATGGCTCCCTCCATTTTCGCTGCTGCGTGGCCGCTGTTCGTAGTGGCCCTGTGCCCGCTGTCAATGCTCCTGATGGTGTGGGCGATGAGAACCCAGGCTCCCGCCTCGTGCGAGCACGCGCACGAAGACCGGGCCGCCGCTGCTCGGCCCGGCGCCGCCGCCGGGGCCCCCTTGCCGGTGCCGATCCGCCCGACCGCCCGACGGCAGTGAGCGTTCCACCCGCTCGCTGCCGCGGTAGGCGGTCGCACCGCGTGCCGGGCGGCGCAGGGCACGCTGCTGCGGCAGTGGTGGTTGTGCTGCTGCTCGCGGCGTGCGGGTCCGCGCCCGGGGCGGCGGAGGGCGAGGTGCTGCCTGCGAGCGCGATCGCCGCTGAGGACGACCCGGGACTGGTTCATGTCCACGGGCTGGGGGTGAACCCGGGGGACGGGGACGTGTACGCGGCGACGCACTTCGGTCTGTGGCGAGTGCCCGCCGAGGGCGACGTTCACCGGGTCGCCGACTCGGGCCACGACTTCATGGGGTTCACCGTCGTCAGCAGGGACAACTTCGTGGCCAGCGGCCACCCCCTGCTCACTGACGACATCCCTCCGCTCATGGGCCTGGTGGAGAGCACGGACGCCGGGCGGACGTGGCGCAGCCTGTCGCTGCTGGGCGAGGCGGACTTCCACGCGCTGCGGGCGGCGCACGGCGCCGTGTGGGGGTGGAACTCAAGCGACGGCGGGTTCATGGTCAGCGAGGACCGTGAGCAGTGGGACCGCCGTTCCACGGTGTCGTCGCTGGTCGACTTCGCGGTGGACCCTGCGGACGCGGAGCATGTCGTGGCAGTCACGGCCGATGACCAGGACGCCCTCGGGATGCAGCGAAGCGGTGACGGCGGCAGGACGTGGGAGCCGGTCGACGCAGCACCGCCACTGGTGCGCGTGGCGTGGGAGGAGAAGGGCACCCTCTGGGCCGCCGGTCAGGACGGGGCCGTGTGGCGCAGCGTCGACGGCGGCGCGCAGTGGGAGCAGCGCGGCGAGGTGCCCGCTGCGCCCGAGGCGTTCGCCGCGGACGGCGACACGCTGCTCGTCGCGGCGGGCGGGGCGATCCTGCAGTCGGACAACGGCGGGGAGAGCTGGGACGAGCTGTACCGCGCGCCTGTTCAGTGACCGGTGCGGCGCCGGCGCTACACGTCCTCCGCTTCGAGCCTCACCTGGCGCTGGAGGAGGTCGAGCAGCTCGCCCATGAAGCCGTCGACGAGGCGGTAGTAGATCATGCGCCCCGCCCTGCGGTTGCGGACGACGCCGGCGGTCCTCAGCAGGCGCAGCGCGTAGGAGACCGACGACTCGGACGTGCCGACGGCGAGGGCGATGTCGCCTACGCACATCTCCTCCGCGCCAGTCAGGGCGTACATGATTCGCGCGCGGACAGGGTCTCCGAGCAGGCGGAACAGCTCGGCCACCTCGGCGGCCTCCTCGTCGGACGGCACCCGTGCTCTGGCGGCCTCGACTCTTTCCGGGTCGACGGGGTGCGGGTGGTGCTCGCTCATGGCCGTCAAACTACCCCGGTTCTCCGCGCTGCTGCTCCGCGTCCGCCCGGCCCAAGCGGACGGCGGTCTGCGGTTGGCGCACGTGCGGACAGTCGTGCAGATGTCGAGGTATGTTCTGTTGGAGTCTGATTTCTACTGGTTGCGCGACCGACCCTCTTGGCCCCTGACGCTATTGTTCCGACGCGTCGTCGTAGAAGGAGAAGCAGTGGCTGCCAAAGACCCCGTATGCGGAATGACCATCGAAGAGGCGGACGCGGTGGCGACCGTCGAGCACGACGGTGAGACCTACTACTTCTGCAGCAAGGACTGCGCGGAGGAGTTCACGGAGAACCCAGAGGACTACACGACCTAGCGCAGGTCCGGGCGGTGCTCTCCTCGCTCGCGGCGGCCCTCTTCGTATTCCTCGCGGCAGCGCTGGCGGTGCTCGTCTACCGGTGGCTGGACGGGGCCGTCTCCCCCAACACCCAGGAGGAGCCGCAGCTCGTGCCGTTCACCGGCGGCCACGAACCCGCGGCCCACGCGTGGAGCCGGTTCCACGTCCGCTACTACGCCATGGCGGTCCTGTTCCTCGCGTTCGACATGGAGATGGTGTTCATGTACCCGTGGGCGGTCGTGTACGTCCGCGAGGGACTCACCGCGCTCGTCGAAATGCTCATGTTCATCGTCATCCTCCTCGTCGGTGTCCTGTACGCCTGGCGCGAGAACGCCCTGTCCTGGCAGTGACCAACCCGCTTCGGCACCTGGCCGCCGGCGCACCGGCGCCCACGTACCTCCTGCGAGGCGCCCTCGACGCCGACGCCGACGCGGTCCGCCTCGACCCGCGACTGCGGGTCGTCGACTCGCCCCGCCACGCGACCGTCCTGCTCGTCGCCGGCCGGCTGCCCGACCCCTTGCTCACGCCTGCGGCGCTCACCCACGACGCGCTGCCGCACCCCCGCGCGTCCGTGTGGTGGGGCGACGGCGACCCGCCGGCCCGGTGGCTACGAGAGGCGGTCCGCGTGCCCGCTGACGGTGACCCGGCAGCGGCGGTCTGCGACGCCCACGCACAGGCCGTGCTCGGACGACGACCTTCTGAGCCCGCAGTCGGCACTGTCGTCGACAGGGCGGCGTGGGACGGCGTCGGCCCGTACGGCCACGGCGGGTCCGGCATGACCGGCGGCACCCCGTACGGCCGGTCGCTTCCCGACCGGGACGACGACCCCCGCGACGGCCTCACCCTGGACGTCCTGCGCGTTACGGTCGGCCCGTTCTTCTCAGCCCTCCCCCCCGGCCTGTCCATCGACGTGCGCCTGTACGGCGACCTCGTCGGGGCCTGCGAGTTGCACGAGGACCCGTTCGCCACCAGCGGGTTGTCCTTCGTGGCGCCCCACGCCGAGCCGTTCGAGCGCGCGCGCACCGAGCGGGTGGCTGTCGCGAACCTGGAGCAAGCACGGATCTCGCACCACCTACGGGCGCTCGCCCGCACCCTTCGCCTGCACGGGCTGCACGCCCTCTCGGACCGTGCGCTGCGGGTGGCCGTGGCACCCACCAGCAGCCGCTCGGTCGAACGCCTGCTCCGGCTCGTTGCGGCGTCCGGCGCGCCACGGGCGGGGGCTGGAACCGCCGTCCTAACCGCGGAGGCCGCCGGGCTGGGGCTCGGGGTGGTCGCGCGCGCATCCGGTGTCGCCGACGACGCTCGGGAGCATGACCCGGCGTACGCCCCCCTGGGGTTCGAGCCGGTGACGCAACGGCGGGGTGACGTCCGCGCGCGTACGCAACAGCGGGTCGCCGAGATACGCCAGTCGCTGCGGCTGTGCCAGGCGGCGGGCGACGCGGTGCGCGAGCCGGGACCTCCGGTGGAGGACCCACGCCTGCCGGTAGACGCACTCCGCGAGCCCGTAGCCGAAACGCTCGCCGGCCTGGAGTGGGGGGACGCCGTCCTCGCGCTCGACAGTTTCGACTTCGCTGTAGGGACCCCCCGTGCCGCCCGCGCCCCCGCAGGTGTGCCGTGACCGCCCTGTTGTTCGCTGGGGTCGCCGTCGGCGCGGCTCTGTCGGCCGGTGTGCTGACCGCTGCGGTGTTCGACGCAGCGGTGGGCGCGACTGTGGCGAGGACCGCCGGTGGTCCGCGCGGCGTCCTCCTGACACCGCTGCGGCGGGCCGCGGTTGTCGCGGTCCAGCGCCGGACGACCACAGAGCGACCGGACGCACGTGCGTGGGCGCTGGCCCCCGCGCTGCTGCTCGGGCTCGCCGCGGTGATGCTGACCGTCGTGCCCGTTGCCCCGGGGGTCGCTGTGGCGGACGTGCCCCACGGGGTCGTGCTGTTTGGGGCAGCGGCGGCGACGGTGCTGATACCTGTGTTCCTCCAGGGTTGGTCGCCCAACAGCGCGTTCCCGCTGCTGGGCGGCTACCGGATGTTCGCGCAGGGACTGTCGTCGATGATCCCCTTCGCACTCGTCCTCATCGCTGCCGCCCTGCCCGCTGAATCACTGGCGATCGGCGACATCGTGGCAAGCCAGCAGGGCCTGTGGAACGTGGTTCGCACACCGCTCGGTTTGCCCGTGTACCTCGCAACGGCACCCGCCCTCGCGTTCTGGCAGCCGTTCTCCGGCCCGGCGGGAAGCGACTTGGCAGGCGGCGTCGAGCTGGAGGCGTCGGGGCCGCACCTGCTCGCCTGGCGGTGCGCGCAGTACGGTGTCCTCGTCGGCATGTCCGCCGTCGGGGCGGCGGTGTTCCTCGGCGGGTGGGCGGGGCCGGCGCTCCCCGGGCCCGTGTGGGTGGTCCTGAAGACGCTGTTCTTGGTGTTCGTGCTCGTGGTCGCTCGCCACCTCGTCGCCAGGGTCCGCATGGAGCGGTTCGTCGTGGGCGCCTGGGTCGTGCTGCTGCCCGCCGCGCTCGCAGACGTGTTCATCACCGGGTGGTGGCTGCTGTGACGTCGTGGGCGGTCGACTCGGCTTTCGCCGTGTTCGCGGTGGCCGCGGTCGTGACCGGCTTCCTCGTGTTCCGGACCGACTCGATGGTGCGCGCGTCGTTCTGGCTGCTCGCGTCGTTTGTAAACGTCGGACTGATCCTCGTGCTGCTCAACGCGCGGTTCCTCGGGTTCTCCGTGGTCCTCATGATGGCCGGGGAGATGTCGGTGATGGCGATCTTCATGGTCATGCTGATGATGAACCCCGCCGGGTTGAACCCGATGACGATGGTCCACCAGCACCGAGCTTCCGTAGCGGCAGGCGTCACGGCCTTCCTGGCACTGGCGGGCGTCGGCATAGTCGTCGACTTCCCCGACGACCCCGCGCGCCAGGACCCGGCGCAGGTGACCGCGGAGCTGGGCGTCGAGGAGCTCGGCGACTCGATGCTCGTGTTCCAGACGGCCGGCGCCGCGCTGCTCGCCACGATGATCGGCGGCATCGCCGTCACCAGCCGTCGCGGCCGGTACGGCACCGCGGACGAGGGATCCGTCCCCCCGCCTCTGGACCCGCCCGACGCCGAGTCCGCCCTGTGACGCTCGACGCGCTCCTCGTCGTGGCGGCCGCGCTGGTCGGGATCGGCGTGTACGGCGCGCTCAGCCAGCAGTCGTTCGTGATGATCATGATGGGTATCGAACTGATCATCAATGGCGCGCTTCTCGCCGCGGTCGCGCTGTGGGCATACAGCTCGGGCGGGAGCCCCAAGGGTCAGATGCTCGGCGTGGTGATCCTCACCGTCATGGCGGTGGAGGCGGCGCTGGGCTTCGCAGTCATGACGAACGTGTACCGCGTCCGCAAGGCCGACATCACCGAGAAGACAAAGCGGCTTCGCGGGTGACCGCCGCCGTCGTGCTCCTGCCGCTGCTCGCAGGGCCCCTCGTGTGGGCGTTCGGCGCGCGTGTGGCGCCGCGTAAGGTAGGCGGCGCCTGCGCCGTGACGCTGGGCGCCACGCTGGTACTGTCCGTCGCCGCCGCGACGACCGGGTCCTCGGCTGCCGTCGCATGGGCTGCCGGGCTCGCGCTCACCCTGTCCGCCGACGGGGTGGCCGGGGCGGTCGCGGTGCTCGTCGCGGGCGTCGGCACGGCGGTCGTCGCGTACGCGGCCGCGCACGAACCGCCGGCGTCGCTGCCCCGTCTGCTCGGCTTGCTGGTCGCGTTCGTCGGGATCATGGAGCTGCTGGTCCTCGCGGACGACCTGCTCACCCTGATCATCGCGTGGGAGCTCAGCGCAGCCGTGTCGTGGGCACTAATCGGCTCCGACTGGTCCGACGACGACGCCGTCGGCATGGCCGCTCACGCGTTCAACACCACCCGAGCTGGCAGCCTCGGGCTCGTCGTCGCCGCGGGTGCGTCGCTTGCCGGGTCCGGGTCGCTCGCCTACGAC
>Ga0247713_1000504_pt1 | contig 23337 bp, 24 predicted proteins | sample 21E_NmetaG_FD_189936 | JGI IMG/M metagenome (GOLD analysis project Ga0247713, IMG submission 189936) | Soil microbial communities from hillslope of Landscape Evolution Observatory, University of Arizona, Oracle, AZ, United States - 2-1-E_N | ecosystem: Engineered > Artificial ecosystem >... | reverse complement strand
CGTCCTCGAGGAGCGCGACATCCAGGTCCGGGGGTACAAGATCCGCCTGCCGTTGGACCTGATGCTGGTGGCCTCGGCCAACCCCGAGGACTACACCAACCGGGGCCGGATCATCACCCCGCTCAAGGACCGGTTCGGCGCCCAGATCCGCACCCATTATCCGCTCGACACCGACCTGGAGCTGGCCGTGGTGCGCCAGGAGGCGCGGTCGCTTGATGCCGACGGGGTCGGCATCCCGGGGCTGCGGCTCGAGGTGCCCGACCACATGGCCGAGATCGTGGCCGCCGTCAGCCACGAAGCCCGGCGCAGCCCGCACGTGAACCAGCGGTCGGGCGTCTCGGTACGGCTGACCATCGCCAACTACGAGACCATGGTGGCCAACGCCACCCGCCGGGCGCTCCGCCTGGGGGAGACCGTCGTCGTCCCCCGGGTGAGCGACCTGGAGGCCCTGCCGGCGTCAACCGCCGGGAAGGTCGAGATCGAGACTCTGGACGAGGGCGACGACGGGGCGGTGCTGGAGCGGATCGTGAAGTCGTCGATCCTGGCCGTGTTCCGCCAGCGATGCCCGATGGAGCGGTTCCGGGACGCGGTCGCCGAGTTCGACGGCGGCACCATCCTCCATACCGGCGACGACGTGGCCTCGGCCGACTACGTGGCCGCCCTGGCCGAGCTTCCCGCGCTGCGGGACGCCGTCCTGCCCCTGTCCGGCAGCGAGAACGCGGCGGCCGTGGCCAGCGCCGTCGAGATGGTCCTGGAGGGCCTGCACCTGTCCCGTCGCCTGAACAAGGACGCCTCCGGCGGCCGGTCGACGTACCGAGGCCGGGGGTAGGTCCCATGCCCGCCCGTTTCCGGTACTCCCGGTGGGACGGGACGCAGACCGGGTTGGAGCTCACCGCCGAGGAGGTCCTGGCCCAGGCCACCGACGACCTCGTCTACCACGGCGACGTCAACGCCGCCCTGCGCCGCATGCTCCAGGAGGGGCTGAAGGACCGCATGGGCGAGCGCATCGCCGGACTGCGTGAGCTGCTCGAGCGGCTGCGCCAGCGTCGCCAGGAGGAGTTGGCCAACCACGACCTGGGCGGCGTGTACGACGACATCGCCAACGAGCTGCGTGAGGTGGTCAACCTGGAGCGGGTCGCCCTCGACCAGCTCGAGGAGGCCGCCCGCCAGTCCGGCGACCAGCGGCGGGAGGACGTCGTGGGGGCGGCCATGGCCGAGCGGCGCATGGAGCTCGACCTGCTGCCGCCGGACCTCGCCAGGCAGGTGCGCTCCCTCTCGGAGTACGACTTCGTGTCGGGCGAGGCCCGCCAGCAGTTCGAGCAGCTCCTCGACCGCCTGCGGCAGGAGATGCTGCGGGGCCAGTTCAACCAGATGTCCGAAGCAATGGCCAACACCACCCCTGAGCAGATCGCCAGGACCAAGGACATGCTGGCCGCCCTCAACGGGATGCTCGACCAGCGGGAACGGGGCGAGGAGCCGGACTTCGACGGGTTCATGCAGGAGTTCGGCGACTTCTTCCCCGGCAATCCGGAGACCCTCGACGAGCTGCTCGACCAGATGGCCCAGCAGATGGCGGCCATGCAGGCGTTCCTCAACTCGCTGTCGCCCGAGCAGCGGGCCGAGCTCCAGGCGCTGTCCGACCAGCTCCTCGACGACATGGACCTGCGCTGGCAGATGGATCAGCTCGGCCGGCGGCTGCGGGAGGCCCGGCCGCAAGCGGGCTGGGGGAACAGCTGGAAGACCAGCGGATCGGGCCCGATGGGCATGGCTGAGGCAGCCGAGCTCATGGACCGGCTCGGCAACATCGACCAACTGGAAAACCTCCTGCGCACTGCCGCCCAACCGGGCGCCTTGGTCGAGGCCGACATCGAGGTGGCGGCCGAGCTACTGGGGGCTGACGGCGCCCGCAGCCTCGAGCGCCTGGCCGAGCTGTCCCGGATGCTGCAGGAGGCGGGCCTCATCGAGACCAGGGAGGGCCGCCTGGAGCTGACGCCCCGGGGACTGCGCGTCGTGGGCCAGCGGGCGCTGTCGGACCTGTTCGCCCGGCTGTCCAAGGACCGCCTCGGCCGTCACCAGGCCGAGCGGGAGGGCCCGGGCCACGAGCGCACGTTCGACTCGAAGCCCTACGAGTTCGGCGACCCGTTCCATCTCGACATCGAGCGGACGATCCGCAACGCCCTGGGCCGCACGGGCGGCGGCACGCCCGTCGCCCTGGACCCCGAGGACTTCGCCGTCGAGCGGACCGAGGTCCTGACCCGGACCAGCACCGTCTTGCTCCTCGACCTGTCGCTGTCGATGCCGATGCGGGACAACTTCCTGGCCGCCAAGAAGGTGGCCCTGGCCTTGCACGCGCTCATCACCAGCCGCTACCCCCGCGACTACCTGGGCATCATCGGCTTCAGCCAGGTGGCCCGTCCGCTGAGGCCGGAGCAGCTCCCCGAAGTCTCGTGGGACTTCGTCATGGGGACGAACATGCAGCACGCCCTGCTCCTGGCCCGCCGCCAGCTGGCCCGCCAGTCCGGCACCAAGCAGATCGTGATGATCACCGACGGGGAGCCGACCGCCCACCTGGAGGCCGACGGCGGCGTGTTCGTGAACTATCCACCGGTGCGGGAGACGGTCCGGGCCACGTTGGCCGAGGTGGCCCGGTGCACGGCCGAGGGAATCCGCATCAACACCTTCATGCTCGACGCCACCGACCACCTCCAGGCCTTCGTCGAGCGCATGACCCGCATGAACCGGGGCCGGGCCTTCTTCACCACGCCCGAGACGCTGGGCAGCTACGTCCTCGTCGACTTCCTGGAGAACAAGCGCGCCCAGCGATCCGCCCGCGGCCGCCGCCCAGCCTGATCCCGATTCTTTGTCCGCTGGCGTACCGTGGCGGTGCTCAGGCGGACAAAGAACGCTCGTAGAGCCGCAGGGTGGGCTCGTTGAAGGCGATCAGGCGGACCAGCTCGACCGAGGTGGGAGTGGACCGGATGGTTTCGACGGCGACGGTGGCCGCATCGTCGGCCGGGTAGCCGTAGACGCCGGTGGAGATGGCGGGGAAGGCGACGCTGCGGGCCCCCAGCTCGTCGGCGACCTCCAGGCTGCGGCGGTAGCAGGAGGCGAGTAGCGCGGGTTCGCCGGACGAGCCGCCCCGCCACACCGGCCCCACCGCATGAATGACCCAGCGGGCGGGCAGCCGGTAGCCCGGGGTGGCCTTGGCGTCGCCGGTCGGGCAGCCGCCGAGCGCCCGGCACGCCTCCAGCAGCTCCGGCCCGGCGGCCCGGTGGATGGCCCCGTCCACGCCGCCCCCGCCCAGGAGCGAGGTGTTGGCCGCGTTGACGACGGCGTCCACCGCCTCGGTCGTGATGTCGCCCCATACCGCTTCGAGCCGCATTTGTCACGGATGGTACCGATCCGGCCTTGCACTGGGGCGGAAAAGGGGTCATGATCACATTGTTGTAATTACATCCGTGGCAGCACAGAAGCATGCGCCGCACGACGAGCACTGGTGAGGGGAGGCGGCCACATGATCGAGCAGAGGCGGGGACACCGTTTCGACCTCGGGGACCGCAGCTGGCAAGGTCAGGCCAACTGTCTCGGGGTCGATCCGGACCTGTTCTTCCCGGAGCGGGGAGCGTCGACTCGGGAGGCGAAGGGTGTCTGCCGAGGGTGCGTCGTACGCGAGGAGTGCCTCGAGTACGCCCTGGTGAACGGCGAGAAGTTCGGTATCTGGGGCGGGCTGAGCGAGCGGGAGCGTCGCCGCATCCGCCGCCAGCGCACCGTGGCGCGCGGCTCCGGTGGAGCGGCGACCGCGTAAGGCTTCCCCGCCTTCCCGGCGGCGTCCGAGAGCGAACCACGATCCGCTCTCGGACGTCAGCCAGGGAGGGCCCGAGCGGCCCTACAGAGCGGGGGGGAGGGCTTTCGCAGCGGAGAGGTCCAGTTGGGCCCATCGGTCGGCCGGCACCGAATCGAGGACGGCGGCGGGTACGAGGCCGACTAGCTCGGCCCGGTCCACTGCGGCCCGAGCGGCGACCAGGTCGTAGGCGTCGGCCGGCCCCACGCGGTATGGGTCCACCAGGTTCATCGAGACCTGGGCCCGGCCTCCCACATCGAGCCCTATCGCGCGTAGGCCTGGTCCCCGGATCTCCCGGGCCACCCGCCGGGCGGCGCCCACGTCGGCCCCGTCGGCCAGCCACACGTTGTAGGCCACGAGGACCGGCCGGGCCCCCGCGCAGATGGCGCCCGCGGTCGGATGGGCCACCGGTCCGCCGGTGTCGGGCGCCAAGCCGGTGAAGGCGTGCCGCCGCACGTCGGGCAGCGTGCGTTCGGGGCCGTACAGGAAGCAGGGCACACCCAGCTCCTCGCCGGCCCAGGCCGCGAACCGGTTCCGAGCGGCCACTGCGTCATCGATGGAGGCGCCCTCCAAGGGGACGAAGGGCACGACGTCGACCGCCCCCAGCCGGGGATGCACCCCGACGTGGAGCCGCAGGTCGATCCGCCGGACGGCCTCGGCGGCCACCGCCCGGGCCGCGTCCTCCACGTCGGGCCCGGCCAGGGTGAGGACCGACCGGTTGTGGTGGCGGTCGACGTGCAGGTCGAGCAGCGCGTCACCGGCGGCGCGCGCCACGGCCTCGATCACCGCCGGGTCGGCGCCCTCGCTCACGTTCACCACGCACTCCAGCACGTCACTCCTAGGCTCGCGCACGTGGACGTCGGCCTGGCCCTGCCCCAGTACGACTTCTCGGTGCCGGGCGAGTCGCCCCTGCGCGGGGAGACGCTCCTGGGATGGGGGGAGCGGGCCGAGGCCCTCGGTTTCGGCTCGGTGTGGCTCTCCGACCACCTCTTCCTCGACATCAGCCGTTACGGCGCGCCGGCGGGCGACCACGGCTGCTTCGACCCACTGGTGGCGCTGGCCGCGATCGCCCGCCGGACCACCTCGATCCGCCTGGGGACCCTCACCATGTGCGGGCCTCTCCGCCCGGCCACGGTGCTGGCCAAGGCGTTGGCCACCCTCGACGTGGTCTCCGGAGGCCGCTTGACTGTCGGGCTCGGCGCCGGCTGGTACGAGCCCGAGCTGATTGCCGCCGGCGTGACCCTCGAGCCGCCGGCCGTGCGGCTGGCCCGTCTGGCCGAGTCGGTCCAGGTGGTCCGGGGCATGTTCGGCGGCGGCCCGTTCTCCTTCGACGGCCGCTACGAGAAGGCGGACGGAGCCCGCTGCCAGCCCCGGCCCGTCGAGCGCCCGTCGCCGCCGATCTGGGTGGGGGGCAAGGGCGACAAGCTCATCGAGCTGGCCGGTCGCCACGCCGACGGCTGGAACACGGCCTGGGTCTGGACGCCGGAGGACTGGGCGGGCAGGGCGGCCCTCCTCGACGTCGCATGCGAGAAGGCGGGCCGGGACCCCGCGGACATCGCCCGGTCGGTCGGGCTGTACGGCCTGGCGGGCGAGGACGAGGCCGACCTGCACCGCCGCTTCCGGCGGCTTCAGGACGTCTCGCCGCCCGGCGTGCTGGACGGTGTGACACTGGCACAGTGGCGTAAGGGCCGCCTGGTCGGCACCGTCGAACAGGTGGGCGAACAGGTACGCCTGTGGGCCTCCCTGGGCGTGTCGAGCCTGGTCGTCACGGTGGGCGCCGTGCCCTTCGCCCTGGCCTCGGGCGACGACGCGGCGTTGCTTTCCCATGCCTGTAGGGTGTGAGCCATGGGAAGTATCGGAGCAACGGAACTCATCATCTTCCTGCTGGTCATCCTCCTGCTGTTCGGGTCCACCAAGCTGCCGAAGCTGGCGAAGTCGCTCGGTGAGGCGCAGAAGGAGTTCAAGAAGGGGATCGCCGAGGCCGAGGCCGAGCCTGCGAAGCCTGCGGTCGAGCGGCCGGCTGTCGAGGACAAGGTCACCATGACCAAGGCCGAGTACGACGCCCTCCTAGCCGAGCGCGACGCCCAGCCCCGCAGAAGCACACCACCTTCCGTCTAACGAGGGAACCCGGCGGCCTCGGCCGTCGTTCTCATGTCGGGTAGTGGGATCCCCACCTGGGAGGAAGTCGCTCGCGACCACGGGCGCTTCCTGTACACGGTGGCCTACCGCCTGACCGGTAACTCCGACGACGCTCAGGATCTGGTGCAGGAAGTGCTTCTCAAGGTTCGCAAGGGCCTGGAGACCTACCAGCCCGGGTCATTGGAAGGGTGGTTGAGCCGTATCACCACCAACACATTCCTCGACGAGGCCAGACGCCAGCGCCGCCGTCCGGTCGACCTCCTCCCCGAGGAGCCGGACCGGGTGGTGCCGCCCAGCCCGGGGGCCGACGTCGCCCTCGCGGCTGACGCTTTGCCCGACGACGTCCAGGCTGCGCTGCGCAGCCTGCCCGATGAGTACCGGGCGGCAGTGGTCATGTGCGACGTGGTCGGCTTGTCGTACCAGGAGATCGGCGAGTCGCTCGACGTACCTGTCGGCACCGTCCGCAGCCGTATCCACCGCGGGCGGGCCCTGCTGCGGAAGTCCCTGAGATGAGCGGCTTCGGCAGCGGAACCGGCGGCTTCGGCGCCTCCGCTCACCTGGGCGACGCCCTGAGCGCCCTCCTCGACGGCGAGCTGACACCTTCCCAGGAGGCGGCGGCTCGGGCCCATGTCGCCGGCTGTCCGGCATGCGCCCACGAGCTGCTGGCGGTCACCCAGGCCCGGAGCTGGGTTCGGGCCCTTCCTCCGGTCGAGCCGCCCTTCGGCCTGTTCGAGCGCATGCTCCTGGAGCGGCCGCAGCCCGTGCCCGGCGCCTTCGGCGCCCGTAGGTCGGTCCGCCGGCGGGCGGGCCTGGCCGCGGTCGGCGCCGCCGCGGCTGCGGTGACGGTTCTCGGCCTGGGCTCGCCCAGCCAGCCCCCGGTCAGCCCGGCGGTCCCCCGGATGGTCGAGGCCCATGCCACCAGCGCCTCGGTCGGGGCCGACCTGCTGAGCAAGCTGGCTCCGGTGGGCGTGCCCGTATCCTTCGGCCGATGAGGTCGAGGGTGGTGACGGCCGCGCTCGTAGTGGCGATGGTCGGCGTGGCGCCCGCCCTCGCTGCCGGGCCGGCCCCGCTCGAGCGGGCTCGGGAAGCCGCCGAGCACACCGCTTTCGAGGGCGTCCTCCACGTGCGGTGGCGCGACGGCGACGTGGTCCGGTCCGAGCGACTGACGGTCGAGGCCGCCGCCGGTGCGCTGGTCGTCCACGGTCGCAACCGGGTCATGGCCGGACCGGCTTTCGGGCGGCTGGTGTCCCACGGCGGAGGCGGCTGGGAGGAGATGTGGCTTCCGTCGCTCGCTCCCGCCCACCGGCCCGACGGTTCCAAGTACGTCACCACGGCGCCGGTCGACGGCCCGAAGGTGGCCGGGCGAGCCAGCCGGGTGGTCGAGGTCCGCCACCAGGGGGCGCTCCTCGAACGGATCTACCTGGATGCCGAGACCGGCCTGCTCCTCCAACGCGACCAGTTCGACGCCCAGGGCGCCGTCGTTCGAACCCTGGCGTTCGAGTCGTTGACGATCGGCCATACGGGGAGTCCCCCCGCCAATCCCCCGTCCAAGGCCCACCACGCACCGGAGGCCGTGGCCCCTGAGCACCTCGGGCGCTCCGCCGTCGCCCCCGGGGCCCTGGCCGACGGCTACGAGCGTATGGGGATCTATCGCGACGGGCCGGTGCTGCACGTCCTCTACAGCGACGGCGTGTACGACCTGTCGGTGTTCCAGCAGCCGGGCCGGCTACGCCGCTCCGACGTGCCTCCGTCCGGTGAACGGGTGACCGTCGGAAGGGCCACGGGATGGCGGTACCCCTGGCCGGGCGGCCAGCTGGTGGTCTGGTCGTCTGCAGGAAGGGTGTTCACCGCGGTCAGCGACGCCCCCGCCGACCAGGTGCTGACCGCCGTCCGGTCTCTACCGCCGGCGCCGACCCGGGAGCTGTCGTTGCTGGGCAAGGTGCGTCGCGCCTGCCAGGCGCTGATGGAACCGCTCGGGTAACCCCCGCACCTACCGGCTGGCGGCGGACGTGGCGCGTTCAAGCCGCCGGCGGCGGGCGATGCGGCGCCGCTCACGCTCGGAGGCTCCGCCCCAGACACCATGGTCGATGCCGTTGCGCAGCGCGTACTCGAGGCAGGGCTCCTTGACGGGGCACGTCGCGCAGATGCGCCGAGCAACTTCGACGCCCACCCCGTCGCTGGGGAAGAACAGCGACGGCGCTTCGTCGCGACAGTTGCCTTCCGCCATCCATTCGTTGTCCATCTGGCCCTCCTCGTCGGGCGTCCGCTCTCTGAACAACGGGATGCGCCCAGAAGTGGTTCCCTCTACCTTTTCCTACGTAGGAGAAGACGTTCCCGGATCGAGAAGAGTTTCACACTTGCCGGTGGCAGTAGCCTGGCTCAATGGCCCAGGCACCGGAAGAGCTCGAGGAAGCCCAACCCCCGCGGGGACACGTGCGGGTCGTGTACCTCGGCCCCGTGGCGCCCCACTGGCAGGTGGTGTCCGATTTCGGCGACCGCAACGTCATCGAGGAGCTCAGCCAGCGCATCATGGCCCGGCTGCTGCTCCTGCCGCCTCACGACCCCCAGTTCCGCCGGAACAGGGAGCGGGTGGTGCGCGACGCCGAGCGGGAGAACATTTTGCTGGACTGGGACCTCGGGCTGCCCGACGAGGAGGGCTCGTAGCCTTCGAGACCCGCGCCGCGAGGGACCGCCATTCCTCGGTGGCCGCCACCTATGGTTGGGGAGATGCCACTGTCGAACGCTGACCTCGTGGTTGTCGCCGTCGCGGCCGGGGTCGTGCTCGTCGCCCTCCTCTGGGTCCTCCTGTCCCGCCGGGGCACCGCCAGGCGCCTGGCGGTACTGACCGCCCGCATGGGCGAGTCCGACCTCCAGTTCGGCGGTCGGGCGGGCTTGGAAACCGGCCTGGCCAAGCTGGAACGGGTCGTCGACAGCACCGTCTCCGTGGCCAGCGAGGCCCGTTCCGGCGAGTCTCTGCTCCAGCAGGCCTTGGCGGCCGTCCCTCAGGGCGTCGTGGTCGGCAACGACCACGGCGCAGTGGTGTTCCAGAACGCCGCCGCCGCCGCGCTGCTGCATGCCGACGACAGCCCGTCCACCGCCCGGGACACAGTGCTGGCGCTGCTGGGGTCGGCCGCCGACGGCAAAGCGGAGAGCGCGTCGGTCAAGATCGACGGCCCGCCGCCGCGCACCCTCCACTTCCAGGCGTCGCCGCTCCACAACGAGGAGCGGTCCCTGGGCGGCGTCGTGGTGATCGAGGACCAGTCCACGCGCGACCGCCACGAGTCGGCCCGGAGGGAGTTCGTCGACAACATCGGCCAGGAGCTGAAGCGGCCGGTCGGCGCCCTCGGCCTGCTGGCCGAGACGCTGGCTGCCGAGAAGGATCCCGCCGTCGTCGGCCGGCTGTCCCGGCGGCTCCAGAACGAGGCCCAGAGGGTGTCCCGGGTGGTCGACGACCTCATGCTCCTGTCCCGTATGGACGCCGACGAGCACCCCGCGCCCGAGGCCGTACCGGTCCACCTCATCGTCGCCCAGGCCGCGGAGCGGGTGCGGGCCGCGGCCCAGGAGAAGGACATCACCGTGAACTTCGGCGAACCGGCCCAGCGCCTCACGGTGATGGGCGACCGTCGCCAGCTCGTGGCCGCCGTCTACAACCTGCTCGACAACGCGGTGAAGTACTCCCCGACCAGATCGGTGGTCGAAGTCCGGGGTCGCCAGCATGGCGCCTGGGTCGACGTGAGCGTGCGCGACCAGGGCATGGGCATTCCAGAAGGCGACCTCGAGCACATCTTCGAACGCTTCTACCGGGTGGAGGGGGCGCGGGCCCGCCATGTCGGTGGCACGGGCCTGGGGCTCGCCATCGTGCGCCACGTGGTGGGCAACCACCGGGGCGAGGTCCGGGTGGAGTCGGAGGAGGGCAAGGGGTCGACGTTCGTGGTCCGCCTCCCGGCCGGGCCGCCACTGGCCGCGTCTGCCACCTCGGCCCAGGCGGGTTGACCCGGCCACGCCTCTACGATGAGCCGGTGGCGCCTTCCACCACGGATGCCGGCTGGCAGCCGCTGCGGCGGCCACCCTGTACGGGCGGGCCGCTGGGGTTGGGCCGCTCACCCTTCTCCCGGCTGGCGCTCGTCCACATGCTGGCGGTTGCCGGTGACGCGTTCGTCACCATGGCCCTTGCCGGTTCCCTGTTCTTCTCGATCACCCCCCAGGCCGCCCGCGGCCGGGTCGCCCTCTATCTGCTGCTGACCGTTGCTCCGTTCGCGGTCGTCGCCCCCCTTTTGTCACCCGTGATCGACCGGAGCCGAGGTGGGCGCCGGGCCCTGATCATCGCCGTGGCGGCCAGCCGGGCGATCGTCTGCCTCTCCATGGCCACCCACCTCGACAGCCTCTTGCTGTTTCCCGAAGCCTTCGCCGTGCTGGTGCTGTCCAAGGCCCACATGGTCACCAAGAGCGCCCTGGTGCCCGGCACAGTCTCGGGCCAGGGCGAGCTGGTGGCGGCCAACTCACGGTTGGCCGTGCTGTCCGTGCTGGCCGGCTTCGTCGCCGCCATCCCCGGAGTCATCGTCCTGAAAGTCGGATTCCTGGGCGCCGACTGGGTGGTGCGCCTGGCCGCCCTCACCTTCGCCTGCACCGCCTTGGCCGGCTTCCGCCTCGCCCGTCCGACCGCCGGTGAGGACCGGTTGCCACCGGTCGCCGTCGCCGAAGCCGAGCTGCACGCGGCATCGGTGCGCATGGCGGCGTCGGCCATGGGCGTCATCCGGGCCGTCGTCGGCTTTCTCACCTTCCTCGTGGCCTTCGCCTTCCGCCACGAGGACGCGCCGGCGTGGTGGTTCGGGGTCGTCCTCGCCGCCAGCATGGCCGGCTCGTTCGTGGGCGCCGCAGTGGCTCCCCGCCTACGGCGGCGCTTCGTGGAGGAGCGCCTCCTGCAGGGGGCGCTGGCGTTGGTGGTGGGGGCGGGTCTGCTGGCGGCCTGGGTCGGTGGACGACCCGCCGCCGCCCTGCTGGCCGCCGCGGTCGGCGTGGCGGCCAGCACCGCCAAGTTGGCGTTCGACAGCATCGTGCAGCGCGACGCCCCGGATGCCATCCGCGGCCGCACCTTCGCCCGCTTCGAGACCCGCTTTCAACTGGCCTGGGTGGTCGGCGCCGCCCTGCCGGTCGCGATCAGGATCCCGAGCGGCACAGGGATGGGATTGCTCGCCCTCATCGCGGCTCTGGCCCTCTCTTCGTACCTGGCCGGGCTCCGGGCGCTCGACCACCATCGCGAGCTCCCGGTCCGGACCGAGGGCGGGGGTGGGGGCCGGGACTAGGTTTCCGGCAGGTCTATGCGGGCCAGCCACAGGCCGGGTGCGTCGAGCTCGGCCGGGGTCGGGAGTTCCCGCTCGGAGGCCCATAGCCGGGCCAGCCCCTCGTCGCCCGCCCTCTCCACCACGCCGCGGACGAAGGTGGCGCCCCGCTCGTACTGGCCCCGGCCCAGCTCCAGGCCCAGCAGGCGGGCGGCGAAGCGCTCGCCGTCGGTGGCCTCCACCCGCCGCCGGCGCAGGGCCTCGGTGAGCTGGTCGTAGGAGCCGATGAGCCCCCGGCCCGTGGTGTCCATCACGTGGTCTACGTAGCCCTCGATGACGGCGGTCAGGGTTTCGATCCGGCTCAAGGTCTCTTGCTGCCCGGGCGAGCGCATGGCGCCCAAGAGCGTCTCCGGGTTGCCGAGCACGGCTTGGAGGCGGGTCGGGTCGGTGGGGTCCAGGTTGCCGAGGCTGGCCTCGAGGGCGTCGGGGTCGACCTCGAACCGGCTCACGTACTCGTTGATGAGGTGCTCGAGCCGGGCGCGGACGTGGGGGCGACCCAGGACCGCATGGTGGGTGACCTCCTGTAGGCAGACCCACAGCCGGAAGTCGTCGGCCACCAGGCTCCACTGGTCGGCGAAGGCGTCGAGGTTGGCCGGCACGATCAGCAGCTGATCGGCGGGCGTGCGGGGGAGCGGCAAGTTGTACTGGCCCAGGGCCCGCCTGGACAGATGGCCGACCATGAACCCGGACTGCATGCCGAGGAGCACCGGGCCCAGCATCTTGCCTAGGTCACCCAGGAGCTGGGTGCTGGGGTCGGCCGGGCTGTCGTCGTCGGCGTGGCCCGGCGCCGACAGCGAGATGGCCAGGCGCTCCAGGAACGGCCGGTAGGCCTCGAGGCTGTGCAGGGCCCAGTCGCCCCGGCTCACGGGCAGGATGCTCAGGATGCCCCCGGCGATCGACGTGTCGAGTCCGGTGGCGGTGCTGACCCGGAGGTCCGCCACCCGGACCAGCTCCTCGAGCCGGATGCGTTCGAGCGGGTCGACGTTGGCCTCCGCCTGGCCCTCCGTGGCCAGCCAGGCCGCGGTCTGACGGGCGACGTCCCAGTTGACCGGCCCCTGGCGGCTGAACAGCCGGGCCAGGTCCCCGAACATCGGCAGGCCCTCGAACGGGTTCCCGCCCTCGGGGCCGGAGCTGCTCACCGGCTCATCGTACGCCGCACCAGCGGCCTACCTCCGCTCCGCCCCGTCACGATCCGGGTGGGCGTTCCGCGACCGTCACCGTCACCCCATGGCGCTGGTTGTCGCGGACGATGTCGAGGGTGCACGACTCACCCGGGCGGTGGGCCCGCACCGACACGACGAGCATGCCCATCGACGTCACCGGTCTGCCGTTGACGCCGACAATCACGTCTCGTGCGGCCAGGCCGGCGCGCTCGGCTGGGCTGTCGGATCTCACCCGCTCGACGATCGCCCCACCTTCGACGTCGAGCGACTGCGCAGTCGGCCAGTCGAGGTCGTTGCCTTCGACGCCCAGCCACACGGTGACCACCCTTCCGGTGGCTATGAGCTGCTCGGCCGCCGACCGGGCGGCGTCGATCGGCGTGGCGAAGCCGAAGCCTTCGGCCCCCGTGTCGGTCATCGCCACTGCGGTGGTGATGCCGATGACCCTGCCATTGGCGTCGAGCAGGGCGCCGCCCGACGAGCCGGGGGCGATCGGGGCGTCGGTCTGCACCATGTCGGTCAGCGCCGTGCCGGTCCGGGTGCGCACGTCGCGGTGAAGGGCGCTCACGACGCCCACGGTCACCGACGGGCTGCTGAGGCCGAGAGGCGACCCGATGGCGATGGCCTCCTGTCCTACCTTGAGATCGGCGGTCGATCCCAGATCAGCGGCCGGGTACGGACCCCCGTCCATCTTGACCACTGCCGTGTCGCTGTCGGGGTCCGAGCCGACGACGCGGCCGGCCACCTCCCGCCCGGTGGACAGCACGACGGTGAGAGAACGTGCGCCTTCGACGACATGGGCGTTGGTGAGGATGTGCCCGTCACTCCGGAAGACGACGCCCGACCCGCTGCCGTTGCGACTCCGTTCGCCCCTGAGCTGGACGATCGCCGGCCTCGCCCGATCGGCGACCGAGACGACGTCGGCCTTGGCCCGGACCAAGGTGGGGGTCGGCAGGACCCCGGCGGTCTCTACCGGCCGGCGGCCGCCGCCTCCGCCGCCCGCGTCGAGCAGGTTGCCGGCGACGACCACCAGGCCGGTCGAAAGGACGCTGGCGACCACGGCGGACGCCATGCCCACCATCCACAACTGCCGCCGGGCCGACGGCCGTTTTGGGCCCATTTCCGACGGGTGCCGCCACAGGCGGTCGTCCGCGGGAGGGGGCTGGCGGTACGGCTGCGGTTCGTCATCCGGCTCGACGAACTCCATCGGGATCCACCTTACGTGGCCCCACCCACCGGCGGACTTCGCCCCCCCGGTAGGATCCCCCTGTGGGCCTCGACCCCCCGTACGGACGGGACGACTGGGTGGGCATCACCGCCGACACCCTGCCGCTGAGCGCGGTCGCTGCGTTCGTCGACCGCCCGGACTGCGGGGCATCCGTGGTTTTCACCGGCGCTGTGCGCGATAACTCGGAGGGGAGACCCAATGTCCGGTCCCTCGAGTACGAGGCTTACGAGGAGGAGGTGACGCCCCGGCTGGCCGCGATCGCGGCGGGAGCCAGGACGAGATGGCCGTCGTTGGGGCGCCTGGCTCTGCTGCACCGCACCGGGGTCCTGGGCGTCGGCGAGGCTTCGGTGGTGGTGGCCGCCTCTGCCCCCCACCGGGCCGAGGCCTTTGATGCGGCCCGCTTCTGCATCGACACCCTCAAGGCCACGGCGCCGATCTGGAAGCGAGAAGCGTGGGACGGCGGCGAAGACTGGTCGGCCTGTGCCCACCCGGTCGGCCAGGTGCCGGAGTCATGAGCGCCCTCCTCTTCCTGGGGATCGCAGTGGTGCTCAGCCTGGCCGGCGGCCTGGTCCTGTGGCTCCGCAGCCGCCAGCCGGGGTCGATGGACGCCCACATCCGGGACTTCGCCCGGGAGCTCGACGCGCTGGCGCCCGGGTCGCCCCTGCCCCGCGCCCGCCCGCGCCGCCCGGGGGACCGCCGACAGGCGCCCGACGAGCGGGGGACTGGGCCCGAGCGGCCCTTTGAGCGGGGGACAGGGGGGCGGCCTCCTGGCTAGGGACCTCGCCATCGACCTCGGGACGGCGAACACGCTGGTCTACGCCAAGGGCAGGGGCATCGTCCTCAACGAGCCCACCGTGATCGCCCTCAATGTGGAGACCCACGACGTCCTGGCCATGGGGCACCAGGCGTGGCAGATGATCGGCCGCACGCCCGGTTACATCCAGGCCGTGCGCCCGCTGCGCCAGGGCGCCATCACCGACTTCGAGATCACCCAACGCATGATCCGGCTGCTGCTCCAGCGGGCCGGCCTGTCCCGTTTCCAGCGGCCCCGGGTGCTTCTCTGCGTTCCCTCGGCGATCACCGAGGTGGAGCGGCGGGCGGTGAAGGAGGCGGCCCGCCAGGCCGGGGCCACGGACGCCCAGCTGGTCGCCCAGCCCATGGCCGCCGCCATCGGCGCGGGGCTGCCGATCCACGAACCGCTCGGCAACCTCATCGTCGACATCGGAGGCGGTACCTCCGAGACGGCGATGATCTCCCTGGGCGGCATCGTCGCCCTGGAGGCCATCCGTGTCGGGTCGTTCGACATCGACGCGTCCATCCAGGCCTTCGTGCGCCGCGAGTACGGCATGGCCATCGGGGAGCGCACGGCCGAGGAGATCAAGCTGGCCATCGGCTCGGCGGCGCCGGTGGCCGACGACGTCAAGGCCGAGGTCCGGGGCCGCGACCTGATGAGCGGCCTGCCCAAGACGGCCATCCTGTCGCCCGAAGAGGTGCGCGACGCCATCGACGAGAACGTGAGGGCCATCGTCGAGTCGGTGATCAAGTGCCTGGGGCACGCACCGCCCGAGCTGGCCCAGGACCTGATCCAGCAGGGCATCCACCTGGTGGGCGGCGGGGCCATGCTCCGGGGCTTCGACCAGCGGCTGGCGGAGGAGACCGAGCTGCCGGTCCACCTGGTGGAGGCGCCCCTTGAGTGCGTGGTCCTCGGCGCCGGCAAGTGCCTGGAGGCCTTCGATTCCCTCAAGGTCCTGTTCATGGGGGCGGAGCGGTGACTACTCGGCGCTGAGATCCTCGGCGGCCTGGCGCACCTGCCAGTCGCGGTCATCGAGGGCGGCGACCAAGGCGGCGTCGACGTCCGGGCCCGCAAAGGGAGCCAGGGCGATCACCGCCCGACGCCGTATCGCCGGCCGGTCGCGGGTGGCGGCGAGGATGGCCGGCAGGCCCCGCTCGTCGCCGATCGCGCCCAGGGCGGCGACGGCCGCCTCCCGGCAGAGGGGATCCTCGTGGTCTCCCGCCACGGCCGACAGGCGGGGGACAGCCGATGTGGAGGCCTCGCCGCGCTCCCCGAGAGCCCACGCCGCCATCTCGACCACACCGGCATCCTCGTCGGCCAGCATCTCCACCAGGTCGACGCCCGCCACGCCGATCCCGACCTGGCACCCCCTGCGGCGAACTTCCGGCGACGGGTCGCTCAGCGCGGCGCGGACCTCGGGCTCACCCGCCTCGCCCAGACGCCCGAGTGCCCCCAGCGCCGTGGCCCGGACCTGCGGGTCGGGATCCTCGAGCAGGGCCCGGGCTCCGGCGGCGTCACCGGTGTGGCCGGCCAGCGCGGCTGCCCGGCGACGGTTCTCGGTATCGACCACCCACCTATGCTCTCGCACGTGCGATGTCGCCCCGTTGTCGCCGTCGCGGCCTTGTTCCTGACCGGCGCCTGTTCCTCATCCACGACCCCGGCCACAGTTGGGTCCGCCGGCCCGCAGCCGTCCGCCGTCCTCACCCCCGTGCGACCGGCGTCCGGCGACGCCGAGCCGTCGGCCGTCCCACCGAGGCCACTGCCGACCGCCCCTCAACCCGCGCCAGCGCTCCCGCAGCCCGTTGTCATCCCCGCCGACGGCTACGCGCCCGAGCCGGTGGTGGAGCTGGGTTCCATCGAGATCCCCGCCATCGGGCTGAAGCACCGCATGTTCCAGGGCGTGACCCTTCACAACATCGACAAGGGGCCGAGCCACTGGGCGGGCTCGGCGCTGCCCGGTGAGATGGGCAACACCGTCTTCGCCGGCCACCGGGCAACCAACAGCCAGCCCTTCCGCCACATCGACGCCCTCGTTCCCGGCGACCGGGTCATCTTCACCGTCGGCAGCACCCGTTCCACCTACCGGGTTACGGGCCACCTCGTGGTGCGTCCGGCCGACAGTTGGATCGCCGAACAGACGTCGGCCTACACGGGCACCCTGTACGCCTGTCACCCGGTGGGCTCGATGGCCGAGCGCTACGTGATCCGCCTGGAGCTCGTGCCCTCGTAAGGGCTACGCGGCTCCCCTGGTCACGCGGTGGCGCTGCGTACGAGAAGGATGAGGGCGAGAGCCAGACCACCGATGGCGAGGGCCAGGAGGGCCCCGAGGACCGCCACCAGCACCACCAGGACCACGCTCGACCGGATCCGGATCCCCACGCTGTTACCTCTGGCCGGCAGCACACGCAGGCGCATCATGTCGGAGTCTGGCAGGGCGAGAGCGGGGGCGGTGGAGATGCCGGGCGCGGCCGGCGGGGCCACGGCCCCCGCTCTCTCGGGGCGGCCGGCACGCGCTTCGGCCCGGCGCTGTCGCCGCTCCTTGCCGCGGGACGGTTGCCGGCGGATCGTGGGAGGCTGGTCTGGACCGGTGAGGACGACGTAGACCACGGCGGCGATCGTCGCCGCAACCACGCCAAAACTCACGAGGAACGTGGACACGACCGACGGAAGCCTAACGCCGCAGCAGGAAGAGGAGCCGGTCGCCCCTCAGTCCCGGTCGTCGCGCCGCTGGGCGGTCGCGTTCGGAGTGGTCAGCCTCGTGCTCCTCGGCTTGGCGGTCATCGGCCGGTACGTGGAACTTCCCTACGACACCCTCGCGCCGGGGTCGGTCCGGGCGGTGAACTCCGTGATTGAGGTGAAGGGCCATCCCTCGTACCCTCCCCAGGGCAAGGTGTTCTACACAACTGTGTCTGTCCGGGAGCGGGTGAACCCCTACGAGGCCCTCGCCGGTTGGCTGGATCCGGCGGTGGAGGTCCTTCCCGAGACCAAGGTCCGGGGGACGGTGCCGCCCGACCAGTTCCAGCGCATGAACCTGGAGGCGATGGCCGACTCGAAGACGACCGCCCAGGTGCTGGCCCTACGTGAGCTGGGCTATACCAACCTCGGGGTGGGAGCCGAGGTGATCGAGGTGGTCCCCGGCCAACCCGCGGCCCCGGTGCTGCAGCCGAACGACCTCATCGTTGCCATCGACGGCAAGCCGGTGACGACCAGCAGCGACGCGGTCACCGCCATCCGGGCCCGCGCCCCGGGCGACAGCCTCGGCATGACGGTCAAGCGGGGTGACGCCCCGCCCATCGACGTGGAGGCCGTCCTGGGCGAGGGCGACGGGCGTCCCCTTCTCGGCGTTCGACTCTCCACCAAGATCCAGCTTCCGTTCGACGTCAGCATCGACTCTGGCCGCGTCGTTGGCCCCTCTGCCGGCCTCGCCTACGGGCTCGAGCTCCTCGACCTCCTCACCCCGGGCGAGCTCACGGGAGGATCGTCGGTTGCGGCCACCGGTGAGCTGCGGGCCGACGGCACCATCGGCCCCATCGGTGGCATCGCGCAGAAGGCGGTGACGGTCCGCCGGGCGGGCATCAAGGTCTTCCTGGTGCCCGAGGAGAACGAGGCGGAGGCCCGCGCCCATGCCGGCAGCGGCCTGGAGGTCCAGGGCGTCGCCAACTTCGACGAGGCCCTCGAGGCCCTCGCCACGCTGGACGGAAGCAACGCACTGGCCCTCGGCAAGCCGGGCGCCGGCGCGTAGTGCCTGCCGGAGCGCGCCACTCGACCGGTTTCTGCTGTCAACCCCGGTAATGTGGCCGGATCGCCACGCAGGGTGAGTAGGCGAGCGGTACCATGAAGAAGACGTCCGTCCCCGGGCACCGAGGTTGTCGATGACCGCATCTCCGCTCGTGGCCCACCCGCCCTGCGCCGCGCCGGCCGGGCGGTAGCCGGTGTCGCAGGAGGCCGCCCAGCTGCGGTTCGCAGTGGAGTTCGCCACCTTCCTGGTGGCAGTGGCCGGGGCCACCATCGTGATGCTCCGGCCCCACCTGCTGGGCGCCAACAGGCGTTCCCGTGCGGTCCTGGCCCTCGGCTTCGCCTGCGTGGCCGGCGCCGCCTTCCTGCACGGCTCCGTGCTGACCGGCACGAAGGAGCTGCCGGTCATCGCCCTTCGAGGTGTCGGCCTCATCCTGCTGGCCTCCGGCACGCTCGGATGGGAGGGTGACAGGTCCTCCCGGCGAGCCCTGTGGTCCGCCCTGGTCCTGATGGCTGTGGCCGAAGGGGCGTCGGTCAGCGATGCCGCGAGGCTCGCCGATTGGGCGCGTGGCGCCGGCGCCCTGGCCCTGGCCACCGTTCTCATCAGCTCCGCCCGGCGCTCCGTACCAGCCCGCATCGCGGTCAGCACGGTGGCCACCCTGTTGGTCGTCGTCCTGGCCGTGTCCCTGGCTCTCTCCATCGTGATCTCCGGCAATGTCGAGCGTGAGGCGCTCCGCCGGGTCGACTCGCGGGCGCTGGCCGAGGCGGAGGAGGTCCAGCTCGACTCGGGCAAGGACGCGAGGAACAGCGCAAAACTGGTTGCCCTCACGATCCAGGGCCGACCGGCCGACTTCCTCGTCAATCTGTCGAACCGCCCGTCTGCCGACACCAGCGTGCTGGGGAACCTGAACGACTTCGTGAGCGAGGGTCTGCTATCGGCCAACGGACCACTTCTCTACGCCACCGAGAAGCGCCGAGTCATCGCCGCCGTCGGTCTGGACGCGGCCGGCGCCGACGCGCTGGTCGGGTCTCGGGCCGTGACCTCGGTGCTCGAGCAACCGCAGGTCAACGAGGCCGGGTCCATCGAGGTGCTGGGAGGCCGTGTCCTCGCCGTCGGCGTCCACGTGGTGAGGGCCGAGGCGCCCGAGGGCACGCGCCCCGTTGGTCTGGTGATCGCCTCGGCCGACTTGACTCGCGACTACCTCAGCCAGAGGGCCCGCAACGACCCCAAGGTGACCTTGGCCCTGGTCAACCGCGACCAGGTTCTGGTCAGCTACGGCCAGCCGCTGCCGACGGCGCCGGTGCTCGGGGTCGCCCGTAGGGCCCTCACCGCCAGATCGGGCGACGCCAGCACCGTCGCCGCGGGCACGTTCCTCGCCGCCCACGCCGTGGAGGCTCCCGACGGCGCGCGGGTCTTGGCCGTGGTCGCCACGCTGCCGACGACTGTGGTGGACGAGACCCGCAACTCACTGTTCCGCAGCCTCTTCCTGGTCGGCCTGCTGACCGCCATGGCGGCCTTCTTCGTGGCGGTGTTCGTCGGGGAGCGGATCGGGCAGGGGCTGCGCCGCCTGACCCTCGCCGCGGAGGCCATCCAGGCAGGCGACCTCAGCGTCCGAACGAACGTGTCCAGTCCTGACGAGGTCGGCGTGCTGAGCGCCACGTTCGACTCGATGGCGCAGTCCATCGAGACCCTGGCCGGGGAGCTGCGACAGACCGCGGAGGAGGAGGCCGAGACCCGTACCCGGCTGGAGACAGTCGTGGCCGGGATGGGTGAGGCCCTCGTCGCAGTCGACGGCGCCGGCCGGATCACGACCTTCAACGCCGCGGCCGAGGAGCTGTTCGGCGTCCGGGCCCGGGAAGCCGTCGGGCAGCTCGCGTCGTCGGTGATGAACATCGCCACGGAGGAGGGCACGGATCTCGCGCCCCGGCTGGGCCAGCCTTCGACGACCCCGTGGGGCTCGCCCGCCGTGGTCGTCCGCGACCAGGAGACACGCATCCCCGTGGCTCTGTCGGCCGGCAGCCTGGGCCAGCCCGGTGGGACGCCCGTCGGCAGCGTGTACGTGCTGCGGGACATGCGGCGCGAGCGCGAGGCGGAGCGGGCCAAGAGCGAGCTGCTGTCGAATATCAGTCACGAGCTGCGCACCCCCCTCGTGCCGATCAAGGGCTACGCCGAGCTCCTGCTGCGCCGCAAGGTCCCTGAAGTCAAGGCCCGGCAGTCGCTGGCCGAGATCGTGGAGGCCGCGGACCGCTTGGAGGTGGTCGTCCAACGGCTGCTCGACGTCGCGGCTCAGGACGCCACGCCGATGAACATCCGCCGGGAGCCGGTCGCCGTCCGTCCGCTGTTGGAATCCGTCGTGACCCGATGGAAAGGCCGAGTCGACGACAAGCACCCCATCACCCGCCGGGCGTCCCGCAATCTTCCGGAGCTCAGCGGTGATCGTCGGCTGCTCGAGCGCAGCATCGACGAACTGGTCGACAACGCGGTCAAGTTCTCGCCCGCGGGCGGCCCGGTGTCCGTCACCGCGACCCTGTCGTCGAATGGCGCGTCCGACGGCGACGGGGCCCCCGCGGTGCGGATCTCCGTGCGCGACGAGGGCATCGGCATCCCCGACGACCGCCTCGGTCGGATCTTCGAGGACTTCTCCCAGGGCGACAGCTCGCCCACCCGTCAGTTTGGTGGCCTCGGCCTGGGCCTGGCCCTCGTCCGTCGGGTCGTCCACGCCCACCAGGGAGAGCTGGTCTGCGAGACCGCACCCGGTGAGGGCTCCACGTTCACCATGATCCTGCCGGTGAGCCCCAGTTCCAGCCCGGCGCCGACTCAGAAAGTTGGTAACCGATGAGCATGCCCGGAAAGGGGGCGGCCGTCGTGGCCGCGTTGTCGGTGGCAGTCGGCCTGGCCGGGTGCAGCCGGTCGTCGTCCGGCCCGGCGGCGGGCCGGCTCGTCGTCGACGGACGGGCAGAAGTCACCCGGCCGGGTGAGGACCGGCAGGAGGTCGACGGGTCCCAAGACCTCCAGTTCGGCGACCGCGTCCGTGTCCGACAGGGTACGGCCGTGATCCGCCTGCCGGAGGACCGCAGGCTCGAGCTCAGGGTCGGGTCCGACGTGGAGCTGCAACCGGGGGCGGACGAGATGGCTCGGCCCGCGCTGATGGGTGGCGACCTCCTGGTGGTCTCCGGCGGCGGACCGTTGGCCGTCGGGACCACCGGCGCCGAGGTGGCCGTCCAGGGCGACGCCCGGGTCTCGCGGGGCGTGGCGCTCCTCGTCGCCTCGTACAAGGGGACGGCGCAGCTGAGCTCGGTCGGATCGACGCTCACCGTGCCCGCCCTTCGCCAGGCCGCGCTTCCGGCGACCGGGGAGTTCCCGACCACGGTGGCACCGCTGGAGTACGTGATGTCGGACGACTGGGACCGCCGCTACTTGTCCGACGCCATAGAGCTGAGCAACGAGCTGGCGGCCCGAAGCGACGGTTTCAGCGCTCAGCTGGGCCCCAGGGAGGGCCGGTCGTTCAACTACTTCCGCGACCTCTTCCCGGCGCTGGCCGCGGAGCCTGCGTTCGTCGCCTCCATGGTGAACCCGGCCCGGCCACCCGGCGAAACACTCGTGGGCGCGGTCATCACCCTGGAAGGGGAGCAGGGCGCCTTCGCGGAGCGGTGGGCGGCCGTTTTCGCCTTCCGCGACCAGGGTGCGCCCTGGGGCCTGGTGGCCCTCGACCAGGGATTGACCCGTGCCGCCGTCCTCCCCGCGGTCGAAGCCGCCATCAGCCGGGGCCCCACCAACTTCGCCGCCGGGCCGCCGACCGGCGCCCCGCAGTCGCTGGGCCCACCCAGCGTCGGGGGTGGCCCGGCTACGACTGCCCCTCGGCGCACCACGGCGACAACGGTCCGCCCCCGGCCCGGCGCGGCGCCGACCCCCACGCCCACGCCCACGGCGCCGCCGCCGGGCGCCACCACGCCGACGACCGTGGCCGGCCCCTTGAACACCGGTGTCCCCGTGGTCGACCAGCCCGTCAACTCCGTGGTCAACACCCTCACCGGCCTGCTGAACAGCCTGGCCCAGTAAGGGCGTCGCCCCCCGGCCTCCCGACCGTCCGCGTCCCGGCCCCCGACGAGACGTACGCTTGGACGTCATGGGGGACGACCACATCGTCATCTCCAGCGGCCAGGTCGTCACGCCGGAGACGGTGGTGAACCGGAGCTTCACATCCGCCTTCCGCGGCTATCACCCAGCCGAGGTCAGGCAGTTCTTGAAGCGGGTCAGCGAGGAGTTGGCCGACGCCGTAGGTAGAGAGGAAGAGCTTCGCCGCCACCTCCAAGAGGCGTTGGGCCGCGCCGCCCACCCCGATCTCGACGAGGCCACGCTGACCAACCTCCTGGGCGAGCACGCGGCCAAGCTGTTGGCCAGCGCCCGTGACACCGCCGCCTCGGTCGTCGGGGATGCGCAGCAGCAAGCCGACGCGCTGCTCCGCGACGCTGAGCAGCGGATGGCGCGCATGCGGCACGAAGCCGAGGGACTGATGGCCCGCCGGGTGGCCGAAGCCGACGCCACCGCGGCCTCCATCCTGGAGGCGGCCCGCACCGAGGCCGAGGCCCGGATCGTGAGCGCCACCCAGCAGGGCAAGGACATGGTGGCCGAGGCCCGTTCCGTACGCGAGCGAATGCTCGGCGATCTGGCCCGCCGCCGCCGGTCGGCGCAGGTCCAGGTGGAGCAGCTGCGTGCCGCCCGCGAACGCCTGCTGGCGGCCTACGATGTCGTCCGGCGGACGGTCGAAGAGGCCACCGCCGAGCTGGAAGCGTCGGAGCCGGAGGCCCGCATGGCGGCCGAGGCCGTCGCCCTGCACGGTCAAGAGAGCACAGGCCGTTGGGCCGAGGTGGGGCCGCCCGTCGTCCGGCCTGAGCCGAGGACGCCCGCGGCTGCTCCGCCGGAGGCAGCGCCAGTGCGCGAGCACCGCCAGACGCCCGGGCCGGCCACCACCGTCTTCCGGAGGATCGAGGAGAAGAGTTCGTCGGCGCCCGAGCGGCCTCCGCTGCGGCCCCAGACCGTGGCCGCCGCCGTGGCCGGACGTACGGCGCTGGCGCCGCCGGCCCCGGAGCCCCCCCCGTCC
>Ga0247713_1000503_pt1 | contig 23350 bp, 19 predicted proteins | sample 21E_NmetaG_FD_189936 | JGI IMG/M metagenome (GOLD analysis project Ga0247713, IMG submission 189936) | Soil microbial communities from hillslope of Landscape Evolution Observatory, University of Arizona, Oracle, AZ, United States - 2-1-E_N | ecosystem: Engineered > Artificial ecosystem >... | reverse complement strand
GCGCCGTGCTGTCGAGCTGGTTCCCCAGCCGGGCGGCGTCGGCGATGGTGGCCTGCGGGCCGAGGCCGAGGGCGCTGGCCACGTCGCCGAACTGCAGGTCGAGGTCGATGATGGCCACCTTGCCGGGCGCCGACAGGGCGAGGCGGGCGGCGAGGTTGGTGGCCACGGTGGTCTTGCCGGCGCCACCCTTGGGCGACATCACGGTGATGACCCGGCCGCGGGGCAGTTCTTCGTGGACGGCGACGCCGGCGACGGCCCGCCGGCGGGCGGCCGCCGACCCGGCGCGGCTCAGCGCCGCGCAGACCTCTTCGTCGCCGGCGCCGATGGGGATGATCTCCCGTACGCCGGACCGCAGCGCCCGCTCCCACAGCCGGGTGGAGGGCTTGGCCACGATGACGACGGTTACCTCGGGATGGAGGAGGTCGAACGACTCGGCCAGGGCGACCGCCACCGGCGGGGCGAGGCCCGGCCCCAGGACCACGACGTCAGGCCGGCTCTGGGCCATCTCGCGGACGGCCATGTCCGGCTGGGTGCGGGGGAGGTGCTCGTCCCAGAAGCGCTCTGCGTCCAGCTCGCCGTCGAAGGCCCGCTTGACCTGGGCTTCGAAATCGCCGTCCGGCGTGACGAGGAGGGTCCCGGTCACCGGCGCCGGTCTTTCACCGTAGGGGCGGGAACCATCACAGGTTGACTCCGGCCTTCGTCTGGACCTTGGTCCCGGACTCGTTGGCCTCCTTGGGCTCCCACGAGAGCCACAGCCGGCCGTGCTCGGCGCCGAAGACGACCTTTTCCATCGATGGGGCGTCGACCGCCAGGGTCACGAGGAGGCTGGCCGCCGGCGCCGGCCCGCTGGCCGGCGTGGTGAGGGTCGCTCCGTCGGAGGTCCGGACGTCGGTCACTCGTACCTTGTGGAGGATCAGGTGAGTCGTCTCCGGGTCGTTGAAGGACACGGTCACGCCGACCGAGTCACCCTTGCGGAGTTGGCCGCCGAGGGCCCGGACCGGTTCGAGGGCGACGGTGACCTGGAGCATGCCGGCGGCGATCCCCTGGGCCTCTGCCGGCGAGGTGAAGCGGGTGCTCACGAGCTGCTCGCCCGGGAGCAGGTCCACGGCCGCCACCTTGCCGGCCAGCGGGCTCGTGCTCGTCAGCGCGTCCTTGGTGGCGATCTTCACCGGGACCTGCTCCATGCGCAGGCTGGAGGTGATGTCCTCGGCCTTGGTGCCCTTGGGGATGGTGTTGTTCACCACCAGTACGTCGACTGTCTTCTCGCCCTTGAGGGCGCGATCTTCGGCGCTACGGACGTAGGCGACCAACAACCCGGTCCCCACCGCGGCGAGGAGCACCGAGGCGACGATCCCGATGAGCTTCTGTCGTCTGATCATTGATCCTTTTCCTTTAGCTGACGAGGGCGACGCGGTTGCCCAGGGATGGCCCGCCGAGCTCGCCGACGGGCACGAAGCGGATGAAGTAGCCGGCGATGCAGGTGTTCGGCGAGCTGCAGGGAACCGTGCCGCCGCTGTTGGTGCTGGTGAAGCGGTATCCGGTGAGGTGGAACTGACCGAAGCCGTAGATGCGGTACCTGCCGTTCGTGCCGCTCCCGGTGAAGCTGTCGTACACGGAGAGGAGGACGTCCTTGCCCAGCAGGGTCGACATGTTGCAGGAGTGCGGCGTGCCGACCACGCCGGTGTCCACGCTGACGATGTTTCCGGTCGCCGGCGTCACGTTGCAGTCGCCGCTGTTGGTGTCGTTGTTGTCTGCCAGCCATCCGAAGCCGCCGGGGAGGTCGGGGCCGCCACCGCAAGGTTGCGCCTTGGAGTGGAACAGGATGGTCTGCGGGGTCCCGAACACCGTGCCGTTCTGGGTGGCGGTGGTGAACTCACACTTCGAGATCGTCAGCGGGATCACCGACGCCCGCTTGAGCCCGGACCAGCTGGCGACCGCTGTCGCCCTCACCGTCTTGCCCTCGACTCCGGTCAGGGCCTTCCCGAACTGGTAGGGCAGGATCGTCCCGCCGTTCGACGCCCTCGTGCTGGTGCGCACGGTGACCCGGTTGTTCGCGTAGTCGACCGTCGGAACGTCAACCTTCACCGCACTGTCGCGGGCATTTCCCACGGCCAGCACATCGGCCGTGCTCTGGAGGGTCGTCGCCGAGCAGCTCGTGGGGTTGGGCGCCGTCGCACAGTTGGCCCCGATGTGCTGGGCCAGCCCGAGGGCAGCCGAGTCGGCCCCGTTCTGCAGCTGGCGCTTCTCGTCATGGATGGCACCGACGTCGACGACCAGCGCCGCCATGCCCACCATGACGAGTGAGAATGCGACCATCAGGATGAGGACGGCACCTCGTTCGTCGCCGCGCCGGTGATGGGTCATCCACCGCATCGCATGACCCCTGTCGCCGTCAGCGTCCACGTCCCGTTCCGGAAGAACGGGATCGTGTACTGGAACGGGTACGTGGCCCTGACGATGGCGTTTGGCGGCGCCGGCGTGGCGGTGCAGGAGTTGGGGTCGACGACCATGTCGCTGGGCTTCAGGCCCGGAGCACCGTCCTTGGTGGCCGACGTCGCGTCTGCAGGGGTGGCCCCGAGGGCGACGGCGCGAGCGCCTTCGCGGACCGCCGCGGTCAGCTCGATGCGGGCGCTGTAGGCCCGGCCGAACTCGACGAGGCCGAAGACGAAGAGGACGAGGACGGGCAGGATGAGGGCAAACTCCACAACTGCTGCGCCTCGCTCGTCCCGACTTCGGTGCACGTTGCTCCTCTCCTGAGACAAGAACGCCTCTGGAGAAGATGGTCGGAATCTGGCGGGGTGTGGACATCGCCAGAATTGATGATTTGCGTCGCCGTTGTCGCGGCGCTCGTCAGCTCTTGTGCTCCGCCGCCGGCCAGCCGGCGTTGCGAGCGAGCGCCACTGCGGCGATCTGGGAGTTCACGCCGAGCTTGAGCAGGATGGCCCGGATGTGGCTGCGGACGGTGGCGAGGGAGACGTAGGTCTTCTCGGCGATGGTCTCCGCCGACTCGCCGGCCAGCAGGTGGACGAGGACCTCGCGCTCCCGCGGGCTGAGGGCGTCGAAGGGGGCGAGACGGTCACGGTCGGCCCGCCGGCGCCGGCGTGCCTCTTGGAGCAGCGCCTGGCGCTCGTCGTCGGAGAGGAGCGGCACCCCTTGGATGGCCCGATGCACGGTGTCGATGAGAACGGAGAACTCGGCGGCCTTGCTCACCACGCCCACCGCGCCGGCCTCGATGCAGGCGCCCAGCCGGGCCCGGTCGCTGACCCCGGTGACCATGACCACCCGGGCCCCGGCCTCGGTGAGCGGGCGGATGAGGTCCAGCCCGCTGCCCATGGATCCCAGGTCGAGGTCGAGCAGGACCAGCACCGGGGCCAGCGAGCGGCCCAACTCCACCACCGCGGCCGCCGATGGCCCGGCGGTGGAATGGACCTCCATGCCCTGCTGGCGCAGGGCCATGGCCATGGTGCCGGCGAGGAGCTCGTGGTCTTCGACGATCAACACCTTCATTGTCCCCCGCTCTGGGAGCCGCTCGGGCTCTTGCCCGCCGTCAGTCGTGGGCGGCACCTTCGCCCTCGGTCGAGGTGACGGCGGGCAGGCAGATGCCGAAGGAGGTACCACCACCGGGACGAGGCTCGATCCACAGGTCGCCACCCTGCCCGCGCATCAGCCCGGCCGCCACTCGGACGCTCATGGCGTCCTCCCGGCCGGCTTCCCGCCGGGCGTCCGGGTCGGTCAGCGTGCGCCGGAGCTCACGGGGCATGGTGGGGCCGTCGTCCTCCACCCGCAGGATCACCCAGTGCCCGTCGCGGTCCCCCCGAAGGGCCACCGGGCCCGATCGCGACCGCCGGGAGGCGTAGTCGACGAGCTGGCGGACGGCCTCGGCCGTCTCCGCCGGCGACCCGACGGCGAGCAGATCAGGGGTCACGTCGACGCTGAGCTGGGCCGGCCACGCCGAATCACCGGCGACGCGAGCCGCGGTGTCCGCCATGGAGACGGGGTTGACCCCGCTGGCGTCCTGGGCAAGGAGCCGGCGCAGCCGCGCCGTCCCCGAGCCGACCACGCCGGCCAGAATCTCGCGATCGTCGGGCGAGAGGCGGTCGAACTCACGCTCGAGGATGATGGCGGCGCCGTCGATGGCCATGATGGCGTTGACCAGGTCGTGGCGCTGGGCCCTCACGGCGCCGGCGCGGATCCGAGCCCGCACCTCGGCCGTCTCGGCTTCCAGCGTCGAGTCGATGAGCTGGACGGCCTGGTCCTCGTAGGCCCGGGTGAGTTCGAAGTGTGAGCCGACCATGGCCAGCAGCACCCCGGTGGACTCCAGGAGCACGGCGCCCACGGCCCAGGCGTTGGTCGGCGCGGCGGCACCGGCCGCCAGCGCTGACAGTGTCAAGGCGAACAGCATCAGGCCGGCCCAGGTGTACAGCCATCGCCGGCCGAGGCCGCGGACGGTGTACCCCACGGCCAGCACCAGCCAGACGGCGGCGACCACGACGCCCCCGAACACGCCAGCCACACCCTCGCCCGAGGTCAGCTGGGACACCGAGAGGGCGGACCCCACCTCGGGAAAGGCTCGAAAGAGCACGGCCAAGGCGGCCACCGCAGCCAGGGCGCCGGCGGTGAGGGAGGCGGCGCTGACGGGAAGCGATGCCCGGCGCGACACCAGCCCGGCGCCGAAAAGCAGGGGCGCCACCGCCAGCGCGGCAGCGGCCACGGCGGTCAACCACCGTGGGCTCGGGCTCCACTCGCCGAGCACGGCGCCGACCAGTTCCGGCCGTGATGCGGCGGCCACACCGACCACCAGTGTCCCGCAGCCGGCCCACAGGGCGGCGCGGTCGCCGATCTGTCGCCACGTCGCCCGCGAAAGGACGAAGACGCCGAAGGCGCTCACGACGGTGGCGGTGCCGGCGACGGTGCGGATGCCGACCACCTGGCCGGCGTCGATCTGCGCTTGCCGGGCCAGCACGGCCACGGACGCGGTGGCCAGCAGGATCACGGTGGCTCCCAGGACGAACGGGCGGCTGAACTCGGCGCCCGTACGTTCCACGGCGCTCCCACGGAGCACGGCGGGGAAGGGTCGTATCGTTGACACGGCGACCCAGTATCCCGCGTCGCCGCCGGCCGCACGGGACCGTGCCCCTCGCCGCCCCCTTCAGTTCGAGGCCCGACGTGCCGATCTACCTAGGGAGCGAACGTGCAGGACCCGACGCGACCTCTCGGAGCTGTGTCAAGAGGAGGAGATTTGCCGATGAAATCCGTGCTGGTCGTCGATGACGATCCCGACATCCGGGAGCTGATCACCTGGAAGCTTGGACAGGCCGGTTACTCGACCATGGTGGCGGGCGATGGTGAGGCCGGGCTGGCCGCCGTGACCGCCGGCGACAGCGAGGGTCGCGTTCCCGACCTGATCCTCGTCGACTGGATGATGCCGAAGATGAGTGGCATCGACGTCTGCCGCGCCCTGCGCCAGAACCCTGTCACCGCCCGCATCCCGGTCATCCTCCTGACGGCCAACGCCCAGGAGGCCGACGTCGAGCTCGGCTTCGCCGCCGGCGTCGACGACTACATCGCCAAGCCGTTCAGCCCCCGGGAGATGCTCAGCCGCATCGAAGCGGTGCTGACGAGGTCCGAGGCCCGGACATGATCGACGGCGGGGCTCTGGCGGCCGGCGCCGCTCTTGCCGTCGTCTCAGCTGGTTTCCTCGTCCTCGTCCTGTCGTCCCGCAAGCGCCACAACGAGGCGGGCGGCCCCGACGTCGAGGCGGAGGTCAGGCTGATCCTGTTCCGCGCCATCGACGAGGGCGACCTCGCCGCAGAAGCCATCCATGCCCTCACCCCGACCCAGCACCAGGTGCTCGAGCACCAGGCCCGGGCGTTGCTCCCGAGCCTCCGGGGCAAGGACCGTGACACGCTGGGCGTGATCCTCGACCGGCTCGGCGCAGTCGAAGCCGCCCGGCGCCAGGCGAGGAGCAAGCGGGCGGTGGCGCGTGCCGAGGCCGGTGAGTTCCTCGGGGAGTCCGGATCCCCCGGCGCCGTGCGCGACCTGGTCCAGCTCCTCCACGACCCGGATGCCAAGGTGCGGTGGGCGGCGGCGCATGGCCTCGGCCGGCTCGGCCACCCCAGCGCGGTGCCGGCGCTGCTCAACTCCATCGACGGGAAGCTGGCCGTTCCCATCGACGTCGTGGCCAGCGCGGTGGCCGAGATCCGGGAGTGCCCGGTGCCGCTGCTGCGGGAGGGACTGGCCAGCCCCTCGGTACCGAAGCGGGCCCTGACCGTCGAGCTGCTGGGCCGCTTCCAGGCCCTGATCGCCGCCGACGAGGTGATCAACCTGCTCCACAACGACCCCTCCGTGGAGGTGCGCGCCCGCGCTGCCCGTTCGCTCGGCCGCATGGGCTCACCGCGTGCGGTGCAGCCCCTGCTGGGCTGCGTCGGGGAGGGCCCTGTCGCCACCCGCGCCCAGGCCATCTGGGCGCTGGGCGAGATGGGCGCCCTCGATGCCATCCCCGCGCTGCGGACCACCCTCCTGGGGCCCTCGCACCACCTCGGCGAGCTGGCCGCCGAGGCCTTGGCGGCCATGGGCCCCGCAGGACTGCGGGTCCTTAGCGAGGTCGCGGCCGGCAGCGACAGCGGCGCCCCCATCGCGATACGCACCCTTGCCGCCCAGCGCAGCATGCAGATCGCGAAAGTCTGACCTCAGCCTCGGCCGGCCTGGTCCTGCCGAGTGGTCACCACGACGGCCTCGAGCTTGGAGTGCACGTCCAGTTTGTGCAGGATGCGCTGCACATGGTTGCGGACGGTGTTGGCCGTGATCCCGAGACGCTTGGCGATGGCCGGGTTCGAAAGCCCCTCGCGCAGGCACTCCAGGACGTCCCGCTCCCGCGATGTGAGTTTCTCCATGGGCGCCGTCGGTGGCTCCGCCCGAACGTCGGAGAGCATCTGCCGGTCGACGGTCACCACCCCGATGCCGATGATCTCGTCGCCGCTGCGGACGGGGTAGTACTCGGCGACGATCTCGCGGGGGTTCACCCCGTCCGATCCCTGGCGGAGGGGCACGTTCAGGACCTCGTCGCCGGTCGCCAGGATGTGGCGACAGGCCGACTCGTCCACCGGCTGCTGGCCCATGGCCGCCAGCCGGGGGTTGACGCGGATCAGACGGAAGTTGCGATCGACGAAACCCAACCCCACCGGAATTGCGGCGTGAAGGGCGGCCAGGAGGGTCAGTTCCTGCTCGGAGCTCTGCAGCGCGTCCGCCATGCTGACCTCGGCCTGTTTTCGCTCGTCGATGTCGGTGGCGGTGCCGATCCACCCGATGACCCGGCCTTCGGCCTCGCGCACGGGGAGGACCCGGCTCAGGTGCCAACGAAACGCACCGTCCCGGCGGCGGATGCGGTACTCCAGCGAATAGGCGGTCGCGGTCCGGATGGCTTGGTGCCACGCGGCGGCCGCCCCGGCGGCGTCGTCGGGATGCAGGACGGAGAGCCAATCCCGGTCGTAGCCGGCGTCGGGCGGCCAGCCGGTGTACTCGTTCCCGAAGCGGTTGACGAGCTGGATCTGCCCGTCGGGCGACGCCATCCAGAGGATGTGGGGGATCGACTCGGCGATCAGGGACCAGTCGGGAGCGCGCTCCTCCGCCGGCGCCGCCCTCGGTGCCGGGGCCACGGTGCTGGCGACGACGTTCTGCGACATCAGCATCACTCCCGCGACGAGCGCGTGCCGCCCATGCCTCCTGGGCTGGAGGAACGCCTGCAGCCTACTACGGGCGGATCGTCCGAATCGACCGGTGTGACCGATATCGCCCCGGCGGGCGCGGGCGCAACCCCGCAAACCAGCGCGGGGCTGCGCGGCGCGTACCGCAGGACTTAGGGGCGAGCGGTGCCGGCGTTCGGTCGGTCGGGGTCGGGCGTGGGCGGGGTCGTGCCCCGGCTGCCGTTCGGCGACGCGGTGGCCGGCGGGCCGGCCGGCGGGGGAGCGTTCGTCGAACCCTTGCCGGCGGGGGGCCTGGTATCGGCCGTCTCCTGGCCGTTGCCGTTGGAGCCTGGCGTGGCCGGCGGGCCCCCCCGGCCGGGCACCGAGGTGGGGACGTGCCCGGCGGCCGGAGTCTCGTTCGCCCGGTCCAGGCCGGTGGCACCGGTGTTCGGCCCCACCCGGACGCCGTTGTCCGGGGTGCCGCCCGTGGGAACCGGTCCGGTGTTGGCCGAGCCGGGCGTGGTCCTGGCCGCGTCGCTGACGGCCCGGCCGTCGACGCCGACGACACCGTCGGTGGCGCCGGTGGCGTCGGAGCTGACCGTGCGCCCCTTCTCGGCCATGTCGCTCGCCTTGTCGGGGAAGGTGAACGGGGTGGCTGCGCCCACTACCTTGGCGACGGCGTGCTGGGCAGGGTCCGGGAGTACCCCGGCCGCCCCGGCCGCGGTTGTGCTGGCGGCGACCAGGCTCAGTCCCAGCCCGGCCTTGGCCAGGAGGCCGAGGCCGGCGACGCGGGCGACAGCGCCCCGGAGAATCGGACGCACGGCGGCTCGCTCGGTGCTCGGCGCCGGCGGCACGGCGGCCGGCGCGGGGCCCGTAGCGGCCGGCGCAGCACTGGCCGGCGCCATTGCCGAGCCAGTCCCGTTCGCCGGGGTGAAGCCTTCCTTGAGAAGCAGAGCCAGCGCGGGCCGGACGACCGGCGCCGGCTCCTGAGAGGCTTGCTCGAGTTCCTCGACGAAGGGCAACAGCCAGTCGAGACCGGACTGAGCGGAGGGAGCTCCGTTCAGGAGGGCCTCGAGGGCACGATCGTCGAGAGGGGGAACAGGCATCTCGTTTCTGTCACCGTCGGAACGCCTCATAGGGATACGGGGTCGCGTTCGAGGACTTTGCGCAGGTTGGCCAGCCCCCGTCGCTGCAGGGCCTTCACCGCCCCTTCGGACTTCCCGAGGGACTCGGCGATGGCTTCGACGGTCATGCCGGCCATGAGGCGCAGCAGCAGCACGTCCCGCTGGTCCGGGACCAGCTCCTCGCAGAGGGCCTGCACCCGCCGGCTGCTGAGCCGCTCCAGGGCGTCCTGCTCGGCGTCGCCGCCGGGATGCTCGGCAGGAGCGTCACCGGGGTCCGGAGCCAGTTGCGGGCGCCGGCTGACCCGTCGCCTGTCGTCGATGAGGCGGGAGTGGGCGATGGTGAAGACCCACGAGCGGAACCTTTCCTCGTCCCCGGTGAAGGCCCCGATCCGCTGGAAGACCCCCAGGAACACCTCGTTGGTCAGGTCCTCCGGGTCGGCCGCGCCCTGGACCCGGAGGTAGCCGAGGATGACCGGGGACAGCGCCTGGTAGAGCCGCTCGAGCGCCCAGGCCGCCCCCGACTGAGCGGCGAGGAGCACCGAGTCGAAGTCCGGCCCGATCCGGGCGCGACTCGTCGAGCGGTCGGACCTCACCCGTGCATTCTCGACCCGCGCCGTCACTTGCTTGAGTGACCGTCGGAGCCGGCCAAAGGGGTACGGGGGCATCGCGACCACGGGCGGCGTTTCAAAAGCCATGGAAGACGTGACACCATGGCGGGCCGCCACTTCCCCGCGTGGAGGATTTTCCGCATGCGCGCACGTCTCTTCCCAACTTCCTCCGTGTTCACCCGGAGGGTGCTCTCGAGGATGGTCACCGCCGTTGTGGTCGCCACCCTCCTGGCCACCGGCACCGTTGCCCTTCCCGCTGGTAGCGACGTGCGGGCCGAGGTCGTGGACAAGGTGCAGACCCTGGTCGCCGGCCGGGCCGAGGTGGGCTGGCAGCGGACCGCCCGGACCGGTCACCCCACCCAGCTGGTGGGCTTCGAGTGGCAGGGCGCCGAGCCTGCCGCCGTGGAGGTGCGGGCGCGGGGGCCGGAGGGCTGGTCGGATTGGCAGCTCCTCGAGGGCGACCCCGTCGAGGGCCCCGATCGCGACTCCCACGAACGGCACGACCGCACCACCGCCGGCCCCCTCTGGGTGGGCCATGCCGTCGAGGAAGTGGACGTCCGGGTGGTGGAGGGAGCGCCTCGCGGCCTGAAGCTCCACGCCCTGCGCTCGGAGGAGCCCCCCGAGCGCGGCGGCCTGGGCCGCACCCGGCCGGCCGGCGCCGCCCCCGCCCAGCCGAACATCGTGACCCGGTCGGGCTGGGGGGCGGACGAGTCCTACCGGACCAAGAACGCCGGCTGCGCCCAACCGCTCTATGCCCCCAACGTCCGCTTCGGCGTCGTCCACCACACCGCCGGCACCAACACCTACAACGCGTCCGACTCGCCCTCGATCGTGCGGGCCATCTACTACTTCCACACCCACACCAACCAGTGGTGCGACATCGGGTACAACTTCCTCGTCGACAAGTTCGGGACCGTCTTCGAGGGCCGGTTCGGGGGTGTCACCAGCGCCGTCGTCGGCGCCCACGCCGAGGGCTTCAACACCGGCAGCACCGGCGTCTCGGTCATGGGCACGTTCACCAGCGTCCCACTGCCCTCGGTCGCCTACACCGCGGTGCGCAACCTGCTGGCCTGGAAGCTGGCCCTCCACGGCATCGACCCCCACGGCACGATCACCGCCGGCGGCGTCCCCATCCGGACCATCGTCGGCCATCGTGATCTGAGCCCCACCGCCTGCCCGGGGGAGACGGTGGCGCCTCTGCTGCCTCAGCTACGCAACGACGTGGGCGCCACCATGGGAGTCACCAACGGGTCGACCTACCACCCCCTCACGCCGGCCCGGGTGCTCGACACCCGCAGCGGCGTGGGGGCGCCGGCCGCCCGGCTCGGCGCCAAGGGGACCGTCGACGTCAAGGTGACCGGGGTGGGCGGTGTGCCGGCCACCGGCGTGACGTCGGTTGTCCTCAACGTGACCGCCACCAACGCCAGCGGCCCCCAGAGCTTCCTCACCGCGTGGCCCAGGGGCACCGCCCGGCCGCTGGCGTCCAACCTGAACTTCACCGCCGGCGTGTCGGTGCCGAACCTGGTCACGGTGAAGGTGGGAGACGGAGGGAGCGTCTCCATCTTCAACGACGCCGGCACCGTCGACGTCGTGGCCGACGTCCAGGGCTGGTACGCCAACGCCGTCGACGCGGTGGGATCCTCCTTCGTGCCGGTCAACCCGGCCCGCGTGCTCGACACCCGGGTGGGCACCGGCACCGGGGGCACGGTCGCGCCGATCCCCGCCGGCACCCTGATCCAGCTCCAGGTGGCCGGCGCCGGCGGCGTGCCGGAATCGGGTGCCCGGGCCGTGGTCCTCAACATGACCGTCGACCGGGCGAGCGGGCCGGAGAGCTACCTCACCGTCTGGCCTTCGGCGACGCCCCGCCCCGTTGCGTCCAACCTCAATTTCACCAGGGGCCCGGCAGCCACCAACCTGGTCGTGGCCCAGCTGGGGCCCGACGGCAAGGTCAACATCTACAACAACCTCGGATCCACCGACGTGATCGCCGACGTGGCGGGGTGGTTCGCGGCGCCGGCGACGCCCCCGCCAGGCTCCCGGTACTACGGGCTGACCCCGACCCGGGTCCTCGACACCCGGACGGCCGGCGGCCGCGTGGGGCCGGGGGCCATGATCGACCTCGCCGTGGCCGGCGTCGCCGGCGTGCCCGCGAACGCGACGTCGGTCGTGCTCAACGTCACCGTCGCCGAGCCCACCGGTCCCGAGAGCTACCTCACCCTGTTCCCGAACGGGACCCCTCGGCCGCTGGCGTCGAACCTCAACCTCGTGGCCGGCAAGATCGTGGCCAACCTGGTGGTGGTGAGGGTCCAGAACGGCAAGGTGTCGATCTACAACAACGTCGGCTCGACCCACGTCATCGCCGACGTGCAGGGCTGGTTCAGCGCCGGCGGATGACCAGCTTGCGCAGCTCGTCGGTCCACAGGACCATGCTGGCCAGCCCGGTGCACAGCACCCACTCGCCGGCGCTGAGGGGCGAGGTGTCGAAAGCGTCGTTGAGGAACGGGACGTAGACCACCGCCACCTGCAGCAGCAGGGACAGGGCCACGGCCCCCCACAGCAGGCCGTTCGTGAACAGGTGGTGGAAGGCACTCACCCGGTCGGAGCGGGCGTTGAAGCAGTTGAACAGCTGGGCCAGCACGAGGGTGGTGAAGGCCACGGTACGGGCCTCGCTCAGCGTGCCGGACCCCTCGACCAGCCCGCCCGGCAGGTCGATGTCGAGGGCCAGCAGGGTGACGATGGCCATGACGAAGCCGACGAAGACCACGCCGGCCTGCATCTCGCGGTCGATCACCCGGTCGGTCATCCGCCGAGGGCGGCGTGACATCACGTCGTCGGGTGGGGGGTCGACGCCCATGGCCAGCGCCGGGGCGGTGTCGGTGAGCAGGTTGATCCAGAGGATCTGGGTGGCGAGCAGCGGCACGGCGACCTCCCCGCCGAGGTCCCGCAGGCCGATGGCGCCGGCGGCGACCACGCCGAGCAGCATGGTCAGGACCTCGCCGGCGTTGGAGGACAGCAGGTACCGCAGGAACTTGCGGATGTTGGAGAAGATGCCGCGGCCCTCCTGGACCGCGGCGACGATGGTGGCGAAGTTGTCGTCGGCGAGGATCATCTTCGCCGCCTCCTTCGTCACGTCGGTGCCGGTGACGCCCATGGCCACGCCGATGTCGGCGGTCTTCAGCGCCGGAGCGTCGTTGACGCCGTCGCCGGTCATGGCCACGACGTTCCCGTCGGCCTGGAGGGCGTCGACGATGCGCAGCTTGTGCTCCGGCGCCACCCGGGCGTAGACGGAGGTGTTCCGCACGGTCTCGCGGAAAGCGTCGTCGTCGAGGCGGTCGATCTCGACACCGGTGACGGCGGAGGCGTCGTGGGCGACGATGCCCAGCTCCCTGGCGATGCGGGCCGCGGTGCGGGGGTGGTCGCCGGTGATCATGACCACCCGGATGCCGGCGCCGTGCGCCTGCTCGATGGCCACCTTGGCCTCGTCCCGCGGCGGGTCGATGATGCCGACGACGCCGGCGAAGGTCAGCCCGTGCTCGACGTCCTCGCTGGCGACCAGCTTCTCCGCCGGCGCCGGCCGGTAGGCGACGGCCAGGGTGCGCAGGGCGTCGTCGGCCAGGGCGTCGACGGCGGCCAGGATGGCCCGGCGGCGATCGTCGTCGAGCGCCACCGAGCCATGGCCGAGCTGCTCGTGGGTGCAGCGGGCCAGCAGCACGTCGGGGGCGCCCTTGGTGACGACGGTGAGGCGGTCGTGGTGGTAGTGGTCGGTCTCCAGCGTGCTCATGAGCTTGCGCTCGGACGTGAAGGGGACCTCGCCCACCCGCCGGAAGCGCACGCTGCGCTCCTCGTCGAAGCCGCCCTTGCGCTCGGCCACCAGGAAGGCGGCTTCGGTAGGGTCGCCGAGGACGACCCAGCGGCCGTCTTCCTCACGGAGGGACGCGTCGTTGGCCAGGCTGCCGCCCGAGAACACGATGTGGGTCTCGTCCCGGAGGTCGCCCTCGGCCAGCGGCTGCCCTCCGGCCAGCAACTCGCCCTCCGGCTCGTAGCCGGTCCCCGTGACCTCGACCGCACCCGAGCGGGTGACGACCCGCCGGATCGTCATCTCGTTGCGGGTGAGGGTGCCCGTCTTGTCGGAGCAGATGACGGAGGCGGACCCCAGGGTCTCGACCGACGAGAGCTCTTTGACGATGGCGTTCTTGGCCGCCATGCGCTGCACGCCCAAGGCGAGCACGACCGAGAGCACGGCCGGGAGCCCCTCGGGCACGGCGGCGACGGCGAGGGACACCCCGACCAGGAGAACCTCGACCAGGTCGGACGCCTCGTCGATGTCAGATGTGGCCAGGATGGCGCCGACGACGATCAGAGCGATGATCACGACAGCAATGCCCAGCGTGCGGCCGACGAGCCTGATCTCACGTTGGAGCGGCGTCGGGTCCGCTTCCGTCCGGCCCAGGAGGCCGGCGATGCGACCCATCTCCGTGGCCATGCCGGTGGCGACGACCACGGCCCGGCCCCGGCCCCGGGTCACCGCCGTGCCGCTGAAGACGACGTTCACCCGGTCGGCGAGGGCCACCTCACCGGCCAGGGGAGCAGTTTCCTTGAGGACGGGCTCGCTCTCGCCGGTGAGCGACGCCTCGGCGACGGTGAGGGACGCGGCCTCGAGCAGGCGGCCGTCGGCGCTGACCGCGTCGCCCTCGGCCAGGACCAGCACGTCGCCGGGCACGACCTCCGCGGAGGCGATGCGCTGCTCCTGCCCGTCGCGCACCACCGTCGAGGTGGCGGCGGCCATCCGCTGGAGGGCGGCGACGGCGTGCTCGGCCCGGGCCTCCTGGACGTAGCCCAGCACGGCGTTGGCGACGAGGATCACGCCGATGACCACCGCCTCGAACGGCACCCCATGGGCGCCCTCGATCACCCACGCCACCAGGGAGATGGCGACCGCGGCCAGGAGAAGGAACACGAGAGGGTCGGCGAACTCGGCCAGCAGCTTCCGCCACGCCGGCACGGGGGCGGTGGCGTCGAGCCGGTTGGGCCCCACCCGCGCCAGGCGGGCCGCGGCTTCGGTGGTGCTGAGCCCGGTCGACGGATCGGTCTCGAGCCGGACCGCCACGTCCGCCGCCTCGACCAGCCAGGGGTCGGCCGGCCGCCCGCTCGACATCGGCCTACCGGTGGCTGGGGATGATCACCACGGGGCAGGTGGCGTGGTGGGCCACCTGCTGGCTGACCGAGCCGAGCAGGAGGCCGGTGAAGCCGCCGAGGCCCCGCGACCCGACGACGATCATGTCGGCCTCCCTGGCCGCATCGAGCAGGGCCTGGGCCGGGGCGCCGGCCACGACGTGGCTCTCGATGCCCTGCGGCAGGGCGGTGGTGTCGACCGCCCCCAAGACGTCGGCCACGGTGCGCTGCGCGGCCTCCTCGAAGATCTCGGGCCCCACGCCGCCGGCGGCGATGACGGAGCCCACGGCGACGGCCGCCGGCTCCAGCCAGGCGTGGACGACCACCAGGTGGGCGTCGCGGATCTTGGCCTCGCCGACCGCCCACTCCAGGGCCCGGCGGGCCCCCTGGCTGCCATCGATGCCCACCACGATTCGCGCCATTGCTGCTCTCCTTGCTCGGGACGGCCCGGCCGACTGTCTATCGTCTCTGGATGGCGACAGCGTTCCAGGGGGCCATCTTCGACGTCGACGGGGTGCTGGTCGACACGCCCCACGAGCGGGCCTGGCGGGACACGCTCCGGGAGCTGATGGAGTCCGACTGGGCCGGCATCCGGGAGCAGACGACATGGTCGCCCGAGGCCTTTACGCCCCAGGTGTACCAGGCCCTCGTGTCGGGCAAGCCCCGCATGAGCGGCGCCCGGGCGGCGCTGGAGCACTTCGGGGGTCCCGACGTCGCCGAGCGCACCATCGAGTACGCCGACCGCAAGCAGAACATGGTGGTGCGCCTCATCGAGGCCGGCGAGTTCACCGCCTACGCGGATGCGCTCCGCTTCATCATCGCCATGAAGGACGCCGGCCTCGGAGTGGCGGCGGCATCGTCGTCGAAGAACGCCGGGCTGTTCCTGCGCACGATCCGGCTCGACACCTTCGCGTCGGAGCAGGGGATCTCCTCGGCGTCGGTCGGGGAGGGCTGCACGCTGCTGGACATCTTCGACGCCGACGTGTCCGGGAGGGACTTCGAGCACGGCAAGCCCCACCCGGAGATGTTCCTCACCGCGGCGGCGGAGCTGGGCGTGGCGCCGGCGGCGGCCATGGTCCTGGAGGACGCCACCGCCGGCGTCCAGGCGGCCAAGGCGGGCGACATGGCGGCCATCGGGATCGCCCGGTTCGACGACGCCGCCCTGCTTGAGGCCGCCGGTGCCGACATCGTGGTCGTGACCCTCGACGAGGTCGATCTGGGGGCGCTGGCGGAGGGCAAGCTGGTCAGAAGGGCCTCGTAAGACCGCTTGGGGCTGGCAGGATGGCCGGGATGCCGACGAACGAAGCCTGGCAGCGGACGTCCGACGTCGACACCGTTCCCGACGATCCCGTCGGGGAGGCGGTGGCCGAGGCGCTCGCCGACGTGCTGGCCGGCGCCACCGTCGAGCTCTCCTATACGCCCGACTCCGCTCCGGCGCCGGCCCCCACCGCCGAGCCCGGCATGGCCATGGCGACCGGGCCCGGCCCGCCCGGCTGGCAGACCACCGTCATCGTGCGCCTCCACGAACGGGTCGCCCGCCTCCTCGACTCCGACCACCCCACCTCGCTGGCCGAGCTCCTCACCGGCCTGCCGTCGGCCGGCGTGTCTGCCGCCGCCCGGTTCCGCCACCACGTCGAGAGCAGTGCGGTGCCGCTCAACGCCCCGCTGCGCCGGGCCCTGCGCGACACCGTCGCCGCCGAGCTCCTCGCCGGCCACCTGGCCTCCCGGGTCGGCAAGCCGGTGCCCACCGACCTCATCGACGACACCATCCAGTTCCTCATCGAGCTGAGCGGCACCCGGGTCGAGTCCCACGAGCTGACCCACGGCGTGGTCGTGGCCGACGTCCTGGTGGACAAGCCCCGGCTGGAGTTCCAGTACCCCCAGGACATCCGGGCCGCCAAGCGGGCGCCCCTGCTGTTCGACGGCCAGCGCGCCGTCCTCGTCGTCGACCTCGAGGGCCGGGCCCGTACCGAGCTGCAGCGCCACCGCTTCCAGCGCCTCACCCCCGGCGCCCGTCTCGAGGAGGCGGGCAACGACGACTCTCTGGAGAGCGGCTCGCTGGTGGCCGAGGCCACCGCCGCCCTGGGCGGGATCGGGTTCTACGTCCGCGCCGACCGCAGCATCTGGACCTTCGCCGACGGCGTACCCCTCCTCGTCCGCAGCGGCGAGCACTGGACCGCCTTCCCGCTGGAGCTGACGGCGTCGATCGAGAACATGATCGGCGAAGGCCCCGCCGCCGCCCTGCTCGCCCGGGCTGCGTTCATGATCTCGGCCCAGCCCTGGGGTGCGATTCTGGCGGTGGTCGACGACCCCGAGGCCCTCGACGGGACGGTGTCGCCCAAGGACCGCTACGACCTGCGCAACGACATCGACCCCACCGCCATGCGGCCCGAGACCCGCCTCCACCACCTGATCGACGCCGAGGATCTCGACGAGCACACCCTCGTCCGCCTGGCCACCCTGGACGGCGCCACCGTCCTCGACCAGAATGGCTCGCTGATCGCCTACGGCGCCATCGTCACCAGCGCCGACAGCCAGCACGAGGGCGCCCGCACGGCAGCGGCGAGGACGCTCTCAGAGACGGCGCTGGTCGTCCTCAAGGTCTCGGTCGACGGTGACATCACCATCTTCCGCAAGGGCCGGACGCTCACCACCCTCCTCGGCCGGGCCCACGACGCCGGCATATGAGGGGGCGGTGCGGGACTGGAGGGCGTGCTCGAGCTCCTCGCGCAGGGGATCGGGCACGTCGGTCGAGATGAGCTCGCCGCCGTAGCGGTTGAGCTCCTTGAGCAGCTGCCCCTTGTTCTCGACGGTCACCAGGAGGAGCAGCGCCGACCGCCCCGCCTCCAGCCAGTCCGACATCTGCCCCACCCAGTCGTCGGCCAGGCCCTTGTCGACCAGCTTCCCGTAGAGGGCGCCGGCCGCCGCCCCACCCACGATGGCCAGCGGGCCGACGAACAGCCCCGCCAGCAGCCCCCACCAGGTGCCCATCAGTGCCCCCTTGCCGGGGGTCACGTCGACCGTCTCGACCGTCCGCGCCCGGCCATTCTCGTCCTTGGTCACGATCACCGCATCGCCGATCCGTACCGCCCCCTCCTGCTGCAGGTGCATCAGGTTGACGAGCACCTCCGTGGCCCGGTTGGGCTTGTCGAAGGCGATGCAGACGAGATGCTCCCGGCTGCCGCCGGCGGCGCCGCTCGGGCTTGAGAGGTTGTCGAGATCCGTCATGGTCATCCCTTCCCACGTGCTCACGCCCTGTCGACGCACCGTGCATCGTCGCGCGCAAGAGCGTGCCCGGACTGGGCCGTCGCCGAATCATGCCGCCCACGCCCTACGGCCGGGGTGCCGCGCATCGTCGGGAGGGACCAAGGGCCGTTTGCCGTGCCCCTCGACCAGGGCCCAGCCGGCGAGGCTCTTGAGGTCGTGGTGGTGCGAGCAGAGGCGGTCAAGCAGGTCGAGCACGGTGAGGTGGGTGGCGGCCCAGTCGACCCGGTGGTCGTTCTCCAGCCAGGCCACCGACGCGCACCCCTCGGCCGCGCAGGTGAGATAGAGCCACTCCAGCGCCGTCTGCTGGGCAGCGTTGGCCCGCCGGGCCACATGGGCCACCCCATCACCTGAGGTGCTTACGTCGCCGGCGCACCCCTACGCCCGCAGCCCTGCTGGCGGCGGCCACTGCGGTCGGCCGCATCTGACCGCCTCAGGCGGCGAGCTGGTCCTGGTTGGGCAGGCGGGCCGCCATCAGCTCTTGCACCGTGGCCAGCACGTAGTCACGAGAGTCCTTCGAGCGGAAGAGCAGGCGCCATGGCTTTGGCTGTGCCGCGAGCTGGAGCTCGACCGACCACTGGGCCCGCTTGCGGATGCGGACGACATCGTCGATGGGGAGGACGACGGCCCCGTCCGCCTTGCCGAAGAGCTCCTCGGGCGGCATGGCCTTCAGCATGTCCAACCGCCGGCGCATGGCGGCGTTGGCTGGTCCGTGCAGTCCCTGCGCCTGGGCGACGCCTACTCGCAAGCCCCAACCGAACCGGCCGGCGATCGGGTGCAGCACGATCGATGTGGAGGTGAGCACGACGTCCCATGGTCGCCGGCGGGCGCTGACGTCGAACATCATGCCGACGACCTCCTGGCTCGGCCGCTCGACCTCCGCTGGGTCCACTGCGACGCAGAACTTCCGCAGCCGGGCGACCCCACCAAGCGACCGACGCAGCCGGCCACCCGAGGACGGGTCCGCCAGCAGGCCTTCGGCCATGGCGAAGGGGTCCTTGGTGTTGCCCTTGGCGTCGATCAGCCTTAACGGCCCGGACCAGGTGACGCTCCAGGAGTGCCCCCGCTCGGCCACCAGGTAGCAACCGATGGCGCCGCCGAGGTGGTGGGTGAGAACCCGCCGGCGCAGCTCGGCCTGCTCCTGGGGCGTCCCGTCGTCGAGGGTGCCGGTGATGGCCGCCGCCAGCTCGTCGGCGCAGCCCTCCTCAACCAGGACGATGGCCGCCGCCAGCGACGCCGCCTCCGGGTCCTCGGCGACGGTCGCCGCGGCCCGCAGCACGACCTCGCCGTCCTGTTCCAGGCCGACGGCGTACTCCTTGGCGGCGCCGTCCCACTGCACCCGCCGCTCCATCTGGGCGCCGGTGAGGTCCCGGGTCAGGACGGCGCCGACCTGGCGCTCCACGTCGTCGAGGCCGGCCACCAGGGCGCGGGCCGGGCGGGGGTCGTGGCCCGCCAAGGGCCCCTCGGGGAGCTCTAGGGCATGGGCCAGGCGCTCGGCGAGGGCCGGGTGGGAGTCGAAGGCGTTGGTGGTGTGCTCCTGGACCGCCTCCTCCAGCGAGGCCATCTCCGACTGTCGGTTGGGATCGGCCAGCAAGGCCCGGTAGCCCTCGAAGGCGTTCTCGGCGTCACAGCCCCGCTCCCACAGCGGCGCCAGGTAGCGACCCAGGAAGTGGTCGAAGGCGTAGGCGGTGACCTTGCCCCGTCGCAGGGCGGTCATGTGGTTCTCCCGCCCGGCCAGGCGCACAGCGGCGGCGTCGGCGGTGAGCTCCTGGCGCCGGCGGACCCGGAGGGAGATGCGAAGGTACATGCGCCCGTAGGCGTCGAACAGCCGGCCCAGCCAGCTGTTCTCGCCCACGTTCTCGATAGTTCTCCCGATCGATGCGCCGGCCCGGTAGGCCAGGCCCCCGAGGCGGGTGTCGCCGCCGGCGTAGTGGCCGAACTCGTGGGCGATGACGCTCCGGAGCTGGTCGACGGTAAGGGCCTCGAGGAGGGGGAGGCCGATGGCCATCACCCGTTCGCCCCGGCGCAGGCCGAGCAGCCCGCCCGTCTCCTGGACGAAGGCGTTCACGACGGGGACGAGGAAGATGCGGGCCGGCGGTTCGGTGCCCATCTCCTCGGCCACCGACCGGACCAGGGCTACCAGCTCGGGCTGGCTGTGCTCGTCGACGGCGACGCCGGCGATCTCCTCGTCGCCCGAGCGGTTGATGAAGAAGAGGCCACGGAGCACTCCGAAGGCGACGACGCCGGTGACGATCGCCAGCTGGGCCTGCGGTCGGCCGGTGTAGCCGAAGTAGGCGACGTTGGCCCCTACCAGGAGAGCGACCGTGCCAAGTGAGAGCACGTAGAAGCCCAGGAGGAAGGCGACGGAGAGAAATGCTCGTCCGGTGATCGACGGTCCGCCGTGCTGTTCGGGGCCGACGCGCAGCGGCTGTTCAGAAACGCCGGGCCCGACCATGCCCCGGATATCGGCAGGGCGGCAATCGCCCTGAAGCGCCTTAGCAGGCCGGCGCTTTGGTGGTCGGTGGGGCGGCGCTGGGCGCCGGCCCCGCCGGCGCCGCCGTGCTCGGCGCCGCCGTCGTGGCCGAGGCCTTCAGGCCGTTGTAGTCCAGGCCCAGGACGAGGGTGACGTCGGAGCCGGTGCCGGCGAGGGCCTTGTCTTCCTCGAGGGCGGCGCCGGCGACGAGCGTGCTGCGCAGCAGGGAGCCCTTGGCCTGCTGCCCCGGGGCGTACTTTACGACCGTCTGGTGGTAGTCGTAGCTGAAGGCATCGCCCGTGCTGGCCACGCGGAAGCCGGCCTGGCCCAATGCGGTGGCGGCGAGGGAGGCGCCGCCGGTGATCCCGTTGCCGTTCAGCACCGTCACGGCCACGTCGGCGGGCCTCATCGACGGCGGGGGCGGCGGCGTGGTGATCCCGTTCAGGCGGTCGATGAACTCCCTGGCCTGGGCCGTGTCCAGGAGCTGTACGGCGGCGTCGCCGGCGAAGCCGTCGTAGGTGGGGAGGGTGAGCATGTCGACGGTGTCGGGGTCGATGGAGCGGAACCGGCGGGCGAGATTGGTGATGTCCTTGGTCGACATTGCCTGGTCGACCCGGACGTTGGACACGCCGATGCTGATCAGGCGGTTGAGGGTCAGTGGGTTGCCCAGGCCGGACGAGACGGCCTTCTTCATGATGCGGCGGATGAAGTCCTGCTGGCGGGCGATGCGGTCGATGTCGGAGTTCGCCCCCGTGACCCACCGGCCTCGCTCGTAGGTCTCGTAGTACCGGCTGCGCACGAACGCCAGGGCCTGGTAGCCGTCGACCTCGTTGCACCCCGCCAGTGGGAGGTCGAGGCCGGTCATCTCGTCGCGGGCCGGGTAGTCGGTGTACACCTTGACGCCGCCGATGGTGTCGACGATGCGCTCGAAGCCGGTGAAGTCGACCTCGACGTAGTGGTTGATCTCGATCCCCAGCGCCTCTTTGATGGTGCGGATCAGCAGCGGGGGGCCGCCGATGGAGAAGGCGGCGTTGACCTTGTCCTTGCCGTTCCCCGGGATGGGCACGTACAGATCCCGGGGGACCGACATGATCGCCGCCCTCTGCTGGTTGGGATCGACGTGGAGGATCATGATCGTGTCGCTGCGCTGGCCGGTGGTGCCTTCGTCGCCCTTGCCGGTGGCGTCGGCGATGTAGCCGGTGGTGTTCTCCCGGCTGTCGGAGCCGACCAAGAGGACGTTCATCACCCTGCCGGCGTCGTCGTCGGCCAAGCCGGGGATGTTGAGCCGGGTCAGGCGGCTGAGCTGGTGGCGGAAGTAGAAGTAGCTGCTGCCGACCAAGAGGACGCACAGCGCGAGGAAGACGACGAGTCCCGTGCGCAACCGGCCACGCCAGGGGCTCTGGCGAAATCCGGCGCGCAGCAATCCGGCCGGCTGAGCCACGCAGTCAGCGTAGCGGGCGCCACCCTTTTCGAGGTGGCACGCCAGCCCCGAAGCGTCGATTTCCGGGCGGGGGGCGGTACCATCGGCTCAGGAGGTGACGGAGGACCCGTGGGCGAGGAGGCCGGCGAGGGGGACCGCGACACCGACGGGCCGCTGGCCGCTGTCCTCGATCGGCTGGCGGCGGAGGATGATCGGCATGGCCTCCTGGAGGCGTTCGGGCGCGCCGTGCTGCGCCGGGTCACCCCGGCCCAACTGGCCGACGCCGACCACGAGGCCTTGGCGGCGGCGGTGGCCGACAGCTTCGCCTTCGTCGACACCCGGGCGCCGGCCTCGATCCGGGTGCGGGTCTACGACCCCAAGGTCGCCCTGGACGGCGGCCGCCCCGCCGGCTCGGTGGTCGAGGTCAGCTCCGAGGACCGCCAGTTCATCGTCTCCAGCCTCACCGAGGAGCTGAAGAGCCTCGGTCACAAGGTGGTGCGCGAGCTCCACCCCGTCTTCGGGTGCGAGCGCGACGCCGCCGGCAGGATCGCAGCCATCCTGCCGGCCCGGCCGGCGGCCCGGCGGGAGTCCTTCCTGCAGGTGGAGGTCGGGGACCGGGTGGCGCCGGCGGCCGGCGCCGGGCTGGTCGCCGCATTGGAGGCGGTGCTGGCCGACGTGTTCGCCGCCACCGCCGATTATGCGGTCATGCGGGCCGAGGTGGAGCGGGCGGCCGCCGGGGCCCGGTCCGCCGCCGGGCGGTTCCCCGCCGAGGAGGCCGAGGAGGCCGCCGAACTGCTCGAGTGGCTCCTCGACGGCAACTTCGTGCTGGCCGGGTGCTGCCGGTTCCTCCGCTCCGGGGAGCAGGTGGCCGACGCCTACGGCGTGCTGGCCCGGCCCGACGCCCCGCTCCGCCGTCAGGTGCCGAGGCCGGCGGCGGACCAGCTGCTGCGGATCGTGCGTACGACGGATGTGAGCACCGTCCACCGACAGGTGCCGATGCACCGGATCGATGTCGTGCAGTCCTGGTCCCCCCGCCCAGCGGCCGTGCCGCTCACGGTGTTCCGGGTGGTCGGGGTCTTCACGGCCAAGGCCAACGCCGAGCCGGCGGCCCGGACCCCTGTGCTGCGCTACAAGCTGCGCCGGGTCCTCGAGCTGGAGGACGTGGTCGAGCGCAGCCAGGACGAGGCCGCCCTGGTGTCGCTCTTCCAGGTGCTGCCCAAGGACCAGCTGTTCCAGGCCGACGTGGCGTCCCTGCGGGCCATCCTGGTGGAGCTGCTGGCCGCCCAGACCGAGCACGACGTCCGGGTGCTGGTGCGGGCCGACCCCGAGAACCACACCGTCTCTGCCGTGGTCTCCGTGCCGGCCGAGCTGTACAACGCCGGCCTGCGCCACCGGCTGGAGCGGTTCCTGCTGGCCCAGCTCGACGGTTCACGGATCGACGCCGACGCCGCCCTGGGCGATCGTCCCGACGCCGTCCTGCGCCTGGTGGTGCACCTGGCCGGCCCTGTGCCGACTGAGCCACTGGACTCCCTCGAGCGGGAACTGCGCCTGCTCTGCCGGACGTGGGACCAGCGCCTGGGCGAGGCACTGGAGGCGGCGGCGGGGGA
>Ga0247713_1000502_pt1 | contig 23386 bp, 33 predicted proteins | sample 21E_NmetaG_FD_189936 | JGI IMG/M metagenome (GOLD analysis project Ga0247713, IMG submission 189936) | Soil microbial communities from hillslope of Landscape Evolution Observatory, University of Arizona, Oracle, AZ, United States - 2-1-E_N | ecosystem: Engineered > Artificial ecosystem >... | reverse complement strand
ACGGTGCGCTTGGGCTTGCCGATGACGGTCATGCTAACCCTCCATGTCTGCATGTTGTACAGCATGCAGACATGGTGGACCACAGCGGGTTCTGACCGGTGGATGTGGGACTGCTACGACGTGACGAACGGCCCCGCAAGCCGCACGTCCGTCACCCGCCAAGCAACCTCAGAAGTGCGAAAGTCCACTATGGGCGAGTAGACATCATCAGCGGCCCGCACGAAACCACTGCGAAGCTTCAGGCGTCGGTCACCCTCCCGCCGGCTCGAACAGGCGCCTCCGCGCGCCGCGCAGAGGCTCAGGCGAACAGCGACGGCTGCTCGGCCGGCCGGGAGCCGGTGGGGGGTCGTGGCTCGACCGCGCTGCCGCCAGCGCCCTGCTCGCTCCGGTCGGGGCGGAGGAGGCTGGCTTGACGGTTGCTCGCCGCCCAGCGGCGCACCGTCGCGGCACGGTCAGCGGCCGCGCGGCGCAGGGCCTCGGCGTGGCGCCCGCGTGCCGCCAGGTGCTTGAGCGCCATGAGGCGCACGGCCGTCGCCGGCCAGTCCGCCGCCAACTCGAGGAGCGCGTCGGCTTCCGCGTCGTCGAGCTGCTCGGCCACGTCGACCAGCCCCTGCACCGTCGCGGCGGCGTGCTTGCTGTCCATGCCACGGGTACGTCGCAGGACGCGCGCGACGCCGTCCCGCTCCGCGCGACGTCCGGCCGCCCAGCGCCGCACCTGGGGGCTCACCCGCCGCGTCAGCGTGTAGGTCTTGGCGGGATCGAGTCGTCCGAGGTCCTGCCCGCGCCGTTGGAGGTAGAAGTCCGCCACCCACGGGCCGGGAACCGTGATGCCGACCGCGTCGTCGTCCAGGAAGGTCGCGGCGAGGCGGTCGACGGCGTCGTCGTCGAGCACGCCCTCGCCGGTGAGGCGATCCAGCAGCACCCGCGCGATCGCCGACCAGCGGTGGTTGGTCGTGGCGAGCACCACACTCTCGAGGAGGCCGCTGGGGTCATGGCCGTGCGCGCGCTGGAATGCCCACAGGGCGTCGTCGGGCAGCGTGTCGCTGCGCTGGCCGGGGATGACGAGCACACGTTGCAGCGCCCCGGGGGACTCGGCCTCGTACAGGGCGGCGAGCTCCGCGAGGGGGCCGTCCAGCATCCATGCTTCGAGCAGCGGTCCGAACCGGTCACCGGTCCCCTGCGCCCCGAGCCGGGCGCGTAGGGGCGCCTCGCGCGCGCGGCGACGTGCTCGCTTGCCCATGCGCGCTCGATGATAGACGCCGGTCAGCGGTTGTCCGCGGAGGCGGGACGCCGCGGTGGGACGGTCCCCGAGGCGGGGCGGCAAGGTGGAGGAATCCGGCCGGCGGGTTCCCTCGGTTGAGGGCTCGGGGAGGCGCGCGAGCCTAGCATTCCGCTCGTGCGGCTCGATGACGTGTTGGAGATCATCAGCGCCCTGCAACGCGAGGGCGTGCGCTACGCCGTCTTCGGTGCGCTTGCGCTGGCGGCGCACGGGTTGGACCGGGCGACGAGAGACCTCGACCTCTTCGTCGACCCCGACGAGGACAACGTCATGCGGCTGCGCCGGGCGCTCGCCACGGTGTTCGGTGATCCCGCCGTCGACGAGATCACGGCCGACGACCTGGCCGGCGAGTATCCCGCCATCCAGTACGGACCGCCCGACGTGGACTACACCATCGACATCGTGAGCCGCCTGGGCGAGGCGTTCGCGTTCGACGACCTCGACATCATGGAGGTGGATGTCGGGCAGGTGCGCATGAAGGTCGTGACCCCTGAGACGCTCTACCGCATGAAGCGCGGTACCGTACGACTGCGCGACCGGGACGACGCGGAGCGCCTGCGGCAGCTGCTCGACCTGGAGGAATGAGGGTGCCGGTTCACAAATTCCGCGGTGTCGAGGACCTACCCCCGCCCCGCCCGGCGGGCTCCGCTCTTCGCGGGCTCGCGGCCGCCTGCGAGCTGTCCGAGCTCACCGCTGGGATCGGCCGCAGCCCGCGCGCGCCTCGTGGCGTGCGCCGCTTCCGGTCGATCGAGGAGGCGGACGCGCACCGGCGCACGTGGGAGCGGGGACTTGCCGAGCCGGGATCCGGGTAGGCGCCGGCGCATCCGGTGTGGACGGGGCCACGCGGCAGGGATCCGGCTGGACCGTGTCCTGGCCGCCGTGCTGTCCCACCGAAGACCTGTGCGGCTCGCAGCTTGCCGACTCCCGCGGCGTGTCGCTCGGCGAGGTGATCCGTGAGGCGCTCGAAGAGAACTGGCGCGCGAGCAGCCGTCCCTGCGGTTCCTCGGATCCAGCCCGGAACGGGGGCGGTATATCGGCGACGCGTCGCCGGGACCGCGGTCGTCGCGTGAGCAGCCGGCGGCGCCGTCGCGCCTCCATCGAAAAGGCGCCCGGCCGTGCTACAAGGACCTCATGGACGAAGCTGAGCTGCGAGACCGGGTCCGGGACCTGCGCGCGCAGGGGTACTCGCCGAAGGCCATCGCCCGGGCGCTGGGCGTGCGACCTGCCCGCGCGGCGGCGCTCGTGCGGGCGGCCGCGCGCGAGCAGGCGGCCGCGTCGCCGGACGCGTCGGTGGTCGGCTGCTGGGTGAGCCCGGGATGGAGCGCCGGCCTTGCGGTGCCCGAGCAGCGCGGCTGGCCCGACCGACCGGGCAGTCTAGGCGACGAGCTCGGCGTCGCCAACGTGCTGGTCGCGCGCGAGCGCCGCAGCGGCGGGGGGATGTCGGTTTGCGGCTACCTCGTCGACACGTTCTGCCTCGGCGTCAAGAACGCGCTCGGTCCGTGGACCATGGACCGCGCGGAGCTGCGCCGGTTCGTCGCCTGCTTCTTCGACGCGTTCGACGCGGACCCGGTCGACGCCCCCGTCGAGCTGGCCCGCCACCTCGTGTGGGGCGCGGTTGAATACGCGCGCGGGCTCGGCTTCGCGCCGCATCCCGACTTCGGGCCGGCGGCGGGCCACCTCGGCGCGCTGGACGCGCCGAGCGCGATCGGCTTCGGCCGCCACGGTCGGCCGTTCTTCATGCAGGGCCCCTACGACGACGCCGACCGGGTCCTTCGCACCCTGCGCGAGCACGTCGGCGAAGACTTCGAGTTCGTCGTGGAGCTCGATCCGCGCGACGCGGTCGGCGTGTCTTCCTAGCGATCGCCGCTCAACTGCCCCGCCGGCGGCAGTGTGGTCGATCCTGGCCAGCACTGCAGCGGTACAGCCGCAGGTAGCCCCCAGCCCTCACCTGAGGATCGTCCCCGTGCGGACCCATGCCGGGCTCGTCGACGCCCCCACAGCTCCTCGGCGGTCAGTCGCCCGCCGAGTTCGCCGACCGGCCCGCGTCAACCGCGCCGGTCTCCTCGACGGCACCCTGCTCGGCGGGCCGTGGCAACTCCTCGAAGGGTCAATCGCAATCCATCGCGCAGCGCGCGGCGACGCACGCCTCGTGCATGCGCGCTGGCGCCAGGTGGGTGATGCGCTCGACGAGGTAGGCCTTGGGCACCACGTGGAGGTTGTCGAAGGCTGCCGCGCAGTCGAGCGGCATGCCGTCCTCGCGCCCGAGCGCGAGCTCGGTGGGGATGCCCCGCACCGTCTTGGTTACCGGCACGGCCAGTACGGTGCGCAACACGGGGATCGCCGCGTCCCTGGTCATCACCAGGAACGGCCGGCGGCCGGTCTCAGCCACCTCGGCCCACCAGATTTCCCCGCGCCTCACCAGGGCTCCTCGGCGATCGACTGCCGCAAAGCGGCCAGCGCGGCGGCCTCCTCCTCGGGCGATGGCGGCACCCGCCGATAGCCCTCGGTTATGGCGTCGTCCAGCGCGCGCCGGCGCTCGAGGTCCGTGATCGCGGCGACGCCCGCCCGCACGCCCGCTGCACGGCTCGGGTACACCCCTCGCTTGACGAGCTCGTCGAGCGCCTCGAGCTGCTCGCGGGGCAACCGCACGGCGATCTGCTCGGAGTCCATGACGGTGATCATACCGGCATGAGCCCCGTGCCGGCATGGTTTGCACATCCCAGGCCGCATACCGGGGCATTGGCGCCCGACCCAGGATGTCGATGTCGCCGCCGTGGCGCCCAACAGGGGGACGGGGAAACGCGGCCGCACTACGGCGCGCGCGCCCCTGACTACCAATGCGCCAGGCGGTGGCGTGCGGGAAGCGGTCGAGGAGGTCGGGTCGGCGACCTTCTCGATGAGGGCGGTATCGCGCCAAGCCAGCACTCCCATCGTAGTGTGGCTCTTCGAAGACGGTTTCCCGGCGTGCGGGTCGTACGAGTGGAGCGCGCCCCCGTCGGTGAGAGAGTGGCTCGGTGGCCATACGCGCATTCACCGTTGCGGAGCGGCCAGAGTTGGTCGAACGCGGCATCCCCGCTGAGTCGGTCTGGCCCGAGTACAACCTGCATGGTGTGGTCACCTCCCGGCTGTGGCCACGCCTGCACACCGACTTGCCCCGCTTCCAGTTCGGTCTCTGCGACGAGGGCCCTGGCGAGCTGGTGGCTCAGGGCCGCACTGTTCCCTGCTGGTGGGACGGCACGGACGAGGCTCTGTCGAGCGGGGTCGATGAGACGCTGCAGGAAGCGTTCGCGGCCCTTGACGCCGGCGGACCGGTGAACACGCTGTGCGCCATGGCGGCGGAGATCCCACCCCAGTCGCGCGGGAGGGGGTTGGCACGCGCGATCCTGCAGGCCATGGCGGCCATCGCCGAGAAGGCGGGATTGGAGCACCTCATCGCTCCGGTGCGTCCCTCGATGAAGGACCGCTACCCGATCACCCCCATCGAGCGGTATGCCATGTGGCGTCGTGCTGATGGTCGGCTGTTCGACCCCTGGATGCGAGTCCACGAGACGCGTGGCGCCCGTGTGGGCCCGACTATCCCGCGCTCGCTGCGGATCGCGGGCACGGTCAGCGAGTGGGAGGCCTGGACGGGGCTTGCGTTCCCCGACTCCGGCGCCTTCGTCTTTCCTCAAGGGCTGGCGCCTGTGGCCATCGACCGCGACGGGGACGTGGGAACGTACTGGGAGCCCAATGTCTGGATGATTCACCGCTGAGGGAGGTCATCGAGCAGAGGGCACGGCCGCCCACCAGCCGGCGGGCCGGCCCCCGAACGCCCGGGATGTCAAGGGAGTCTGGCGCTCGGGGGCGGTGCGCTGACGCCGCCTCTACCTGCTGACGGGCTGGGGCTCGCGCCACATGGCCCAGGCGGTGGGGCCTTGCGGAAGCGGGATCGCGCCGGTGACGTGGAAACCGTGCCGCACGTACAACGCCTGGTTGCGCTCGCTCGTGGCCTCCAGGTAGGCGGGGAGCTGGCTCCCGTCGCACTGCTCCAGCACGGGGGCGAGCAGGGCCGACCCGACACCCCGGCCTTGATGCCCGGGTCGTCAAAGAACGCGGCGGCAAGCGTCTCGGCCACGGCTCTTGCTTCGGCTGGCGCGGACTTGCGCACGACGAGCGGGCGCACTGGCTGCATCAGGGACATGGGGGTCTCCTCACGTGACGTGTGCGGGCGTTTCCGAGCAGAGCTGCGCACTGCGGAGCTGGAGGGGTGAGCCCAATGTGGGTCGCGCTCACCCCTCCTGGTCAGACAGCGCGGAACCGGACCTCGACGTCGGTGGGCTTGAGCAGCGCCAGGTAGATGGGGCAGCGCTCCCGCCAGACACGGGCGATCTCGGCGACGGCGGCTTCGCCGTCGGGCGACGTCACGCTGACGTCGAGGGTCATGTTCTGCAGGTCAGGCGCCGCGCCGTCCATGCCCAGCAGCCCGCGTGCGTCGGTCTCGCAGCGCACGGTCGCCTCCACGGTCTCGACGCGCAGCCCGAGCTGCGGTGCGAGGGTGTCCTGCACGAAGGCGACCGCGCAGCCGGCCAGCGCGCCGAGCAGCAGCGCCGTGGGGCTCGGCGCCTGGTTCGTGCCACCAAGGGGCGCGGGCAGGTCGGCGCGCCACGTGAACGGTCCCGCTTGGATGGCGACCTGGCCGTCCTCGGAGCGGGCGGTCAGGGTCGGGGTGCTGCGCGCCCGCTCAGGCTCCTTGGTCCAAGTGGCGAGTGTCTCTTCGATGATCGATGCGTTCATGGTCCTACTCCTCCTCGATGGTTTGGTGCTGATGGCGGTGACGACCTGCTCAGGAGCAGGGGCCGTGCCAGGGGCCGGCCTCGGGGCCTGACTTGTTCGCGCCTTGGTGCAGCCCGCGGTCCTCGGCGCGGAAGGCGACCGCGTCCACGGTCACGCAGCCACCATTGCCGGTAGCGACGTGATGGGGGTGGCCCCCCTCACCGTGTGGAGGAGCGGCCAGTGCCGCAGACGCGACAGCTGTCAGCGCAGCGACGATCAGTGCAAGGCCCGCTCCGCGCACGCCAGCACGACTCCGCGTCGTCCGCCTGTGTGTTCTCCAACGCATCGTGACGCACCTCCTTTGCGAATCTCCTGCGATGACGGTCGCCCGAGGTCGTTCCGGGCGACGTGCGATGGAGATGACGCTAGGGAGGAACCGAAGCGGCAGGAACGGCAGGATCGCCGTATTCCGGAGGTGCGGTTACCGTGTCGTCGCCAGCGAGACCGCGGCGTCGAGGAGGCCGAGCTCCCCGGCCCGTCGCACGGCCTGTGTCCGGGTGTGGCAGCCGAGCTTGGCGAGCAGGTTGCGCACATGCATGTCCACCGTGCGTGGGCTGAGGAACAGATCGCCGGCGATCTCGCGGTTGGTGAGCCCGGCGGCGAGCAGGCGCAAAACCTCTCGTTCCCGCGGGGTCAGCCCGGCGACGTCGGCCTGTCGGGCCGCTCGCCGGCCGAGCCGGCGCTGCACGTCCTCGCCGAGGACCTCGAGCTCCGCGACCGCGGTGGCGGCCAGCGGGCGGGCGCCGAGGGTGCGCGCGGTGTGGTAGGCGCCGACGAGCCGCTCGACCGCTTTGTCGCGGTCCCCGGCGGCGGCCAGGGCGACGCCGGCGCGAGCCTGGGTCTCGGCGGTCTCGGGTGGCAGGCTCACCGCCCGCAGCAGCTCGAGGGCGCGCTCGAACTGGTCAGCGGCGCGGCGTGCGTCGTCCTCCAGCAGGGCGTTCTCGCCCAGGGCATGCGCGAAGGCGGCGGTCGCCTCGGCGGTGCCCATGGCGGTGGCGGTGCGGGCCAGGGCGTGCGTGCAGGCGCCGAGGTCACCCTGCAGCCCGTGGCGGCCGAAGAACGACGAGGCCCAGCGCAGTGCGGCGACGGAGTAGTGCAGCTCCTCGCGGTCGAGGCAACGAGCCGTCAGCTCCCGCAGCCGTGCCGTGGCTGCGTCGACGTCACCGTCCAGTTCGGCGACCCGGGCCAGGCCCCAGGTGGTCTCGACCTCGAGCGGGAACAGCTCGTGAGCTCGTGAGAAGGCCCCCGATCGGGCGAGGTGCCGGCGTGCCTGTGCGACCGCGCCCCGGTTGGCCTGGACGAGGCCGATCTCGCCGGTGGCCACCATGCGTGCCACCTCGGGGGCGTCGTCGATGGCGAGGACCTCCTCGCCGACCTCGAGCGCGCGGTCCCACCGGCCGGTGTGGCGCAGCGTCGGGATCAGACACGCCAGGCAGACGTGCGCGTCGGCGTCGAGGCCGCGGCTGCGGCAGAACGTAACCGCGTCGGTCCAGGCGTCAAGCGCCGCCGGGTAGTCGCTGGCCTGTTCGAGCGCGATCGCATGCAGGTAGTAGACCTCGGCGGCGAGGCTCTCCAGGTCGGAGTCCAGAGCGAGATCGAACGCCCTGGTCGTCAGCTCGACGCCGGCGGCTGCCTGGCCGAGGCTGGCACGGATGGTTCCTTCCAGGGCCATGGCGCGGACCCGCGGCCCGGTCGGTTCGGTCGTGGGGGACGAGGGTGCGTCGGGCGCCGCGGCGTCGATCTCCGCCCGCGCCTGGCGCACCAGCTGCAACGCCCCGGTGAGGTCTGCGGCGTCCCACAGGTGCGTGGCTGCGGCCAGCCGTTCGGCCGCCGCCTCGGCCAACAGCCCGGTCCGGGCGAACTCCTCGGCGGCGACGAGCCGGGCCGACAGGGCGCGGGGCCAGTCGTCGGTCAGCTCGTAGACGCCGGCCAGGCGCCGCTGCACGACGGCCAGCGCCTCGTGGTCCCCCGCCGACCGGCGAGCCGTCGCCACCTCCTCCCACGCAGCAGCGGCTTCGACGGTCTCGCCGCAGCGCTCGGCGCACTCGCCGAGCCGGTCGACCAACCGCAGGCGCGCCTCGGCGTCCTCATCCGCAGGCCACAGGGCAAGAGCCTGGTCGATCGCCTTCTTCGCGTCGCGGTAGGCGTGCACGTTGCAGGCCGCCTCGGCGGCGGCTACCAGCAGCGGCCGGGCGCGCGCCGGCTCGTGCGCCGCCTGCCAGTGAGCGGCCACGATGCCAGGAGCCGCGCCGCGCAGCTCGAGGGCGTGGGCCAGCGCAGCGTGATGCCGACGCCGGCGCGTCCAGGGGGTCGCGGCGTACAGCGCTTCGCCCAGCAGGGCGTGGCGGAAGGCGGCCTCGCCCGAGCCGCCCGCACGACCGGGAGACTCCACCAGCAGGCCGCGCTCCAGCAGCTCCTCGACGGCCTCGTCGTTGCCCGCGAGCTCGCACAGCACCTCGAGTGCGACCGGCGACCCAGCCGCAGCGGCGATCTCCGCCAGCCCCCGCGCCGGCGCCGACAACCTGACCACACGCGCCAGGACGGCGTCGCGCACCGACTCGGGAACCACGTCTACTGAGATGATCTCCTCCGCATCACCGCCGGACTCCGCGATCGCCGCTGCGAGCTCCTCGAGGTAGAAGGGCAGACCGTGCGCGCGACGGTGCACGGTGGCCAGGACCTCCGGTGCAACGCCGTCGCCCAGCATCCGTCGCAGCAGAACAGCGCTGTCAGCCGCGTCCAACGGGTCCAGAGTGAGGTGCCGTTGCACGCCGTCGGCGGCGCGGCGCAGCACGGCCCGCAGGCTCCGCAGGGGGTGCTGACGGGGCAGCTCGTCACTGCGGTACGCCCCGATGACGAGCAAGGGGAGGCCGGGCAGCGGTGCTGCCCAGTCGGCCAGCACCGCCAGCGTGGCAGCGTCGGCCCACTGCAGGTCGTCGAGGAACACGATCGTGGGCCGCTGCTGCGCCAACCGCTCGAAGGCCCCTCGGATCGCCGGACGGATCTCCTCTGCCTCTGCCTGCGGAGCAGGCCCGAGCTCTGGCAGCACGAGGCCCAGGCTTGGCTCCAGCAGCGCCCCGTCGTCCACCCCGTCCCCGGGCGCGCTGCGCAGATGGTCGCGTAGCGCGGCCTTCAGCGGGCCGTAGGGCACCGCCCCGCCGTCGTGTGCGCCGCCCCGCAGCACTCGCACATCCGTCGATGACAGGACAGCCTCGACCAGCGCTGTCTTGCCAGCCCCCGCTTCGCCCGCGACGAGCACCAGCCCGCCCGCGGCCTCGCTCAACCGTGCGACGGTCTCCCCAAGGGTGGTCTGCTCGAGCTCCCGACCCACGAGTCGCCGGACCGCCGACATGAGCGGAGTGTAGGCCACGCCCTGATGCCGCGGGGCCGTTGACTACTGGGTGCGACCAGGGACCATGCGTCCGTCCCGGTGGGTGGCATCCAAACGTCGGTCACGACCACGTCCGGCGCCTCGGCACGCACCGCGGTCAGCAAGGAGGCTTCGTCCTCGCATACCGCGATCAGCTCGAGGGCAGCCTGCGTCCGCAGCAGCAGACTGACACCCCCACGCACCAGCGCGCTGTCATCGGCCAGAGCAACACGGATCGTCACGAGGCAAGCGTAAAGGCGATGCGGTCACGAGGCTGCCCCGCCCGGAAGCGGGTCCTTGATGCGCCCGAGGTTGGACAGGATCGGCCACACCAGCCGGGCACGCTGGTCGTAGTCAACGCGGGCCCAGTCGGTGGCCGCGGCGGCCAGCGCGGCCAGGGCGGGCAGCCGGGCGCCCTTCTTGCGGGGACGGCCGCGTTTGCCGGTGCGCGGCGGGGTCAGCTCGTAGACCGCGGCGTCACGGCGGATGCGCGAGGTCACGTGCACGCGCGCCAGCCCGGCGCCGGCCAGCGACGCATAAGGCGCTGCGGCAGGGTCGTGTACGCCCTGGCCGTCTGCGTGCCCGACGGCGAGCGCGGGTCGGCGAAGTTCGTCTGCCCGACCACCTGTCGCGTCAGGCGGTGCTGGTGAGCGAGGGCTTGTCGGGCAGGAGGCCCCAGGTGACCTGTCCAGCACGGTGACGTCCCAGCCCTCGTCGGCGCAGGTTGCCTGCCACGAGGCCGTTGTGGCCGGCCCCAATCGCCACGGCGTCCCTCACGGACGCCACTGCCCGCCCGCGCCGGAGGGTGACCTGCCCGCGGCCACGAAACGCTGTACTGCTCCGTGGTCGCGAGCCACGCGAGCCTGGTGGGGCGCTGAGGCGTCACTCGCCGGAGGCAAGGACCCGCATGATCGACGCCTCCACCTGCCCGGGAAGGTCCTCGGCGGTCTCGTTGACCATCACGACCACGACGGTGTCGACTCCTGCGTGGTACAGCACCGGGGTGCCGTACCCGGCCGCGAGCCCTCCGTCGTCCGGGGGGACGCGCGGGCAGACTGCCGTGCGGAAGCGTGGCGCCGGCCTGTGGCACCCTGGGTCACCCCCCGCCGCAGTCGACGGCACAAAGGGGCCGTGGAGTAGCTGTGGACGAGACCGCACAGGATCGGCAGCCGGCGCGCCGTGACGTCGACGCGCCGGCGCAGGCCGAGGCCACCGTCGAGGCTGAGGTCCGTGCAAAGATCGCCGAGAGCCTGGGCGGTGCGCGGGGATCGCTGGAAACGGCGCTGCCCTTCGCAGCCTTCACCATCGCCTACGTCGTCACCGACGAGGTGCGCCCAGCGGTGGTGCTCGGCGTCGCCACGGCGCTGGTGGCGTTCGTGGTGCGGCTGGCGCAGCGGTCCTCGACGCGGTTCGTGGGCAACGGCCTTGTCGCCATCGCGGTGGCCGCCGTCATCGCGACCTACACCGGACGGGCCGAGACCGCCTTCCTGCCCGGCATCATCCAGAACGCGGCGTGGGCCGTCGTGATGGGCGCGTCGATCGCGGTGCGCTGGCCGCTGCTGGGCTTCCTGGTCGGCGGGGTCATCGGCGACACGACCGGATGGCGCAACGAGCCCGCGGTCCTGCGCCTGAGCAACCGCCTGACCCTTGTGCTGATGCTGCCGATGGTCGTGCGGGTAGCCGTCCAGTACCCCCTGTATCTCGCCGGCGAGGTCGGCTGGCTGGGCGTGACCCGGGTGGCGCTCGGCTGGCCGCTGTACCTTGCCGCCCTGGCCGTGGCGGGTGCGATCCTCGCTCGCGGACAAACGCCCATGCGCCGGGTCCCGCGGCCCCCGCTCGACACGTGAGTCGCCCGCTATCGGCCTGCTGCCCTCGGGGGCCAGTCCTCGAGCGATCCGATCCGTTCGTGCGGCGCGCCGGCGTCGTCGGTGCCGGACGAGGTCCCGAGCGCCCCGTCCGCCCCGTCCTATGGTGACGGCATGCGCCCGGTCCTGGACGTGCTCCGCGCCTTGCATGACGCGCGGGTGCGGGCGGTGGTGGTGGGTGGCGTCGCCGTCGTCCTGCACGGGCATCTGCGCTTGACCGCGGACCTCGACCTGGTCCTGGACCTCTCCAGCGACAACGTCCTTTCGGCCCTGCGGGTGCTGCAGCAGCAGGGCCTGCGGCCGCGGCTGCCTGTAGCGGCTGAGCAGTTCGCCGACCCGGTGATCCGCGAGCGCTGGCAGCGCGAGCGCCACCTCGAGGTCTTCTCGCTGCACGACCCCGCCGATGCCCTGCGCGAGGTCGACCTGCTCGTCGAGGCGCCGGTGGCCTTTGCGGAGCTGTGGGACGCCAGCCGGAACGTGGTCGTCGACGACGTCCCCATCCGGGTGGCCAGCCTCGAGCATCTGATCGCGATGAAGCGGGCGGCCGGCAGACCACAGGACATCGCCGACGTCGTGGCGCTGGAGGCCCTGCGCGAGGACACTGGCGAGCGATGAGCGCGCCGGACGCCTCCGAGGAGTGGCCTGCGGACTGGGCGGGCGCCACGCGCGCGCAGCGACGGACGTGGGCGCGGCTGTCGGCTGATGAGCGGCTGCGCTGGCTGGAGGACGCGCTTCGCTTCGCCCAGGCGTGCGGCGCGCTCGAACGCGACCGCCGGCGCCGAGCCGCGGCAAGCGCGCCCACCGAGCAGCCGCGTTCGGGCCCATGACCGGCGGTTCGGGCCGGGATCGGCGCCGGGGCGCCGGCCAGTCTGACGAGGTCCACCGACCCGCTGGCGGGGACTCCACCGGCTGTGCAACAGGGGGCCGCGCGCCTACTGGCTCACCGGGGTGAACGCTCGAACCCCAGACCGTCACGTCGACACCTCCGTGGCAACTCCTCGAAGGGTCTTGCCCCGCACCGTCTTGGTCACCGGCACGGCCAGCACGGTGGGCAACACGGGAATCGCCGCGTCCCTGGTCGCCGCGCATGCGGCACGCCCGCTTTGGATGAGGTGTTGGCTCGCCTCCGCCGCCGCGGCCGCCTCGACGTCGCCGAACCGCCCGCGGAAGCGGTGCGTGCCGAGCGTGACGCCAGCGGGCGATCGTCCTCGACGCCTCCGCGCTTCTCGGCAGGATCCCAGGCCGTGTGACTCAACACTCATGTTATACTCACCCCATGAGCAAGCGCCTGCAGATACTCGTCGATGACCAGGAGCTCGCCGAGATCCGGGAGGCTGCCGCTCAGCACGGCATGACCCTGTCCGAGTGGGTGCGCCAGACCTTGCGCACTGCGCGGCGCCAGCATGCCGAGGGCGACACGTCACGCAAACTCGCCGTCGTGCGTGCTGCGGCCAGCCACCGCTTCCCCACCGCCGACATCGACCAGATGCTCGACGAGATCGAACGCGGCTACCGCGCCCCGTGATCCTGGTGGACTCCAACATCCCCATGTACCTCGTGGGCGCGGAGCATCCGCACAAGCACGACGCGCAACGCGCGCTCGACACGGCGATCTCGCGACGTGACCGGCTCGTCACCGACGTGGAGGTGCTGCAGGAGATCCTCCACCGCTACACCGCCATCGGCCGACCACGCGCCATCCAACCGGCGTTCGATGCGATCCTCGGCATCGTCGACGAGGTCTTCCCCGTGGACCTGTCCGGGGTCGAGCGCGCCAAGCGGATCGTGCTCGGCGACTACGGCCTGTCGGCCCGCGACGCGCTGCACCTGGCGGTCATGGAAGGTGAGGGCGTCACCCGGATCCTGAGCTTCGACACCGGCTTTGACCGCTACCCGGGCATCGAGCGGCTCAGTTGAGCAAAGGCTTCTCCGGCTCCGTCGGCGCGCAACTCCGTCGGCAGCCGCGAGGCGCGAGCCATCAGTACGGTGCCGCCAAGCCCGGAAACATCGGGAAATGCTTGAGGTTGCGGGTCCACAGGCGCGCGTCCATCCGCTCGACGGTGGCGGCGATGATGTGGTCGACGGGGTCCACCCCGGGATGTGACCGCAAGAAGCGATTGGCGAGCCACCCCGCACGCTCCGCGATCTCGTCGTCCACCGGGATCCACTCCACCACGGCGAACAGGCGGCGGGTGGCGTCCTCCTCCGAGGCCCGCATGCCCGCGAGGACCTCCACCTTGGTCACCAGCGAGGAGGCTGGACGCTCCCCGGAGTCCGACGCCGCTCGCAGCGCCTGCCGGGCCGCGTCGCTGCCCCGCAGGTGATCGATGAGCACAGCGGTGTCGATGACGATGGTCACCGGTTGCTCAGCCGCTGCGCCATCCCAGGGCGCAAGCCGTCGACGAACCCAGCACCGTCTTGCTCGCGGTCGGCCCAGGCGCCGAAGCTCTCGTCGAGTGCCCGGATGCGGTCAGGATGCCGCTTCGTGCCATAGGTGCGATCCAGTGCCCGGCGCACGAGTTCCGCAAGCCCCACCCCGGTACCGGGCCACACGGCGCCTGCGGTCGTGCGAGGATGCGCGGCTGGCGGCCCCGGCGCCGAGGGCGGCCTCGCCGTCCCGCTCGACGAGTTCACCTTCAACTCCCCCGTCATGGCCTTCGTCACCTGTGGCGGGCTGGTCGACGTCAACGTCGAGCCCGCCGGCATCGGCGGCTACGAACACATCGCCTCGCGCGCGGTCGCGTACGAGGTGTCCGGCATCCGGCTGCGGGTGGCCGCTCTCCAGGATGCCGCCGAGCCTTCGAGCTGCGTCACAACGCCACGTCCCGCAGTCACGGGCGTGGAGGAGTATCGCATCGGAGCGCACGCGAACTACACGGGCGAGGGCGAGGGAGGTTGGATGATGCCGGCAGCGAAGTCCTTCCGTCTTCCTGAGGAGCTCACAGGTCGGCTCGCGCGCAGGGCCGCGGACGAGGCGGTGTCCCAGACCGAGCTGGTCGTGGCGCTGCTGGACGAGGGGCTCAAGACCCGCGCGTTCCCGGGGATCGTGTACCGCGAGGGTCCCACCGGTCGGCGTGCGGCGCTGGCGGTCGGTCCCGACGTGTGGGAGGTCATTGGCACGGTCAAGCACGTGTCGGGGTCGGGCGAGCGCAAGGTCGGCAACGCGGCCCGGATGCTGTCGCTGGACAAGCACTGGGTGCGGCTGGCGATCGAGTTCTACAGCGCGTTCCCCGACGAGGTCGATGCGCGCATCGCCGCCAACGACGAGGCAGCCGCGCTGCTGCGGGAGCGCGCCGCGCGCCGTGAGCGCCTCCTGGCGTGAGGTGGTTGATCGACGAGATGTTCCCGGCCGCGGTCGCGGCAGAACTCGAAGACCGAGGGCACGACACGCACGCGGCTGTGCACGACCTGCGGGGGCTGACCGACGCGCAGCTGCTGGACGTCGCGGTGGCCGAGGGGCGCGTGCTCGTCACGGAGAACGTGGTCGACTTCGCCCGGTTGCTGCAGGACCGCCAGGGCGAGGACGGCGTCGCGGCAGTCGTTTTCGCGCTGAAGTCGGGGCTACCACGGGATCCCGCGCGTCTCGCCCGGGCGCCAGGCCAGCCTCCTGCAAGGCCCGCACAGCATCGTCGGCAAGTTGGCTGACCGCGTCCTCGCCCGCTTCGCTCAGCCATTCCCACGCCGCCTCCCCCGGCTGCACGTACCCTCTGCCCGGTTGGTAGCCGACGCGGCCAACGAGGTCCTCCCACCGAGGCAGCTCGCGTGCGGTTCGCCTTACCGGCATCCACTCAACTCCACTGGTCACGGTCGCCCGGCAGTCGCACCCCGAGCTGGTCAACTCGTCGCAGGCGGGGTAGCGGGCCACTCGACACCCAGCCGGGCGCCCCAGCTGGGCACCGCCGCGGCCGGATCGCTGAGCGCCCGTCGGCGCGCCTCGCCGACGCCCGCCACCAGCTGTCCGCCGTGCACAACAGCATGGCCGTGAACCCCGCGCCTGCGGCGCCGTTCGCATGATGACGGACGAACAGCTCCAAGGGCTCGTGGTGGTCGGCGGAGTTGCCGCCGCGGTCGACGATGAGTGTGCGGTGCAGGTCCTCGAGCTCGTCGCCGAGCTCGACCGCGCGCTCGTCGACGAGCCCGCCGGTGGGCCGGGCGGTCATGTCGCCTGCCGGCATGGCGCCGCGGTGCGGTGCTTGAACCGTGCCTTGGCGGCGGCCTTGGCCACCGGCTTGGGCCCGTGCGCCGCCAGCGCGTCGAGGATCAGCGGGACGGTCGCGTCGTCGTGCCGCCACAGCTCGGCCACGAGCGCGTGTTGGCCGTCGGCGGGCATCGCAGCAACGAACGCCTCGGCCATGGCCTGCGGGCCGCTGCTGGCCAGCAGCAGGCCGAGCTTGTTCACCAGGAACGCCACGTAGTCGTGGGCGTCCAGCGGCCGGGGCTCCTCGAACCCGCGCTCGATCAGCCACATGGCCGCATAGGCCCGGCAGGCGGGGTGGTCACGCAGGCGGCGCACGGCCGGCTCCGCGGCGGGCCCCACGCACTCCAGGGCGGCGAACGCCATCAGGCGCGTCTCGGCGTCGTCGGTGCCGCCGGCGACCGCCGCCAGCGCCTCGGCGGCCGCCACCGGTTCGCGGCTGGCGACCCAACCCTCCAGTGCGCTGTCCACCACCGCAGCGTCCCAGTGCCTGCACGCGGTGAAGAGCCCGGCGGCGTCGATCTCGGTGAGGTCGGGCACCTCGAGACCTCCCCGCCGCAGCAGGTCCCGAACGAACCACCGGCCCAGCGCCGCCAGCTCGACCTGGTCGCCGGTGACCTGGACCGCACCGGCCTGCGCGAGCCGGTCCACGAGCAGGCGCACAGAGCCCGGCAGCGCTTTGGCCATCGTGGTGTGCTGCAGCGCGGTCACGTCGGACAGGTCGAAGGATCCCTCGATCTCGGCGAGGGCCTCGTCGGCGAGATCGTCGGGTGACGCCGGCCCGTGGGTGTGCAGACCCGCGAGCAGCACGCCAGCGATCTTGTCGAGCAGCTCGGCCCAGAACGGAACCCAGCCGGTCATCCCGGCACTGGTCACCCCCATGGCCAGCAAGGCGATGATCGCTTGGCGCCAGGCGTCAAACGGCGCGGTGGTCAGCAGGTCCGCCGCGTTGCCGGGCACCACCGTGGGGCCGTCGACCTCCAGGAAACCCGCCGCGAGCGCCCAGCGGAAGGCCAACTCCACGGGGATCAGATGTGCGGAGCTGCGCAGGCTGGCGAGCACCTCGGCGGGGACGTCCGGGTCGAGCAGGCCGGCGAGCTCCCTGGCGTCGCGCAGGCCCAGGTTGCCCGCCCCGGTCAGCCGACGACCGTCGCCGACCCAGGCGACCAGGGTTGCCAGGCGCACCATCGCCGGCGCCGCAGCCGCGAGCCGGGCCAGCGTCTCCTCGTCGGGGACGGCCACGGGCGGCAGCGTGCAGCACGGTCGGGACTGCGCTGCGGCGACATGGTTGAACCCCGCGATCCACTCCTGCACCGCGCCGTCGTCGTCGAGATCGACGCCGTCGGCGAGCATGGCCGCGGTCATCGACTTGCCCATGCCGAACCGGGACTCGTCGGCCATCGCCGCCGCCAGCCCCGGCTCGATCCGGTCGAGGGTGGCGAGCAGCGCCGGCAGCGAGTCCCCGTCACCGGCGAGCAGCCCGGCCCGGTCCAGCCAGGTGAAGAACGCTCGCAGCGTCGGGCAGACCAACGCGACGTCTGCTTCGTCGGCCCAGATCTTGCGGGGAAACCACTCGGTGAGGATCTCGTCGAGGTCGCCCGCGCGCCACCTGCCCACCCGCCCGTCCAGGGAGTCGGCCTTGAAGCGCAGCGCCTCGGCCACGGCCCACTCGACGCCGGGCCGCTGCCCGGCCTCCATCCACTCGCCGAAGCGGTCGAGCAGGGTTTCCCGGACCGCCTCGAAGGCCTCCGGGTCCTCGGGGTCCAGGTCGAGGGCAGCGTCGAGATCAAGCTGCGAGGTCACCGCACCGCCTCCTGTGGCAGGTACCGAGGTGGGGAAGACCACGTGCACCGTAACCCGTGCTGGCCATGGGTGGTTGGAGGCGGTGCGGGCGGCATCGTGCGTGTACGTGTCGCTGGCCAACGCCTTGGACCTGGCGGCCATGGACGAGGGCCGGGTCGTGGATGTGCTGGCGGCGCCGGGCGAGTCCGCGGTGCGGGTCGGTGCGCGTTACGAGGCCTTGTTCGCCGCTGGCGCCTACCCGCAGGCGGCCGCCACCGGTGACGTGCCAGGCCTGTTGAGCGACCGGTGGCCGAACTGCCCGACGCCCCGGACCTGCAGCGCTTCGCGCCGCCGGCGGTCTCGCTCGTCTCCCCGGTGTGGGAACCGGTCGGTCTCGGCGCGATCACCGACGCCGCTCAGGACGCGTTCGGCCCGGTGGACGTGGACCGCTCCCGCATGCAGCTGAGCGCTCAGCGTCACCAGGCCAGCTGCCCGCGTGCGCCGGACAGACCTTTCGGCTTCCCCGTCGACCTCGGCGACGCGCAGGCGACGATGTGTCCGGCGCATGGCCGGCGTCTCCTCTGCGTCGTCGAACAGGGCCTCGGCGGGCTGAGTGCCGCCCGCGTGAGGCCCCTCGGCACCGGACCCGTCGGGCGGCTCGGCGCCGACCCGTCGCCAGCGCGCCGGCGCGCGTCGCCGACGGGCCGCAAGGTGGTCGCCGACGCGGTTCCGCCTCGGCAAGGCGCACGTGCAGGGCCGCGTCCGAGCTGGCGGGGTCGGCGGCGAGCTCGGCGACCTGGGACAGCGCCGCCGCGATCGCGTCGAGCGCGGCCGGCTGGAGGCTCGCGACGGCGGCGAGGCGGTCCGCGGCGGCGTTCAGGCCGGCGACGGCCGCCTGCCCGTCGGGCGTGAGCGCCCACTGCAGCGTCCGGCGACGGAACTCGCCGGGGTCGCTGTATGTCGCCGAGTCGTCGCGCGAGGGTTCGAGCAGGCCCCAGTCGGACGTGAGCTGGCCGAGCACCGACAGCAGGAGCTCCTCGTCGCCGGCGAGCTCGGGGGCGGTGGGCCGCAGGGTGGCGGTGAGCTGCTCGAGGTTGAGGGCCGGGTCGAACAGGGCGTCGTCGAAGCAGGCGAGCACGGCCAGGTGCGCCTCGCGGCGATCGCCCGCGTTGAAGGCGAACAGGGTGCGGCTGAGCGCCAGCCACCGCTGGTCTCGGTGGTCTGCTGTCCGCGCCTCCGCCGCCTCGTCCATCACCGCTCCGGGGGCAGTGCCGTCACCTGTCGCCCCTGACCGTAGCGGAGGCCTGCGACACCGCCGCGGATCCGCGCGTCGGGGTGTGCACGACCTGCGGTTATCCACAGTCGGGCCGCATTCGTGCCCCGCGGGGCCGGCGGGGGGTGCACGCTCGCCGGCATGGACGACATGGACGACGACCTGGACCTGATCCGCCACTGGGACGAGCTCGACGCGTTCGCCCGCGGCCTGGTGCGCTGCTCGCAGGGCAGGCTCTGGCCGACGCTGGCCATCTCCTTCGTCGGCACGCGCCCCGACCTCCTCGTCCAGGCGCCGGTGTTCGTGGTCGAGGAGGCCGACGACATCGTCTCGACCCTCGTCGACTTCTTCGGCGCGCTGCGCCCCGACCGCCTCGCGGTGCTGTGGCCGAGTCGCTACGAGCTCGATGACGGCACCGTGTACTGGGCGCTGCGCGTCAACAGCGCCGAGCGGGCCGGGCCCGACCGCTGGACGTGGCGCACCCGCCTGCACGCCTACACGGTCGACGATGCGACCCGCGAGGTCGAGCTGTACGACGCGGTCGACCTCGCCGACCCGCCGGATCCGCAGACGCGGCGTCTGCGCACCCTCTACTCGGCCATGACCCGCCGCCGCATCGAGCGGCGCGGCTGGTTCGCCGTCCCCGACAAGGACGGATGGGACCTCATGGCGCATCCGGCGAGCACCACGCTGCGCGCGTTCGACCGCGTCGACTCCATCTGACCAGTCGCCGCGCACCTCGCCAAGCTCCGGCACCTCGACGCGGTCGACTCGTGGCTGGCCGAGCTCGCAGAGGCGCACGGGCCGGTGCCGCCGGAGTCGATGCAGTGGGCGGCCCACGTGATCGACGAGTGGGCTGCGTCCGCTGCTTCGGCCTCGCCGCGGGCGGACTGATGCTCCTGCTCGACAGCGAGGCGCTCTCGGCCGTCGCGCACGGCCCCGCCGGGCGGCGTGATCGCGTCCGAGGGCTCGTGGCCCAGATGAGGGCGCGGGAGTTGCCGGTTGCCACGGTGGCCGCGGTGCTCGCCGAGGTCGTCCGCGGCCATCCGCGACATGCGGCGGTGTTCGCCGGGTTGCGGCGCGAGAAGGTTCAGGTGCATCCCGTCGACGCCCGGACGGGAGTGCGGGGTCAGCTGCTGGGCGCCGTCGATGCCAGCTCGGAGCTTGCGGTGCACGCATTCGTGATCGCGGCCGCAGATCTCCTCGGTGGGGCGGTCGTCGCCACGGTAGACCCCGACGACCTGCGACGCCTCGCCGGTGGCGCGCCACACATCACCGTCGCCGACATCTCCTGATCGGCCCTGGCCCCCTCCACCGGCGCGACAGTCTGGTCTGGTCTGGTCTGGTCCGGTAGGATGGGTAGTCAGCGAAACCACGCCGGTAGTGACCAACCTCAATATCGGAGGGTGCAGTGTCCCGGGTCGTCAACATCACCGAGGCCAAGGCCCAACTGTCCCGCCTGGTCGAGGAGGCCGCCGCCGGCAAGCGCGTGCTGATCGGCAAGGCCGGCAAGCCTTTGGCGGTCCTCCAGGCCTACGAAGCCGACCCCGGACCGCGCTTGCTCGGCGCGTGGAAAGGCCGTGTGTGGCTGGCCGAGGACTTCGACGCGCCCCTGCCAGACGACCTCCAGCGGGCCTTCGAGGGCCACGACGCGTGAACCTCCTGCTGGACACCCACACGCTGCTGTGGGCGCTCGCAGACGCCCCGAGCCTCGCGACCGGGGCGCGCGAGGCGATCACCGACGGGCGCAACCGGGTGTTGGTCAGCGCGGTGTCCGTGTGGGAGATCGTCATCAAGAAGGCCATCGGCAAGCTGCGCGCCCCCGACGACCTGCCCCACCAGCTCACCAATGCGCGTATGGAGCCTCTCGAGATCACGATCGCGCACGCGATGGCCGTCGCAGACCTGCGCGACCTCCACGCCGACCCCTTCGACCGCATGCTGGTCGCTCAGGCCAGAACCGACGGGCTCACGATCGTCACCCGCGACGCCCGCATCGCGTCCTACGAGGTCGCCGTCCTCCCCGCCTGACCCGGAACGGATGAGGAGGCAGCGCGCCCGGCTGGGGGCGGCACGTAGCCGACGCATGGGTTCACCGGGCCATTGGCCCGACACTGCACAGGCCGCCCCCGAGGTGTGGGGCCCGCCACACGGTGTCTCGCGGTCAGCGGTAGGAGCGAACGGCGCTCCCGCAGCACATGCGCGGAACATGTGTTAATGTGCTGAACATGAGCGCCATGATTCAGATCCGCAACGTCCCCGACGAGGTCCACCGGGAACTGAAGGTGCGGGCGGCGCGTGAGGGCCGATCGTTGAGCGACTACCTGCTGCGGGAGTTGGAGCGGCTGGCGGCACGCCCGCCCGTGGATGACGTCTTGGCTCGCATCCGCCGCCGCGGCCGCCTCGACGTCGCCGAACCGCCCGCAGAAGCCGTGCGTGCCGAGCGTGACGCCCGCGGGTGATCGTCCTCGACGCCTCCGCGCTGCTCGCGGTCCTGCTCGACCGGCCAGCCGGCGCGCGCGTGGCTGCGGTCTTCTCCAGCCGCGAACGTGAAGTTGCCGCCCCGCATCTGGTGGATGCGGAGGTGGCGCAGGTGGTGCGCCGATACGCCGCTCGCGGTGAGCTGAGCGAGCACGTCGCCGTGGCCCTCGTCGATGACTTCCTCGAGCTGCCGATCGTGCGCTACGCACATGGCCCGCTGCTACGTCGCGCCTTCGAGCTCCGCCACAACGCCACCATCTACGACGCCCTGTACCTCGCATTGGCCGAGGGGCTTGACTGCCCGCTGCTCACGGCCGATCGAGCGCTGGCTTCCGTCCCCGAGTGCCGAGCCGCCGTGGAGGTGATCCCGGACTGAAGGCGAGAACAGCGGTGACGGGCCGTTCTGGATGACCTCCCAAGCCGTGGTCGCCTACGTGCGACCGCCGGGTCAAGGCCTGGAATCCCTGCTCGAGGCTGAATGAGCCGAAGACCTACCGCACCCTTCGCCTGCACGTTGATGAAGGCGTCGCCCGGATGCGGTGGCGGCGAGGAAGGTACGCAGCTGCTCGGCGTCCCACGTGACGATGCGCGCGCCGGCGTCACCACCGGTGGGGTGGTCGATCTTCGACAGGAGCACGCCGTGGCTGGGGTTGGCGGGCAGCAGCCCGTCGCGCACGGCGTCCGCCAGCGCCTTGTGCAGGATCGTGTGGGTGTAGACGACGGAGCGCTTCGACAGCGGCCGCCCCTGCTCGCCGCCCCCGGTGAACAACCGCGCCAGGACCCGCTCGATCTCGCGGCTGGCCAGCGACTGCAAGGCCACGTCACCGAGGGTCGGCAGCAGGTAGCGGCGCACCATGCCCCGGTAGGAATCCCACGTCCTCGGCTGCAGCTGGGTCTGCTGGCGCGCCATCCACCCGTGGAGGTAGGTGCCGAGAGTCTCCTCGCCGTCCATGCCACCGACCCTGCCGCAACCACCGGTCGCAGGCGAGGGCTCGGCGGTGCCCCTGTGGATGACCCGCCGGAGTGGCGCGAGCCCAGGACGCGCGCCTCGACGCCGACCAGCTGGACGCGGGTGCGCACGTTGGTTGGCGCGCGCAGCCTCTTCAGCGACCGTCGGTGGCGCGCCACACCGCGCCGCCCCGACATCTCCTGATCGGCCGTGGTCTCCCACCGGCGTGATGCCCTCGTTCACGAGATGCCACAGTGACCCGCAAGGGACCTTGGACCGGCCGATGGCTCGGTCAGCGCAGGTCGAAGACCGTGGCGAGGGCGAGGTCGACGCCCCACAGCTCCTCGGCGGTCACTCGCCCGACCAGGTCGCCGAGCCGACTCGCGTCGACCGCGCCGGTCTGCTCGACCAGCACCTTGCTCGGTGAGCCGTCCACGTCGATCTCCGGTCGGAACGAGGCCCCGCGGGCCGACCTCGACGTCGGCGCGACGAGGATGGTGGACAGGGCCGCCAGCGCATCGGACTGCACGACCACGCCGTAGCGCACACCGTGCTGCTCGTGTCCGGCACCGCGACGCAGCCGCAGCCGGAACACGTCACCACGGCGCACGCAGGTCCTCCATCAGGTCGGCCACAGCGCTGGCCTCGGCCCGGTCACCCTCGTCAGCCGACAGCGCCGCAGCCTCGGCAGCGAGCCGCTGGCGATCACGAAGCCGAGCTGCTGCCGCACGCAGGCCAAGGCGGACCGCCTGCGAGCGCGACAGGCCGGTCGCCTCCAGCTCGGCCAGGGCACGTGCCGCCTCGGCGTCCAGCCGCACGGAGATCATCTCAGCCACCCAGCCAGTGTAACGCACTTCGTCATACATTCTCGGGGCCGGCCGCCGGCTGCAGCCGCAACATCCGCCCGTGGTACTCGAACTGGACCGGCACGTCAGCCTCGAGCGCGAAGTCGAAGACCGCACGCACCGCACGGCCGAGCTCATGGGATCGAAACCCGTTGACCTACACCGTCACGTCGCAGCCGCGCTGGCGGATGGCTTGGACCGTGTGCAGGTAGTCGCGGCGATCGCCGACCACCTCGACGGTCCAGCCCGCACCGACCTTGATGTTGGGTATCCCCTGCAAGATGGATGCCACCTCGTTCTTCGCTCCGCCGGTCGTTGGCTCTGTCGACATGACGCGCCTCCTCTGGTCGTGACTGGACCGCCAGGCTGGCAGGGGGGTGGGACAGCGCGGCCCCGGCGGCGGGGACTTGCCCACAGTGATCGGGGCCGCTTGGGCGGCCATGTGCGGCGCGGAAGACGCCGTGCGTCGTCGGCCGACTACGGAGCGGTGGCATCCTTTCCCCAGGCTCGGCACCGCGGTCGGGCGGGGCGGGGA
>Ga0247713_1000501_pt1 | contig 23388 bp, 21 predicted proteins | sample 21E_NmetaG_FD_189936 | JGI IMG/M metagenome (GOLD analysis project Ga0247713, IMG submission 189936) | Soil microbial communities from hillslope of Landscape Evolution Observatory, University of Arizona, Oracle, AZ, United States - 2-1-E_N | ecosystem: Engineered > Artificial ecosystem >... | reverse complement strand
GTTCAACACTTTGGAAGGAGTGTCATGAGAGGAAAGAGTCTTTCGCTTCGCCTCATCGGCGCCCTGCTCGCGCTTGCGCTTTTGGGCGCAGCGTGCGGAGGCGGCAGTGAGACAGGTGCGGGTGGCGACACCGGCACCACGGGGTCATCGGGGAGTTCCGAGGACGCCACCGGGATGGAGAGCACCGAGGCGGTTGCCGTCGACGCCGGCGCACCTGCGCTCGCACAGGCGCTCACCAACCTGCTCGACAGTCACGTGTACCTCGCCGGCATTGCGATCGTCGAGGGCGTAACGAACGGCATCGACTCGCCTCAGTTCACCACTGCGGCGAAGGAGCTGGACCAGAACTCGGTCGCACTGGGCGACGCCATCGGCAGCGTCTACGGCGACGAGGCACGCGACGCGTTCCTTCCCCTGTGGAGGAAGCACATCGGATTCTTCGTCGACTACACGGTGGCGAAGGCCGAGGGCGACAAGCAGGGTGAGAAGCAGGCGAAGAAGAACCTGGACGGATACCGTCAGGACTTCGGCGAGCTGATCGAAGGCGCCACCGAGGGTGCGCTTCCCGCAGACGCGGTGGCCGAGGCCCTCAAGGCCCACGTCGAGAGCCTGTTCAAGGCGATCGATTCGGTTATCGCCGGCGACGGCAAGGCATTCGACCTCCTTCGTGAGGCGGCTGCGCACATGCCCGAGACGGCCACTGCCCTTGCCGGCGGCATCGCGCAGTCGAGGCCCGAGGACTTCCCCGGCGCCGCCGACGGCCCTGCGTCGCAGGTCCAGGTCACGCTCACGCACCTGCTCGACGACCACGTCTACCTCGCCGGCATCGCGATCTCGATGGGCGTTGCCAACGGCCTCGACTCACCCGAGTTCGAAGCCGCCGCGGGTGCGCTCGACAAGAACTCGGTGCAGCTGGCCGACACGGTCGACAGCGTCTACCCGGGCTCGAAGGACGCGTTCCTTCCCCTGTGGAGGAAGCACATCGGATTCTTCGTCGACTACACCGTGGCGAAGGCCGAGGGCGACAGCCAGGGCGCGAAGAAGGCCGTCAAGAACCTCGACGGCTACCGTCAGGACTTCGGCGAGCTGATCGAAGGCGCCACCGAGGGAATCCTTCCCGCCGATGCGGTTGCCGAGGCGCTGGTCGAGCACGTCAACACGCTCGCCTCTGCGGTCGACGGAGTCGTCGCCGGCGACATGAAGAAGGCGCTCGACTCGCTCGAGAAGGCGGCAGCGCACAACACGGCACTCGGCGGTGCGCTCGCCGGTGCGATCGTCCAGCAGTTCCCCGAGAAGTTCGGCAGCTAGACACGCGCAAGTTGTGAGCGGCCCCCCTACCGCTCCTCCCCGGCGGGCGCCCCTTCATCGGGGCGCCCGCTGCGCGTTCGGCGGGCGCGCATAATGGACGGGATGAAGGTCGCGCTCGGCTCCGACGAACGGACGCTCCTCACCGACGCGCTCGCCGACGACCTCCGGGCCCGGGGCCACGACGTGATACTCGTCGGTCCTCCCGCCGGCGAGGAGTCGCAGTGGGCCGAGGTCGGCCACCGGGTCGGCGAGCTGGTGGCGTCGGGGGAGGCGGCCACCGCGGTCGTCTGCTGCTGGACCGGGACGGGGGCCTCGATCGCCGCCAACAAGGTTCCCGGCGTCCGTGCCGCGCTCTGCACCGACGCGGATACCGCCGAGGGAGCGCGCAAGTGGAACGACGCAAACGTCCTCGTGCTGAGCCTCCGGCTCACGTCTCCCCCGGTCGCGTCGGAGATGCTCGACCGCTGGTTCACCACCGAAGTCGATCCCTCCGAGGCCGCGAACGTGGCCCGGCTGGAGGGGGCGTGACCGAAGGCCCGGTGGTGCTTCTCGACGGAGACCTGCTCGCGCGCGGGCGCCTCCAGGAGGCGACGCACGCAAGGGGCCTGGACCTGCGGATCATCGGATCGGCCGCCGGCGCGGGCGAGCTGCGGGACCTCGATCCGTCGATGGTCGTCGTAGATCTCGACAACGGGCGGGAGCGCGCCCTCGCGCTCGTCGAGGAGGCCCGTCTCGCGGGACTCGATGCGCCGGTGATCGGCTTCTTCTCGCATGTCGATCGCGCGCTCGAGGCGGCGGCGGACGCGGCCGGCGTGCGGGCGATCCGCCGGGGACGGTTCTGGGCGACATTGCCGGAGGTGCTCGAGGGAGAATGATCGGCGCCTCGGCCGCGCGGGACGTGAAGGAGACCGAGCGGCGCCGTCGAACTCTTCTCAACGACGTTCGACATCGTCCGTGTACGCATCACCAGGGGGGGACAACGATGTTTCGGAACGAGACCGGGCGCCCGGCGCGCCGCGGCGGTGCACTGCTGACCGTGGGATTGATGATCGCCGGCCTCGCGCAGCCGAGCTCGGCCGGTTCCGGCGCGCCGGCACGCCCGGGCCTCCCCAGCATCAAGAACCTCAGCTACGACCCCGAGCCCAAGTACGGCACCATCCCGGCGCGGCCCGATCCCGAGGCGGTTCCCAAGCCGAATCCCGGCGGGGCCTGGAACGCATACGACCTGAACGTGTACGAGACGATCTGGTTCCCGACGCGGCAGGCCGGTGACGAGAGCGGGAAGGATGCCCCCGGCGGGGCGATCGCGCACGGCGTGTGCCCGGGCATCCACGGCTGCCCGAATCACTCGCTCGAGTTCATCAAATTCTGGACGAAGTCGATGAACTCCCTCGTCAAGCCGTTCGGCGGGGTCGCGCGCGCGTACCCGTTCGAAAACGTGGGCGATGCGGTGCGCACCGGCGTCTTGTCGACTCCATCCGGCAAGGCGTTCAACCTGCAGGCGACGATCCCCGGGGCGGTTCATCCCGAACGGATGGTCATCGTCTCGGGCCACTACGACCAGACCGATTCCGGACCTGCGTCCGCGTGGGACTCGGCGGAGGGCCACGCAACCGTGTTCCGGATCGCCAAGCTGATGACGGATTACTGGCGCAAGACGGGGACCCAGCCGGCGGTGACCGTCAAGTTCTCGGCGTGGGCGGGGGAGGAATCGGGGACGAACGGCTCGGCGGCGTACGTGCGCGACCAGATCCTCCCGTTCCCCACCCGCAAGGTTCTCGGCTACTTCAACCTCGATCCGTGCGGGGGTGCGTATCCCGCCTACTACCGGGGAAACCCGGCCTACCAGGTGAAGATGGTCATGCACCTGTCCAACCCCAACACGTCGATCGTTCCCGGCGCGAGCGCCTCGATAGAGAAGTTCAACAAGCAGGCGCGCAAGGTGCTGGGCGACGTGATGAACCGCCTCGACGACAACCTCACCGACGTGCCGGGGTCGCCGGAGATCTTCATCTCCGACGAGGAGGCCGAGAAGAAAGGCGTCGCCTCGCAGGAGAGCATGGTCGTCCCTGCGCTGGGCGGCCTGTCGTTGTTCTCCAGCGACTACAGGAACTTCGAAGCGATCGGCACACCAATCATGAACCTGTTTCCCGACATGTTCGGGCCCCACCGCACCTCTGCCCATCGGGGGTGGCATGCGGACGGCATCGCAACGCTGCACACCCCGCAGGACAACCTCCTCACGCTCAACGCCCTGACCGGCATCGACCAGTCGGGTCTCACCGCATCGCAGGGCTGGTACAAGGGTCTCGAATTCTGCGCCCACATGAACGCGTGGTTCATGTTGCAGAAGAACATGGGCGGCGCGACCAAGATCGCGAACGGCCCGCTGGCGTTCTACGAAGTGCTCCACAACGGCCCGGCTCCGCTCAAGGCAAAGAAGGCACTCACGTTCGACGCATCGGGAAGCCGCGGGTGGATGGGGCGACGCCTCGTTTCGGACGACGATCTCCAGTACTCGTGGAACTTCGGCGACGGCACGTCCGCAACCGGACGTGTGGTGAAGCATTCGTTCCCGGCAGAGCGCGCCTACAAAGTGACGTTGACGGTGCGGGGCGCGGGCGGAACCGACACGACGTCGATGTTCGTAAACCTGGGTTCCTAGCCGCCGCGCCGACTGCGTCGCATCCTCTTAGCAATCACTCGTAAAGTGGTTGCTCATGAAATACCGGGTCGACGATCTCGCCGCCCGCGCCGCGGTCAGCGTGGATACCGTTCGCTATTACCAGGCGAAGGGCCTCCTTCCGCCTCCGGAGCGGGACGGGAGGATCTCGTGGTACTCGGACGAGCACCTCCAGCGGCTGGAACGGATCCGGGCGCTCAAGGACAACGGGTTCACGCTCGCCTCGATCGCCCGCTTGCTGTCGGGGGAGCATCCCGCCGACGAGGCGCTCGTCGCGGCCGTCGTCTCGTCCGACGACGCGCTTTCCGGCACCTCGGAGATGTCGCTCGAAGAGCTGTCGCAGCGCACCGGGGTCTCCCCGGCGCTCCTCGAGGCGATCGAACGGGAGGGGCTCCTCGCGCCGCGCGACATCGGTGGAGCCAAGCGCTACTCCAACGATGATGCCGACGCCGTGCAGGCGGGGCTGGCGCTCCTCGAAGCGGGGCTTCCTCTGGGCGAGCTGCTGGCACTTGCCCGCACCCACGACGCCGCGATGCGCGACGTGGCGGCGGAGGCGGTGGATCTCTTCGCACGGTTCGTGCGAGATCCGATTCGGGCACAGACGACATCCGAGTCGGAGGCCGCCGAACGTCTGGTGACGGCGTTCCGGACGATGCTTCCTGCGGTCACCTCTCTCGTCGCTCGTCACTTTCGCCGCGTCCTGCTCGACGTCGCGCGCGAACGCATCGAGGGAGAGCTCGAGGACGTCACATGACGCGCCGCTCTCATCTACCGGACTCCGCAAGCAAGGCCGCGACGGTGCGGCGAATGTTCGACGACATCGCGCCTCGCTACGACCTAGTCAATCGGATAATGACCTTCGGCCTCGACGTCGGGTGGCGACGGCGCGCCGTTCGCTCGCTGGGCCTGCCGCGGGATTCGGTTGTGGTCGACGTCGCCTGTGGGACGGGTGACTTTTGCCGCGAAGCGCAGCGGGCCGGCTTCGTTGCCTTCGGGATCGATTTTTCCTTCGGAATGCTGGCGGCGGCAAAGACGACTGCACCGTTGATCCAGGCGGATGCCCTTCATTTGCCCGTAAGCACCGGCTCGTGTGACGGGATCACCTGTGGGTTCGCGCTTCGCAACGTAAGCGACATCGGTGCACTGTTTGCCGAGTTCGCACGCGTCGTGCGTCCCGGCGGAGCGATCGCGGTGCTCGAGGTTGCGGAGCCCGAGTCGCGTCCACTGCGGGCCGGTCACCGGATTTACTTTCACAAGGTCGTCCCCCTCGTCGGCGGGCTCCTCTCGGACCGGGACGCGTATTCCTATCTACCGGAGTCGACGGTGTACCTTCCGCCGCGTCCTCAACTCGTCGAGCTGGTGAGCGCGGCCGGATTTGTCGACGTCCGCTCCGATCTGGTCGGCTTGGGTGCGGCGCAGATCATCACGGGAACGCGCGCATGACGGAGCTTCGCGTCCGGACGGTGCCGGCGGACGCCGCTCCCGATCTGCTGCGGGATCTTGCCCGCCCCGACGGCATTGCATGGCTGCATCACGGCGACGGCTTCGTCGCCTGGGGGGAGGCGGCGCGCCTAGAGGTGCGGGGGGCGGACCGCTTCGACGTGGGGCGCGCGTGGCTGTCGAAGTTGGCCGCTCGCGCCGAGGTAGACGACGCAGTCGACGTGCCGGGGACGGGACTCGTCGCATTCGGCGCGTTCTCGTTCGACGAGCATTCCCCAGGATCTACCCTCGTCGTTCCCGCCGCGCTCGTGGGGCGGCGGAACGGGCGGTCGTGGATGACCCGCATCGGAGAGCCGCCTCCGCCGGTGGGGGAGACGGTGAACGGCCGAATCCGTTACGCCGGATCGACGTTGCCGGACGTGCAGTGGCTCGACGCGGTCGACTCCGCGGCACGTTCGGTGCGCGCGCGGAAAGCAGAGAAGGTCGTGCTGGCGCGCGACGTGCACGTCTGGACCCGGGACTCACTCGACCCGCGCCCTATCGCGCGCCGGCTCGCGGGCCGGTTTCCCGAGTGCTACACGTTTGTGATCGACGGATTGGTCGGCGCCACCCCCGAATTGCTCGTCCGGCGAGTCGGCTCGAGCCTCGAGTCGCTCGTGCTCGCGGGATCGGCGAGGCGTGGAAAGACCAGAGCGGAAGACGAGGAGCTGGGCAGGCGGCTCCTCCTATCGACGAAGGACTCGGACGAGCATCGACCTGCCGTCGAGCAAGTGAGGCGGGTGCTGGGGCCGCTGACCCGCGACCTCAAGGTGACGAGCGAGCCGTTTCTCCTGCGCCTCGCAAACGTTCAGCACCTCGCGACCTCGTTCGTCGGAGACCTCACCGGCGACGAAGACGCTCTCGAAATCGCCGCCTCGCTTCATCCGACACCCGCGGTGTGCGGCTCGCCCACCGACATAGCCGCTCACATGATCCGAGAACTCGAGGGGATGGACCGCGGGCGCTACGCCGGTCCCGTCGGATGGATGGATGCGCGCGGCGACGGCGAGTGGGGAATCGCGCTCAGGTGTGCGCAGTTCGACGGAACGAAGGGGCGCTTGTTCGCCGGCGCCGGAATCGTTGCTGGCTCGCTGCCGGAGGCCGAGCTCGAGGAGACGAGGATCAAGCTGCGAGCGATGCAGAACGCGCTCGACGCCTGAGGGCGCTCGCGGCCGGCGGCAGCCGGCGCCGCGTCCGCACGTTCCATCGAGGCGGGTGCAACTCGAGGCGGGCCACACGTGTCTCACCGGATGATGGGGACCCGGGACGACGACTTTCGAGCGTTTTACACGGCCGAGGCCGAGCGGCTGCATCGTCTTGCGCTCCTGATGACGCGGGATCGCGAGCGGGCGGCCGATGCCGCCCAGGAAGCGTTCGTACGAACCTACCGAGCCTGGGCGCGTGTTTCCGACCCGGCCCGTTATGTACGAACCACACTCGTCAACATCGTCCGAAACGACTACCGGAGATGGCTGGTCTCCCGGCGCGTTCACGCAGGGGCGCCGCCTGCGGCGGCGCGGCGCGAGGACGACGTCGACGAGGCGCTGCGAGTGGCCACCGCGCTCTCGGCCCTTCCCGCCGTTCGGCGCGCGGCGGTACTTCTCCGCTACTACGAAGACCTTCCCCTCGAGATGGTGGCGCGCATCCTCGACCGCCCATTGGGCACCGTGAAGTCGGATTTGCACCGCGCTCTCAAGGCCCTCAGGCCGATGCTCGACGATTCCTCGCCGACCGTCATGAAGGAGATCACGTGAACGACGAGTATCGCCTGCGCAAGTTCCTCAAGCGTGCCGACGGATCCCCCCCACCTTCGGCGCCCGACTGGTCCTCGGTCGCGGCGCGGGGGCGGCGAAGTCTCAGGATCCGCCGGATCGTCCTGGCGGTTGCGACTCTCACGGCCGTCGCCGGGTCGGCCTTGATCGCAGCGCGGATCACCGGCGATGTCCGCCCGCCCGCGGATAGGCCGGGCCCGTATCCGTCGCCGTCGCCGGGCGAGGTCAATCGCCGCTGTCCGGAGGCAGGCGTCGTTTCGCCGGGGCCGCTGGGGGTCGTGGTGTTCCGCTCCGACGAGGACCTGCGGGTGGTCGACGTCGCCGCTGCGGAGGAGCGGGTCCTCGCGCGCGCGATCCCCTTTGAGGAGACGACGAACCCGGTTCGAGTAAGCCCCGACGGGCGCTGGGTGTCGTTCGGCCCGGGCCGGTTCGTCCCCGTTGCCGGCGGCGAGGTATGTGCGCCGTTCGGCCGGCGCCTCTCCGAGGTGGCGTGGCTCCCGGAGGGGAATTTCGTTGCGACGACGCGGCGGGGCGGGTTCGTCCGAGGAAACGTGCGTGGCGTGGTGAGCGAGCTACTCCCGGCGGGATGGGGCGCGTCGGGCTACGCGCTCGACCCCGGCACGGGTGTGGCCGCGGTCACGCGCCTGGTGCGCGCCGGCGACGGGCGGGTGCGCGAGGTGGGTCTCTATCTGGTCGATACCGCAACCGGAGAATCGTCCGAGCTCGTCGACATCCCGCCGCGTCGCGCGGTCGAGCCCCGCGTTGCCGCGTGGGCCGGCGCGGGGACCCGCATGCTCTACTGGAATGCCCCCGCGCTTGCCGCGTCGCTCGCAGCCGACGGTGCGCCGCTGATGGTCGTCGACACGACGACGGGCGGGACGAGCCGGGTTGCCGACGGGATGCTGATGTCGGATGCGCAGATCGCATCCTGCCGCGACGGCGACGCCACCGTGGTGTCGGTGGGCGGCGGCCGCGAGATCACGTACGGGAAGGAACTTGCCGCGGTCCGGCCGCCGTCGTACCTTGCCGTCCCGCTCCGGTCGGCGCCGCCTGGAAATGCATTCTGGCCCGACTGCTTCGACGGCTACGTCGCCGCGACCGTAACGAAGGACCAACCCGAGCGACGGTTTGGCACCGCGCCGCGTCGCATCGAAATCTTCCCGCTCGATCCCGCGTCCCCTGCGCCCCCTGCGGCGATCGATCACGGCGACGGCGCGGCTTACGAGTTCGCGCGCTTCTCGCGTCGCCACCGTGGAGAGGACCAGGTGTTGCTTTACGTGCGACGCGTACGCCGCCCGACCGGCCCCGCCCAATTATGGATCTCGCTTCCCGGTGGTCGGCGCCGCGCACTGGCGGATCTCGGACGTGTGGGTTCTTACTACGGCGACTACGGCTACGACGGCCGGCTCTTCTGGTATCAGCCGTAAAGCGCCCGGCGCGCCGCATCCCAGCACGCGCGGTGGACCTCGACGTTGGCGGCGCGGTCGGTGCGGGCCTCGATGATCCTTACACCGTCGCCCCTCACTGCTTCGGCGAGATCATCCGGCGCGCCGAGCAGAACGTGCTCCGCGCCGTACACGCGCGCGAGGGCTGCGAAATCGACCCCGTGCGGCGTCCCGAACACGCGCTCGAAGTGCTCGGGCGCATCCGCTTGTGGGAGGAACGAAAAGATGCCGCCGCCGCCGTTGTTCACCACGACGATCGCCAGGTCGACGGGCTCGTTGCGAGCGAGCAACAAACCGTTCTGATCGTGCAAGAGCGTGAGATCGCCGATGAGGGCGGCGGTGGGTCCCGGATGTGCGAGCGCAACTCCCACCGCCGACGACACGACCCCGTCGATGCCGTTGGCGCCGCGGTTTCCAAACACCGCGATGCCCGCCCGGGGTCGCATGAACCAGTCGAGGTCGCGCACCGGCATGCTCGCACCGACGAACAGCGCGGCCCCGTCGCCGAGTATGGCCGCGAGATCGCGCGCGATGCGCGGCTCGCTTAGTCCGGACGCATCGAGAACGCCGTCGATCGCCGCGCCGACGCGCGCATCGGCATCGAGCCACTCCCCAGTCCAGGTCGTGTTGCCGCGGCCGGGGTCGATCTCGGAAAGGACAAGCCCGGGATCGCATCTGAAGATGTGCCCGATGCCCCGCTCGGGATCTAGCCACGCGCCGTCCGGGTCGAGAAGGACCTGCTCGACGTCGTGGTCCAACCACGCCGCGAGCGGACGCGACAGTCCCGTTTTGCCGATGCGAATGACGAGATCGGGAGGGTGCTCCTCCCCAAAGCCGGTGCGCAGCAGCGCCTCGGTCGTCGAGATCGCGAGCGGGCCGGTTCGGAGTCCGGACGCGGGCTCCCCCAGAATCGGATAGCCGGCGCGCCGCGCAAATTCCAACACCGGCTCCGGCGCGCTCGGTGCTCCGGCGCCGGCGAGGACGATGCCGCGCTCGGCGCGCACCACCAGCTCCGACAGCATCTCGGCCATCGCCGGCGTCGGCGCGCACACCGGCGACGCGGTGGCGGTCCATGCGCCGCCGCCGCTCCGGCCGCCGACGTCGTACGGGTACTCCCCGTCGCCCGGCACGAGCGGCTCGCGCAGCGGGACGTTCAAATGCACCGGACCGGGCGGGCTGCCGGTCGCTTCGGCCCACGCGCGCGACGCGAGCGAGCGCCAGTATCGAGGCGCGCCGGGAATCGCCTCCGGCACGCCCGTGTCGCAAAACCATCTCACCGCATCGCCGTAGAGCTTCACCTGGTCGATCGTCTGGTTGGCGCCGGTGCCGCGCAGCTCCGGGGGACGGTCGGCGGTCAGCACGAGGAGCGGGATGCGATCGTTCGACGCCTCCACGACCGCGGGGTGGAAGTTCGCGGTCGCGGTTCCCGAGGTCGACAGCAGTGCGCACGGCGCGCCGGTCGCGCGCGCGATACCGAGCGCGGTGAACGCGGCGGATCGCTCGTCTATCTGCACGTGAAGCGCGATGCGATCGTCACCCGCGAGGGCGAGCGAGAGGGGCGCGGAGCGCGAGCCCGGCGACAGCACTGCATGACGCAGGCCGTGGCGGGCGAACTCGTCGACGATCACCAGCCCGAACGCGTGCGATGGATTCGTCGCCTTCACGCCGCCGCGTCCGCCTCTGCGGCGCGCGCGAGGAGCACATCGGCGTCGTCCGGCGCCCACCGCTCGAGGAGGGCTTCCGACGGAACGATCGCTCGCACGGGGATGGTTCCCCCCACGGGGACGAGCGGCTCGTCGGTGACGTCGCCGGCCAGCAACGGGATGGTTCCGAGGCCGCACGCGTACGGCAGTTCGGGTAATGCCGCGGCGAGCGCCGCGCCCATCGCGATCCCGATCGATGTCTCGACGGCACTGGATACGACGACCGGCAGCCCGCATGCTTCGGCCACGCGGAGACATCTGCGCACGCCGCCGAGCGGCTGCACTTTCAGCACCGCGATGTCGGCCGCGTCCGCGACCGCGACCGCAACCGGATCTGCCGCGGTGCGGATCGACTCGTCGGCGGCGATGGGTACGTCGCTACGCCTGCGAACCGCCGCCAGCTCGTCGAGCGTGCGGCACGGCTGCTCGACGTACTCGAGGTCGTAACGGTCGAGGGCCCTGATAAGCCTGACTGCAGTATCGACGTCCCACGCACCGTTCGCGTCGATCCGTATCCGGCCGCTGCGCCCGAGCGCGTCCCGCACCGCCGCCACCCGGGCCTCGTCGTCGCCGTCCGCAACCTTGACCTTGGCCGTCGTGCATCCCGACGCGGCCGCGAGTTCGTAAGCCTCCTCCGGGCCCACGGCAGGAACGGTCACGTTCACGGGAATCGTGTTGCGGACCGGAGTCGGGAAGCCGTCGATCGCCGCCTCGCGCGCCGCCGCCAGCCACCTCGCCGCCACGGCCGGCGGATATTCCGGAAACGGGGAGAACTCCCCCCAGCCGGCGGGGCCCGACAGGAGCACGCCGGCCCGCTCGGTCACGCTGCGAAACCGCGTTCGCAGCGGAATCCGGAACGGTCGCATCACGATTGCCATAGACCCGCCGCGAGCAGCAGAGCAAAGACGAGTTGCAGGCGCGCGGTCGAGGTCAGCACCGGGATCAACCCGGTCCCGCGCGCGTTCGACGGCCTGACGAGGGGGAGCGCAAGCGGGAGTGCCGCGAGAGGAAGCATTGCCCATGCAGAACGAACATCTCCGGCGATCACCGGCACGAACACAAAAGCTCCGAGCACCAGGAAGCGCAGCAAGGATCTGGTGCGCGCGTCCCCGAGCCGAACGGCCAAGGTCCGCTTGGCGGCCGCAGCATCACTTTCGATGTCCCGCAGGTTGTTGACGACCAGGATGGCGGTGGCGAGAAGGCCGACCGGGATCGCGGCGATGACCGACGCCCGCACCACCCTCTCGTCGTGGACGTATGACGACCCGACGGTGGCAACCAGACCGAAGAAGACGAACACGAACACCTCTCCCAGGCCGGCCGACGCGTAGGGTTTGGGGCCGCCCGAATAGCCGAGAAGAGCAACGAACGCGGCGACGCCGACGAGCAGGAGGCGAAGGTCGACGGCGACGGCAAGCGCGCTCCCGGCGACCGCCGCGATCGCGAGCGCGATTCCGATGCCGACTTTCATCTCGTTCGGCGCGATCAACCCCGACGCCACCGCGCGCCGCGGGCCGACCCTGGCCTCCGTGTCGACGCCGCGCGCGGCGTCGAAGAGATCGTTTGCGTAGTTCACGGCGACTTGGAGAGCGAGCGCCACGAGCAGGGCGGCGGCGGCGCGCCACGCGATGAATCTTTCGGCCGCGGCGGTTCCCACCACGACCGGGGCGACCGCGGCAGACAACGTCTTCGGCCGTGCCGCCTCGACCCAGACGTTCACGCTCACGACCTACGGCCGTTTGGGAAACCGCGAGAAGTCCGGCGCGCGCTTCTCCACGTATGCATCGCGCCCCTCTTGAGCTTCCTCGGTCATGTAGAAAAGGAGCGTTGCATCGCCCGCGAGTTGCTGGATTCCCGCGAGGCCGTCGTCGGCGGCGTTGAATCCCGCCTTCAGCATCCGAAGCGCAAGGGGGGAGTGTTCGAGGATCTTGTCGCACCACGAGACGGTCTCGTTCTCGAGGCGGTCGAGGGGGACTACCGCGTTTACGAGTCCCATCTCGAGCGCCTCCCGCGCGTCGTACTGGCGACAGAGGTACCAGATCTCGCGCGCCTTCTTGAGCCCGACGGTACGGGCAAGGAGCCCCGCGCCGTAGCCGCCGTCGAAGGATCCGACCTTGGGACCGGTTTGGCCGAAGCGCGCGTTTTCGGCCGCGATCGTCAGGTCGCACACCAGATGAAGGACGTGTCCCCCACCAATGGCGTAGCCGGCCACCATCGCGATCACCGGCTTCGGGAGCCGGCGGATCTGGATCTGCAGGTCGAGCACGTTGAGCCGCCCGATCCCCTTGTCGTCGACGTAGCCGTCGCTGCCCCGCACGCGCTGGTCACCACCCGAGCAAAAGGCCTGGTCGCCGGCGCCGGTAAAGATGATCACGCCGATTCCCGGATCGTCGCGCGCCGCGTCGAAGGCGTCTCTCAACTCGAACAGCGTTTTCGGGCGGAACGCATTGCGTACCTCCGGCCGGTTGATCGTGATCTTGGCGATGCCGCCGGCGGTGTCGTAAAGGATGTCCTCGTGGTCTCCGGAGCGGGTCCAATTCATCAAGTCATCACTCCTGAGTGATTGCTCGTACGGTTACGGGGTGAGCGTAGCAGCATGCCGAGACTGATAGCCGTGCGCCTCCCGCCCGGTGAGGGCTTCGTCCGCGCGCTCGAAACGGTCTGGGACGAGGGCGACGCGATCCTGCCCCTCGATCCCGGGGCTCCGGAGCAGGCCGTGCACCGCACCCTGCTCGACCTCCGCCCGCATCTCCTCATCGATGCCCACGGCCACGCCGAGGTGGCATCGCCGGCGGCGGTTCCGGAGGGGACCGCCGCGGTGATCGCGACTTCCGGGACCGCGGGACGCCCGAAGGGGGTCGTGTTGTCGCACGCGGCGATGGAGGCGGCGGCGCGGATGAGCGCGGCGCGCCTCGAAGAGCGCGCCGACGATCGCTGGCTGTGCGCGCTCCCGCTCCATCACGTCGCCGGGCTCATGATCCTCGTCCGGTCGCGCCTGATCGGGACCCCTCCGGCCGTACACCCGGAGCTTGATCCGGTTCGGATCGCGCGCGAGGAGGACGTCACCCTCGTGTCGGTGGTTCCGACGATGTTGGCGCGTCTCCTCGATCGCGGCGTCGACCTGTCCGGCTTGCGCGCGGTGCTGGTGGGAGGTGCCCGCGTCCCGCCGCCGCTTCTCGAACGGGCCCGGAGCGCGGGAGTTCCCCTCGTGCGCACCTACGGGATGACGGAGACCTGCGGCGGCGTCGTCTACGACGGCGTTCCGCTCGACGGTGTCGAGGTGTCTCTTTCCGATGACGACGAGGTCCTGGTGCGGGGGCCGATGCTCTTCTCGGGCTACCGGCGGGGCGGCGCCATCACGGGGGCAGTCCCCGGGGGCGGCTGGTTCCGCACCCGCGATCTCGGGCGGTTCGAGCCGGACGGGCACCTCACGGTATTGGGGCGCGCCGACGATGTCATCGTCACCGGCGGCGAAAAGGTCGTGCCCGGCGAGGTCGAGGCAATTCTCCTTCGGCATCCGGCGGTTGCGGACGTCGAAGTGGTGGGACGTCCCGACCCGCAGTGGGGAGAGAAGGTGGTCGCCCGGGTCGTCCCCCACGGGGAGCCTCCAACGCTCGACGAACTGCGCGCCGAGGTAAAAAAAAGCCTTCCGGGCTACGCGGCGCCCCGCGAGCTCGAGATCGTCGACGCCCTCGGGCGCTCGGCCATGGGGAAGATCCGCCGCTGATTCCCCCACCCCCTTCGGAGAAGATTGTGGATTTCAGAGGTCGCGGTGGTCGCGCGCGCGACCTGCGCGACCTCATCACCCACCAATTTTGCACAAGGGGTACGGTGTTCTCGGCGCGCGTCGGCGTTTTGTCGCGGCCGCGGGGGGAACGCTCGCAAGAGGGGGACCCCGCTAGTCCGGAAGGAGTCCGAAGATGGGACGACCGAAGCTTTCCGCCAAGACCGTTGCAGGCGCCGTGGGCGCCGGCGCGATGTACTTCTTCGATCCCGACCGGGGCCGCGCCCGGCGCGCCAAGGTGCGCGACAAGGCGTTCTCGTTGACCCGCAAGGCATCGCGCCGCGTCGATCGCAGCGGAAGGGCTGTGTCGTCGAGGCTTGCCGGCGCTCGGGGCAAAGTCGCCAAGGGACCGGAGGTGCCACCGCCGAACGACGAGACGCTCTCCGACAAGATCCGAAGCGAGGTGCTGCGCCACGACTCCTATCCCGGGATCGTCGTGAACTGTGAAGACGGCGTCGCGACGCTGCGCGGCTCGCTCGAGGAACTGGGTGCCATCGATGCTCTCGAGCAGGAGGTACGGAAGGTCACCGGGGTGCTCGATGTGCGCAATCTCGTCCACCTGCCCGGAGAGCAACCCGCTACGCCCTGACGGCTACGCGGCGGCGCGCAGCACCTCCAGCGCATCTTCGAGACTCTCAACCGCGCGGGCGCGCGCGTCTCCATCGCCGACCTCTTCGATCTGACCGTCCGGGACGAAGAAGATGTCGGCGCCGACGCGGTCGGCGGCGGCGGTCTTGCCGCGGAGGCCTCCGACGGGGTCGACGGCGCCGTCCACGTTGATCGATCCGCTGGCGGCGATCGTGCGCCCCCCCGCCAAATCGGCTTCGTCCAGCAGATCGGCGACTGCGAGGGCGTAGGCGAGCCCCGCGGAGGGGCCTCCTATCGCGTGGTCCCGGAATTCGATCTGGAAGGGGAGGTCGATCCGGAGGTCGCTCGTCCCGAGGGACACTCCGATGCCGGCGATTCCCTCCACCAGCTCCGGCATCCGTTCACTGGTTATCTTCTCGACCACCTTGCGCCCGCCGCGTTCGACCTCGATCCCGAACCTCGTCCCCGCGGGACGTGCCCGAATCTCGCTCTGAACGTCCTGGGCGGTAGTGATACTGCGACCGTCGATGGCCACGATCACATCACCGGGCTCGAGTGCGGCCGCCGCCGGGCTTCCCGGGACGAGATCCAGCACCTCCGCCCCGGATCCCTCCACGCTGACGCTGAGACCCGCGGCACGCGCGCCGGCCGCCGCGGCAATCTGCCGGCTCTGCTCGAAGATCTCCCGCTGCTCCGCCGCGAACTGCTCCGGATCAATGCCCTCCGGCACGACATCCGAGGCGGGGATGACTTCCTTGTCTGCACTCACTGCCGCGACGAGCGCGCCGAGCGCGCTCGGTTGCTCGAGACGCACGGATACGAGGACGTATTCCCCGTTGATGCGGTCGACGGGCACTCCCTCGATCGAGATGTCGTCGACGACGTCGATAGCCGGTCCCGGTTCCAGGACCACGAGCGGTGGGTGGTAGAGCGCGCCTGCAGCCAGGGCCATGATCAAGATGACCGGCGCCCAGATGAGCGGGTTGACGCGGCGCGCGTGGGGCTCGGGACGAGTGCCGAGCGTCTGCTGAAGCTCGATAGCGCGTACGACATCCGACATCGAGAGGATGCCCACGAGGCGCCCATCGTCGACCACGAGCGCCCGCCGCGGTTCCTCTTGCACGTGCTCGAATGCGTTCTTCATGTCCGTATCGGGTGGGAGAACGGGAACTTCGTCGATCCCGAGCATCACGTCGGCGACGCGCCGGGAGCGCCGCTCGTCGGCAGCCGTTTGCCCGGCGCGCCGTAGCGGCATCAACCCCACCGCCCTTCCGTCTTCCACGACCGGATAAGAAGAATGGGCGCGCCCCGACATCGCCCGGTCGACGAAGTCGTCGAGCGTCATCTGCGGGGAGACGGTGACGGGTTCGGGCGTCATGAGGTCGCGAATCCGCCTCCCCGACAGAACCTGCTGGAGGACGGCGACCGCGGCCTCGCTCTGTGCCGCCTGCACCAGGAACCAACCGAGGAAGACGAGCCACATCCCACCGGCGCCGGCGCCGCCGGTGAAGAAGTTGAGGAGCCCGACCGCGGCCAGGACCCCGCCGAAGATCTTTCCGGCGCGCGCCGCGGACGCGGTCGCCGCCGAGAACGAACGCTGGTGGCGCCACAGGATCGATCGCAGCACGCGGCCGCCGTCGAGCGGCAGCGCCGGAATCATGTTGAACAGCACGAGGATCGTGTTGATGCGAGCGAGGTAGTCGACCACCCCCTGGAGCTCGGTCGGCGCCGAGAAAATGTTGCCGAGAAACGCAAGCGCGCCGAAGAACGCCGCGAGCGCAACCGAGACCGCGGGCCCCGCGATCGCGATGCGGAACTCGGCGCCTGACGAGGGAAACATCCCGCGGAACGCGGCAACGCCGCCGAACAACCACAGCGTGATCCCCTCGATTCGCATCCCCTCCTTGAGCGCCTGCAGCGCGTGCCCGAGCTCGTGCAGAAGGATCGAGACGAAGAAAAGAACGACGGTGACGGCGGCCATCGTGACGTACGTTCCGGTGCCGAGACCGGGGTAGGTCGAGGGGAACAGCCCGCGGGCGAGCGACCACAAGAGGAGCCCGAATACGAACACCCACGACCAGTGGGCGCCGATGGGGATTCCTTTGATCTTTACGAACGTGAAGCTAGAGTGCACGGCCGCCACCGTACCCAGGCTGAGCCGATATGTGGATCATGCGGCGGATGCGGCGCGCCGTCAGGCGGCGCGGCCGTCGGCGCAATTACGGCACCGAAATGCCCTGCTCGGGCCGTGGGCGTGCCGCCTGACCTCCACGAACGCTCCGGTTGCCACCTCCCGCACCTTTCCACACCAGGCGCAGCGTGCCTTCATGCCCTCGGGATATTTGCCCTCGATGACGCTCACGCGGGCGCGGTGAGCCTCGGGCTCCGTAGGTCGTCTCATCTCACCGGGCACAACCCTTCTGGCCACTCCTTTGTTCCCCCACAGGCGGCGCGCCGGGAGCTTCCCGGGCGCGACCATGTCCCCATGCGGGCAGACCAGAGGGGCGTTCGGGCGATGAGGCTGCGCTTTCGGGTGCGCGGGATCGTCCAGGGGGTCGGTTTTCGCCCCGCCGTCTACGGGCTGGCGACCGAGGCCCGCCTCGGGGGGTTCGTCCTCAACGATGCCGACGGCGTGCTGATCGAGGTGGAGGGCCCGCCCGAACGGGTGGCGGGGTTCGCGGCCGCGCTCGAGGCCGGCCCCCCGCCGCTTGCGGTGGTGGAGTCAATCGAAACGGTCGAGGTGCCGTCGGAGGGCGCCACGACCTTCGAGATCCGAAAGAGCAAGGGGGGAGCGACGCTTCGGTCGCCGATCTCACCCGACGTTGCCACCTGCGACGCGTGCCTCGCCGAGCTGTCCGACCCTTCCGATCGACGCTTCGGATATGCGTTCACCAACTGCACGAACTGCGGGCCGCGCTTCACGATCACTTCGGGCATCCCGTACGACCGACCGAACACCACCATGGCGGGGTTCGCGATGTGCCTTCGGTGTCGCGGCGAGTACGAAGATCCGGCCGACCGGAGGTTTCATGCGCAGCCGATCGCGTGCCCGGAGTGCGGCCCCGCGCTCCGGCTCGTCGGCCGCGACGGGGCGGAACTAGAAGGCGACCCGCTTACCGCTGCGGCCGCCCTGATCTCCGCCGGACGCATCGTCGCGGTCAAGGGGCTCGGCGGCTACCACCTCGCGTGCGACGCATCGAGCGAGGCGGCGGTGGCGGAGTTGCGCCGCCGCAAGGGACGCGAGGAGAAGCCTCTGGCGGTGATGGTGGAAGACGTCGATCGAGCACAGGAAGTGGTCGTCGTCGATGCCGATTCGCTGGAGGTCCTCGCCTCGCGCCGGCGGCCGATCGTGCTGCTTCCGCGCCGGTCCGGCGCACGGATCGCCCCCTCGGTCGCTCCCGGGAATCGCTTCCTCGGCACGATGCTCCCGTACACGCCGCTTCACCACCTCTTGCTCCGCGCGGTCGGGCGACCCGTGGTGCTTACGTCGGGGAACCTTTCCGACGAGCCGATCGCGTACCGCGACGCCGACGCGCTCGCGTCGCTCGGTGGGATCGCCGACGCGTTCTTGATCCACGACCGCCCCATTCATGCCCGCTGCGATGACTCCGTCGTCCGGGTCGTGGACGGGCGGGAGTATCCGATTCGCCGGTCGCGCGGCTACGCGCCCGAGCCTCTGCTGATAGAGCCTGCGCTCCCGCGCCCGATCGTGGCCGCGGGCGCCGAGCTCAAGAACACTTTTTGCGTCGCCAAGGGCAACCGCGCGTTCGTGTCGCACCACATCGGCGACCTCGAGACGTGGGAGTCGATGACGGCGTTCCTCGACGGGATCGAGCACTTCAAGAAGATCTTCGACGTCGCGCCCGCGCTGGTGGCGCACGATCTTCATCCCGAGTACCTGTCGACGAAATGGGCGGTCGCGCTGGACGGCGTGGAGAAGATCGGGGTGCAGCATCACCATGCGCACATCGCCTCGTGCCTTGCCGACAACGGGAGAACGGAGCGGGTGATCGGGCTCGCGCTCGACGGCACCGGTTTCGGAGACGACGGCTCCCTGTGGGGATGCGAGGTGCTGGCGTGCGATGCCCGCTCGTACACGCGCCATCTCCACCTGCAACCGGTTCCCCTGCCGGGAGGGGCGGCCGCGGTGCGGGAGCCGTGGCGAATGGCCGCGGTTTACCTCGATGCTGCGTTCGGCGCCGCCGGTATTCCCGACCTCGACGTCGTCCGTGATGCGGGCGACGCGTGGGAAGCGGTGCTGCAGATGGCGCGCCGGGGGCTCAACGCACCGCTGAGCTCCGGGGCGGGGCGCCTGTTCGATGCGGCCGCGGCGGTATGCGGGCTACGTTTCCGCGTGAGCTACGAGGGACAGGCCGCGGCAGAGTTCGAGCAACACGCCGACCCCCGAGCGGACCTGGTCTACCCGTGCCCCATCGAGGGGGACGAGATCGTCGGCAGCGCCCTGATCGGGGCGGTGGCCGACGACGTGGCTCGGGGCCGTTCGCTTCCGGAGGTGGCGGCGGGCTTCCATAACGGTCTGGCCGCGGCGCTGGTCGTCGCGTGTGAGGAGGTGCGGGAGCGCGAAGGGCTGAAGACCGTCGCCCTGTCGGGGGGGACGTGGCAGAACCTGCTGCTCATGGAGCGGGTGAGGGCGGGGCTCGGTGCCCGCGGCTTCGAGGTTCTCGTTCACCACCGGGTTCCCGCGAACGACGGCGGCATCTCGCTCGGTCAGGTGATGGTCGCCGGGGCCCGATCGAAAAATTGAGTGCTCCGATATGGCTCGGGTGCGCGAAGATGGTCAGTGTCAATGACACCTAGCGAGCTGCCCCTCGTAGATCCAAACTCCTACGGCGCCGTGTGCGCGGTCGTGGACGGCTGCCTCACGTGTGGCGACGTGGCGGTGCCGGTCACGGTGGTGGAGGGGGGCGACCCGGACGCCCTGTGCGAGGACGAGCACGGGCAGCGGGGGAATGTGGCCGTCGAGCTGGTCTCGCCGGTGCGGGCGGGGGAACGCCTCCTCGTTCACGGCGGGGTTGCGATCTCGAGGATCGAGGAGGGGACATGAAGTTCGTCGATGAGTATCGCGATGCCGGGCTGGCCCGGGCGCTGGGCACGAAGATCGCCGCGCTGGCGGAGCCCGGGCGGCACTACAAGATCATGGAGGTGTGCGGTGGGCACACCCACACCATCTACAAGCACGGGATCGAGGACCACCTCCCGGAGACCGTCGAGCTGGTGCACGGTCCCGGCTGCCCGGTGTGCGTCATCCCGATGGGCCGCGTCGACGACGGGATCACGATAGCCCGGCGCGACAACGTCATCTTCACCTGCTTCGGCGACATGATGCGCGTTCCCGGCGGCGACGGAAGCCTCCTCGACGCCAAGGCGCAGGGGGCCGACGTCCGGTTCGTCTACTCGCCGCTCGACGCCCTCAAGATCGCCCGCAACAACCCCGACAAGGACGTGGTCTTCTACGCCATCGGGTTCGAGACGACCGCGCCCTCGACCGCGCTCACGCTCATGCGGGCCAAGGCGGAGGGGCTCAAGAACTTCTCGGTCATGTGCAACCACGTGACGATCGTGCCGCCGCTCAAGGCGCTGCTCGAATCCCCCGATCTGCGCCTCGACGCGTTCATCGGCCCCGGGCACGTCTCGACCGTGGTCGGCTGCCGCCCCTACGAGTTCATCCCCAAGGACTACGGCCAGCCGGTGGTGGTCGCCGGCTTCGAGCCGCTCGACCTCCTCCAGGCGATCCTCATGCTGATGACCCAGCTCGCCGACGGGCGCGCCGAGATCGAGAACCAGTACGCGCGCGCGGTGCCGTGGGAGGGAAACACGCGCGCCCTCGAGGTCATGCAGGAGGTGTTCCGGCTCCGCCCTTACTTCGAGTGGCGCGGCCTCGGCTTCATCTCGCAGAGCGCGCTCTCTCTCACCGACGACTATGCCGACTTCGACGCCGAGCTTCGCTTCGACGTTCCCGGGGTGCGGGTCGCCGATCCCAAGGCGTGTCAGTGCGGCGAGGTCCTGAAGGGCGTCATCAAGCCGTGGGAGTGCAAGGTGTTCGGCACCGCGTGCACGCCCGAGACCCCCATCGGGACGTGCATGGTCTCCTCCGAGGGCGCGTGCGCCGCCTACTACAACTTCGGACGCTTCGCCCGCTCGAAGGCGCGCGCGGGAGCGTAGTCGTGGCCGATCTCGAGGAAGAGGTACTCGCCCGGATCGAGCGCCAGCGCAAGCTCCGGCCGCGCTTTCGCGACTCCGTCATCACGATGGCGCACGGCGCCGGCGGCAAGGCCACGCATACCCTGGTGGCGGGGCTGTTCGCCCACGCCTACGCCAACGACGCGCTCTCGGAGCTGGCGGATGCCGCGCGCCTCGACATCGCCGGCGCGCCGGTCGCATTCACCACCGACGCGTTCGTGGTCAAGCCGCTCCGGTTTCCCGGCGGCTCGATCGGGGAGCTCGCGATCAACGGGACGGTCAACGATCTCGCGGTGAGCGGCGCCAAGCCGCTTGCGATCGCGACCGCGTTCGTCCTCGAGGAGGGCCTCGATGCGAACGTGTTAAAGGCCGAGGTCGAGGCGATGGCGCGCGCCGCGGAGGCGGCCGGCGTGCCGGTGGTCGCCGGCGACACGAAAGTCGTCGAGCGCGGCAAGGCCGACGGCATGTACATCACGACCACCGGGATAGGCGTCGGCGACGAGCGCGCCCGGCTGTCGGCGACCTCGATTCGGCCCGGCGACCACATCTTGTTGTCGGGGTACATCGCCGACCACGGTACGGCCATCATGCTGGCGCGCGGCGAGCTCGAACTCGATGCCGATGTCGTGTCCGACACGAGATCGGTATGGCCGTTCGTGGTGGCGCTCCTCGATGCGGCCGCGCCGCACGTCAGGGTAATGCGCGATCCGACCCGGGGCGGCGTCGCCACGGTGCTCAACGAGCTTGCCGGCGATGCCGACGTCGGCGTCGTGCTCGACGAGGATCGCGTTCCCGTGCGCCCTCCGGTGAAGGGCGCGTGCGAGATCCTGGGGATCGATCCCATGTACGTTGCCAACGAGGGCCAGCTGATCGCGGTCGTCGCCGAGGAGGCGGCCCCCCACGCGCTCGCCGCGCTGCGAAGCGTCCCCGGCGGCGAGGACGCCGTCGATGTCGGTCGCGTCGCGGATCAGCCGGCGGGGATGGTGCTCGTCAACACCACGTTCGGCGGGACGCGGATCATGGACATGCTCATCGGGGATCCCCTTCCGCGGATCTGTTGATGATGGACGCGTCGGCGGAGCGCGTCGTCCACGCATACCGGGTGCGAGAGGAACTCGTTCACACCTTCTTCGACGACCACGCCGCCCGGCTTGCGGAGCTATGTCTTTCGATGGCGCGCCGCTTTGCGCGCGGGGGGCGCCTGATCGCATTCGGCTCCGGGCCGGCGGTGACCGATGCGCAGCACGTCTCGGTCGAGTTCGTCCATCCCGTGATCGTGGGAAAGAGGGCGCTTCCGGCGATCGCGCTACCGAACGACGTGACGTCGTCGCTCGGTCTCGCGCTGCACGATCCCCGTAGCTTCATCACGCGCCAGCTCGACGCGATCGGCCGGCCGGTCGATATTGCGCTCGGCATGGTGCATGTGGGCCACGATCCCGGGGCGGAGTCGGTCACCGCCGCGCTCAAGGAGGCGGCGTCACTCGGCATGCTCACGATCGGTCTCGGCGGCGCGGCCGGCGCGCCGGAAGGCGGCGAGCATTCTTTTGCGGTCGACTCCACCGATCCGTTCGTCGTCCAGGAGGTCCACGAGACCCTGTATCACGTGCTGTGGGAATTGGTGCACGTGTTCTTCGAGCACAAGGGGCTTCTCGAAGACCGGATTCGCGGCGCCAGTCACGACACCGGCCGCTCGTCGTTCCTTTATCCGTTCCTTGCCGAGGCGGAACAGGACACCGAAAAGGTGTTGTCGCAGGTCCGGAACTCCATCCTTCAGAAAGCCGGTGACGTGAGCGATTTGAGGCGCGGCTCGTGCGACCCGCAGGCATTGAGCGAGACGGCGCGCCTCGTCTCCGAACGCATCGCGGCGGGGGGCGCGGTGCTCGCGTTCGGCAACGGCGGTTCGGCGACCGATGCGCAGGATTTGGTCGGCGACCTCGTCGCCCCGCCGGACGGCATGGCGCCGGCGCCGGCGCTGTCGCTGACGAACGACATCGCGGTCATCACCGCGGTCGGCAACGACGTCGGCTTCGAGAACATCTTTGCCCGGCAGGTGATCGCCTACGGGCGCGAGACGGACGTCGCCGTCGCGATCTCGACGAGCGGCGGTTCGCGCAACGTGGTCGCCGCGGTTGAGGAGGCGGCGCGCCGGGGAATGCTGACCGTGGGCTTCTCCGGGTACGGTGGAGGGCGGCTCGCCGAGTTGTGCGATCGGGCGCACGTCGTCCACGGCGATTACATCCCGCGCATTCAGGAGGCCCAGGCGACGCAGTACCACGTTCTGCGTTCGCTGCTCGGTTCTGGGTCCTGATCACGCCGAAGGGAGGATGAGGTGCCCGGCTCCGTTACACGCGAGGAGTTGAAGGGGCGCCCGACCCTTTACCCGCTCGGCGATCATGCGGTGACGGTTCAGTTCGGCACGGACATC
>Ga0247713_1000500_pt1 | contig 23398 bp, 23 predicted proteins | sample 21E_NmetaG_FD_189936 | JGI IMG/M metagenome (GOLD analysis project Ga0247713, IMG submission 189936) | Soil microbial communities from hillslope of Landscape Evolution Observatory, University of Arizona, Oracle, AZ, United States - 2-1-E_N | ecosystem: Engineered > Artificial ecosystem >... | reverse complement strand
GTGTCCGCCGGCGCCGGCGGCCACCGAGACGTCACAGGAACCGCCGCCCCCGGATGCGCCGGCGGACACCGGCGACGCCGCGATCGACCTCGAGCTGGTCCAGCGCAGCTGGGACGCGCTGCTGGAGGCCGTCAAGGCGCGCAAACGGTCGCTGCAGGCGTGGCTGCTGATGGCCCGGCCGGTGTGGTTGCGCGGGACGACCCTTGGGCTCGAGTTCCGCAGCGGCTACGCCTTCCATGCGGACAACTGCGCCCGCGAGGACAGCCAGGAGCTCCTCGGCGAGATCTTCGAGCAGCTGCTCGGCGTGCCCTTGCGCGTGGACTGCACCGTGGCCGACGGCGGGCCCGCGCCCAGTCCCGTTGCCGATGACAGCGCGTCCCTGGAGGAGCAGGCCCAAGCCGTGTTGGAGTCCGAGGCGGCGGTGGCGGCCGGCGACGTGCCTGACGACGACGAGGCGCACGCCCAGGCACTCAAGACCCTCGAACGCGACCTCGGCGCGGTGGTCGTCGACGAGCAGCAGCCGTCCTCCCGCCACCGGCCATGACGGTGCGGCAGGTACCCTTGCCGCCTGTCGCCCCCGACCGTCAGCGAGGCCTGTCGTGAGCAACATGAACCAGATGATGAAGCAGGCCCAGGCCATGCAGCGAAAGCTCCTGCAGGCCCAGGAGCAGCTTGCTGCCCAGGAGGTCACGGGATCCGCCGGCGGGGGCATGGTGACGGCCGTGGTCAACGGCAGCGGCACCGAGGTCAAGTCCATCAGCGTCAACCCGGACGCCGTCGACCCTGACGACGTCGAGATGCTGCAGGACATGGTGGTCGCGGCCGTCAACGAGGCGCTGCGGTCGGCCAAGGACCTGGAGACCGAGACGATGGGCGGCGTCGCCGGCGGCCTCGGCCTGCCGCCCGGGCTGCTCTAGGCGGTGTACGAGGGGCCCGTCCAGGACCTCATCGAGGAGCTCGGCAGGCTCCCCGGCATCGGTCCCAAGAGCGCGCAACGCCTGGCCTTTCACCTGCTGACCATCGAGCACGCCGACGCCGAGCGGCTGGCGAAGACCATCGTCGCGGTCAAGGAGAAGGTGCGGTTCTGCGCCCGGTGCTTCAACGTCGCCGAGCAGGAGGAGTGCCGCATCTGTCGTGACGCTCGCCGCGACCCGTCCGTCGTCTGCGTCGTGGAGGAGCCGCGCGACCTGATGGCCATCGAGCGCACCGGCGAGTTCCGCGGTCGCTACCACGTCCTGGGCGGCGCGATCTCTCCCATCGACGGCGTCGGCCCGGACGACCTTCGCATCAAGGAGCTGATGGCGAGGATCGGCGCGGAGGGCATCACCGAGGTGGTGCTCGCCACGAACCCCAACATCGTAGGGGAGGCGACCGCGAGCTACCTCGCGCGCCTGCTCAAGGCCATGGACCTCGCCGTCAGCCGGCTGGCGTCGGGGCTGCCGGTCGGCGGCGACCTGGAGTACGCCGACGAGGTGACCCTGGGCCGCGCCTTCGCGGGCCGGCGCCAGCTGTAGCCCGCTAGCATCGGTTCGCAGTGATCGTCGTCCAGAAATACGGCGGCACCTCGGTCGCCGACACCGACCGCATCACGCGGGTCGCCGAGCGGGTCGCCGCCGCCAAGCGCGAGGGCCACGACGTCGTCGTGGTCGTCTCGGCGATGGGCAAGACCACCGACCAGCTGCTGCAGCAGGCGCACGAGATCTCCGCGATCCCACCCGGGCGCGAGCTCGACATGCTGCTGACCGCGGGCGAGCGGATCTCGATGGCGCTGCTGGCGATGGCCATGCACGAGCTGGGCTACACCGCGCTCAGCCTGACCGGCAGCCAGGCGGGAATCATCACCGACACGTCGCACGGCAAAGCGCGGATCATCGACATCACCCCCGGCCGCATCCACGACGGGTTGCAGGCGGGCCACGTGGTGATCGTCGCCGGCTTCCAGGGGGTCAGCCGCGACTCGAAAGACGTCACGACGCTGGGCCGGGGCGGCAGTGACACCACCGCGGTCGCGCTGGCCGCCGCGCTGGGCGCGAACGTCTGCGAGATCTACACGGACGTGGACGGCGTGTACACCGCCGACCCGCGGCTGGTGCCCAACGCCCGCCGGCTGTCGCGGCTGTCGCACGAGGAGATGCTCGAGATGGCGGCGTCCGGCGCCAAGGTGCTGCAGGTCCGCAGCGTCGAGTACGCCCGCAACCACGGGGTCACCGTCCACGTGCGCAGCTCGTTCAGCTACACCGAGGGCACCGTCGTCGACGAGGGAGCCGACATGGAACAGGCCATCATCTCCGCTGTGGCCCACGACACCAGCGAGGGCAAGCTCGTCGTCCGGGGCGTGCCCGACAAGCCCGGCGTGGCCGCACAGGTCTTCAACGCGTTGGCCGACGCCAACGTCAACATCGACATGATCGTGCAGAACGTCTCCGAGGACGGCACGACGGACATCTCGTTCACGCTGCCGCTGGCCGACGGGCCGCGCGCCACGCAGTTGCTCGAGCGCATCCTCCCCGACATCGGGGCGCAGGAGATTCAGCTGGACACCGAGATCGCGAAGGTCTCGCTGGTCGGTGCCGGCATGAAGACGCATCCAGGCGTCGCGGCCGCGATGTTCTCGGCGCTGTCCGACGCCGGCGTCAACATCGAGATGATCTCGACGTCGACGATCCGCATCTCGGTGGTCATCCGCGAGGCCGACGTCCTGCCCGCCGTCCGGGCGGTCCACGAGCGCTTCGGACTGGACCGGGAGGGTGTCGCATGAGCGCCGGCGGGCGCACCGTCGCGGTGGTCGGTGCGACGGGCGCCGTCGGTCAGGATCTGCGGCGTCTGCTGGAGACCCGCGACTTCCCCTGTGACGACGTGGTGTTCATCGCGACGCAGCGCTCCGCGGGACGCCGGCTGGCCTTCCGAGACGGCGAGGTCACCGTCCGGGCGATCGACGAGGCCGACGTGTTCGAGGGCGTGAACGTCGCGCTGTTCTCCGCCGGGGGATCGACGTCCAAGCAGATGGCGCCGGAGGCGGTCGCCGCGGGCGCCGTGGTGGTCGACAACTCATCGGCGTGGCGCATGGACCCCGACGTGCCGCTGGTCGTCACCGAGGTCAACGCCCACCACCTCCGGCGGCGACCGCCCAAGGGGATCATCGCGAACCCCAACTGCACCACCATGGCCGCGATGCTGCCGCTGAAGGCGCTGCACGACGCCTTCACCTTGACCGAGATGGTCGCCACCAGCTACCAGGCGGCCGGGGGAGCGGGGCAGAAGGGCATCGACGAGCTCGAGTCGCAGGTCCAGCCGCTGTTTGCCGAGCGCGCGCTGCTGCGCTCCGACGGCGCCGCCGCCGCCAAGCTGGTCGACCACGCCGTGCACGCGAACACCCTCGCGTTCAACGTCGTGCCGCTGCTGGGGACCGAGGGCGACAACGGCTACACGGACGAGGAGATGAAGCTGCAGAACGAGTCGCGCAAGATCCTCGACCTGCCCGAGCTGCGCGTCTCCCCGACGTGCGTTCGTGTCCCCGTGGTCGTCGGCCACGCCATCGCCGTCCGCGCGACGTTCGCCTCGGAGGTGACCGTCGCGGCCGCGCGGGACGCGATGGAGGGGTTCCCCGGCCTGGTCGTCGACCACGCGCCGACGCCCCTGGAGTACGCCGGGCGCGACGAGGTGGCGGTGGGGCGGATCCGCCAGGACCTGTCAGACGCGCACACCCTGAACTTCTGGGTCGTCGGCGACAACCTGCTCAAGGGGGCTGCACTGAACACCGTTCAGATCGCCGAGCACCTTGTCGACAACGGGGTCGTGTAGACAGGTCAACGAACCAAATGACCAATTCGGGCTATAGCGTTCGCCACCGGCTCTGGGCCACGGTAGGGGTTGCGTCACAACCAGGGGGCTGCCATGACCCACGTGCTCATCGTCGGGAACCAGAGCTTGCTCGCAGACGAGCTCCACGAGGCCGTCCGCCGGCGGATGGATCAGGGCCCGTGCACGCTCGAGATCGTCGTACCTGCGACGCCCCTGACCGACCAGCAGGCGGCGCTGGCGCACTCTGAGCAGCTGCGCAACGCCAACGGCGAGACTGGATCAGTGGCCCTGGCCCGGTGGCGGTTGAAGGCGGCGCTGCACCTGTTCGCCGAGCGCGGCATCGAGATCACCGGCGACATCGGTCACGCCAGCCCAGTGCGTGCCGCGCGCGAGGCGGCGGAACGACGGCAGATCGACGAGGTCATCGTCTCGACGCTGTCGCGCGGCGCCTCCCGGTGGCTGTCGCGGGGCGTCCCCAAGCGCATCCACCGTGCCCTGGGGGTTCCGGTCACGCACGTGGAGACGGCCAAGGTCATCGGCGTCACGCGCTCGCGCGTGGGACACGACACCCCGTCCGACGCAACCACGCCGATCCGCTGACCGCGGCCTGAGCCCTGCCGCGGGGCGCCGGGCTCAACGACTGACGTCGACGACCGCCGGCCCCACCCCCTCCTCGGCATCGATCGTCCCGCTGCCTGTCATCCGCAGCGCGACGGGTCCGGCGGGCACGCCCTGCTCGACGACCACGTCCAGGGGGCTGTCGGGCCATGAACACCGCAACCCAGATTCCGTCTCGGTGACATCGGCACCCAGCGCGGACCACAGCGCCGCCGCCGCAGGCAGATCCGGGTTGCGCACCGTCGGGCCCAGCAGCGCCGCCGCCCCCTCGCGCGCCGGCTCCCGGGCGAACCCCGTCGCCGCGGCCCAGTCGTCGTCGCTGTACGGCGTCTGGGCGACCTGCACGACCAGCCCGCCCACCTGCGACGGCCGCAGGAACGCTTCCTTCCAGTAGTCGTTATCGAGGTTGACGTCGACCGGGTCGAGGCCGGCGGCCCGCAACGTCTCGATCGCCTGGGCCAGGTCGGGCACCTTGAGCGTGACGTGGTGCACCGTCGTGCCGAACCGGTCCAGAAACCGCCGGACGAAGTTGTCCGGGCCGGCGGCCTCGGCGGGGGACAGCAGCTCGAGCTTGGCACCGTTGCTGAATCGCAGCTGGCGTGCGGAGAACACGCCGTCGGAGCCGGCGCTGGACCGCCCCGCGCCCAGGGTGTCGCGCCACCGCCGCTCCGCGATACGCCAGTCCGCGACGGCAATCGCGACGTGGTCCAGCACGGCGTCGAGATGGTCTGCCATGGCCAGGACGCTACGGCGAGGCCGGCACCCCTGCGAAATCGGCCACGGCAAGGCTCAGAAGAAGTCGAGCATGACCGGCGGCGGGCCGGCGAAGGCCGCCGCCAGGTCCGCCAGCGCCCCATCGGGCCCGTCGACCAATCCGGCCCGTGCCAGCTGCGACGGCGTGAGGAACCCGGTGAACAGCGGTCCCCAAGCCCGGACGTCGAGCAGGACGTCGGCGGTGGGTGCCGGCGTCAGCCGCCCGCGCCCGCCGCCGACCGACAGACGCCAGGCGCCGCGGTTCTCCGCCACCAGGGGGTCCGCGACCTCAAGCGTCACCTCGGCGGTGACCGCCGCAGGAAAGCCGCGGGACGCGACGCCGGCGGTCAGCAGCAGCGGTCGGGCCATCCAGTAGCGCCCTGCACCGGCGGGGATGTCCCAGCGCTGGGTCCAGGGCGCCCAAGCATCGGGGGGTGAGTGGACGACCAGCCCGTCGTCCTTGGCCGCCAGCTCGGTCAGCAGGGCCAGCACGGCTCGGACCCCACGGCCGGTGACCGCCGCCCAGTCCGCCGTCGGCGAGTCATCGTCCCGCTCGATCAGGACGACGGCGTCCAGGCCTCGGCCGCCGGGCAGGACGAACGCCTCGGCGTCGCGCAGGCGTGACCACCGGTACCCGGTGCGTCGCCCGGCGCCGTGCACCGTCTGCGCGAAGCGGTCGTGGCAGGCGACGATCGCGGTCCAGTCGTCGGGTCGGGCTGGTCGCATCGCCTCGGCCGCAGGCACCTGCAGGCCGGGGTCGAGGCGGTACTCGGGCAGCGCGCCGGCCTGCTCCCACCCCAGCGGGCGGTACAGCTGCGGCACGTAGCCGTACAGCAGGGACAGGGCCAACCCGCGGTGCGCGCCCCAGGCGGCCGCCCCCTCCATCAGTGCGGTACCGATCCCTCGCCGGTGCAGGGCGGCCGGCACGGCGACGCCCGCCACATCCATGCACGTCACGGCACGGCCTCCGAAGAAGTGGTCGACGGTCAGCAGCCGGCAGTGGCCCACCAGCGCCCCGTCGGAGTCCTCCACCCCCCACAGCTCACCGGCGGCCAGGTGGCGGCGGTACACCGCCTCACGCTCGTGACGTGTCGCGGGGTCGCCGCCGAACGCCTCGTGGCCGTGCTCGGCGGCCAAGGGGACCTCATCGGCGCGGACGGCCCGGAAGCGATACCCGTTCACCGTGCGCACTCGCACGGGGTCGTCCCGCACCGCGGGCAGCCGTTCGCGTAGCGCGCCGCCGCCTCGGCCAGGTCGACGCCGGCCTGGTCGGCCAACGAGGCGAGCCAGGCCAGCACGTCGGCGAACTCGCGCACCTGGTCGTCGTGGCTGCCGCGGAACACCGCCCGCGACAGCTCGCCGCACTCCTCGACCAACCACGCGAACGTACGGGCGAGACCGCGCTCGCGGTCACGCTCGCCGTACGTCGTGCGCATCAGCGCCTGGAACTGGGCGATGTCCATGGAGAGAGTCGGGATGCCGGGATTCGAACCCGGGGCCTCCACGTCCCGAACGTGGCGCGCTAACCAAGCTGCGCTACATCCCGATGCAACGGGGGTTAGGGTAGCGGCTTGGCGACGAGGTCGAGAATCGTCGCCTCGGGGCGGCAGCAGAACCGCACGGGGGCGTACGTCGAATGTCCCAGCCCGGCCGACACGTGCAGCCAGGCCGGTCCGTACCGCGACAACCCGCGTGACTGGCGCAGCGGCAGGTCGCAGTTGTTGACCAGCGCACCCGCAACGGGCAGACGCAGCTGCCCGCCGTGCGTGTGGCCGGCCAGGACCAGGCCGGCGCCGTGGGCGGCCAGCACGCCAACGGCACGCCGGTACGGGGCGTGGACCAGCCCGAGCTGCAAGACGACGTCGGGCGCCGGCGGTGACCAGTCCACGCGGTCGGGGCGGTCCAGCCCGATGTGCGGGTCACCCAGCCCGGCGACGTCGACGACCCCGGCCGGCGTCTTGATCGCCTGGCGGCGGTTGTCCATGACGGCATACCCGCCTGCGGTCAGCCCGTCGACGAGCCGGTCGGTGTCCAGCCGTTGGCCGTACACCCGCCGGTCCGGGGCGATGAGGTAGTCCAGCGGGTTCTTCGCCGTCGGACCCCAGAAGTCGTGGGACCCCAGGACCGCCAGGGCCGTCCGGCCGCGTGCGACGTCGCTGAGGGTCCGCACCACGTCGTCGATCGCCTCGTCGGACTCCAGCAGGTCGCCGGTGACCACCACCACATCGGGGTTGGCCAGGGCAGCCGTGCGGATGAACCGCAGCCGGTGGTCCTGACCGGGGAGCTGGTGGATGTCGGACAGGTGCAGCACCCGCAGCGGTCGGTCGGCGGTCGGCTCCAGCACCGGCACCGTGGCGTGACGCACGGTGTACCAGCGACGTTCGACCCCAGCCGACCACGCGAGGCCGGCGGCGGCGGTGAGCGCGAGGGCGCGGGCGGCGCGTGCGCGGGGGGTCATGCCGTGCGTTCCAGTCACTCGGGGGGTGGGGCACCGATCTCGACGACGATGTCGCCGGCCAGGCTCACCGGTGTTCCCGGCGCCGGCGTCTGTGCAACCACGCGACCGTAGTCGTTCGGATCGTCGACCGGAACGTCGCGCGCGCGGCCCAGCAGACCGGCGGCCGCAAGGGCGCGCCCCGCCTGCACCTCGGTCAGCCCGATCAGCGACGGGACGCCGGGCGGCGGGCCGCGGCCGTCGGACACCTCCACGACCACTGCGGAGCCGACCGGCAGCGACCGGCCGGCGGCCGGCTTCTGTCGCACGACCGTGCCGGCGCGCTCGTGGGAGCTGACCTGGCGGATCTGCGTCACGAACTCGGACTGCCGCAGCAGCTCCTCGGCGTCGGCGACGTCACGTCCGACGACGTCGGGAACTTGTGCCTTTGGCAGCGGGGGCGGCTCCGGGAACTGCCGCACCGGAACCCCGTCCAGGGCGTTGCGCATGAACTTCGCCCAGATCATGGTCGGCAGGCAGCCGCCGGTCACCCGTCCGCTCGAGCAGCGGGGGTCGTAGAGCGTCTGGGTCCTGGCGGGGTGACCCACCCAGGTGCTGACCGACAGCTGCGGCACGTACCCGACGAACCACGCGTTGCCGTAGTTGTCCGTCGTCCCGGTCTTGCCGGCGGCGGGCCGCCCGATCTGCCCGTTGGCGGTCGCGGTCCCGGACTCGATGGGGCCCCGCAGCAGGTCCGTGGCCGTCGCGGCGATGTCGGACTGGACCGCTTGCGCGCAGGACGGGGAGTTGCGTAGCAGCGTGCGGCCGCGGCGGTCGACGACCTCGGTGATGGCATAGGGCCGGCAGTACGTGCCCTCGTTGGCCAGGGTGCCGTAGGCGACGGCCATGTCGAGGCCGTACACCTCCTCGGTCCCCAGCACCGTCGAGCAGTACGCGGACAGACTGCTGGTGATGCCCATCCGCTGGGCGACCTCCACCAGCCGCGTTGGCCCCGTGAGGTCCTGCAGGTGCGCGAAGTAGGTGTTGGACGACCGCGCAGTCGCCCCCGCCATGTCCAGCAGCCCCATGCTGGCGTCGGCGTAGTTGCCGGGGCTGTAGTCCGGGGGGTTGCACTCGGTCTTGGTGAACTCGTACCGCGGTCCGGCCTCGTAGGTGTACGCCGGGCTGATGCCGTCCTCGAGGGCGGCGACGAGCTCGAAGACCTTGAACGCCGAGCCCGGCTGGCGCCCTGCGGGTGAGCCGAGCCCCGGCACGGCGGGGGTCACCTGGGTGCGGTTCTTGCCCTTGCCGAACCCCTTGGGTCCGCCGGCGATCGCCAGGATCTCCCCGCGTCGGGGATCCACCGCGGTCAGCGCGGCCTGTGGCCCGTCAAGGTCCGGGAGCACGTCGCGGATCGCCCGTGTGGCCTGGCGCTGCAACCGAGGGTTGAGGGTGGTCTTGATCGTCAGCCCGCCACGCAGCAGCAGCTCGGCGCGCGCCTGGCGTGTGGGACCCAAGGCGGGATCTTTCTTCAGCAGCTCGGTGACGTACGTCACGAAGAAGCTGCGACCCGCCGGCGCCGGCTCCGCGACGTCGAGCTGCAGACCCGAGCGCTTGAGCCGGCGGGCGCGTTCGATTGGCAGATACCCCTGCTCGGCCATCTGGTCCAAGACGATGTTGCGCCGGCCCTTGGCGTCGGCCGGCCGGTCGATCGGGTCGTTGATCTCCGGGGCGCGGATCATCCCGGCGAGCAGCGCAGCCTGCGCCACGTTGATCTGGTCGACGGGGCGGCTGAAGTAGTACTCGGCGGCGGTGCCGATCCCGTACACGCCGTGACCGAAGTACGCCAGGTTCAGGTACTCCTCGAGGATCTGGCGCTTGCTCAGGCGCTGCTCCAGGGCCGTGGCGTAGTACGCCTCGCGCAGCTTGCGCTCGTAGGTCTTGGACGCGTCCTTGAGCACGACGTGCTTGACCAGCTGCTGGGTGATCGTCGACGCCCCCGACGTGATCTCACCCGCCTGGTAGTTGCCGACCATCGCGCGGGCGATCGCTCGCCAGTTCACGCCCTGGTGGTCCCAGAAGTTCGCGTCCTCGGTCGCGATGACCGCGTGCTGCACACGCTCCGGGACGTCGTCGAGGGGGACGAGCTTGCGGTTCTCCACCCCGTGCAGCACCGCCAGCACCTTGCCGTTGCGTGCCAGCACCACGCTGCGCTCGTGGCGTTCGCCGATGCTGGCGGGCAGCGGCTCGAACTGCAGCAGGTCGCGCTGCACCGTCGACACCGCCGCCGAGGCGACGGAGGCCGCCGGAGCGATGCTGGCCGCCAGCAGCAGGCCGGCGCCCACGATGACCAGCGCCAGCCCGACCAGCCGTGTGGCCAGATGGCCCCACAGCGAAGGTCGGCCGAGGCGCTCAGCCACGGCGTCGAGGCCGGCCATCACCGACAGCGTTCCTCCTGGTTGCCCCACAGCCAAGGGTATCGGCGCGAAACGGCACGGGCTTGCGTCGCGGTGTCAGGCCCCGACGAGGTGGGTGGCGATGGCCCGAAGGTCGTCGAGGTCGTGGACGTCGGAGTCCATCAACGGGACCTCGACGAGCACCCGCGGGTTGATGCCGTGCATCGCGGCGGCGATCGCGCGGCGCTCCCGCTTTGTGACGCCGAGGCGATCGGCGTGCAGGCGGAGCAGCTCGGCGACCACGCCGGCGTCGACACCGTCGTCGAGCCGCGCGGCTGCGGCGCGGGCCTCCTGCGGCGACAGCGACTCCAGCGCCCCGGGCGGGGGCAGCGTCACGCGGTTGACCACCAGACCAGCCGTCGGCATGCCGTCCTGCGCCAGGCGCTGCAGGAAGTACCGCGCCTCGCGCAGCGCCGGCTCCTCGGGGCTGGCCACGACGACGAACGCCGAGCTGGGGCTTTGCAGCAGGCGATACACCGCCTGGGCGCGCTGCTTGAAGCCGTCGTACATGCCCTCGAAGGACTGGAAGAACTCCGCGAGGTCGGACAGGACCGCCTGCCCGGTCAGCCGTGACGCGGCCTTCATGAACAACCCGGCCCCGAAACCGGCGGCGCGGGTGGCGATCTTCCCGGCCGCCAGCCCGGGAGCCAGGAACATCCGGAGGAACCGGCCCTCCAGGAAGTCGGTCAGACGCTTCGGGGCGTCGAGGAAGTCCAGCGCGTTGCGGGTCGGCGGGGTGTCGATGACGATGCAGTCGTACTCGCCGGCGTTGTGCAGGTCGTACAGCTTCTCCATCGCCATGTACTCCTGCGTGCCGGCCAGGGAGTTCGACAGCTGCTGGTAGAAGCGGTTGGTCTTGATTCGCGCCGCGCGCTGGGCGTCGGACGCGTGACGGTCGATCACCTCGTCGAACGTCCGCTTCATGTCCAGCATCATCGCGTCGAGCCCGTCGGCACCTTTGACCGGGCGAGGGTTGTTGTCCAGGGCGCTGAGCCCCAGCGACTGCGCGAGCCGCTTCGCGGGGTCGATCGTCAGCACGATCGTCCGCCGGCCCTGGTGCGCCGCGGACAGCGCGAGGGCCGCCGCGCTGGTCGTCTTGCCCACCCCACCGGAGCCCGTGCACACGATGACGTGACGGTCGGCGACGATGTCGGTCAGGTCACGGCCCCGCGCGCCGGCGAGTCGGTCACGGCTCACAGCAGGTCCTCCACCATCTCGGCCAGCTGACCGATCTCATCGGGACCGAAGTGGTCGGTCCACAGATAGGGCAGTTCCAGCAGCGGTGGCCGGATCTTCTTCGACAGCCGGCTGCGCATGCGCTCCTGCAGCGCCAGCCGGTGCACGTGCAGCATCCCCACGCGATGCAGCGTCGCGGCGGCTTCCTCGTCCAGGTCCAGGCCCGCTGCGGCGAGGTGCTTGGCGACCGTCTCGACCTCCATGGCCTCCAGCGCCTGCCGACCGGCCTCGTCCAGCCGAGGACGCAGCACCCGGTTGACGATCACCGGCCCCAGCGTGACGCCGAGCTCCGTCAGCGCCGCGGCGCTCTCGACGGTCTCTTGCACCGGCATCTCCTCGAGCAGCGTGACCAGGAGCAGGTTGGTGCGTTCCGGGTTCAGCAGCATGTCGATCAGGCTCTGCGCCTGGTCGCGAATGGGGCCGATGTTGACCAGCTCCGTCGTCGCGTCGGGGGCGCGGAGGAAGTTCACGATCCGCCCGGTCGGCGGCGCGTCGAGGACGATGAGGTCGTAGTGGAACCGCCCGTCCGGGTCACGGCGGCGCTCCATCTCCTTGACCTTGCCGACCAGCAGCACGTCTTTGATGCCCGGCGCCGCGGTCGTCGCGAACTCCACGGCTGACGAGTTGGTCACGATCCGCGACAGGCGACGCGCCCCGTAGAACATCTCCAGGTACTCACGCAGCGACGCCTCGGGATCGATGGACAGCCCCCACAGGCCGGGGCGGAACTCCCGTTCGTCGAAGTCCCAGGCCTGGGTGTTGAACAGCCGGGAGAACGTCTGGCGACCCTCGACCTCCACCAGGCACGTCTTCCGGCCGGTCGCCGCACCCGCCATCGCAAGGGTGGCGGCAACCGTCGACTTCCCGACGCCACCTTTTCCGGTGACGATCAGCAGGCGGGGGTCCAGCAGGTTGTCCAGCTCCACGTGCGCTACTTCCGGGGGTCGATGCCGGCGGGGGGCGCCAGGCGGTCACGCTAGATTGAACGCCATGATCCCCCCTGTTCCCCGCGGGCGCCATTGGGCTGCCCGGCGGTTGTCGGCAGCGCTGCTGCTGGCCGGCCTGGTCGTCGGCCTCGCGTCTGCGGCGGCGGCGCAGCCCACCGGCCGGCTCGTGGACGTGATCGAGGTCCACGGGGTCGTCGACGCCACGGTCGCCGGCTACCTGGAGGACCGGCTGGACCGTGCGGCGAGCGAGGACTCGGAGGTGGTCATCGTCTCCCTCGACACGCCGGGCGGGCTGGGGGTGGACCCAGCCCGTGTGGTCGAGGCCGTGACCTCCAGCCAGGTGCCTGTCGTGGTGTGGGTCGGCCCGCCGGGGGCCACCGCCACGGGGCTGGGGATGCACCTGGCCTATGCCGGCCACGTCCTGGCCATGGCGCCGGCGACGACGATCGGGGACGTGGCACGCGGCGACCTGCGCGAACCCGCCGCCACCGACCTCGACACGGCCGAGGCGCAGCTGCTGGAGCTGGCCCGCACCTACGGCCGTGACGAGCGCCTGGCCACCGAGGCCGTCCGCAACGGCGCGGTCGTGGCGATCGGCGAGGTGGAGCTGCCGCCAGACGTCCAGCTGCCCGCCGGCATCGCCCGTGACGACGTGACCGTCGTGTCGGCCGGTGCGCTGGACGAGCGCCCGGTCGCAGACCTGGTCGCCGCCTCACTGCCCGAGCTGCTTGTCGCGCTGGACGGGCGGGAGGTCACGGCCGCCGGCGGACCGCGCACCCTGTCCATCGACCAGTCCGCCCCGCCGTTGCGCTTCAACAACCTGGGGTTGGTCGGCCGGGTGCTCCACACCGTGGCAAACCCCACGCTTGCGTACCTGCTGCTGGTCGGCGGCGCGCTGGCACTGCTGTTCGAGGTCTTCCAGCCGGGCTTCGGCGTCGCCGGTGTCACCGGCATCGGCGTCATCGCGCTGGGGGTCTACGGGCTGGCGGTCCTGCCGACGAACTGGTGGGCGTTCGCGCTGATCGCCGTCGGCCTGGCGCTGCTGGCCGCGGATCTGGCGATCGCCCGACTCGGCGTGCTCACGGCCGCCGGCACGGTGGCGCTGGCCGCCGGCTCGTTCTGGCTGTACGGCGGGTCGCCGCTGGTGGACGTCTCCGCCTGGGTGATCGTGCCGGTGGTCGCGTTCGCCGTCGTGTTCTTCGTAGGCATCATGACCACGGTCCTGCGCGCGCAGGGCAACCAGGCGATGGCCGGCGCCGAGGCCATGGCGGGCAAGGTCGGCGTGGTTCGCTCGATGCTCAACCCGGAGGGGCACATCTTCGTCGGCGGGGCGCTGTGGCGCGCCCGCGCGCCCGAAGAGCTCGGCAAGGTCAAGACCGGCACGAAGGTGCGGGTGCTCGGCATGAACGACCGGCTGACGCTGGACGTCGAGGTCGTCGACGAGGGCGCTGAGGAGCAGGCGCCCGTGGGCTAGGCTCGGCCTTGGCCTTTAGCCAAGGAGCCCCCTGATGTTGCCGTACCTGCTCGTCCTCGTCGCCCTCGTCCTCGTCGTGGTCGGTGCGTCGATCCGCATCGTCCAGGAGTACGAACGTGGGGTCATCTTCCGCCTCGGGCGGGTGATCGCGGGGGCGAAGGGGCCCGGTCTGTTCTTCATCATCCCGTTCATCGACCGGATGGTGAAGGTCAACCTCCAGACCGTCACGATGAACGTGCCGGCGCAGGACGTCATCACGCGTGACAACGTGACCGTGCGCGTCGACGCGGTCGTGTACTTCAACGTCTTCGAGCCGGTGAAGGCGACCGTCAACATCCAGAACTACCTGTTCGGCACGTCGCAGGTCGCCCAGACGACCCTGCGCAGCGTCTGCGGCACCGCCGAGCTCGACGAGCTGCTGTCCGAGCGCGAACGGCTCAACAGCCAGATGCAGTCGATCGTCGACGACCTCACCGAGCCGTGGGGCGTCAAGGTCACCCTGGTGGAGATCAAGGACGTGGCGCTGCCCACCGAGATCCAGCGAGCCATGGGCCGCCAGGCCGAGGCCGAACGTGACCGGCGCGCCAAGATCATCAACGCCGAGGGTGAGTTCCAGGCTGCCGAGAAGCTGGCGGAGGCGGCCGCGGTGATCGCCCGCCACCCGATCGCCTACCAACTGCGCATGCTGCAGACCATGACCGAGGTCGCTGCGGAGAAGAACTCGACGCTGGTCCTGCCGATCCCCATCGAGCTGCTCGGCCCGTTCCAACGGGCCTTCAGCGACAGCGGAGAGCCGCGCGACGCGTCCTTGTCGTAACAGGAACGCGGCCGCAGACCTGCCTGAATGGTGTAGTAAATAAGGGCTATACAGCGCCGCCGAACGGTCGTACTCTCGCGCCCTCACTGACACCGCTCGTATGTGGGGCGCAAATGGCAGCGGTTGCACACATTGCGACATCTCTGACGACCGACTGGCAACAACGGGGGTTGTGCCGGGCCGCCGATTCCGACGTGTTCTTTCCCCCATCCCACTTCGAGCACAAGCCGGAGCGCGAGGCGCGGGAGGCCAAGGCCAAGGCGATCTGTGCCGGCTGCCCGGTGCGCGTGGAGTGCCTGTCCTGGGCACTGTCGGTCCGCGAGCCCCACGGCGTCTGGGGTGGGGCATCGGAGAGCGAGCGCAAGCAGATGCTGCTGGGAAAGCGAGCCGTTTCCTAGCCCGTCGCGCCGGCGTCGTAGGGTTTCCCGTCCGTGGCCGAAGCGACAGGAGACCCGATGCAGAAGTGGGAATACGCGACCGCGCCGTTGATCTCGCACGCCCTCCAGGAGATCTTGAACAACTGGGGTGACGAGGGGTACGAGCTGGTCGCCGTTGTCGACAACGTCGCGTACTTCAAGCGGCCCAAGGCGTAGGGGCGGTCATGGCTACTCCGGAGCAGCGGCTGGCCGAGCTGGGCATCGAGCTCCCCGAAGCCCCGCCCCCCGCGGCGTCCTACCTGCCGTATGTCCGCACCGGCAACTACGTCTTCACCTCGGGTCAGGTTGCCGGGGGGCCCGACGGACTGGTCGCCGAAGGCATCGTGGGGGAAGACGTCGACCTGGACACCGCGGTGCGGTGCGCCCGGCAGTGCGCAATCAACGTCCTGGCACAGGTCAAAGCCGCCGTGGGTGACCTGTCACAGGTCCAGCGCGTGGTGAAGCTGACCGTGTTCGTGGCCAGCGCCCCCGACTTCACCCAGCAGCACCTGGTGGCCAATGGGGCATCCGAGCTGCTCGCGGAGGTGTTCGGTGACGCCGGCCGCCACGCCCGGTCGGCCGTCGGCGCGCCGTCGCTGCCGACCAACACCCCGGTTGAGGTCGAGGCGATCGTGGAGGTCGGCGCCTAACGCAGGCTGCGCAGCACGTCGATGCGACCGAACCCGTACAGCCCGTCCCGGCCGGCGGGTCCGAGGTCGACTGCGCCGGCGCGGATCCGCCGGCGGGTCTGCGCCATCGAGTAGCCCGAGGAGCGCAGCAGCGCAGCCAGGCCGGCGACATGCGGCGCTGCCATCGACGTGCCGTCGAACTCGCCGTACAGCAGCGTGCCCGGCAGGGTGGACAAGATCGCCTCGCCGGGGGCCGCGACCTCGATCGCGCCGCCGCGGGTGGAGAAGCTCGCCAGGGTGTCGCGCCGGTTCGTCGCCGAGACCGCGATGACCTTGCCGTACCGCGCCGGGTACTGCACGCCCGCGCGGCCGGTGTTACCGGCGGCGGCGACCTGGGTGACGCGACGGGAATGCGCGTACGCCACCGCTCGCCGTTCGGTCTGGTTGGGGGTCTCGGCGCTGAACGAGTAGTTCGCGACGCGGGCGCCGTTGTCCGCGGCGTAGACGATCGCCGCCGCGACGTCGGCAGTCCACGCCGTGCCGGCGGAGTTGAACGCCTGCAGTGCCATGATCGGCGAGTCGAACGCCACACCGGCGATGCCGGTGCCGTTGTTGGTCCGTGCCGCCGCGATGCCCGACACGTGGGTGCCGTGGAACTGGGTGTCCTGGCAACCCGACAGCCCGATCCCAAGGCCGGTCAGCCAGCTGCGGCAGTGGGAGATCTTGCCGTCGAACTCCGGGTGGAAGGTGTCGATGCCGCTGTCGATGACGGCGATGGGCGCACCCCCGCCTGCCCGCCACCGGTTGCCGTACACGGCCCAGCCGCGGGGCGCGCGGATGCGCGGCAGCGCGTACTGGTGGCCGAACTGGGAGTCGTTGGGCCGGTTGGCCAGCCGCACGATGCGGTTCGCCTCGGCGTAGTCGACCTCCGGCAGTGCGGCGTACCGTCGCAGCGCCTCGGTCACCTGGCCGCGGGGGACGACGACCACGTCGACACCCAGCGCCTCGAGGCGGTTGGCGACCCGGTACCCCAGGCGCCGGTGCACCTCCGCGCTGTCGGTCCGCACCAGGACGGTGGCGGTGGCGGGGCCCGGCGCAGCTGCAGCGTCGGTCAGGACGCCGGCGTGGGCCGGGACGGTGAGGGCGATGGTCAGCAGGGCAGCGGTGACCAGGAACGTCAGTCGGCGCATGCCTACCTCAACGATCCTGCGGGCCGGAGGTTGCGCCCGAGATGTGACGAAGGTCCCCCTCCCGGCGGGTCAGGCCCCGCCGGTCGAGCGCCTCGAGCAGCGGCACCGCGAACTTGCGCGTGGTCCCCAGCGCCTGCTTGGCCCGGCTGGCCGTGAACGGGCCTTCGGCGGCGTACAGCTGCGTCAACGCCCGACCGGCAAGCCCGAGGCTGCGGCGGGTGACGGCGAGGTCCGGAGCGAGGCGGACCAGCACGTCGGCGGTGATCAGCTCGCGCAGCAGCGGTGTGCTGACGCCGGCGCGCTCGGCCGCCTGTTGCAGGGGCGGGGGTGCGAACGGCTGCGCTTCGAGAGCCGCGATGAGGGCGTCCCGGGCCCGCTGGTCAGCGCCGGACAGTCGGACGTCGTGGTCCGGGTGGCGCACCGCCGCCCCGGCGACGGCGATCGCGCCTCGGTCCGCCAGCGTCGTGAGCAAATCGTTGCTGATCCCCGCAGGGCACCCAGCCGCCTGGGCGGCGCGCAGTGCCACGTCGGCAGGGGCTCCGCGGTCGAGTGGGTGCCTGCGGTGGTGGTCCGACAGCGCCCGCCGCACTTCGTCGGCCCAGCCGCGGGCCGCAGGCGGGTCCACCCAGTGGTCACCGACGCGCCACAGTCCGGCGTCGGCGGCGGCCTGTGCCGCGACGCCGGGGTCGAGCCCAAGCACCGCGGCGGTGCGCCCCACGCTGTCGGTGGCGCGCTCGGCGACGTGCGCGGCGACCAGCGCCGGCACTCCCGCCGCTGCAAGTGCCTCGGCGCGCCGGCCCAGCGCCGCCACCCGCTCGGCGACACGGCCCGCCGGGGGCGCGGTGTCGAGCAGGACCGCGCCGGCGACCGTGGCGCGGCGGCCGGCCTCGCGGAGCACGCACCGGTCGCCTGGCAACAGCGGTGCGGGGCGCTGCAGCTCGATACGTGCATAGCCCGTCGCGGTGACGCCGGCCGCCCCCAGCGGCCGGACGGTGACCGCCCACTCGCCTGATCCAGCGTGCAGGTGCCACGCGCCGCGCCGGGTCAGACGCCGGCCGTCCAGGACACGGACCGCCACGTCGACCCGGCGGGTGGCGCGGGCCGCCGCGGCGACGGTGACCACGTCGCCTCGTGTGACGGCCGAGCGCTGGACGCCGCTGAGGTTGACCGCGACACGGTCGCCGGCGTGGGCCTGGTCGACGGGCTGCTTCAGCGACTGCAGTCCCCGCACGCGCGCGGCGTGACCGCTCGGGGACACGACCACGTCGTCGCCGACGTGCAGGGTGCCGCCGGTCAGCGTGCCGGTCGTGACCGTTCCGGCGCCGGTGATCACGAAGGAGCGGTCCACCCACAGCCGCGGGGCTGCCGAGGCCGCCGGCTGCGGGTGGGATGCCAGCGCTGCGAGCAGCGCGCGCCGCAGCGGGTCGAGGCCGCTGCCGGTCACTGCCGAGACGGCGAGGATGTCGGCTCGGGCCAGCCCCGTCCCGGCCAGTCGCTGACGGACGTCGGTGATGACGGCCTGGACAGCGGCGTCGTCGACGAGGTCGGCGCGGCTGACCGCCACGACGCCGGTGGTGACGCCCAGCAGGTCGAGGATCTCCAGGTGCTCCTGGCTTTGGGGCATCCACCCCTCGTCGGCGGCGACGACGAACAGCACGGCGCGTACGGGCCCGGCCCCCGCAAGCATGTTGGCGATGAACCGCTCGTGACCCGGCAGGTCGACGAACGCCACGGTGTGCGCCGGGGTCTCGGCGACAGCCAGCGTTGTCCACGCGAACCCGATGTCGATGGTCAGGCCGCGCCGTCGTTCCTCGACGAAGCGGTCGGGCTCCATCCCGGTCAGCGCGCGGACCAGCGCCGACTTGCCGTGGTCGACGTGACCTGCGGTGCAGACGACGTCCATCAGGCGCGCCCCGGCAGGCCGGCAACCAGGCGACGGACATCCTCGGCGCAGTCGGCGGAGGTGAGCACGACCAACGCGTCATCGGCCTGCAGGGTCGTGTCGCCGGCGGCGGCGAGGATCTCGTCACCGCGGCGGATCGTGGCAACGATGGTCCTCGGCGGCCAGTCGACGTCGCGGATCTGGCGGCCGGCGACCTCGCCGTCCGGGTCCACCACGAGCTCCACGACGTGCGTGCCGGCGAGGTCGCGCAGCCGTGACGCGGTCCTGGTCTGCTGTACCCCCAGCGACCGTGCCAGTGCGCGTTGATAGGCGGTGACCACGTCCCTGCGCCGCACCATGCCGACCAGACGGCTGTGGTCGTCCGCTGCGACGACGGGCAGGCGTCCCACGTCCAGCGTCGCCATCCGGCGCAGCGCGCGGAACATCGGATCGTCGGGCGTGACCGTCACCGGCGGCCGGGTGCAGATGTCGCCCACGGTCAGCTCGTCGAGCCCCGCCGCGTCCGGCTTGCTCAAGTCGGTGACGGTGACGACGCCCACCAGGCGGCCGTCGTCGACGACCGGGAACCCACGGTGCTTCCCGTCGGCCATCGCGTCGAGCAGCACAGGGAGCGGCGCCGAGGCAGGCAGGGGCACTGGCGGACTCATCACCTCCCGCACGGTGACCGTCTGCATGACGTCGACGTCTTCGGGCTCGGAGTACACGATCCCCTGCGAGCGCAGCGCCCGCTCGTACATGGACTCGGGTTGGACGCGGTCGGCGAGGAATGCCGCCACACCGACCGCGAGCATCAACGGCAAGACGAGGCCGTAGTCGCCGGTCAGCTCGAACGCGATGAGGATGGACGTCAGCGGCGCCCTGCCAACGACCGTGAACACGGCGGCCATGCCGACCAGGGCGAAGCTGCCCGGCTGGATGCCCAAGCCGGGCATGGTCAGCGCGGCGGTCGTGCCGATGGCCCCACCCAGCGCCGCGCCGGTGAACAGTGACGGGGCGAACGTGCCGACGGCGTTGCCCGTCCCGACCGACAGGGAGGTTGCCAGGATCTTGGCGACCAGCAGCAGCAACAGCAGCGAGACGGCGGTCCAGGACAGGCCGAACCCGCCGTCGAGCATTCGCTGGATCGGTTCGCGCACCCCGTCGATGGGCGGCAGATGCTCACCGGTCCCCAGCACCTCGGGCACCACCAGCGCCAGCAGCCCGACACCCAGACCGCCCAACGCGAGCTGCAGCGGCAGCCACAGACGCAGCCGCCCGGTCAGCCGGGCGACCGTCTCCTCCCCGTGCACGAAGCCCAGACCTACGGCCACGGCGCCCAATCCGACCAGCGCGTACAGCAGCAGCTCCACGGGGGCGCCCAGCGCGTAGGGAAGGGCGGGGCGGTAGGCGATGTCGGGGCCGATGATCTCGCGGGCAGTCACCGAGCCGACGACCGCCGACACCACGACGACCTGCAGCGAGCTGGCGCGGAACCCGCCGATGATCACCTCGATGGCGAACAGCATCCCGCCGATCGGGGCGTTGAACGACGCGCCGATCCCGGCTGCGGCGCCGGCGGCGAGCAACGTGCGCATCCGCTGCTCGCCGACGGCGAACAGCCGGCCGACCAACGAGCCGATCGCGCCGCCGATGAGCACGATGGGCCCCTCGCGGCCGCCGGAGGCGCCGGTCCCCAGCGCGACCCCGGTGGCGACGACGCCGCCGAGCGGCACGCGTCCACGGAAGCGCCCGCTGTGCAGGGCGATCGTCGACATGACGCGAACGATCCCGCTGCCGCGGCTCTCGGGGAACCCGTAGCGCAGCAGCAGCCCGACGACGAACGCGCCGACGGTCGGGACGACGACCACGTCGATCGGCGTGGCTCGAACACCCCACGCCGCCCCCTGGACGACCCGGATGACGGCCACCAGCAGTGCCGCGGACAGCCCCGTCGCCAATCCGACGACCGCCCCGAGCGCGAGCATCACCGATCCCGACGTCTCCCGGCGCAGCAGGCGTCCGCGGACGTTCGTCAGCAGCGACGTGACCCCCGACGTCACGGCTCGGGCCATCGGCTCAGCGGTCGCCGGTGCCGTGCGCCGCGAACACCTCGCGCAACCGGTCGCGCACGATGTCGTCGTCGCTGGGATCCACCGTGCGCAGGTCGACGACCACGGTGTCGTCGTCGACGCGGACGACGACGGCCGGGGTGCCGGTGCGCAACGCCGCAGCGACCGCATTCGCCGATGGGCCGGTGATGCGCAAGACGGGGGTGGGCAACGGTCGCTGTGGCGCCGCACCGCCGCCGACCAGGGACGCACCGGCGACGACGGTCCCGCCGACGCCGTCGGCCAGCCGGCGCAGCCGCTGCTCGAGGACGGCGGGATCCGCGGTCAGTGACCGCCACACGGGCAGCTCGTCACGCCGGCCGTCGGCGTGAGCTTGCAGCGTGGCGATCAGTCCGGCGACGCGCTGCTTGTCCAGCCGTAAGGCTCGTGCCAGTGGATGGGCGGTGCAGCGGGCGACCAGCTCGGCCCGGCCGACGAGTAGTCCGGCTTGAGGGCCACCCAGCAGCTTGTCGCCGCTGAAGATCACGAGGTCGGCGCCGTCGTGCAGGGACCGCTGGACGTTCGGTTCCTCGGCCAGCCACGGCTGCTCGACGTCGGCGAGCAGACCCGAGCCGACGTCGTGCACCAGCGGGACGCCCCGCGCCTGCGCGACCTCGGCGAGCTCGGCCACCGTCGGGCTTTCGGTGAATCCGGTGATCCGGTAGTTGGAGGGGTGCACCTTGAGGATGAGCGCGGCGTTGCCGACGGCGGCGAAGTCATGGGCGCGCGTGCGGTTGGTGGTGCCCACCTCGACCAGCCGCACGCCGGCGGCCCGCATGATGTCCGGCAGCCGGAACGACCCGCCGATCTCCACCAGCTCGCCCCGGCTGACCAGGACGTCCGCACCGCCGGCCAGCGCCGCGAGCACCAGCACCAGGGCGCCGGCGGCGTTGTTGACCGCCGTCCCGGCAGGCCCCCCCGTGGCCGCGGTGATGGCGGCGTCGAGCTGTGCGGTGCGTGAGCCGCGGCGGCCCGTGTCCAGATCAAGCTCGACGTCGCAGTAACCGGCGGCGTCGGCCATCGCCGAGCGTGCGGCGTCCGACAGCGGCGCGCGGCCCATGTTGGTGTGGATGACGACCCCGGTCGCGTTGATGACCGGGCGCGGCGGGCGCGCACGGTTGGTTTCCAGCTGCTGCGCCGCCGCCTCGACCAACGCGGCAGGGCTGGGCGGCGCCTCACCGGCGGCCACGGCGTGCCGTGCCTGCTCGACGGCGGCCCGCAGGGCGTCAGCCACCTGTTGCCGCCCGTGCGCGCCGATCAGCGGGTGCGCGAGCCGCAGCAGGGCGTCGATGCGCGGCAGCTGTCGCAGCGGGTTGTGCTCCACGCGGGCATCGTAGGCAAGCGCAGATCAGCCGGTGTCGCTGCGCAGCAGCCGCTGCCATCCCGCGGCGTCGACGGTGACGGTCTGCTCGTCGACCACCGCCGGCTGCAGCTGCCAGTGCAGCACCACCCCCGCCGGCGCCAGCACGCCGGCCAGTGACCGCAACCCCTCCCCGGCGGCGCCGGCCTCCCCGGCGGTCGCCCTGCGCAGCGCCGCGGTGACCGCTGCGGTGGCGTGCTCGACCACCGGAACCCCGTCGGGTCCTGCCAGCTGGGCGTCCAGGGGTCCAGGCCTCCGGGTCAACAGCAGCGCCACGTCCTCGTCGGCCTCGACGGACGTGACGTGCATGGCGACCGCGTCGGCGAGGACGGACGCGGCGGGAGGCTCGTCCCAGCCTGCGACGTGCGCCGCAGCCGCCTGCTGGACCGCCGACTCGACCGCGGCCAGGACATCGGACAGCAGGGTCGCGGGCACAGCCTCGCCTCGCACGCCGGCGCCAGCGAGCACCAGCTCGACCGCGCAGGTCTCGTTCTTCGCGATGGTCTGCTCGATGTGCGCACGTCGCCGTCGCAGGGTGTCGCGCATCAGCCGCAGACCCGGCACGTCGTCGACGGTCGGGTCGTCGAACGCGCGCAGCGACGCGGTCAGCGTGGTCAGCTGCTCGCGCAGCTGCCGGGTGCCGTCGTCCCGCCTCACGACTCGTCGACCTCCACGAACCCGCAGGCGTTGCCGTCGCGGTCGTGGCCGAAGTAGTCCTCCCAGCGCTCGACGGCGATCCGGAAGTGCTGGTGGCCGTGGTGGTCCTCGGGGTACGCCAGCATCGGGTAGGCGTCGCAGTTCCAGAAGTCCTCGGTGTAGTGACCGGCGATCAGCGACTGGACGAGGATGCGCTGGTGGCGTGGCAGGGCGTCGAACGCCGGCCCGTCCAGGACCGTCACGACGTCGGCGTCCGCGGGGTCCTCCTTGTCCGAGGCGAAGCTGCCGGCCAGCCACTGGCAGTGCACCTCGACGATCTCCTCCAGCGCCCGCCGGTGGTCGTGCCAGTAGCGGAAGATCGCCCCCCTCGTTGTGGAGGTGGGGAAGGCGGCCACCAGGGCCTCGCGCACCTCCTGGACGGTCGCGACATGACGTCCCGGGGGGAGGTTGCCGTTGTCATCGAACGCGGGGATTGGCACGGCCCGACCTATTGCCCGCGGGAACCGTGCCTAATCTGTCCTATCCCCGAGTAGCGGCGACACGTCGGGGGTTGCCCGGCTGAAAGACCACAGCGGCGCATCCTGCTGCTTGACCGCCAAAGTCGAGCAGATCGGAGCGCC
>Ga0247713_1000499_pt1 | contig 23468 bp, 22 predicted proteins | sample 21E_NmetaG_FD_189936 | JGI IMG/M metagenome (GOLD analysis project Ga0247713, IMG submission 189936) | Soil microbial communities from hillslope of Landscape Evolution Observatory, University of Arizona, Oracle, AZ, United States - 2-1-E_N | ecosystem: Engineered > Artificial ecosystem >... | reverse complement strand
CGCCCCCGCGCCGCCGCCGCGGACCGACGGCCCGTTGCCGCCGCGCCGCGAACTCCCCGAGCGTCCTGGCGGTGCGGAGGGGCGCCGGGAGCGTCCGGAGCGTCCTGGCGGTGTGGATGGGCGCCGGGAGCGTCCGGAGCGTCCCGCGGCTGCGGAGGCGCGACGGGAGCGCACCCGCACGGCTCCCCCGCCCCTGCCCGGAGGGGAGCGTTCACGCACCGTCCCGCCGCCTGTTCCCGGGTCGCGGAACGCTGCGCCGCCCGTCGCTGGACCGGAGCGCTCCCGGAACGCTGCGCCGCCCGTCGCTGGACCGGAGCGCTCCCGGAACGCTGCGCCGCCCGTCGCTGGACCGGAGCGCTCCCGGAACGCTGCGCCGCCCGTCGCTGGACCGGAGCGCTCCCGGACCGCTGCGCCGGCCCTGCGTGGACCGGATCGTTCCGCCCCGGCGGCCTCCTCGCCCGCGCGTGGCCCGGATGCCGCGTCCGGGCGGGCGCGGCCTGACCTCGAGCGGGTCGTAGCCACGCCCGCACAGCGAAACGAGCGCCAGGCCGCCGCGGCAGCGGTGGCGCCACGCGAGATCTCACGTGGCCGGGGCGAACCCCGGGCGGCCGTCGCCGCGCCACCCGCCTCCGCCCCGCCTCCGGCCGAGGCACCGGCCGAGGCACCGACCGAGCGGGTGGCCCGCCGGCCCGCCGCGACGCCGGCGCGCGGCCCGTCCGTCCGGCGCTCGGTGCGTCGACGCTCCACCATCCGCAAGATCGACCCGTGGTCGGTGCTGAAGCTCAGCCTGCTGTTCTACTTCTGCGCCCTGCTCGTCGTCATGCTCGCCTTGACGGTGTTCTGGGCGGTGGTGAACCAGCTGGGCCTCGTCGACCGCCTCCTCGATGTCCTGGCCGACCTCCAGCTCGTGGTGGAGATCCGCGGCGGCATGATCGCCCGGGCCGTGTTCCTCATCGGCCTGCTCAACGTCGTGCTGTGGAGCGGCATCAACGTCTTCCTCGCCTTCCTCTACAACCTCATCGCCGACCTCGTCGGAGGCCTCCGGCTCATGCTCTACGACGAGGAGCAGCCGATCAGGTGAGGACCGGGAGCCCCGGTGCGGTCCTTGCCCGGGCGGGCTACACTCCTGGACGCACACGGGCCATTAGCTCAGCCAGGTTAGAGCGCACCCCTGATAAGGGTGAGGTCCGAGGTTCAAGTCCTCGATGGCCCACTGTCGTCTCCTCGAGGGAGGATCCCGTCATGCGCAAGTTCTTCCTGCTCGCGGCCCTCGCCGGCGCGATTGCCGCCGTGATGAAGAAGCAGCGCGACCGCGAGCTCGACGAGGCGATCTGGGAGGAGCCGCGCGACCTCTAGCCGTGGCCCCGGTCCCGCCCGCGCCCTGCCTCGGGGCCCTTAGCTCAATTGGTAGAGCGCCACCTTTGCAAGGTGGAGGTCGCCGGTTCGATTCCGGCAGGGTCCACCTCATCGCCGCGTCGGCCTGCGGGTAGATCCAGCCGGAAGGACACCCCGGTCCGTGCGGCTGGATCTGTCCGTCGGTGAGCGGCGTGTCAGGCTGGGCTCGTGGCGGCCGAGACGCGCGAGAAGCCGAACGCCACGGCGACGATCCCGCTAACCAGGTGCAGGAAGTTGTCGGCCGCAAGGGGACTGTCGATCGAGATGATCTGGAGCGTTCCGGCGCCGCTGAAGCCGATGAACGCGGCGAGGAGGAGGAAGGCGCCGATGCCGATGTTCACACCCTGCGTCGAGCTCTCCTCAGGCAGGAAGTAGCCGAGGATGAGCAGGCCGCCGATGCCGAGGTGCACGATGTTGTGGAAGGCGTTGAGCTCGAAGATGAGCAGGCGTTCGTCGGTGTTCACCAGCCAGTCCGAGAACCCCGTGACGGCGAACCCCACGATCCCGACGGCGATGTAGACGATCCCGAACACGAGCGCGAACTTGCGTGCGGCTGACGTTCTCAGCATGCGAAACCTCCTCGGTAGGACGGTGACCCGGTGGGCCGTTCGGAGCGCCGTCCGCCGCGGATTGGTCGGGCACCCGACCGTCGACGGGTCACGGGCAGCGGGCGGTCGCCGTACCCTGGGAGTGACGCGGGTCCCGGGCGGGCGCCGGCATCGACCCCGGGCAGGTCGACGACGAGGTCGCGGCCTCCCGCCTCGAGTTGCCCTGGGTGGTCACGGCCGGACGACGAGATCAACGAAATCTTCCCACCGTCGTCGCCGCCTGGCTGCGCGAGACCGGCGCCCCCACGGTGACTATCCTGAGGTTGTGAACTTCGTGAAGCGCCTGTTCTGGCCGGCGGTCGTCGTCGGCCTGGGGCTCGCGGCCTTCGGCGTCGTCGAGCCGGTCCACGTGTTCGCCCCGCTGCTCGGTCTCACCATCTGGCGCGTCGGCACGGCGTCCTTCGCCTCCCTGCGCAACGGCGCGAGCTACGTGCCCGACGGGCCACCGGTGCCGATCGACACGCGCACCGAGCGGGTCGTCTACGCCTGCGGCGGCTGCGGCGCCGAGCTCCTCCTGCTCGTCCGCGGCACCGAGTCGGCGCCTCGCCACTGCGGCGAGCGGATGACGACGCACCGTGAGGTGGCGCGGGACCTGCTGAACTAGCGGCAGGCGCTCAGGTGCCCGCCGTCAGTGGCAACGGTGCCGTTGCCCGATGGGGAATCCGCACGTCCCGGACGGGCTGCGTGCTCGGCTCTTGGCATGGCCCTCGGCGTGGCGTTCACTCGCTGCTCGACGCGAGCCCCCCCGGTCGCCGTCACGAGAAGGCAGCAGGCGGATGGCTCCCACACGCGCCGCGAAGACGCAGCCCCCGGGCGAAGCCGCCGACGGCGCCCGGGCGCGCGCGCCGCAGCCCGTGCCGCCGGCTGCGTCAGGCTCACCGGCTGCGCAGCCGATGGGGGTCGCCATGGTCCTCCTCCTCCAGCGGGCGGCAGGCAACCGCGCCGTCGCAGAGGCGCTGCGGCCGCGCGGCGACGCGGCGGGCAGCCCGGCGGTCGTGCAGCGCAAGAACGCCGTGGACGCGTTGACGTCGATCGGCCGCGGTGGGGGGCTTCGCCCCGAGAGCTACCACGAGTACGGCGACAAGGAGATCCCCGATCCCAAGGACAAGGCGAAGAAGATCAGCGTCCCGGTGCCGACCGGCCGCGTCCTCGTCACGAAGCGCCGGCTCGTCACCGGAGCGGGAGCCGGCGACGCGGTCAGGGTGTTCTCGGAGACCGCGCCGCGCGTCGAGGGCAGGCTGGCCGCGTTGCAGCAGGCGGCTGGCCACAACGCGGCCGTCGGCCAGGGCATCGACGCGTACGCCCTGTCGGTCGGTTTCGGGCCGGACGAACCGAACAGGAAGTGGACCCGCGACCCCGCACGCTTCGACCGCGACGACGTCCCGACGGTCGACCCCTTCTTCTACGAGATCACCGCGCCGTTCACGCTCGGCGGCGAGCGCCACGTGCTCGACCTGCTGTACCAGCACGCCGCGGCCTTCACCGGCTACGTGGAGGGCATCTACGACTCGTCGAACACCGGTGGGGAGTTCTCCTCCTTCGCGTCGATGCGCGACCGCAACGAGACGGTGCGGGGGGCCACCTCGGAGGCCGACGTCCGCAACCCCAAGTACACGAACGTCCATGACCAGGACCTCACCAGCACGTCCCCCAAGCTCATCGACCTCACGAGCGGGCGAGACGAGAAGAACATCGACGCGTACACGAAGATCGCCGGAGAGGGCGCGCGCTGGCAGGCGGTGCGCGCGCACGCGAGCAACCTCAAGGACACGTCGGTGTTCTTCACCGCCGCCCCCGGTGACCCGACACGTGTGCTCGGGATCACGTTCAAGCAGCTGTGGCTCAGCTGGAAGGAGCACTTCGAGAAGGCCTACGGCATCCCGGACAGTGCCGTCGTGGCCAAGCTGAAGGCGGGCATGGGCAGGACCTACCCCAGATGGGACCTCCGCGAGACGCGCGACTACGACCTCCACACAGGCGCGTCGTACCGCCTGCCGTACGACTGCATCCGGTCCCAGGGGGAGGACGTCGCGGCCGACACGTACTTCTACACCGCTGATCGGCGCCCGGGCCGACGCGGGCAGTGGGGCGTCACCGCGGCCACCCTGTGGCGAGGCTGGGGTCCGGTGTTCTCGTTCGCGCCTGCCGTCACCGACAAAGCCGTGGCCGACGCGGTTTGGGGCTACCAGTTCGGCGACCGCTCCAGTCACGCGCTCGCGGCCCGGGACCTCCGCCGAGGCGACTACGACCTCGACGCAGGAGGTAGCTGAGGGTGACGTCTTCGGCGCAAGGGGCGGAGGAGGACGGGCGGATCTTGTCCACCGCCAAGGCCTTCTTCCGGCAGGACAGGTGGCCCTACGCCAAGCTCGAGGGGCGCACGGTCCTGCAGGTGGCGGTCGGCACCGGCGACCACCGGTGGAGCGGCTTCGCCCAGGCCGACGAGACGCTGGCCCGGTTCGTCTTCTACTCCGTGTCGCCGTGGACGGCCCCGGAACACCGGCGCGTTGAGTTCGCGGAGTTCTTCACCCGGATCAACTGGGGCATGGTGATCGGCAACTTCGAGATGGACTGGGACGACGGAGAGATCCGCTACAAGAGCGCGATCGATGTCACGGGTGACCGGATCAGCCAGCCACTCGTCCGTCAGGTCGTGTACCCGAACGTCCGGGCCATGGGCCGCTACCTCCCCGCCATCAGGGCCATCCTCGACGGCGAGCAGTCGGCGCGGGAGGCGGCCGCCACGGCCGACCCGTCCTCGTCCACAGCTGGGGACAACCCTGTGGAGAGATGACAGCAGGGGAATTACCGGTACTGGGACAGGGCGCCAAGGCCGCCGGCCATGAGCCCGAAGCCGATGAGGAGGTTCGCGTTGCCGCCAGGGAAGCCCGGAACCATGTAGGCGAGCAGCACGAGCGCGACCCCGCCACCGATGAGCCCGAGGCCGAGCCAGGGCAGCCACCGCGGGCTCGGCTTCGGCTTGGGCGGTTTGGGCGGCTTGTAGGTCGAGCGCTTCGAACGGGACTTCGGCACGGCTGCGCACCTCGCAGGTCTCATCGTGAGCGGACGCCCGATGGTACTCTCGCCGTGGCGCACGACGTGCGGTCCCGCGTTGCCTCGTGCACATCGCCTTGGCGCCTCCACTCCGTGACACCATGGCTGACCACTCTCCGCTCGACTCCGCAGTCGGGGCGCCGCGTCCCGGCGACGGCGCCGTGCCCAGCCCGGCGGTGCGCAGCGGCTTCGCGCTGGCCCTCGGCCTGCTCGCCGCGATCCTCTTCGTGTCCGCCCGGGGGGAGCCGGTCGCCGAGCACGACCGCATCGGTGCGCGGGTGGAGCTCGCCGAGCTCATCCGTGCCGAGCAGGCCCGCGTCGACGAGCTCAAAGAGCGGGTCGAGGACCTCGCCGCGCAGGTCGCCGCCTTCGAGCAGGCGGGCCCCGCGGGCGGCGAGAAGGAGGCCCTCCAGGCGAGCATCGACGACATGGCGGCTGCGGCGGGGCTGACCCCCGTACGCGGTCCGGGCGTCGCCGTCATCCTCAACGACTCCGCGCTCGACCCCTCCCGCGGGGCGGATCCGAACGACCTCATCATCCACGAGCAGGACCTCCACGCGGTCATCAACGCGCTGTGGGCGGGCGGCGCCGAGGCGATGAGCGTCAACGGTCAGCGGGTGCTCGCGACCACCGCCGTCCGGTGCGTGGGCAGCGTCCTGCTGCTGCACGGCCGGACGTACTCCCCGCCGTACGTCATCAGGGCGATCGGCGACGAGCAGACGCTGCGCGACGCCCTGAGCCGCGACCCGGCGGTGCAGCGCTTCGCCGCCGCCGCGAAGGCCTACCAGCTCGGCTTCATGGTGTCCGTCGCCGACGCCCTCGAGCTCGACCCCTACGAGGGGACCGCGGCGCTCCAGGTCGCCCGGCCCTCCGGGGACGTATGAGCCGCGGCCGATGGCGGGGCCCGCGATGCTGACCCGCGCGCTGCGCTACGGCGGCTGGACGCTCATCGCCGCGGGCTTCGTCGTGCTGCTCTACCTCGCGTACTCGCTGTTCTTCACGAACGTCGCGACGGGCGCAGCGCAGGCGGAGCTGTCGGAGCAGTGGCAGCGCCAGGTTGTCCAGACGGCCAGCGTGGGGCGGGCCGACCGGGGGCTCGAGGCCACCCGTCCGCGCGCACGCGACCGGCAGTCGGTCGCCGGCGGGGCGGTCGCCGTGCTCGAGTTCTCGCGTCCGGGCAGCGCTGAGACGCCCGTCCACGCCGGGCCCCTCTACGTCGTGCCGGGCGTCACGCAGGCCGACCTGACACGGGGGCCCGGCCGCTATCCGGAGACGGCGGAGCCGGGAGAGGAGGGCAACCTCGCCATCGCCGGCCACCGCACCACCTACGGTGCCCCCTTCTTCCACCTCGACCAGCTCGTCGCCGGCGACGAGGTGCACGTGACCGGCCTCGACGGCGAACGCCACACCTACCGGGTCGTGCGCCAGGAGGTCGTCGCCCCCTCCGACGTCTGGGTGATCGAGGAGGACCCGCTGGAGTCGGGCGCGCCGACACTGACGCTCACGACCTGTCACCCGCGCTTCTCCGCGGCGCAGCGGCTCGTGGTCTTCGCAGAGCTCGTCGCATGAGCCGCGCGGCGAAGATCGCCGTGGCGGTCGCCGTGGTCGCCGTCGCCGTCGTGCTGCTGTTCACCGTGGTGTTCCCCTGGGTGGACCGGCTCATCGCCGACCCGACCATGGGGACGTTGGCGGGACTTGGCTGAGACGCCGATCCTCGAGCGGGCGCTGGCGTGGGCCTGCGCCCGTCCAGTGCGCATCGCCGGCTACAACCCCTGGGAGGTCGCCGTCCGGCTGTGGCGCGCGGTCGTGAAGGACCGCGTCACCGGCCTGGCCGCGGAGATGGCCTTCTTCGCCCTGCTGTCGCTTGTCCCCCTGCTCGTCGCCATCGGCGCCGGCCTCGGCTACCTCGAACGGATCATCGGTCGGGAGCAGGTCGCCGAGGCGCAGGCGACGGTCATCGACGCCCTGTCGGTCGTATTCAGCCCCGACCTCACCCGCGAGGTCATCGCACCGTTCGTCGAGGGCCTGCTCACGCAGGAGCGCACGGGGCTGGCCCTCGGCAGCCTCGCCGTGACCCTCTACCTCTCCAGCCGGGTCTTCACCGCGACCATCCGCGCGCTCGATCTCGCTTACAACGTCGAGGACCGGCGAGGGCTCCTGGCCCAGCGGGGGCTCGCGGTGCTCTTCGCGGTCGCGGCCGTGGTCGTGTTCGTCCTCATGCTCGGGTTCCTCGTCGTCGGCCCGCTGTTCGGGGGCGGACGGGTCCTCGCCGAGCGACTCGGGTTCGGCCGCCTCTTCGCCTTCGCCTGGGCGTTGGGCCGGTGGCCCCTGCTCGTCGTCTTGGTCATCGGCTTCCTCGCCCTGCTGTACCGCCTCGGTCCCCAGGTCGACAACCGCTGGCGCGAGTGCCTGCCCGGCGCGGTGCTCGGCGTCGTGCTGTGGGTGCTCGTGTCGCTCGGGTTCCGCCTCTACCTCGACGCAGGCGGGGGCGTGCAGACACCGCAGTTCGGCGAGGAGGAGGAGGCGCTGCGGGCCGCCGGGCGCGTCGTGGGCGCGGTCGTCGCGTCGGTGCTGTGGATCTACCTGTCCGGGGTCGCGATCCTCGTCGGTGGCGAGCTGAACGCCGAGCTCGCCCTCATGCGCGAGGAGCGCCAGGACCCCTGAGGCGGATCCGCGCGACGAGCCCGGCGGTGACGGCCGCGAGGAGCACGACCGCGAGCACGGGCGCGGGCCACGACGTGCCCGCCGGCTGGGGGCGGGCCGGGTCGAGCGGGCGCTGGGTCTCGCCGGCTGCCGCCTGCGGCGGCGGGTCGGCGAACCGGGGAGCGGGCACAAGCCGGTTGAGCCGCGGCGGTCCGGACGCCGCCCCCGCCGGGCGGGGATCGGCGGCGAGCGCCGAGCTCACCGCGACCCACGCGTGCGGGCCGGCGAGCCCACCACGCCACACCGCCACCCCCCCGAGGTTGTACCGGGTGGCGAGCGCGACCCGCCGCCCCAGGCTCGGTGGGTCCTCCTGCCAGACCCGGTGGGCGCGGCCGACGGCGTCGCTGTAGGTGTAGCGGCGCTGCCCGGCCACGGGGTCGTAGGTGTGCGTCGCAGCGACCTCGTCGAGGTGGGTGGCCATCGCGTCCATGCCCCGCGTCGCGTGGAGGGCCACGCCGCCGGGGGCGCGGGCGTCGACGACCCAGTCCCGGACGTAGAGCGGTACGGCGAGGAGCACTTTGCGGTCGGGGACGCTGCGGAGAAGGTGCTCGACCACCTCGAGGGTCCACTCGAGCCCCGCGACGGGGCCGTCGGGGCGGCCGTCGTGGTGCTCGTCGAGGGCGGCGAGGACGACGTAGTCGGCGACCTCGCCGAGGGCTCGGCGCTCGTAGGCGGCCGACCACTCCCCGCGCGACCAGGTGTCGCTCAGCGCAGCGACGGTGACCGCGACCACGCGGCCGGGAAGCGCGGTGCGCAGCGCGCCGACGAACGCGGTGAGCGCGGGCCCCGTGGCCTCGCGGAGGTTCTCGAACCCGACCACGATCCCGCCCGCTCCCGTGCGCTCGACCGCCGCCGCCGCTTCGGCGACGAGGCGAGCCCGACGGCCCGCATCCGACAGGACCGCCTCGCTGAGGTCGGCGTCGAGGCGGTTGCCGAGCTGCGGCCACACCGCGATCCCACGCTGCGCCGCCCAGGCCACGAACGCGGGGTCGCCCACGCCGGTCACCGCCCCGAGGTCGAGGCCGTCGAGCCCGAACCACGTCGGCGCCACGACGGTGACGCCGGGCATCGCGTCCACCTGCGCACGGTGGTCGTCGCTGGATCCGCCGTGGAGCCAGGCGAGCGCGACGTGCCCATCCGGACGAACGTGCGGCCCGTCGACCGGCTGGGAGAAGGCGGGAGCGGCAACCGCGACGAGCAGGAACGCGGTGACCGCGCAGGCGGCGGTGCGCGAGATCACCCCTTCGAGAGTACAGCGCAGGGTGTTTGGCCGCCCCTGAATGGGGTGTAGAACACCACGGGGGGACGTTCGTCCGCGATCGCAGGAAGGCACCCGACGTTGGCCGAGGACCACATTCCCGGAAGCCCCGAAACGGACCGTGCGCCTGCGAAGAAGGCGGCGGCGAAGCGGGCGGGCGCGAAGAAGGCGGCGAAGAAGGCCGTTGCGAGGAAGGGCTCCCGGAAGGCCGCGCCCGAGGCTCCGGCGAAGAAGGCGGCGAGCAAGAAGGCCGCGGGCAAGAAGGCGGCGGGCAAGAAGGCCGCGAGCAAGAAGGCGGCGGGCAAGAAGGCGGCGGGCAAGAAGGCCGCGGGCAAGAAGGCGGCGGGCAAGAAGGCCGCGGGCAAGAAGGCGGCGAGCAAGAAGGCCGCGAGCAAGAAGGCCGCGGGCAAGAAGGCCGCGAGCAAGAAGGCCGCGAGCAAGAAGGCCACCGGCTCGCGGAGGGGGACCGCGAAGAAGGGCGCGGCGAGGGCACTGACCCGCTCCGCCGGGCTTCCGGATCCTGACCAGGTCGAACGCCCGTGGCTCGAGTCCTACCCCGACGGCGTGCCGCACTCATACGACTACCCGCTCGTCCCCCTCACCCGGCTGCTCGACGACGCCGCGCAGGACTTCCCGCAGACCACGGCGGTCGAGTTCCTCGGCTACACGCTCACCTACCGGGAGCTGCTCGACCAGGTGGACCGGTTCGCGACGGCGCTGCGAGACCTCGGTGTCGTCAAGGGCGACCGGGTCGGGCTCATCCTGCCGAACTGCCCGCAGCACGTCGTGGCGATCTTCGCCGTCCTGCGTCTCGGCGCGGTCGTCGTCGAGAACAACCCGCTGTACACCGAGGGGGAGCTCGAGCATCAGCTGAACGACGCCGGCTGCAGGGTGCTCGTGACCCTCGACCCGATCTACCCGCGGCTCGCAAAGCTCAAGGGCAGGCTGCCGACCGTCGAGCACATCATCGCGACGGGGATCCAGGACGCGCTGCCCTTCCCCAAGAACCGGCTCTTCCCGCTCAAGGGGAAGAAGGACGGCAGCTACTACAAGATCCCCGAGTCCGAAGGGGTGCAGCGGTTCACCGAGCTCGTCGAGCGATCCACGCCCGCCATTACGCAGACGGCCGTCGAGCCCCGCGAGGACCTCGCGATGCTGCTCTACACGGGGGGGACGACCGGCACGGGCAAGGGTGTGATGCTCACCCACTTCAACCTCGTCGTGAACGCCTTCCAGGCCCGGTTGTGGGTCCCCGACGTCCAGGCCGGCCGGGAGAACATGCTGTGCGTCATGCCGTTCTTCCACTCCTACGGGGTGACGATCGGCCTCACGTTCGGCGTGCTGTCCGCGGCGACCCTCACGCTGCTGCCCCGCTTCGACCTCGGCATGGTCCTGAAGGCCGTCGACAAGCAGAAGCCGACGCTGTTCCCGGGCGTGCCGACCATCTATGTGGCGTTGAACAACGCCCCCGACATCGGCAAGCACGACCTGTCGTCCATCCGGGTGTGCCTGTCCGGCGCCGCTCCGTTGCCCGTCGAGGTCGCCACCCGCTTCGAGGAGCTCACCGGGGGCAAGCTGCGGGAGGGCTACGGGCTCACCGAGACGAGCCCCCTCACCCACGCGAACCCGATCTACGGCGAGGGGCGCAAGGGGCGGATCGGGCTGCCCGTCACCGACACGGTCTGCACCCTCGTCGACGTCGACGACCACACGAAGCCCGCGCCGCCCGGTGGCCCGGGGGAGCTGGCGGTCGCCGGACCGCAGGTGATGAAGGGCTACTGGAACCGGCCCGAAGAGACCGCGGCGGTCCTCAAGGACGAGTGGCTGCTGACCGGTGACGTCGCCGAGATGGACGAGGACGGCTACTTCGCCATCGTCGACCGCAAGAAGGACATGATCATCGCGGGCGGGTTCAACATCTACCCGCGTGACATCGAGGAGGTCCTGTTTGCGCACCCCAAGGTGGCGAAGGCGGTCGTGGCCGGCATCCCCGACGCCTACCGCGGCGAGACGGTGAAGGCCTACATCGTCCTGCAGGAGGGCCAGAACGCCACCGAGGCGGAGATCGACAAGTATCTGCGCGAGAAGCTCGCCGCCTACAAGGTGCCGAAGGCCTACGAGTTCCGCACCGAGCTGCCGGAGACCATCGTCGGCAAGGTCCTGCGCCGCCAGCTCATCGAGGAGGAGCTCGCGAAGCAGAGCGCCTGACGGCCTTCGCTTCTCGAGCGGCTCGGACGCGCTACCGCTTCGCTGGTTGAGCGCTGACGGCTAGCATGTCGCCTATGCGAGCGCGCGTCTTCGTTGTCGACAACTACGACAGCTTCACGCACAACCTCGTGCAGGAGCTCGGCGAGCTCGGCGCCGAGGTCGAGGTGGCCCGCAACGACGCGTTCACGGTCGCCGCCCTTGTCGACCTCGCACCCGACGCGGTGGTGATCTCGCCGGGACCGGGCACGCCGCAGGACGCGGGGTTGTCGAACGACGTCGTGCGGGCCTGCGCGGGGCGCATCCCGCTGCTCGGCGTGTGCCTCGGCCACCAGTGCATCGGCGAGGTCTACGGCGGGCGCATCGTCCGCGCTCCCGAGCTCGTGCACGGCAAGACGTCCCTCATCCACCACGACGGTGCGGGGCTGTTCGCCGGGCTGCCCCAGCCCTTCGACGCGACGCGCTACCACTCCCTCGTGGTCGACGCCGCGAGCGTCCCCGAGGAGCTGGCGGTGACCGCCCGCACGGCGGAGGGCCTCATCATGGGGGTGCGGCACCGCACGGATGCCATCGAGGGGGTGCAGTTCCACCCCGAGTCGATCCTCACCTCGGCGGGCATGGACCTGCTCGGCAACTTCCTGCGATCGCTGCCTGTCGCCGCCCCGGCGGTCCTGTAGCGGCCCCGGCCGCCCGGACCGCCTGATGGGGCCCCCTCAGCTCCCCCTGACCGATCCCGCCTTCGTCTTCGTCGTCCTGTTCGCGGTCATCCTGCTCGCCCCGCTCGTCGCGGAGCGCGCACGCGTTCCCGGCATCGTCGGCCTCATCCTCGCGGGCGTCGTCATCGGTCCGAACGCCCTCGGCGTGCTCGAACGCACCGGTCCCATCGAGGTCCTCGGCGGCATCGGGCTGCTCTACCTCATGTTCCTCGCCGGCGTGGACCTCGACCTCGCGGGCTTCTACGAGCACCGGCGGGACTCGCTGATCTTCGGCGCCACGACGTTCGTCGTGCCGATGGTGGTCAACACCGCGGCGTGCCTCGCGCTCGGCCTCGAGCTGCTGCCCGCGCTGCTCGTCGCCTCGGCGTTCACCTCGCACACGCTCGTGGCCTACCCCGTCGTCCAGCGCTACGGGCTCGTGAAGAACCGGGCGGTGACCGCGACGATCGGCGCGACCCTGCTCGCGACCGTGGCGGCGCTGCTCGTCCTCGCCGTCGTCGCCGCCGCGGGGCGGGGCGACATCGGACCGCTGTTCTGGGTCACGTTCTCCGTCAGCCTCGCCCTCTTCCTCGCCGCGACGCTGTGGGCGTTGCCACGGCTCACCCGTTCGTTCTTCGCCGGCCTCGGCCAGGACCGCACCGTGCGTTTCACGTTCGTGCTCGTCGCGGTGTTCGGCGTGGCGGCGCTGGCCGACATGGCCGGCATCGAGGCGATCGTCGGGGCCTTCCTCGCCGGCCTCGCCCTCAACCGCTTCGTGCCCGACGGCAGCGTCCTCATGGAGCGCCTGCAGTTCCTCGGCGCGAGCCTGCTCATCCCGCTGTTCCTCATATCGACCGGCATGCTCATCGACCCGGTGGTCCTGCTCACCGACTCGCGGTCGTTGGTGCTCGCCGTCGGGCTGACCGTCGCAGCGCTCGGCGGCAAGTGGCTCGCGGCCCTCCCGGCGATGCGCATCCTCAGGTTCAGCCGGGCCGAGCTCGGGGTCATGACCGGGCTGTCGGGCGCGCAGGCGGCCGGAGCGCTCGCCGCGATCATCGTCGGTCTCGACCTCGGCCTCGTCGACGAGGAGGTGGTCAACGCCGTCGTGGTCGTCATCCTCGCGACCTGCCTCATCGCCACGCAGCTCACGAGCCGCAGCGCCCCGCGCGTGAAGCGCCCCGAGCGCCGACCGGTGACGCTCGGCGAGGCGGTGGTCGTGCCCGTCGCGAACCCCCGCACCGCCGAGCCACTCGTCAAGGTCGCCGCGCTCGTCGCCGCCTCGGACTCAGGGTCGGTGTTCCCCGTGAACATCCTCGGCTTCGACGCGAGCCGGGAGCAGGTCGACGAGCACAAGGCGGTCACCGCCGAGGCCGAGCAGGTTGCGCTGCGCCACGGTGCGGAGGCCCGCTCGCTCGTGCGCATCGACGCCTCGCCCACCGCCGGGGTCCTCCACACCGTCGTGGAGGGTGGCGCAACGAGCGTGCTCATCGGCTGGAAGGGCTATGCGAACGCGCGCGAGAACTTCTTCGGCGGGGTGATCGACGCGATCCTCGAGCACGTGCCGGTGCCGGTCATGGTGTGCCGGCCGGGCACGGACAAGGACATCCGCCGCGTCGTGCTGTCGCTCACCGCCGGCGACCTCGACCCGGCCGGCGCGATCTCCCTCGACCTCGCCGTCGCGGTCGCCACCCGTGTCGCCCGGCAGGCCGACGTGCCGCTCAAGGTCGTCACCGAGGTCGACGACGCGCGCCTGGGGGACATGGTGGCAAGCGTCCGAAAGTCGGAGATCATCTGCGATGCGCGCAAACCCGCCATCGCGCTGCGCTCACACACCGAGGAGGGAGACATCGTGATCATCGGAACCCCACCGACGCGGGCCGGTCTCGGCCAGAACGCGTCCCGGCTCGCGCGTGCCGTCGCCGGGCGCACGGTCGTCGCCACGGTCCCGCGCCTGTGAGCGCGCAGGGGGGTCCCCGCGCACTCGTCGTCGGCGCAGGCGTCGCGGGGCTCGTCGCGGCGCGGCGGCTGGCCGACGCCGGCGCGGACGTGACGGTGCTCGACGACGCGTCACACCCCGGCGGGCGGCTTGCCACCCGCACGGTCGGCGGCGCCGCGGCGGATTCCGGTGCACAGTTCTTCACCGCCCGGCGTGCCCCGTTCGTCGGCCTGCTCGCGGCGTGGCGGTACGCGGGCGTGCCGGTCCGGGTCTGGGCCCACGGCTGGGTCCGGACGACCACCGCCGTGGACGGTCCCGAAGCCGCACGCCACGTCGACGACGTGAACCCCCGCTACTCCGTGGCGGGGGGCATGGCGACCCTCGTCGACCACCTTGCCAAGGGGCTCGACGTGCGCACGGGCGTGCGCGTCCGGGCGGTGAGCCGGCCGGGCGCCCAGGTGAGGGTGCTGGACGAGGCCACGACGGCGTGGGAAGCCGACGGGGTGGTCGTCACGCCGCCGCTGCCCGCCGCGCTCGCCCTGCTCGACGCGGGCGACCTCGCCGTCCCCGAGGGCCTGCGCGCCATCGCCTACGCGCCGTGCATCGCCCTGCTCGCCGCCCTCGACGGTCCGTCGGCCGTGCCCGAACCCGGGGGGGTGCAGTTCGCCGACGGAGCGGTGGCGTGGCTCGCGGACAACGTCGCGAAGGGCGCGTCGGCCGAGCCGTCGCTGACCGTGCACGCCGCCGCGGACTGGAGCGCCGCGCACGAGGGGGCCGGTGACGAGGAGATCACCGAGGCGCTGCTCGCCGAGGTCGCGGGCTGGCTGGGCGACGCGACGCCGACGGCGGTGCACGTCGAGCGATGGCGGCACGCCCGCCCCACCACGCAGCTCGACGAGCCGACCATGGCCCTGCCCGCCGCCGACGGGCGGGTGGTGCTCGCCGGCGACGCCTTCGTCGGCGAGCTCGTCGGTCCGACCGTCGAGGGGGCGGGCCTGTCCGGCCTCGCCGCGGCCGACGCTCTCCTCGGCGCGCTCGACGCCTGACCAAGGCGCGAGCCGGCCACCCTACGGGTTCGGCGGGGTCCCGCCGTTGCTGTTGTCTCCGGGGGGTCCCGTGGGTGCGGGGCTCGGGGAGTTGATGGGCTCGGGGACGGTCGTCGGCGGCGGGATCGGCGTGGGATCGGGCGACGGGGCCGCCGTCGTGGTCGTCGTCGTCGGCTCTTCCTCCGGACCCTGCGACACGATGATCGTGACGGGCGCCCCGCGGGGGACCTCGGTGCCGGGCCGCGGGCCCTGGTCGATGACGCGGCCCTCCTGGACGCGGCCGTGGAATTCTCTGCGGACGTCGATCTCCACGCACGGCGGCCGGCCGCAGAAGGTGGTGAGCTCGTTCACCGCGTCGCGCTCGGTGAGGTCGATTACCCCCGGCAGGGTCAGCGGCGGTGGCCCGGAGGACACCACGAGCGCGACCTCCGTGCCGGTGGGCACCGAGTCGCCCGCCGGCGGGTCGGTGCGGATGACCTGGCCCTCGGCGTGCTCCTCGCTCGCCTCCGTCTCGCGCGCTCCGACGGTGAAGCGCAGGTCCGTGAGCCGGCGGCGCGCCTCGTCCTCGGACACCCCCGCGAGGTCGGGTACGTCGACGAGGGGCGGGCCCTCGCTGTAGAAGATCGTGACCGTGCTGCCCTCGTCGACCATCGCACCCGCCGGCGGGTCGGTGCGGATGACGGTGTTCTCCGGGACGTCGGCGTTCTCCTCGGCCTCGAGGACCGTCTGGAAGCCTTCCGCCTGGAGCGCCGCCTGCGCGGCGCTGATGTCCTGGCCGGTCACGTCGGGCACGGCGACCTCGGCCACGGGATCGGTGCGGAAGACGTCGGCGAGAAGGAACGCCGCGAGGCCCAGCACGGCGAGCAGGAGCAGGACGAGCAGGATGGGACCCACCGGGCTGCGCCGCTCCTCCACGACGGGCTGCTCGTCGGCGTAGTAGGCCCGCTCGGCCACGATCGTCTGCTCGGCCCGCGGCAGCGCCTGGGTGGCGGGGAACGCCGCGGTGCCCGCGAGCGGCGCGGTGACGCCCATGCCGGCGACCGCCCGCTCGAGGTCCTCGGCCATCTCGTCGGCTGTCTGGTAGCGGTCGTCGGGGCGCTTGGCCATCGCCTTCAGCACGACGGCCTCGAGCTCGGGGGAGATCTCCGCCCGCAGCTCGCTCGGCGGCACCGGCGGCTCGGAGACGTGCTTGTAGGCGAGCGTGACCGCGGAGTCGCCACTGAAGGGCTGGCGGCCGGTGAGCATCTCGTAGAGGACGCAGCCGAGGGCGTACACGTCGGTGCGCCGGTCGACGCGCTCGCCCTGCGCCTGCTCGGGGGCGATGTAGGCGGCGGTGCCGAGCACCGCGGCGGTCTGCGTCACGGTCTCGGCGCTCATCGCCCGCGCGATGCCGAAGTCGGTGACCTTCACCTGGCCTTCCTCGGACACCATGATGTTGCCGGGCTTCACGTCGCGGTGGACGAGGCCGCGCTCGTGCGCGTAGTGCAGGGCACGCGCGGCGTCCCGTGCGATCTCCGCGGCCCGCTCGGGCGTGAGGCGCTTGCGCCGCAGGACGTCGCGCAGGCTCTGGCCCGCGACGTACTCCATGACGATGTAGGGCCGCCCGTCGTCCTCTCCGGTGTCGTACACACCGACGACGTTCGGGTGGCTCATGCTCGCCGACGCGCGCGCCTCACGGCGGAAGCGGTCGACGAAGGAGGGATCGTCGGTGTAGCGGTTGTGGAGGATCTTCACCGCCACCTGCCGGTCGAGGATCTCGTCGTGCGCGAGCTCCACGTCGGCCATCCCGCCCTGACCGAGCAGCCCGCGCAGCAAGTAGCGCCCGTTGATCGTCCGGCGGTTACCTCCCGTCAGGGGAGTCGTCTCGTCGCTCATAGCCCTCTTGTCCCTCTAGCCCTCGGGGGCGGACGGTTGCGGCGTGGCGGGAACCGTCGGCTCGTCGCCGAGAGCGGCCTGCATGACCGCCCGGGCGATGGGTGCCGCCACCCCTCCACCGGTGGCGCCCGTGCCCACGGCGCCGCCACGTTCGACCACCACCGCGACCGCAACCTGCGGGTTGTTCGCCGGGGCGAGCCCTACGAACCACACGGTCGGGGGCCCTGCGGCCTGCGCGGTACCGGTCTTTCCTGCGACCGACACCCCGGGGATGGCCGCTGCCCGCCCGGTGCCCTGCGCAACTACCCCCTCCATCATGTCGCGCAGCGCGGCGGCATGCTCCGGGCGGACCGCCTGGGCGTCGGGACGGCCCGGCAGGACGAGCGGCTCGGGCGGGAACTGCCGGACGACCTCGCCCGTGCCGAACTCCTCCACCCGATCGACGATGCGGGGCGTCATGAGCACGCCGCCGTTGCCGATCGCGGCGGTGATCATCGCCATCTGCAGCGGCGTGACCTGCACGTCGCGCTGGCCGATGGCGCTCTGCGCGGTGGCCGGCGGGTCGAGGCCCTCCTCGGGCAGGACGCTCGGGACCGTCGGCAGCGGCAGGTCGAGCTCGGTGTTGAGGCCGAAGCGCTCGGCCTGCGCGACGAGCCCCTCCGCCCCGACCTCGAGGCCGAGCTGGGCGAACGTCGTGTTGCATGACACGACCATCGCCTGGCGGAAGGTGATCGACCCGCCGCCGGCGCACGGGCCGCCGCCGAAGTTGCCGATCGTCGCGGTGGTCTGGGGCAGCGGCTGGCGCACCGGGTCGGGGAACGTCGCCTCGGGGCTCCTACCCGCGGCCAGCGCCGCCGCGGCGGTGACGATCTTGAAGGTCGACCCGGGGTTGTAGCGCTGCTGCATGGCGCGGTTGCGCAGCGGCTCGGACTCGTCGGCCCGGAGCGCCTCGGCGTATGCGCGCACCGCGGGGCCCTCGTGGCCGGCCATGCCGTTGGGGTCGTAGGTCGGGTTCGACCACATCGCGAGGACCGCCCCCGTCGACGGCTCGAGGGCGATGACCGCCCCGTGCTGGCCGCCGAGGGCGTCGCGTGCCGCCGCCTGCACGGAGGGGCGCACGGTCGTCACGACGTCCTCGCCGGTGCGCTCACGGCCGGCGAGCAGGTCGGTCATGTTGCGGGCGAACGCCTCGGGGGCGCCGCCGGCGAGGAACTCGTTGTAGGCCTGCTCGACCTGGGTGCGCCCGTAGACGAACGAGTGGTGGCCGGTGACGTGGGCGAACAGCTCGCCGTGGTCGTAGATGCGCTGGAACCGCAGGCGCCCCCCGGTGTCCTCGACGCGCGCGAGCTCGGTCTGGCCGTCGGCGGCGATGATCGACCCGCGCCGCACGTCGTACTCGGCGATGATCCGGCGGGTGTTGCGGGTGTCCTCGGCGAGGGACTCCGCGCGGATGACCTGGAGGTAGTTGAGGTTGACGAACAGCGCGCCGAACAGGGCGAGGAGCGTGACGGCGACGCGCCGCACCGACGCGCTCACGCGGCGGCTCCCGCGCGCGCGGACTCGACCGTCGCCGCGGCGCTCACCCGCAGCAGGAGGGCGACGAGGACGTAGTTGGCGAGGAGCGACGACCCGCCGTAGCTCACGAACGGCAGGGTCAGGCCCGACAGCGGGATGAGCCGGGTGACCCCGCCGACGATGACGAACGTCTGCAGCGCGAAGATCACGGTGAGCCCCGCCGCGAGCAGCGTGCCGAAGTCGTCGCGGCTGCGCATCGCGACGGCGAAGCCCCGGCCGACGAGGATGAAGTAGCAGAGCAGCAGGGCCGTCGTGCCGAGGAGGCCGAGCTCCTCGCCGAACGCGGCGAAGATGAAGTCGGTCTGCACGAACGGGATGAAGTCGGGGTGGCCCTGGCCGAGCCCGACGCCGGTGATCCCGCCGGTCGCGAGCGCGAACAGCGACTGGGCGATCTGGAAGCCACCGGTCTCGTACACCGACCAGGGGTCGAGCCACACGGCGATGCGCACCTGCACGTGGCTGAACAGCGTGTAGGCGACGTAGGCGCCGCCGGCGAACAGCGCGCCGGCGATCGCGACGTACGCGACGCGGGTCGTGGCGACGTAGAGCAGTACGGCGAAGACCCCGAAGAACAGCAGCGACAGGCCGAAGTCGTTCTGCAGGACGAGGATCCCGAGCGACAGCCCCCAGGCGACGAGCACGGGCCCGAAGGCGCGCGCCGGGGGCACCATCAGGGGGCCGACCCGGTTCGTCGCGACGGCGAGCAGCTGGCGCTTCTCGGCGAGGTAGCTCGCGAAGAACACGACGAGGCCGAGCTTGGCGAACTCCGCCGGTTGGATCGAGAACACACCGAAGTTCAGCCAGAGGGTCGCGCCGTTGATCGTCCGCCCAATCGGCTCGGGTAGGAGCGTCGGCAGGGAGAGCAGGACGAGCGAGCCGATGCCGACGAGGTAGCGGTAGCGGTCCAGGACCCGGTGGTCGCTGAGGACGAGCAGCGTCGCGCAGAAGGCGGCGATCGCGATGACCGTCCAGGCGGTCTGGGCGGGCGCGAGGTTCGTCGGGTTCGCGCCTGCGGCGCTCGCGAAGTCGATCCGGCGGACCATGACGAGGCCGAGGCCGTTGAGCAGGAACGCCACGGGCAGCAGCAGCGGGTCGCCCCCAGGGGCGAGGCGGCGGCTGACGAGGTGGCCGGCGGCCGCGAGCGCCGCGAGCGCTCCCCCGTAGGCGATGAGGCCCGAGGGCAGTACCCCGGACTGCGCCAGGCCGACGAGCGCGTACGCGACGAGAACGGTCACGAGCGCGAGGACGAGCAGGGCGAGCTCGGTGTTGGCGCGCCGCCGGTTCGTGGAGGCGAGCTGGGCGTCGAGGGTGCCGGCGCTCACGGCGTGGGCGGGGTGGGTGCGGGAGGCGCGCCCGGGTCGGCCGGCGGGCTCGGGGCCGCGGGGTCCGGCGCTGTGGGCGCGGGCTGCTCGGCGTCGCCGGCGTCCTTGTCGTCCTCGGCGAGCTCGTCGCGCAGCGCCTCGAGGAAGCTGCGGGCCTCGGCCTCGGAACCGAAGGTGACGCCCTGGCGGATGCGCTCGGCGCGGCGCGGGGTCAGGTCGTCGAGCGGGATGTCGGTGCTTGTCTCCACCCGTGCCAGGCTGACACCCGCGACCTCCGACGGCAGGCCGCGGAAGACCGCCACGTTGCCGCCGTCGTCACCGACGAACCAGGCCCGCGACAGCAGGAGGACGGCGCCGCCGGCGAGCAGGCCGCCGATGACGAGTACCCCGAGCATGCCGGCGAGGATGCGCAAGCCACGCCGCCCGCCGTCGGACCCGCGCACCGACCGGCGGTCGGCCCCCTGCTGGGCGCCGTAGTCGCGCATCGAGGTGGCCCAGTCCCGACCGGACTCCTGGCGCGTGCGGATTCGGGTGATCTCCTGCTCGCCCGACGGGGCCGCGGCGGGGACGGCGGCGCCGGTCACCCGGGTGAACTGCTCGGTCGGTGTCGAGGCCTCGACGGTCTCCTCGGGGGCGGGCGCTGCGGCGTCGCGGCTCGCGGGGCCCTCGACCCGAAGGAGGACCACGGTGATGTTGTCCGGCCCGCCCGCGGCGTTCGCCGCGTCGATCAGGGCCTGGCAGGCCGCGTCGCCGTCGGCGACGGTCATGAGCACGCGGGTGATCTCCGCGTCGGAAACCGGCCCGGTGAGCCCGTCGGAGCAGAGCAGCACCTGGTCGCCGGGCTGCAGGGAAAGGGACGGCAGCGCGTCGACCTGCACGTCGTCCTCGATGCCGATGGCGCGGGTGATGACGCTGCGCTGCGGGTGGGTCGCGGCCTCCTCGCGCGACAGGCGGCCCTCGCGGATGAGCTGCTCGACGAGCGTGTGGTCGGTGGTGAGCTGAGTGAGCTCGCCGTTGCGGCGCAGCAGGTACGCCCGGCTGTCGCCGACGTGGGCGACGTGGAGCTTGCCGTCGCGCACGACCGCGGCGGTGAGGGTCGTGCCCATGCCACGGAAGGCGGGGTCGGAGCCGGCCTTCTCGACCACGGTGCGGTTGGCGGTGGCGATCGCGTCGACAAGTGCCTGGCGGGCGGCCTTGTCGTTGCGGAAGGTGATCGTGTCGAGCTCGCGGATCGGCTGCAGGGCGGTCTCGCTGGCCACCTCGCCGGCGACGTGGCCGCCCATCCCGTCGGCGACCGCGAACGCCGTGCGCCCGGCGAATGCGCTGTCCTCGTTGCCCTCCCGGACGCGCCCGACGTCGGATCCGGCGTACGCCCTCACGTCCACTGCGCGCACCTCCCGGCGCCGCCCGCGGCGTGCCGCTGAGCCCCGGCCGTCACTTGCGGACCTCCACGACGGTCTTGCCGATGGCGAGCTGGTCGCCGGGGCCGATCGGGGTCGGGGCCTGGATCCGCGCCTTGTTCAGGTAGGTGCCGTTCGTGGAGCCGAGGTCGGCGACGAGCCACTGCCCACCGTCCCGGTAGACGCGGGCGTGGCGGTCGCTCGCGTAGGAGTCCCCGAGGGGGACCGTGGACCGCTCGCTGCGTCCGAACGTCACCTCCCCGCCGTCGAGGCGCAGCACGCGGGGGCGCCCGCCGGGCGCGTGCACGACGAGCTCGCGGGGCGTGCCGTGGAGCGTGCGCGCGCTCGGCGGCGGGCCCGCGGGGGTCCGGGGCGCCGGCGCACGGGCAGCCGGCGCGGCAGCGACGGCGCGGGTCGGGTCGCCGCGCAGGTCGCGGAGGATCGCCCGGGCGGCCCACCACACGAAGAGGTAGAGCAGCAGGAGGAAGGCCAGCTGCAGCAGCGCCAGGGCGATCGGGGCCATCCGCTCACGCCTCCAGCGTGAAGGTGAGGGCCACGCCGCCGAACTCGACCCGGTCGCCGTCCTGCAGCTGCGCGCGGCCGACGGCCTTGCCGTTGACGTGCAGGCCGTTCGTCGACCCGAGATCCTCGACCGTCCACCGCCCGTCGCCGCGGGCGACGCGGGCGTGCCGGCGCGACACCGACGGGTCGTCGAGCACGATGTCGCAGCTCGGCAGACGACCCACCGTTGCGTTGGGCGTCAGGGTGTAGCAAGTGCCGTCGGCGGCCCGCAGGCGGGCCGTGCCGGTCGACGAGGACGGCGTCGGCAGCACCCGCGTGGAGCCGGACGCGCCGCTCGCCGCCGCCGGCGTGGGCCGCGGCTTGGGCTCTGGGTCGGCCTCGACTTTGCCCCGCAGCTCGTACGTGCCGACGCGCACCGCGTCGTCGGCGACGAGCTCGATGCGGGGGGCGCCCTCGAGGCGCCAGCCCCGCTCCCCGGCGGTGCGCCGCACGACGTCGGCGAGCTCACGCTCGAGCGAGCCGGAGAAGCCCTCGAAGCGCTCGAGGTCCTCCGGGGAGAGCTCGAAGCGGTAGACGTTCGGCACGATCACGCCCGACACGCCGACCTGCTGGTAGTTGCCGGCGTAGCGCTGCACGGCCTTCGCGAGCTCCACTGGCTGCAGGCCCGAGCGGAAGGCACGCGCGAAGAAACCCTCGACGGCCCCCTCGAGGCGGTTCTCGAAGTCGCGCAGTATGCCCATGCCTGCTGAGAGAGTCTAGAGGCGATGTCCCACCACGGCTGCGTGGCAGCACCCTGTCCGTCCGGGCCGCGGTCGCCCCACCCCCCGCCCGATGCTACGCTTGCCCTTCGCGCGCGGGGTTCGCTTCCGCGTTGCCGCCCGGGCGAGTGGCGGAATTCGGTAGACGCGCAGGCTTCAGGTGTCTGTCTCCTTCGGGAGGTGGGGGTTCAAGTCCCCCCTCGCCCACCACCAGGTGTCGGCCACCCAACGACAGCCGCTCACCCCCTCGCGCGACCGCCGTGGACGCTCACGCACCGCTCCGGTGCGCCAGGACACACACCGGCGGGGCCCCCGGGTCAGCCCCCGAGGGCGTCGTAGCCGGGGGCGAGCCAGACGTTGTCCGCGCGGGTGTTGAAGTACACCTGCCAGTGGTAGTAGCCGTAGAAGGCGCGCGGGTCGGCCTGCATCTGCTCGGCGTACGTGCGGACGGCGTCGACGTAGCGCACGTCGCGGTTGTAGCGGAACAGCGCCCCGTTCACGTCGCCGGGCATGCCGCCCCAGCGCAGGTAGCGGGCGGCGGCGAGGATCGCGTCGCGGTGGTCGTGGACGCTGCCCTCGCCCCACTCCGCCCACGTCGCGGGCATGAACTGCATCGGCCCCTGCGCGCCCGCGACGCTGTCCCCCCGGATTCGGCCCATCCGCGTCTCGACGAGGTGGATGGCGGCGAGGTAGGACCAGTGCACCCCCGAAGCCCCCTGGGCCTCCGCGTAGTGGGCCATGAGCTCGTCGGCGGGAGGAGGTTCGACGATGCGCCAGCGGGGCAGCGGCCGCACCGGGCGGTTGGGGTTGCGTGGCGTGCTCATCTCCAGCAGCCGCACGCCGGCGTAGACGTTGCGGCGCACGGCCGCGTGCAGCTCGGCGGGCACCTCGGCGAGCACGGCGTCGACCGCGTGGGCGTTCGCGGCGAGTGCGGCGTAGGCGACCTGCTGCCAGTGGCCGGCCGGCGCGAGGTCCTGGGGCGGGCGTGCCGGGTCGCGCATCGCCTGCTCGGCGGCGGTGAGCACCGCGGCCAGTCCAGCGGCGTCAGCGGGCGCCACCGGCGGGCCCTGCACGGGCGGCTGCAGGATCTTGTCGAGCGGGGGCGCCTCGGGTGCGGGA
>Ga0247713_1000498_pt1 | contig 23530 bp, 21 predicted proteins | sample 21E_NmetaG_FD_189936 | JGI IMG/M metagenome (GOLD analysis project Ga0247713, IMG submission 189936) | Soil microbial communities from hillslope of Landscape Evolution Observatory, University of Arizona, Oracle, AZ, United States - 2-1-E_N | ecosystem: Engineered > Artificial ecosystem >... | reverse complement strand
GGCCCTGCAGTCTGAGTCCGGTCAGCCCGCCGCCGCCCCCACCGCTCCACAAGAAACCGCCGCAGAGGATTTGGAAGGGGCCGGCTTGGATTCTGCCCGCTTGCTGGTGGCGGAGGACAACGCCGTCAACCAGATGGTCGCCGAGGGCATGCTGGAACATTTGGGCTACCGGTGCCACATCGTGGTCAATGGACGGGAGGCACTCGATGCTCTGGCCCGGAATGAGTACGCGGCGGTTCTCATGGATCTGCATATGCCGGAGATGGACGGATACGAGGCCTCGCGGCAGATTCGCCGCCTCCACACGAAGCGACATATCCCGATCATCGCGATGACGGCATCGGTTATGAAAAGCGACCGCCTGGCATGCACCGAGGCGGGTATGGATGACTATCTGTCCAAGCCCGTGAGCCTTGAGGAGCTGGACAAAGTACTCAAAAGGTGGGTAGGCGGCAATGGCTCCCCAGGCGGCACCTTGCAGGCTCAGCCGGCCGGGAGCGATGTGACAGGCCGCCCGCCCCCAGGCTAACCGGCTGAATGCAATCCTGGTAGCACCGCTGACCTTTCCGTCAGCCTTAACCCGGGTTGACCGAAGCCGGCATAGACGCTGTGCCGGGCTCTCGCTACGGCGGTTGCCTGTCCGAGCTGAACTAGCCACGTCTGCGGTGCCGCAGGAGTGGCTCCTCCCACCTGGTCGGGACGGGCCGGCCCCGGGGTGAGAACCCGGCTACTCGGACGGGGGCGCCTGTTCCACCAGCGCCGCGAGCTTTTTGGGGGCGATGAGACTGTAGCTCTCGTGGATCAGATCGGTCAGCTCGTCCCAGTCGGCAACCGCCTCCAGACGGGCTCCTATCCACCCCTTGCTCCCGACGTACGGAGGCACGAAGTAGCAGCCCGGAGCGGTCGCTATCATCGCCTCCTGCGCACCGGGCGCCCCTTTGACCCAAACCTCGGTCCCGGCCCCCTTCTCCATGGCGAAGATCTTGTTGCGCACGCGGTAGGTAGGGTCGCCCCACGCCTCCACCTCGGTTGCCTCCGGCAGGGACATGCTGATCCGGCGGAGCCGCTCCCGAGCCAGGGCCGGGTCCATAGTCATGACCTGATTCTAGGCGGCGGATCCGGTTTGAGCTTGCGCTGATAGTAGGGGTTCTCACCGTCCCTACGATGCTAAATAATGGCTGGAAGCGGGGGAAGGAGCGGGTGGTGGAATCGAGCAGGCCCGGCGCCCGGCATACCGAAGCCAAGGTCTCGTCTCCGGGGCAGCTGGTGTGGCGGTTGGCCAAGACGGGAAGAGTTCACTACGTCGGCATGCTGCTCTCCGACTACGGCCGGCAGATCCTGACCCGCAAGTACGACGCTTTCAGCACCGACCGCGCCTACACCATCGCCCCGAGCGGCAAGCTCGGGATCATCGGCAAGACGGTCGACCGCTACGTCCTGTCCTTTCCCCTCCACGAGGCGCTGCGCCAGCGGCTCGCCCTGGTGGTGGAGGCTCTGGGCGATGAGATCAAAGCTCGTGCCACAGCCGACCGGGCGGTCAGAGTGCTTTCCGCGCCGTGCGGTCTTGCCCGCGACGTCATTACCACCGCCACCCGGCTCCGGGATGACGGGGTGACCAACCTGGAACTCGTGGGCGTCGACATCGACGAGACCGGCGATGTCCTGACCGAGGCCGCCGGGCGGGCGGCCAAGGCTGGGGTCGACATCGAACTGTTGCGGGAGGACCTGTTCGCCCCCGGCACCGAGCTGGCCGCCAAGGCCGCACAAGCCGGCGGGTTCGACGTAGTCAACAGCATCGGGCTCACCGCCTGGATCGATCCTCCGGACCTGGACCGGCTGATCGCCCGTTATGCCGAGCTGATGGCACCCGGCGGAACCTTGGTCGTCGACAACTGGGTCCGGCACAAACACTCCCACCTGGGCGAGATGCTCGAGATGCCCACCCGCTACCACCCGGAGGACGTCTTCCGTGCGTCGCTGGAGCGGGCGGGACTCAAAGTGGTGGATGTCAAGACCACGGCCAACGGGATCGTCACGCTGTGGCGGGCCACCCGCCCGGTGGACTCAGCCCCCGGTGAGGTTGTTGACCCCCAGTAGCACGTAGTAGCTGAGCGGCAATGCAAGCAGCAGCGAGTCGACCCGGTCCAGGATCCCCCCGAAGCCCGGCAGCAATGTCCCGGTGTCCTTGACTGCAAAGTCTCGCTTGACGAAGCTCTCGGTGAGGTCCCCCCACACCGCACCGACGGCGACTGCCACCGTCATCGCGGCAACCGCCGGGAGGGTCCACTCATCGGGCACCGCCGGCCACAGCAGCGCCACCCCGCCTCCGGCCCCGATCAGGTTCCCAGCGGTGCCCCACCAGGTCTTTCCCGGGCTTACTTTCGGCGCGAGCTTGGGGCCTTTGAGCAGTGAGCCGAGGGTGAACGCCCCGACGTCGGACAGCGCAATCGCCACTCCGACGATGAGCAGGAACTCCAGCCCCCAGTCCTCGGCCGCCTTGATGAAGACGAAGTACGCCATCGGCAGCCCGATGTAGATGTAGCCGAAGAGGGTGCCGGTGACCTGGCGGTGGGCGCCCTTCACCTGCCCGGTCAGCACCGGGATCAGGGTCAGCAGCATGAAGAACCCGAGCGGCAGGAACAGGAAGTACCTCCGGTACAGGGCCGCCACCAGCAATCCCACCAGCGCCCAGAAAACGAATAGCTGCGCGTAGCGGCGCTGCACCCCGGTCAGCCGGACGTACTCGGCCGACGCCTGCAGGGCGATGAACGCCGCCAGACCGAATACGAAGAAGCCACCGGCGAACAGCGTGAGCACGAAGACGGGTGCGATCGTCGCCCACGACCGCACCCGCAGAAACAGCGCCGACTCTCCCAGACGCCCGAGGTTCCGGCGCTCGATCAGCAGGACCACCACCAGGCCGGCCAGCAGAAGCAGTCCCACCCGCAGCGACACCGTCCAAAACAGCGGGTGGTCCAGGGGGTTGTGTGGCATCAGCCGGACACCTTCCCGGCCTCCAACTCCCGGTGGGCCCGACGATACCGGTTGACCACGGTCGCCAAGCCGCCGGCTGCGATGACGCCCACCGCCCACCCGAACGCCAGTCCCGGGGGGTCGACGGCCAGCGCCGCCAGCGCCCCGATCCCCAGCACCAGCATGCGGTCGGGTTTGCCCATGGGGCCGTCGTAGCGACGGGCGCCGCCGGCGGCCTTGGAGGTCACCCCGACGAACGATGCCAGCTGGCTTGCCGCCACGGCGCCCAGGACCAGCGCCACCGGGACCCCCGGCACCAGCGCCACCGGGAGCAGGAACGCCAGGTCGCCGAGGCGGTCGGCGGTCTCGTTGAACAGCTCTCCCGCCGGACGGCCGCTGCCCTGGATCTCGGCGACCAGCCCGTCCAGCGCGTTGCAGGTGATCCGCCCGAGCGCCGTCAGCGGGACCGCCGCCCACAGGATCGGCCACCAGCGGCCTCCGGCAACCGCCCCGCCCCCCAGCGCAGCGAAGGCCAGCCCGGCGGCGGTCACCCGGTCCGGGGTGGTCCCTGCTTCGGCAAGCCGGGCGGCGAACCCGTGCAGAAGCTGCCGGAAGCGGGGTTTGACTGCGTAGATGCCCAAGTCAGCTGTCCTCGTCCTCGGTCGAGGCACCCTCGCCCCATCCTGCAACCACCTCTCGGATCTCCTCCTCGAGTTCGTGGATTGCCCGGCGGGTGGTTTCGACCAGCGCGTCGTAGTCGGTTCCGGGGTCGATCGGGTTGCCCACCCCCACCAGCACCCCGCCGGGAAGGGGCATCCAACTTCCCTTGGGCAGAGCGTCTTTGAGTCCGTACAGGTGGAGAGGTACCACCGGCGAACCGGTGTCGACGGCCAGGAAGGCGAACCCTTTTTTGATGCTGGTCTGGTCGCTCCGGGAGCCCGAAGGGAAGATGAGCACCGACCAGCCCTCACGCAAGAGCCTCTTGAGGAGTTCGAGCGATGGCCGGGAGGACCCGTCCCGCCTGACGAAGGGCACGCAACCGAGAGCGAGTGAGACCGCCCCCCCAAAGGCCTTGTTGCGGTAGAAGTAGTCGGCGGCCGCGGCGACCACCAGCCGGCGCCGAATCTTTCCGCCGAGCGCTGAGAGAGCGACCGGAACGTCCAGGTGGCTTTGATGGTTGACCACGAATACGGCGGGCCTGTCCAGAGAGCCCAGCCTGTCCCGGTGGACGACTCTGACGGGGGACAAAACTCCCACCACCGGGACCAGGAGGAGCCGCTGCAGCAGCGCCCTTGCGGTGCGAGCGGGAGCTTTGCGGGCCCAGGGTGCGTCGAACGCGGAATTCAGGCCGTCCGCATCACCCCGGGCCGGGTTGTTCGCAGGAACATTCGATCCCCACACGGCTCATACAGTAGTTGACAGCGGGACTCTTCGGGTAGACGTCGGTCGGCTTCTCGATGACCCGGGGTCCTGGGGCGACTCATTGCGGCAACTCCGCAAGGATTAAAATGGCCTGTCACAGGCGGTAGCTAGTCTCATTTCATGAGACGAGGAGGTGTCCGATGGCAGTATCGGCCGAGTCTGTCCCCCGGCGCTACACCTATCCGGACCTGGCCGGATTCCCGGACGACCACCTACGCCGGGAGCTCATCGACGGGGAGTTGATCGTGAACGCGGCGCCGGCAACCCGGCACCAAAGTGCCGTTGCCGCGATCCTGGTTGCCCTCTTCAACTACGCAAAGGCGTCGGGGGGAAAGGCCTTGTGCGCTCCGTACGATGTGGTGCTCGCGCTCGACAACGTCGTTGAGCCCGATGTCCTGTTCGTGCGGGCCGACCATCTGGACCGGCTCGGAGACAAGTTTCTGGAAGGGCTTCCGGACCTGGTGATCGAGGTATCGTCCCCGTCCACCCGCCGCCTGGAGCTGGTCCGCAAGAGGGAGATCTATCAGCGATTCGGTGTCCCCGAGTACTGGTACGTCGACCTGGAGCTGGACCGGGTTGAGATGTACACCTTAGAGGAAGGCCGCTACCCGGCGCCGGCCATCAAATATGCGGACGGGACCCTGGACTCGGCGGGGATGCCGGGCCTGTCGGTCCCGGTTGTCGAAGCCCTGGGCGGGTGAGCCCGGCGTATGGCGGACCTGCAGGTGGAAGCCACATCGTCGTGGATGCCGTGTTCGAGAGCCGCTGACCTCGTCCATCCCTTCTGGGCTCGAGGGCTGCGCTGATCTAAATATTCTTCCCGACCTACCAAATGTAGTCTTCCGATCGTTCTCCGCAGTTGTTATCTTTTTGACGACTTCTTCCAGTAACAAGTAGCACCCCACTTCCCCGGCGGTCACTCACTTCCCCCTGTTGCGGGGAACGAGCGGAGCCCTCTTCGTTTCTTACCTGCCGGGCACCTTTCGGTTGCGTCTTTTCTTTGCCAGCTTGCGCCAGTGGACCGCCTTGCTCTGGGCGGTCACCGTGTGGGGGTGGGTGGGGCCGAGGATGCGGACGCTATCGGCTGCAATAGCCTCCTGCAGATCGGCGGCCCGGACGAGGTCGCCCGCGGATAGGTAGTGGCCCGCAATGTTGCCTCGGATGGTGAGCGTTCCCGGGTCGTCGGGGCCCAGAGCGACTCTCAGCCTCTCCAGGATCTCGTGTTCCCGCAACAGCAGGGTGCGAACCGGCTCGGGAACGGAGTCGGGAATGGGTTCGGGGCCCGCAGTCAACTCCTGAGTGGGCTCCGCGTTCGGGGACACGGGCTCAGCGGGATCAACGGTCGGTTCGGCGTCGCTCCCCACGTCTTCGGTGAGGGGTTCGGGAAGTACTTTCTCCGCTGCGGGTTCCGGAAGTGCGGCCGGCTCCTCGACGGTTTCCGGCTCGGGAGCGCCCTGCTCCTCCGGGGAGGCGTGCGGAACGGGCCCGGAAGGCTCCAACCCCTCGACCGTCTCAGGCCCGGGAGCGACTTCGGGCCCTATGGCCTGCTCGGCAATTTGGTCCCCCAAAACTGGCTCGGCAATTTGGTCCCCCAGCGCCGGCTCAGGAGCTCGGTGGGTCACGGCCGGCTCGAGGGTGGCTGCCGCCGGTTGCTCCGGCGCCTCCTCTGGGGCGGCGGCCGCCGGTTCCTCCGACGCCGGTTGCTCCGGCGCCAGGGCCGGCTCAAGGGTGGCTGCCGGGGCCGGTTCCTCCGACGCCGGTTGCTCCGGCGCTAGGGCCGGCTCGGGAACCGGTTCGGTGGCCAGCCGCATGGGCGGGCGTTCTGCCGGCCACCTGATGTGCTCGGGCCCGGAAGCGGGAGCAGGGATGGGGGCAGGCGGTTCGGGGGCTTGTTCGTCGCGCTCGCGGGCCTCGGGATCGTTGGAGGGAGCACCGGGTACGGCCTCTCGCACCGGCTTTGCCCTGGGACGAAGGGGCTCAATCAGCCAGGCGACCCAGCCCAGAAGGGCCAGCCCCACGATCGGAACGCCGATGGAGCGCGCAGTGTACGGGGCGGGCATCCCGGCTTGGAACCCGAGGAGGTCGAAGGTGCTCACCAAAAGGAGCAGAGCGGTGGTGAATCCCAGATAGGCGGCGCCCGCCAAAACCAGACCGAGCGTGGCGAAGCGAACCACCACCAGAGCCAGCAGAATCCCGGCCACCCCCAGCAGAACGAGGATCTGCCCAAGGGGCGCGACCTCCCGATAGGTATCGGACCACAACAGCAGATGAATGACGCTGGAGGTGATCACCAGGGCGCCGCCCCCAATCAGGGCCACCTCTGCCAGAAGACGCTGTTGCGGTGGGGTGTCGGGGGGAATGCGCTTTGCCATCGGGTTGGGCGCCGGAGGGGGGCTTGGTAGCGACGCGGGCTCGGGGTCTGTAGACATCAGCCGTCCTTCCGGTCGGAACGCTTTTCGAGCACTTGCGGCATTTCAAGCAATCCTCGCATGGTCGATGCTACTGGGATTCCGCCTGAGCCATGACCGGAACTAAATACGCCCCGGTGCCCCGGCGCGGTGGATCCACTCGGTGTGCAGGTCGTTCCAGCCGGCGACCGTCCGGCGCTGGGGTTCGAGGTTGCCCGCTGGAGCAGCGCCCCCGATGAGACCGGGGTGGATCAGGGGCAGCCACTCGACCGGGCGGCCGCCCAAATTCAGCCGGCCGCGGCTTCCGTAGTGGTCGCCGTACAGGTCCTCAAACGCCCGCACCGGCGAGGTAGCCTCGCCTCCCAGAACCAGCAGAATAGTCTCCCAGACCTCCTTTCCCAGGGTAATGACAAGCTGAGGCTGGGTCTCCTGCAGGTCCCGGCGCAGCTGGTCACCGAACCAGGCTGCCGCCGCCGCGGGAAGCCTGCCCGACGGAATCCGGGCCGGAAGTGTCGATTGCTTCAGCCCCATATCGGGGGCGATGGGATCGTAGTCGTCCCGGATGGCATCTCCCTGCTCGCGCCTGCCTTTGCCCTTGCCCCGGTACTTGAGCATGTAAATGGGGAAGACGTCGGTGAACGCCACCTCGCGCTGCCGCAGCCCCAGCGGGGTCAGGTAGTGGTGCACTACCTCCCGACCCGAGATGCCGTTGACCGGGGGCGGGGTCGAGTCGATATGGCCGTGCCGGCCGGGATCGTCGCCTTCCTGAAAACCGACCCGAAGAAGCCAGTCCTCCAGTTGACGTTTCTCTTCGTCCTGCCCGCCTTCCCAGAACACCACCGGCTCGACGTCGACCGCCAGTGCTTTGATCCGGCGGGGCGGACCTTTACCCCAGGTGTACTCGGGGGCGGTCCACGAGACGTGGAACGCACTCGGATACACCCCGATCACCATGGCCTTGGCCTCGGGGACCCGGCGGGACGGCCGGGTCGAGTTCGGCCGGCCGAACGGAAACAGACCCGGGTCTGGTTCGGTGTCAATCATCTCCCCAGCCTATCCGGCCCGGCCGGGGGCACCCGCTTGCCGGGCTAACGCACCAGCGGAATCAGGTACCGGGCGACGAAGTACAGGATGATGATCGTCATCAGCAGGGTGAAGCCGTACTTCACCAGCGCATAGTTGGCGAAGTCGTTGGAGGCCGACCTGCGGCGGACAACCTGCTGCTCCACCAGCGGCTCTTCGACCACCCGTCTTTCGACTACGGGTTCCTCGACGATTCGCCGTTCAACCGGACGTTCTTCTTCGTAGATGGGCATTGGATCCTCCTAGTTGGCGGGGACGGGTACCTGCCCGAACCCCTTTCGTGTTCACCTGCCTCGAAGCGATTCCCCGGCTGGCGGTCCCTAAACCGACGCCTTGACTCTGCGGCTCTTCTTGGCCAGCTTGCGCCACTGACCCAGCTTGGAGCGGGCGGTTACCGTGTGCGGGTGGTCGTCGCCGAGAATCCGGGCACTGTCGGCGGCGATCCCCTCCTGCAAACCGTAGGCCCGCCGGACGTCGCCCGCCGAGAAGTAGTAGTAGGCGATGTTGCCCCGTGAGTTAAGGACGCTCGGGTCGTCGATCCCCCGGGCTCGGATCAGGCTGTTCAAAATCTCCCTTTCCCTGACCAATAGGCTGCGAACCGGCTCGGGAAACGATTCCGGCACGGGGTCCTGCAGCAGCTCGAGCTCTGCCGGCACCTGATCGGCTTCCTCCACCTGATGGGGTTCCTCCAACTGCTCCGGTTCCTCCGCGAGCTCGGCCACCGCCCCGGAAGCGGTTGCCCCGGCCTCGATCTGTTCCGAGGCGACATCGATCTCCGAGGTCGCCTCGTAATCCGTTTCCTGCTCGGGTTCCGCCGGCTCGGGGCTCCGGCCCGCCGGCTCGGCTCCCCCTTGGGGCTCCGGCCCGGTTCCGGTCGGCTGGAGCACCGTCTCGGGCTCGGGCAGGGCTACCGCCGGTCCGGCCACCGACGGTCCGGCGGCCGGCGCGGCCGGGGCGGGCCAGACTACCGGCCCGGAGAGCGGCTCGGCCGCCGGTTTCTTCGTCCGAGCCGGTTCGGCGCCCACCATCACCCGGTGCGGACGATCGGCGGGCCAGCGGATCATCTGCGCATTGCGAAGATCCAACGGAGACAGGCTGGCCGGCTCCATGACCGGTTCCTCGGACTCGCCGTCTGCCGCGGTCGAACCCCTCGCCCCTTTGCTCCTGCCACCCGACGACGGCGCCAGCATCAGCCAGGCGGCCGCAGCCAGCAGTGCGAATCCGCCGACCTGAACCGGGAAGGCGAGCTGGGCATAGGGTGCCGGGAGGCTCTGCTCGTACCCGGCAAGGCCGATCTCGCCCCCCAGCACCAGCAGAGCGGTGGTGAGAGCGAGGTAGAGCGCCCCGGTCAGCACTGCCCCCGGGTGGCCGAAACGGACTATGCCCGCCGCGAGCAGCGACCCCAGGATGCCCAGGAGGATCAGCAGGGGACCGAGCCACCCCATCCCGGGCGGCCCGACGGACACCCGGACCAGATGGATGACACCGGATACCAGCAGCAGGGCGGCCCCGCCGATGGTCGCGAGCTTCAACAGCAAGGCCGGTGGCGATGTGCTCGCGGACCCGAGGGCAGAGGCGGCCGGTTTCGGCGGGAGCGGGCGGGAGGTGGTTTCGGGAGCGGGCGCTGACATGTGGCTGTCCTTCCGGTCGGCATTCTCTAAAGAACTATTCGGAGCCGGGGAACCAACGGGTCTGACAATAAATAACTATGTTCTCTCGCGGCCCATACGTCCACCCTCAATCACGGCCGCTTCGGCCCCCGGCGGGCAAAGCCGTCCCGGCCCCACGTAAAATGCCCCGGACCGGATTCCGTAGCCAGGATCCCGGGTGGAACCGGCGAGCCCCCCAGCGAAAGCGAGGCCCCAAGATGACGCAGCGAATCCTGATAGCGCTCACCCTGCTGGCGCTGGCCGGGTGCCCGGCACCCAACGACCGGCCGGACAACGGCGATCCAACGGAATCGCCGGATGGCGACCCGGTCGCGGTCTGCCTCGAGGGGGACATTTTCGTCGCCGACGGTGCCGTGACGCTGCCTGCGCCCGAGGGCCCGGTGGACGCCCACGAGATCGCCGACCTGCGGGCCGAGGCCCACGATGGGTGCGACCGTTTTGTCATCGACCTGGCCACCGAGGATGGCGACCCGGCGACGGGTGCAGGCGATATCGAGGCCGAGTTCTTGCGCGAGATGGGAGTCGTGAGGGTGACCCTGCGGGATGTCGAGATGGTGCACGCCGACGCTACCGACGCCAGTTTCGACGGTCCGCTGGCCGGGGCCGCGTATGCGGTGTGGGCGCCCGAGGGACGCTGGACCTACGTCGACCTGCACCTCAGCGACCCGGCGGAGGCCCACGTTTTCGTCCTGCAGGACCCGGCCCGGGTGGTGGTGGATCTTCGCCCCGGGGGCGGGGAGATCCCCGGACCGCCGACGACCACGGACAGGGTTGTGGTGCTGGAGCCCAGGACCGGAGACGCCTCCTATCCCCTGACCGTAGCCGGCTACTCCCGGCTGTTCGAGGCCAACACGGTGGTGCGGCTGGAGCAGAACGGCCAGGAGGTCTCCAGTGACTTCACCACCGCGACGGCCTGGGCCGACGCCTGGGGTCACTATTCGTTGACGATCTCCGACGGCCCCACTGGACCGGTCACCCTCCACGTCGGCGAGCACTCGGCTCGCGACGGCACCTGGTCGGGGGCCGAGATCCAGCTCAATATGCAGTAGGCGGTCCCAGCACCCGGCCGGGTCCGAGGCCACGGGCAAAGCGTCGTTGGCGCGCCGAAGGCGCCGGCTTTGGACCCCCCTCGCGGTTGCACACAGCCCGGCATGCGGCGGGGCTTTTGCCGGCTGACTGCGGTGGAGACGACGCCGTGGTGCTTACCTGACTGTGAAGGTGTTGATCATTCCCAGCTGCACGGGGGGGTCCCCTCGGGGTTCACCGGTTCGCCCGCCTCCGTAAAGCCACCCTGGGGGATGTAGCAGACCAGGAAGTAGTCGCCGGCCGGGAGGGCCTCGGCGAAGGTGATCTCGGTGCTCGAGCGGGCGTCGGCGAACGCCACATGGTCCACCCGGTAGCCGTCCGGAACGTTGTCCAGCTCGCGCCCGTCCAGGTTCTCGAGATCCGCCTTCGCAATACCGATGTCGGTGCCGTCCGGGCCCTTGAACAACGTGATCTCGTGGGCCTCCTGGCCGGTATTGGAGAACCTGAAGGCCACCTCGCCGGGCACCTCTTTGCGATCCAGCACAAAGGCGTAGTCGATGGCTCCGATCTCCAGGATCTCGGTTCCTTCCGCCGCCGGCGGGCTGCCCACGAATTCGAATCCGTTCAGCAACCACGTTCCGTCTCGCTCGATGGCGGCGAACCTGACCCGAAACACCGGCTTGGCGATATCGCTGGCGCCCGAGATCACATCGACGGTGGTGGAGCCTTCGGTGCCGTCGGCCTCGGTCTCGACGAAACCGATGATCGTGACCTGCTCTCTGCCGAAGTCCGGGCTCCTGCCGGCTTCCAGATCCTCACGACTGCCGACGTCGTATTGCTCCAGCCCCTCGTTGGTCCACAGCGCAGCGAAGGCGCGGACATCCCGGGCGTTCTCGGCCTCGAAGGAATCGCGCACGGCTTGCTCGATGGCCTCCTCGGCTTCGGCTGATCCCGCTCCGGCGCCGCCGGTCCCGGTTTGGTCGTTACCGTCCCCTCCGCAGGCGGCCAGGGTGAAAACCGACAAGAGCACTGCGATGAAGCCTCTCTTTAGCGGGGAGGTGCGCAACAACTGTCGCCTCCTTAGAAGTACCAGATCCGTCCGACCCTAATCCACTCTTTCCGAGACCGCAGATTCTCCCGGAATCAATGCCGCCTTGATGCCCTGAATCGGCCGTCACTACCCGCAGGAAGCGAGCTCTGCCCGGCCGGTTCGGCAGGCCGCCAACTGCAGCCACGGCTGGGCTACAGTCGTGGCATGGAAGTCGCCGGTAATGATGTGCCACCCGCAGGCGGAAGCCCCGTCAACCCGCGGGACCTGGAATCCGCTTTCCGGGAGTTTGCCGGTGCCGCCGGGGTGGACCCGGTCCGTGACCCACTTAGCCGGGTCTTCGCCACGATGCTCCGCTTCTACGCCGAGGTGCGGGTACAGGGATGCGAACCGGGCAACGACGAAGACATGCTCCTGCTCGACTGGGGCAGCTACGATTGGGGCGAGGGGAGGGCCTACGAGATCGATCTTTCCCGACAGGTGAGCTCCCCCGAGGACCCCGGCGGCTTCTGGGAGCTCCACATCCTCTACCGCTTCCCGAGCACCGGGGACCTGGCCGCCATCCCGGTGGGCAACGACTGGTGGGGGTCGCCCGGTCTGGTCGGCGAGTTCGCGCAGGCGCTCGAATCCAACCCCGCCCTGGCGGCCGCTGCCGGAAGCGACCCGCTATCGATCGAGACCTACTTCGAACCCGGCCCCTGACGGGGCGGGGCGGCGGCCCCCGGGGCGGCCGGCACTTAGGCTCTGGCCGCTCCGCGCGGCCGAAAAGCTTGATGAGAGCCTTCTCATAGGCCACTCATCCCCGGCTCATGTCCCCGGACAAAGATCAGAACATGCCAACGTTCGTCGACACCGGCCGCCCGCACCCGGCCCCCGCTGGAGGTTCCAGCGGTCTCGGCCCCCGGTTCATGCTGTACTCCCACGACGGAGCCGGGCTGGGCCACATCCGGCGCAACCTCAACATTGCGGCCGCCCTGACTCGGGCCTGCCCCCACGCCTCGGCTCTGATCGTCACCGGAAGCGAGGACCTGAGCGCCTTCGACATGCCCCGGGCGGTGGATGTCCTGCGGCTTCCGGGGCTGCGCAAAGTCGACAACTCCCACTACACCGCCCGGCGGCTGCCGGTGGAGCCGGAGAGCCTGCGCCGGTTGAGGGCCTGCCTGCTGGAGACCGCGGTCGACTGCTTCCGGCCCCACGTCCTGCTGGCCGACAAGCACCCGGCGGGTGTGGGAGACGAGCTTCTTCCGGCTCTGCGAAAGATCAGGGAGCAAGGCGGCGCCGGCGCGCTGGGGCTCCGTGATGTCCTTGACACCCCCGAGGTCGCCCGCAGCGAGTGGAAGGCCAGCGGGTCTTTGCGCCACGTCGAGGAATTGCACGATGCGATCCTCATCTACGGCGACGAGGATCTGCTCGATCCCCTGCGCGGCTGGCCCCTGCCACCGGGCGTGCGTGAGCGGATCCGTCATTGCGGGTACGTGGTGGGTGAGCACGCCCGGTCCGGGGAACTCGTGCGCGTGCCCGGTTGCCCCCTGGTGGTCGGCACCGCCGGTGGGGGGGAGGACGGGGACGCGATCCTGCGAACCTTCGTGGCCGCCTCCGACGGCGCGCCCTGGGATGCGCTGGCGATAAGCGGGCCGCAGGCCGGCGCCGCCGGACTGGCCGGCTTAAAGCGCCGGGCAAAGGCTGCCGGCGTCGGGATGGTCGAAGCCATTCCCGAGCTGGCCCGAAAGCTCGGGCAGGTCGATGCCCTGGTGTGCATGGGCGGGTACAACACCCTGGCCGAGGCTCTGGCCGCCGCCACCCCTGCGGTGTGCGTCCCACGGGTGGTTCCCCGCCGCGAACAGCTGATCCGGGCAAGGGCCTTCGGCGATCGGGGACTTGTCCGGCTGGTGGAGCCGTCCGAGCTGAACCCCGAACGCCTGCGGGCCGAGATCGAAGCCGCCCTCGGGACCGACCGGAGTGCTCTAGCCTCCCGCATCGCCGGAAGCCTCAGCCTGGACGGCGCCCGGCGGGCTGCCGAGGCACTCTTGGAGCTGGCCGGCCCCGCGGTCCGCCGGCACCGGCGCCAGGTGGTGGCGTTGTGAGCGCCGCCGGACAGATGCATATCGGTTACGTGCTGAAGCGGTTTCCCCGGATCTCGGAGACCTTCGTCGCCGCCGAATTGCTGGAGCTTCAGCGCCAGGGCCAGCGGGTGACGGTTTTCGCCCTCTCCCGCCCCCTCGAGGCGTTCACTCACCGGTTCCTGGGTGACCTCGACGTATCGGTGGTCTACCTGCCGCACCGGCCCCTGCGCCAGGCAGGCCGGACCGCCCGGGCGCTGCTCCGGGTTTTCGGCCGGTCACCGGGCCGGTGGATGTCAGCCGCGTCGGCGGTCCTGGCCCCGCCCTCGCTGCGCGGGTGGCGGCGTCTGCTGCAGGCGACCGTACTGGTGGACGAGTTGCGGGCCCACCGCATAGACCACATGCATGCCCACTTCGCTTCGACCGCCGCCCGCATCGCTTACCTGGCCCGCCGCATGGGAGGCCCGTCCTACAGCGTGACCGCCCACGCCAAGGACATCTACCACCAGGAGGTCTCGGTGGCCCGGCTGGCGCAAACGCTGGGAGCCGCCAGCTTCGTCGCCACCGTAAGCGAGGACAACGTGACCTATCTGGATCGGGTCCTGCAGGGCCGCAGCCGGGTGGCGCTGGTGCGCAACTCGGTGGACATGCGGCGGTTTGAGCAGCCGGGTGAGCGCCTCGCCGAGCCGGCGACTGTGGTATCGGTGGCCCGGCTGGTCGAGAAGAAGGGGCTCGACGACCTGGTCCGTGCTTGCGGACTGCTTGCGAAGGGGGGGACCGCGGTACGCCTGGACCTGGTGGGTGATGGGCCGCTGCGGGAGCAGTTGACTGCGCTGGCTGCCGAGCAGGGAGCCGACGTCCGCTTTTTGGGATCGCTCGATCACGACGAGGTGCTGGCGTGCTACCGGCGGGCGGCGGTGTTCTCGCTGCCCTGCGTGATCGCTTCCACCGGCGACCGCGACGGCCTGCCGACCGCCGTGCTGGAGGCCATGGCCTCCGGGCTGCCTGCGGTCACCACCGGCGTCAACGGCCTGGCCGAGGCGGTCATCGACGGTGAGACCGGGCTGGTGGTTCCGCCGCGCGACCCGGCCGCTCTTGCCGCCGCCATCGGAAGCCTGATCGACGACCCGGCCCGGGCCGAGCGGCTGGGCGCCCGTGCCCGGGAGCATGTAGCCGCCACATTTTCGCTGGTCGACAGCGCGACCCGGCTACGAATGCTGTTCACCGAGCACGCAAGGACCGCGTGATGCGGATCCTGCAACTGTGCTGCGACCCGGGCATCGCCTACGGCGGCGTTAAGGGGGCGTCGGTCCACCTGGGAGAGCTGTCCCGGGCGTTTACCGAGGAGGGTGCCGAGGTGCTGGTGGTGGCCGCCCGCAACCAGTGCGCCCGGCCCCCGGCAGGCGTTTCGGTTGAAGTGCTTTCCCCGGCCCCCGCTCCGGCCGGGCGGGCGGCGCACGACCGGCGGCGCACCGAGCGGCTGGTCGAGATCATCGAACGCTGGAAACCGGACCTGGTCTACGAGCGGTTGTCGCTTTACTCTGCCGCCGGGGTGGTGGCCGCCGGAGCTACCGCCGTGCCGCACCTTCTGGAGGTCAACGCCCCGCTGCCGCGGGAGGCCGCCCGCTACCGGACCCTCGACGACCCGGCGCTCGCGCTCAGCCTGGAGAGGTTGGTGCTCTGCGGTACCGATGTCGTGCTCGCGGTCAGCGCTCCGATTGCTCGCTACGCCCTCCAGCGAGGGGCCCGGCAGGTAGAGGTGTGCCCGAACGCGGTGGACCCGTCGCGCTTTCCGAACCCAGCGGAGCCCGGCCGTCAGCCGGTCCGGGCGGTCTTTTCCGGTTCGCTGCGGCCCTGGCACGGGTCGCAGACCCTGGCCGAGGCGTGGGCGCTCCTCGGCCCCGGCGCCCCGGCCCTGATGGTGATAGGCGATGGAACCGGGCGGGAATCGCTGGAGGCGGCCGGCGCCACGGTCACCGGGATGGTGAGCCACGGCCGGGTTCCCGCCCTGCTGGCCGAGGCCTCGATCGGGCTGGCGCCCTACCCGGCCGATGCCCCCGACTATTTCTCTCCGCTGAAGCTCTTCGAATACCTGGCCGCCGGCCTTCCGGTCGTGGCGGCCGACATCCCCGGAATCACCGACGTAGCCGGCGAGGTGGCCCTCCTGGTCCCGAGGGGCGACGCCGAGGCACTGGCGGTGGCGGTGGCGGAGCTGAGCGCCGACTCCGGTCTGCGCCGGCGCCTGGGCGCCCGGGGAAGGAAGCTGGTCCTCGGCCTCCACACCTGGCGTCACCGGGCGCAAGGGATCATCAAGTTGGCCGGCGACGTCTCCCGGGAGGTGGCGGGCGCCCGATGAGAAGCGCACTGAAGCTGCTGTGGCCCTTCACCCGCGGCCGGCGGGGAGCGTTTGCCGCCGGGCTGGCGGGAACCCTGCTGGTAACTGCGTCGGAGCTGGCTCGCCCGTTTCCCCTCAAGCTGATCCTCGACCGGCTCCTGGCCCCCGGTCCGGCGGGGCCGGTGGTCGACCTCGGTTTTGTTGCTGCGGTGGGGGCCCTGGTGGTGTTGACCGCCGCCGCCGGGGCCGCCGGGAACTACCTGACCGAGGCAAAGATGCGCAACGTCGGCGAGCACGTCGTGCACGATCTTCGGGTTGCCCTCTACTCCCACCTGCACCGGCTGTCGCTGCGGTTTCATCGCCGGCGGCACACCGGCGACCTGGTGACCCGGGTCACCGGCGACGTCCACACCATGGGGGAGCTGGTCGGCGAGTCGCTGATCAAGGTTCTCGGTGCGGTGCTGCTGCTGGCCGGCATGCTGGTGATCAGTTTCCGGCTGGACCCGGTCCTTGCGATGGCGGCGGTGCTGGTTACCCCGGCGCTGGCCCTGGCGACGGTTCGCTCCCGGCGAAGCATCAAGACCGCCGCCCGCAGCCAGCGGGCGGCCGAGGGCGCAATTGCCGCGTTGGGTACCGAGTCGCTGTCGGCCATCGGCACCGTGAAGGCGCTGGGAGGCGAGGAGTCGGAGCGGGAACGGCTCCAGCGCCGGAGCATGCAGCGCCGGGACGCCGGGGTTTCCGGGTCAACCGCCGAAGGACGGTTCGGCGGTGTGGTCGATCTTCTGGAGGCTTGCGGCACCGCGCTGGTGTTGGGAATCGGAGCCTTCCGGGTGGTCGGCGGCCACCTCACTCCGGGCGACCTGGTTGTCATGCACTCCTATCTTCGCCGGCTCTACCGGCCTCTGCGGGATCTGACCCGCCAGGCGGGACGTGTCGCCCGGGCCACCGCCCGCTCCGAGCGGATCCGGGAGGTTTTGAGCTCGGACGACACCCTGCCGGAGAAGCCCGCCGCCTACCGGGCCGGCCGGGCGCAGGGCGCCCTGCGGCTGCAGGAGGTCGGCTTCGCCTACGAGCCCGGCCGCCCGGCGCTGGACGGGGTGTCGCTCAGCGTGCCGGCCGGCGCATCGGTGGCAGTCGTCGGTTCCTCGGGCGCCGGGAAGTCGACGCTGGCCGCGTTGCTCGGCCGCTTTCACGACCCGGATTCCGGAGCGGTGTTGCTGGACGGCCGGGACCTGCGGGACTGTTCGCTGCTGTGGCTGCGCGGCCAGGTTGGATTCGTCCTGCAGGAGACTGCGCTGTTCAGCGGGACGGTGGCCGACAATATTGCCTATTCCACCACCGCCACCCGGGAGATGGTGATCCGGGCGGCCCGCCGGGCGGGAGCCCACGATTTCATAGCCGCGCTGCCCGACGGTTACGACACCGACCTGGGACCATCCGGCGCCAGCCTGTCCGGAGGTCAGCGGCAACGGTTGGCGATAGCTCGGGTGCTTCTAAGGAACCCCCCGGTGGTGGTCCTGGACGAGCCGACCTCGGGCCTGGACGCGGCGACCGAGCGCGACGTGATGGCAGCCCTGCGGCAGGCGCTCGAGGGGCGCACCACGGTGCTGATCACCCACTCGCTGCGGCTGGCGCGCCTGGCCGACCAGGTTGTCGTCCTCAGCTCCGGCCGCGTGGTGGAGCAAGGCCCGCCCGAGCAGCTGCTCGCCGGCCGGGGCGATTTCCGGGTGCTGGCTGCAGCCCAAGGGCTCGCCAGCGCCCCGGCCCTGCCGGCCCCGGCCGACCCGGCGCTGCCCCAGCTGACGAAGCTGCTGGATCCCCAGACGGTGGAGTCCGTCCTGGCGAGGACCTCGCCGCGGGCTGAGGTCGGCGGGGTGGAGGTGCGTTACATCCGGTACAAGCCGCAGACCAACGTGGTGGTCGACTACGACGTGACCGGACCCGCCGGCAAGCGCCGGGTTGTGATGATGGCCGCCTCGGAACGCAGCGTGGCAAAGCTCGCGCGCCGGCCGGTTGGACCGGCCATGGCGGGCAACCTGGCCCACGATGAGGAGCTGAACCTGCTGGTCCAGTGGCTGCCGCTCGACCTGTGGCTTCCCGCGCTGTCCGAACCGGTGCAGAGCCTGGCCGGGGCGGCCGGCATCCCCTGCGAGGCCGGGGAAGAGGTGGAACTGCTGGCCTACAAACCTCGCCGCCGGGCGGTGCTGGGGGTGGACGGCCACGTTCTCAAGTTGTACGCCCGCGACGATGCGTTCCGGGGAGCGGCGGCGGCCCTGCTGGCCGGCCCCCGGCTGCCGGTGTCCACGGCGGTGCCCACCGGAGTCGTCTCCAGGTTCAAGATGACCGCGCAGGAGCTGATCAAGGGCACCGAGCTCGGCGACCCGGCCGGCAGCGCAGGCGAGGCCGGCGAACTGCTTGCCCGCCTTCACCGGGGGGCCGCTCCAAACTTGAACCGGACGTTGGATCCACTTGAGATTGCCCGGCGCAGTGCCGTCACCTCCTCCTGCCTGGTGCCGGCGCTCGGCTCCCGCCTGGAACGGCTGGTGGAGCGGCTGGTCGACACCGCGCCTGCGTACGGCGGCGCCCTGTGCCACGGCGACTTTCACAGCCGGCAGCTGCTGCAAACCCCCGACGGGCTGGTGGTCCTGGATCTGGACGAGGCCGGGGTGGGATCCCCCTCCATCGACCTGGGAACCTATGCGGCGCATGTACTCAGAAAGGCCCCGGGCGGGGTCGACGACGTACACCGCGTCCTCGATTCCCTCGCCGAAGGCTACGGCCGCCGTCCGGCCGACCTGGACTGGCACACCGCGGTGGCAGTTCTGCGCCAAACCGTGTTCCCCTTTCGGACCTACCCGACGCCGGGGTGGCCCGACGCCGTGGAGTCCCTGGTCCGCGTTGCCGAGGAGCTCGCCCGCCGATGAGCCGGGTTTGCACCGACCTGCGGATTCCGGCAGCGGTCGTCGGCGAGCCGGCCGAGATATCGGTCTTGAAAGACAAGCCCGGCCGGCGGCGGACCAGCCTGGTGCGAGGGCCCACCGGCACCGTGGTCGTAAAGGCCTATGCCTCGAACAGGGCGCTTGCGGTGGCCCGGCGCATCGCAGCGCTGGCCTCCGGTCCGCCCGAGCCGGAAATCCCCCGGGTCCTTGTGCTAAACGAGCGCCGCCGTACCTTGGTCCTCAGCCACGTCCCCGGTGCGCCGTTGACCGACGCCCTGGCCGGCGGGGACCTCCGGACGGTGAAGCGGGCCGGGGAGGCAATAGGGGGCTGGCATTCCTACTGGTGGGGCCGGGTCCCCGCCGGCCTTTCCCCTCACCCGGCGGAGCGTGAGCTGTCGATCCTGCGCCGCAAGGCCGAGGAGACTGAGTCCTCGGTCGGTTCCCTCGTGCTGCGGCAACTGGCAGCTCCGCAGCCCCCCTGGCCCTGCCCCACGGTTGTGCACCGGGACCTCTACGACACCCAGGTGGTGGTCGGGGAGCGGGTGGGGTTGATCGATCTGGACGATGCGGCCTGCGGACCGCCCGAGCTGGACGTCGGCAATCTGCTGGCGCACCTCACCCTGTTGGGCCTGCGGCTGGGCAGGCCGCTGTCGGCCGAGCGCGAAGGTTTCCTGAGGGGTTATCTGGGCACCGGACCGGACCTGGAACGAGGCCGGTTGGACCGGTGTGAAACCCTCAGCCTGCTCCGGCTGGCCTGCATCCATCGTGAGCCGGCGCTGTTAGCCGGTGCGCTGTTGCACGTCCCGCATACCGAGGCCGATCAGCACGAATAGGACTCCCATCGCCGCCGCCATTGCCGCTACCCCGAACGCCACGACCGAGGTGAACAGCGAGGACTGCAGAAACGACGAGGTGAGTGCGATCTCCCTTCTGGGGTCTTCCCGCTCCATCTCGGCGTAGCGCAGGCCGTCGGTGGACTGCAGGGTGTGCTCGTCTATCACCTTGGCCTCGCAGTAGGCGGTGAAGGGCCCGGCTACCGTGCGGCCGGGAAGGCAGGCGTCGTCCGAGGTGGTGATCCTTTGGTCCCGCAAAGTACTGCTGACCAGAATCCAGGTGCCGGTGGCGGCCAATATCATCAGAACTCCCAGAACCATCGAACCAATGGACGCTACTTTTCTCATGGGCATGGGCATTCCTTTCTCTTGCGTAATTGGTCAAAGATTGGAGCCGGCCAAGCGCTCCGGGCAGATGCCAGACCTGCGGAATCCGATTCTACGGGGTGCTCGAGGGAGGGGTCTGAGCTTCTGCGTCCGCGGGTTGTGGCGGGACCGGGCGGCCCGGGGAGGAATCCCGGCCGGGACTGCCGTCCGATCCGTCGACCTGTTCGAAGGGGATGGGTGCTTCGAGGGTTGACGGCTCGGTCCGCAGCCACACCGTCCGCTGGGGGAATGGGATCTCGATGCCTTCCCGGTCCAGCGCCTCTTTGATTGTCAGCCTGAGTGCCCGTCCCATCTCCCACTTGGCGCCCGGAGCGGTCCGGCACACCAGCCTGATAGAGACCGAGTCGTCGCCCAGGGCCTCGACGCCCCAGATTTCCGGATCGCCGAGCAGGCGGCTGCCCAGATCCGGGTCATCGTAGACATCCCTAGCGGCAGCCAGGATCACCTCGGACGCCCGGCGCAGGTCGGTACCGTAGGAGACGGCGACATCCAGGACCGCCCGGTTCCAGCCCTTATTGGCGTTGGCGATTCGCATGATCTCGCCGTTTCTGAGGGTCCACAGCATCCCGTCGAGTGCCCGTACCTGGGTGGTCCGCAAACCGACGTGCTCCACCGTCCCGGTGGTGCCGTCGATGTCCACGATGTCGCCCACGCCGAACTGGTCCTCGGCCAGCAGGAAGAGCCCCGACACCAGGTCGGAGACGAGATTCTGCGCACCGAAGCCGAGGGCGATGCCCACGATGCCCAGACCGGCGATCAGGGGCGCCAGGTTGATCCCTACCTCGCCCAGGATGATCAAGATCGCCAGAACCCAGATGACCGAGGTAGCCAGCGCGGTCAGGACCCCGGCAAGCGTCTGACCCCGCACGGTGCTGCGGGCGGCAGCCGCCTCGTCCCCGGTTACCCCGGCGCCCAGGGTACGCACGATGACCCGGCCGATGACCCGAGCGATCAGCCTCTTGACGAGCTTGGTTCCGAAGAACGCGACCGCCAGCACGCCGGCTACCCGAAGCGCCGGCCCTACGAGTTGCAGTGGAATGTCTAACACCTTGCCCACGCTAGGCGGGCCGGGCCTAAGGGTCAAACCGGAGCCGCCGCGCGTGCTCCGACCGTAGAAGTTGACTAGCCCGAAGCAGATGCCAAGGCGAAGGGGTAGACCGGTCCGCTGCCCGCCTCGCGCAGCAGAACCCCGACCACCGTAAGGGTCCAGCGGCTGTCGAAAAAGTCGTCGACCAACAGGACGGGGCCGGCGGGCACGCTCCCTGAGACCCGGAAGGCATCGGCGAGGTTCAGGTACTGCTGTGCACTGTTCTGCATGTCCTTTTGGGCCCGGTTGGGGGCGACCTTGGAAACCACGGGGTGCAGCGGAAGGTCCAGCGACCGCGCCAGGCGCTCCGCGAACCCGGCGACCAGGGCCGGGCTGGCCGCCGAAGGGACGTGGGTGATCCACGCCGGGGCGGGGTCCATGCTCCACTGCCGGATCAGGCGGACCGAGGCCTCGACAAGGGCGTCGTGGTAGGCGCCGTCGCGCTCGCGGCCCTTTCGGACCAGGTTGCCCCAGCCGCCGTCCCCCCATTCGCCGAGCGCCCGGCCCGGCTCCAGGCGCAGCTCGGGCGGGATCTTGCCCTTGCGCAACCCGGTGCTCGAGGGCCATTGCTTGCGGGGCTCGATCGGTATCGTCTGCCGGTGCAGGTATTCCGATGCCTCCCGCACCAGCGCGGGATCCACCTGGACCTGGATCTTGGAGCCCGTGCAGTTCATGCAGATGCCGCACGGTCCCGCCCCGGGGTCGTCGAGCTGCCGGCCCAGGAACTCCATCAAGCAGCCGGTGTGGTCCCGGTAGTCCACCATCACCTGCTGTTCCCGCCGCCGTGCTGCGGTAACGCCCTTGAACCGCTCCACCGGGTAGGTCCACGGCTGCTCTGTCCGGCGGTAGCCGCCGCCGGCGTGCTCGACCGCCCCCTCCACCTCCAGCACCTTCATCATCTGGGTCAGCCGGGTGCGGCCGAGGTTCACCTGCGACTCCAGATGAGCCAGGCCTACCGGAGCCCCCGCCTCCTCCAGGATGCCCACCACCTGCTCGGCCAGAGCCTGGGGCGGAAAAGCCGTTTTGATGAACCAGTCCTGGATCTCACGGTCCTCCTCGCCTGCCAGCAGCACTCCCCAAGACCGGTCGAGAGCCCGCCCCGCCCTACCGACCTGCTGGTAGTAGGCGATGGGGGAGCCGGGCGACTGGTAGTGGACGACGAATGCAAGGTCCGGCTTGTCGAACCCCATGCCCAGGGCCGAGGTGGCGACCACCGCCTTGACCCGGTTTTCCAGCAGGTCCTGTTCGGTCTGCATCCGGTCCGGCGCCTCCCCGTCCCCATGGTAAGAAGCGGCCTTTATGCCGTGCCGGTCCAGCCAGGCGGTCACGCGGTCCACATCCCGGATGGTCAGGCAGTACACGATGCCGGTGCCCGGCAGGACCTTCAGGGCCTGCACCAGCCAGGCCAGCCGCTCGGCGGGGTCCGGCATCCGAAAGACCTGCAGCTGAAGCCCGCTGCGCGCCAGCCCTCCCCGGTGCAGGACCAGACTGGTCCCCAGCTGGCCCGCCACGTCGGCGACCACCCGGTTGTTGGCCGTGGCGGTGGTTCCCACCACCGGGATGCCCGGGGGCAGCCGGTCGAGGATGCTTTTCAGCCTCAGGTAGTCGGGACGAAAGTCGTGGCCCCAGTCACTGATGCAGTGAACCTCGTCGATCACCACCAGCCCGATGCGGCTGCCGATCACCGGCATTACCTGCTCCTGGAACCGGCGGTTGGCGAAGCGCTCGGGGGCGATGAGCAGCAGGTCGACCTCGTCGCCCACGATGGCCGCCTCCACCCGTTCCCATTCTTCGGCGTTGGAGCTGTTGATGGTGTGGGCCCGCACGCCCAGCCGGCAGGCCATGGCTATCTGGTTGCGCATGAGAGCCAGCAGGGGCGAAACCAGGATGGTTGGACCTGAGCCGGCCTCGCGCAGGATCTTGGTGGTGATCAGGTAGACCGCGCTTTTCCCCCAACCTGTCCGCTGCACCACCAGCACCCGGCCCCGGTCCTCGGCCAGTGCCCGGATGGCCTCGATCTGGCCCTCGCGAAACCCGGCCTGCGGCCCGGCAAGCCGGCGCAGCAGTTCGGTTGCTCGCTCGGTTACCGCCGATCCACCCATGGCCCCATGGTAGGGGCAAGCGGTGACACCGCGCCCGGGCCGGTCGCCGCCGGGTCAGGCGAGGCGGAGCGCATGCCGGGAGGCTACCCTCGGGACGGGGGCGCCTCCCGGCAGCGTGGGGGGTGGGGCCGGCTAGGCGGGCGCCGGCCCCGGAGGG
>Ga0247713_1000497_pt1 | contig 23631 bp, 21 predicted proteins | sample 21E_NmetaG_FD_189936 | JGI IMG/M metagenome (GOLD analysis project Ga0247713, IMG submission 189936) | Soil microbial communities from hillslope of Landscape Evolution Observatory, University of Arizona, Oracle, AZ, United States - 2-1-E_N | ecosystem: Engineered > Artificial ecosystem >... | reverse complement strand
CCGACGCCCTTAAAATCATCGACCGCACCGGCCTGATCCTCGACGTCTTCGCCCAGCATGCCCACTCCGCCGAGGGCAAACTGCAGGTGGAGCTGGCGCAGATCAACTACATGGTGCCCCGCCTCAGGGGGTGGGGAGAGGTCATGAGCCGTATCGGAGGCTCCGGAGGCGGAGGCGCCGCCGGTCCCAGCCTTGGTACCAGGGGCCCGGGTGAGACCAAGCTCGAGATCGACCGGCGAGCCATCTCCCGGCGGCTTAAGAAGGTGAAGGAGGAGCTCAAGGAAGTCGAGCGGACTCGCAAGGTGAAGAACCGTCAGCGGGCCAGGGTTGGCTCTCCGCAGATCAGCCTGGTCGGCTACACCAACGCCGGGAAGTCGACGCTTCTGAACGCCTTCACCGGCGCCGGGGTGCTGGTGGAGGACAAGCTGTTCTCCACCCTGGATCCGGTCTCCCGCAAGCTGGATCTGCCCGACGGCCGGACGGCCGTCCTCACCGACACCGTCGGGTTCGTACGCAAGCTTCCTCACCAGCTGGTGGAGGCATTCAAGTCCACGCTGGAACAGACCATCCGGGCCGACCTGCTGCTGCACGTTGTCGACGCGTCACATGTCGAGCCGAAAGACCACATCGAGGCAGTCGACCAGGTACTGATGCAGATCGGGGCGGGAGACGTGCCGAGGATTCTGGCCATGAACAAATCCGACCGTCTGGAGCCGGACGCCAGGCGGCGGCTGGAGGGCCGGTTTCCCGACGCCGTGTTCGTCTCGGCGACCACCGGAGCGGGGTTGGAGGGGCTGCTGGAGTCGGTGGCTTCCCGCCTGGCAGCGTCGCAGACAATCGCCGAGTACGTGATTCCCTTCGACCGGGGCGACGTGCGCAGCCAGCTCCACGAGTTGGGAGAGGTCCAGCAGGAGGATGCGGCCGAGGAGGGATGGCGGATGATGGTCAAGGGCCCCCGCTCGATTCTCGGCAAGTTCGGCGAGTACGTCGCCCCCTTTAACCCCCCCGGAGGAGGCCCGGCCGTCGCCCGGGAGCCGGGCTTCGAACAAAGATCGGCCACCGAAGACGGGGCGGCCGCCGCAGACTAGACGGACTCGGCAGGCACCCGGTCGTAACCCCGCGCCCGGGGACGGGCACCGGCTACGCCGAATCGGTCCCCAGGGATGGGTCGCCGGACAAATCTCCGCCGGAGCGGCGCAGGGCCAACCGGGGACGTATCGCGGCGTACCAGCAGGCCAGGGCGACCAGGCCGAAGCCGACCCAGCGTACCGTGGTCAATTCGGGCGCCCTGGTGAGCTCGCGAATGTTGGTCAGAAAGAGCAGGCCCCCAACGGCGACGCCGAGTCCGCGCGCCGGGACGAAGCGGATGGCCCAGGCGGCGATCGGGGCGGCGATCATCCCTCCGGCGAGCATCGCCACCACCACTGCAAAGTTGATCCCGCCTCCGCCGATTGAGGCCAGCAGCGAGCCTGAAGCGACCACTGCCACGGCGACCTCGGCTGTGTTGACCGAACCGATGGCGTAGCGCGGGGCCACGCCGCGCTGCAGAAGGAACGGCGTCACGACGGGGCCCCAGGCCCCGACCAGTCCGTTCGTGACTCCCCCAATGGCGGCGACGGCTCCGGTCCCTCGCTGGTTGTACGATCCGCTCTTCCCCTGGTCCGCTTCGTCGCCGCCTTCGGCCGGCTTGGTCAGGGGGCGGCTGAACCGCAGCAGGATCCGGCCGGCCATGACCAGAAGGAGCACCACCAGCACCGGCTTCAGCCGGTCGCCGTCCACGTTGGCCAGCACCGTCACGCCGACCAGGGCTCCCAGTGACCCGGGAATCGCCAGGCGTCTGACCAGGCGCCGGTCTATGTTGCCGAAACGCCAGTGGGCTACCGCGGAGCTGAAACCGGTTGCCACCTTGGCGAGGTTGACCGTGGTGGAGATGGCGGCGGGGGACAGCCCCGCACCCAGCAGGATGCTGGAGGAAGCCGGGCCGAACCCCATGCCCAAGGCACCGTCCACGAACGACGCGGCAAAACCGGCGAGAAAGACAATCAGCAGCTCATCCATCTCCACTAACCTAATGGAAATACTGGACTACTGCAACGGGCCTCTTGTGTAACGATGGCCCGATGTACATCTCGGCCAAGGTCGACTATGCGGTCCGCGCTCTTCTCACGCTGGCCGCGGCGCAAGGCACACCAATAACCGGCGAGCTGCTGGCAAAATCGCAGGGCTTGCCGGTCAAGTTCATCGAGAACACCCTGGTGGAGCTCCGCCGGGCGGGGATCGTTACCAGCAAGCGGGGCTCGGAGGGGGGCTACCGGCTGGCCCGGCCTGCCTCGGAGATCGCGCTGGGGGACGTCTTCCGGGTCCTCGACGGTCCGCTGGCCGAGGTGCGGGGTCTCCGGCCGGAAAACGCAGTTTACGAGGGCCCGGCCGCAAACCTCCAACCGGTCTGGGTGGCGGTCAGGGCCGCCCTTCGGCTGGTGCTCGACTCTGTCACGCTGGCCGACGTCCTGGCCGGCGAGCTTCCCCCTGCGGTGGCGGAGCTTCTGACGGCTCCCGATGCCTGGATGCCTCGCCGGGTTGGGCCCGCCTGATTCGACACGTTCCCGATCCAGCCACCGAAGGGTTTTGGGATCATGGAGTACGGAACCCGTAGCCCGCGGCTCTCAGCTGCGTGATGAGTCCGGGCAGCGCGGCGACGGTGTTGGACCGGATACCCCCGCCGTCGTGCAGCAGGATCACCGACCCCGGCTTCACCGAATCCATCACTGCCCGCTGGATCTCGGCCGGCGGCCGGCCGCTGAAGTCGCGGGGATCCACCGACCAGGCCAGGATGCGCATGCCCCGGATCTTTGCCGATTTGATCACCTGGTCGTTGATCGAGCCGCCCGGTGCCCGGAAGAACGAAGGTTGCACCCCGGAGATCGTCCCGAGGAAGTAAGCCGGCGAGCCGACTTCCAGGTCGATCTCGACCGGCGACAGCGTGGAAAGTCCCACCGGGTGGGTCTCACTGTGATCGCACAGCACATGGCCGTCGGCGACTATCTGCGAGATCAGTTCGGGGAACCTGCGGGCCTGGCGGCCCACCACGCAGAAGGTGGCCTTGATCCCTTCCCGTCTCAGGTTCTCCAGGATCGGCACCGTCCACCGGGGATCGGGCCCGTCGTCGAAGGTCAGTGCCACGACCGGCGACTCCTCCGGCGTCGCCGGGATCACCGGGGTCAGGGTGCTTCTGGAGATCACCTCGCCGCTAACCGATCCCCGGGTCACCTCGTCCATCCCGTCTCGTCCCGGGTGCCACAGCCGGTGCTCTACCTCGGGCAGACCGGCTGCGACGATCGTCTGTTCGCTGATGACCTTCTCCCAGGCGTCCGGCCCATGCTGGGCAACCACCCGGGCGCCGTCTCGAAGCGGGGTCTGCCGGCCGGCCAGGTCGCCGTCGACCCAGATGCCCGGGGGCTGGTGGCTGCGCTCCAACAGGTCCTCCCGGCCCGCGGAGTACAGCGCACCGTCCCGGACGTGCACGCCTGCTGCCGCCAGGGCGTAGTCCACCGACGACCGGTAGAAAACCCCGACTACCCGGTCGTTGACGGTCACGCTGATCGCCGGCTGTGTGCCGGCGACGCCGAAGGTCGTGAGGCTCAGCGCCAGCAGCACGAGGGCGCGGTGAGACCCTTTCAGCCGGGGCCGGGGTTGTCGCGGAAGTGAGTGCGTCATCTTGTTCCTGAGGTTTTGAGAGGGAGGGGTCCCCCGTGCCGTTCCGGGCCGGGCATAGAAGTCTGTCACCGTTCATGCGCGATTTCGAGGTTTTGGACCCCGCCGCTCCTCAGGCAGGCAGCCAGGCCCGTTGAAGCCAGATGCCTTGTTTCAGGTTCCGACCGGCCGGCACCACCGAGCCCGGCCAGACTATGCAGTCTTGCAGTTGTGCGCCCGGCTCGACCAGGGAACCTGCCAGCACTATGGCGCCCCGCCCCAGGGAGGTCCTCTCGGCCTCGGCGCCCGGACCAAGGTACCAGCCCTCTGCCGAGACGCATCCGGGAGGCCTTACCGCAAGCTCTGCCCTCTCCAGCGCCGCCAGGCTGGCTTGCAGGTAGCGGCCGGGGGTTCCGGCATCGTAGGTCAATCCCCGGTGTTCGAACAGGTTCACCTGACCCGCCTCCAGCGCCGGGCGAAGCACTCCGGCGACCAGCCCCAGCGGCTCTTCTGCCGGTATCGCCCCCAGGAGACGGCGGTCGAAGCAGGCGGCGCCGAGGAACAGGTACCCGGCGGTATCCTCCATCCGCCGGTCGACCAGACGCAGCCCGTTTTCAGTGCCGGCAAGGTCGGCCCCGTGCGCGACCTCCTTGACGGCAAGGGTGCAGAGCTTCCCGCTGTCGGTGTGGCTTTGCAGAAGGGTCTCCAGGTCCAGGTCGCTCACCAGGTCGCAGTTGTAGGTGACGACCGTATCGGTCAGATCCGCAAGCAAGCGCCTCAGGGTGGCAGCCTGCCCGATCGGTTCGGCGCCTTCATCGAGGACGGCTACCTCCCGATGCCCAGCGAGGTGTTTTCGAAGACTTGCGGAGGTGCCGCTGACGTTCACGTGCTGCGAACCCCACCGAACTGAATGACCGCGGGCCAGGGCCAGGTCGATCATCGGAACATCCAGGACCGGAACCATGGCCTTGGGCGTCCGGCCGGTAAGCGGCCTCAGGCGGGTGCCCCGGCCTGCGGCGAAGACGACCAGGCTGGGGGGCGGGCTCAACCCACCCGCGTGGCGGTCGCAGACTCCTCCGACTGGTCGGAATAGCCCAGGCGGTAGACGGTGTAGGGGCGCTGCAGCATCGGCTGGGCGACGTTGCGGACTTCCACGCCGTTGGCGGTTGCGCCCTTCTCGCTGCCGGCGTGGGCATGACCGTGGATGGCCAGGTCGGCTCCGGCGGAGTCGATGGCCTCGGCCAGGAGATAGCTTCCGAGGAACGGGTAAATCTCCAGGCGCTCGCCGACGAGCGTGTCCTCAACCGGCGAGTAGTGCAGCAATGCCACCCGGTAATCGGTCTCGAGGGCCGACAGCCGTTCGCACAAAAGAGCCGAGGCCGCCTTGGTGTGCCGGATGAACGCCTTCATCTCAGGTTCGCCGAAGTCGCTCCCGCAAGCTCCCGCGAAGCCGCCGCCGAACCCCTTGATGCCGGCGATACCGAGAGTTTCGCCGGCGACATCGATCACCTTCGACTCCCCCTCCAGGACGGTGACGCCGGCCAATTCGAGGCCGTGGCGGATGTCATCCTGCTCGTCGCAGTGGTAGTCGTGGTTGCCGAGTACGGCGACCACCGGCACCGGCGCCCCGGTGAGGTCATGGGCCAGGACCGCCGCCTCCTGGGCCAGACCATGCTTGGTGAGGTCTCCGGCGATCAACAGCACGTCGGCGTTGCCGGCCAGCGTCTCGAGATGGGGAGCCAGGGACCCGGCGCTGTCGTCCCCGAAATGGACATCTCCCACCGCGGCTATCCGGATCATCCTATGTTCTCCAGATTAGGCTCATTCAGGACGGTGACGGTCACCTCGTTCACCACGGTGCAGTGGGGGAGGATCTCACGGGCCACTTCGCCCACCGCCTCCCTCCGCTCGGCGCTGGAAACCTTGCCGGAGAGAAACGCCTTTCCGCCCGAGATGCTGACCTCTATGCCCAGCTCACTCACCCGCTCGTCGCGCGCCAGCTCGTCCCGCAGGTGTTCGGCGTCGTAGTCCGAGCAGCTCACAGAACCTCCGGAAAGGTGCTGGCGAATATCCTCCGGACCACCTTGTCCGGGATCGGCAGATCCTGGGCCTGGCCCAGCAGCAGCATCGCCAGGATCATCCGGGGTCCCCGCTGCGCCATGGCCGCCACATAGTCCCAGTCCATCTGCTGCCGGCCGATGACCCCGAGCGCGTTGAACCAGTACACCGCGGTGTCCTCTTTCAGGGCCAGCGCCTGGCTGAGAACGTAGTCTTCGGGGCTGATCATCTTCACCGGGGTGCCGAGCACCTCGACGATCGAGCCGCGCTCAAGCATGTGGGGCTCCAGGTAAAGCGGCCCGGCCATCTCGAAGATCATGTCCACGGTGATGCCGTTCTTGGTCGCCTTGAACAGCCACTGCGGGTAGGTCTCGTCGGTCTCGAAGCCGGCCTCCTCGAACGCCTTTAGCAGCGGCTTCGCAGATCGTGGGTCGATCAGCAGGTCGACGTCGCCCATCGGCCCGGGTCGGCCCCAGGTCAACGATGCCATGCTGCCTGCCGCCAGGTAGGGAACCTCCGCCGCATCGACGATTTGGATGGCCTCGGCAAGGATCTCGGCGTACTGCTCTTCACGGCCCGGATCGGCATGGTCCGTACGAAACTTCGATTGCACGACTCGCATGGACTGGCTTTACCCCTTAATTCACCCCTTAACTCTGGCGGCCGCCGCACCCTGTCCGCATTGGGGAGGGCTACGAGACCTGAGCGGTCATCCAGCCCCGGATCTCGCGGTCGAGCGACTGCGGGTCGAGGTTGAACAGGCGCAGCAGCGATTCGGTCGTGGTACTCACCGCCAGGCCCTCGATCGCCCGCCTTCCCTCCGGCGTGGTGGTGTTTTCGGGCAGGCGGTCGTAGAGCTCTTGTGCCGGTACCTCCGAGTACGAGCGGTAGAAGTCCCAGTACCTCTCAGCTCCGAAGGTGTCGACCAGGTACCAGGCGGCCGCGGCCGAATATGCGTACTCCAACGAAGCGCCTTCCCTGCTGGTTTCGTGCTCACCGAGGTTGGCGGCGCGGGTCAGGCGCTCGATGTTGATTCCGTCGAACCTGTTGCGCCGCAGGCCGTTGCGCCAGATTGCTACCGGCCGGGTTCCTGCAAGGTACATGGCCGCCGACTCGCTGACCCACGCCGGGGTGAACGGCCGGGTGTACTGCGCGACGGCCAGGTGGCCCAACTCGTGACGCAGCGTCTCCAGCGCGGCGCCGTCCTGGTGCAGCTTTCTGCTGTTGATCACCATCTGCCGGCTGAGAACCCGGATTGTCTGGGGCGTCACCTCATACGAAGTCTCCACCTGCGCAATTGCGGAGACCGGTCCGAGCGTGGCGCTCGACATCGTCAGGTACTCCTCGTCGTCCCGGGCGATGATCACCACGTAGCGGTTCTCCAGGGGAAAGGTGATCTTGCCGTCCAACTGGGCGCGGGCTTCCTCGGCTTCTCTCAGGATCCTGTCCGGGTCGGGAAGCTCGGGCCGGTACAGAGCGAGGAAGTGCTCGCTCTGTTTGCTCTGAATCGGCCCCGACGCCCAGACCGGCAGGCCGGTGCCCGGCCTGAGCACGGCGTTGGTCACCGTCCAGGTTCCCTCTACCTCGGCGAAGTCGTATAGAAACGAGATGCGAAACGAGTTGTCCTCGGGCAGGCCTTCGTAGCGGTAGAGCAGGTCGACCTGGATTTCCGTCAGCGCAGCGTCGGGATCACGCAGGGCGCTTTGGTGGGGCCGCATTTTCAGCCCGGTTACCGGAACCGCCACCGCCCCGATGGCAATGGGCCGTTCTACCTCCTGGGCTGCCGGCGAAGCGGTGTTCAAGAACCCTTGGATGTCCTTGGCGGCCAGCAACTCCACTCGTTGGTCGAGGAAGCTCTCGAGCCGCTCTCTCAGGCCGGGTCTCTGATCGGTAGCCGTTCCGATGCAGCCGCTCAGCAGGAGCAGCAGAGGCAGGACAAGCGCTACTGCGCGGGTGGTCCTACCGGGCAGGTGGGAGGGCCGGCGAGCGGGGTGGCTAGAACCTGCGCACGAGCGCGACTGCCTTACCCAGGATCTTGAGATCGGCCGGCGCAGACATGGGTTGCATGGTGGGGTTGGCCGGGACAAGCAGGATTCTTCCTGCCTCTTTCCGCAGCCTCTTGATGGTTGCCTCAGCTTCCCCTGTCTCCCCGTTGACCTGTGCGGCGACAATGTCGCCGTTCGACGCATCCGGCTGGCTCCGGATGACTATGAGGTCGCCATCAAGAATACCTGCGTCGATCATGCTCTCGCCCTTCACGGTGAGGACGAAATGATTCACGTCGGAAATGAACTCCCGCGGAAACGGGAGCACCCCTTCGAGATTTTGTTCGGCAAGCGAGGTGGGTCCGGCGGCGATGGAGCCGTAAATCGGCAGATCGGTGACCGAGCGGTTCTCGGTCAGGACCGGCGTGGAGACCGGGGTGCGGCGCCAGCGCACCTCTATTGCCCGGGGCTTGGTGGGGTCGCGCCGGATATAGCCCCGGTCCTCGAGGCTGCCCAGGTGCGCGTGCACCGTGCTGGGTGAACTCAGGCCCACCGCCTCGCAGATCTCCCGGACGGCGGGTGGGAACCCCCGCGTCTCCACCGTCTCGACAATGAAGTCCAGAATGGCCCGTTGCTTGAGCGTCAGATCCGATCCATCCAAGTTATTTTCCATTGAAGTCCCTTCCACCCAGGGCCCTGACTCGGGACAGAACATTTGTTCGATCATACCTTGACTCGAACACATGTTCTCATTACAGTTGCTAATTATGCAGAACGTACGTTCGAAGTCAACGACCGTCGTCCCCGTCACCGGTGGCGGTCTGCCCGTCGCGGCCGGCGCCCGGCTGCCGGCCTCGGATTCCCGGCGGGCCGCCGGGGACCGGCCCCCTAAGCTTCGGGTCGTCCCGGGACGGGTCGCTCTGCTCCTGGTGGTGCTGTGCGCAGCGGCTTTGATGCTGGTTCCCCGGTTGGTCGCCGTGGCGTCCGTCTCGGGTGAGCCGCGGGTGCACGTGGTGCAGAGCGGGGAGACGCTGTGGGGACTAGCCGCCCAGAACACAGCGGAAGGAGACCCTCGAGACTACGTCGACCGGCTGCGAGAGGTGAACCGGCTTTCCACGCCCCAGATCTTCCCGGGACAGAGGCTGCTCCTGCCCTAAAGCGTCTTGGACTCCGATCTGATTCGGCCGGGGCCGAGCCGGTGAACTTGGCCGGGCGCCGGTTTGTCATACCCGAGGAGTAGCTTGGGTTCTAAGATGAAAGCACTCAGCCTCGGCCCACTTCCCCGATCGACAAAAGGATGGCGTCATTGACCATTGGGGAGAAGGTTCTCGGCCACTGCGGTTCGCCGCTTCTGGTGCTGGGCGGCCCGGGCACCGGTAAGACCCGGTTGGTGGAAGACCGCTTTCTGCGGCTGGCCACCGAAGGGGGAGTGGAACCCCACCGGATTCTGCTCTTGTGCAGCAACCGCAGCTACTCCATGGGAGCCCGCGAGCGCCTGGTGCGCCGGCTTCCCCAGCAGGCCACGGTGGAGGTGCCGGTCTATACCTGGCACGCTCTCGCCTATCACCTGGTCACCCGGTACTACCCGATGCTCGGGTACGCCGAGGCTCCGGTTCTGCTCACCGCGCCCGAGCAGTGGGGCGCCGTCCGGGAGCTGCTGGAAGTTCAGGATCCGGCCGCCTGGCCGCATTGGGGCGACCGGTTGAAGGAGCGGGCCTTTGCCGACGAGGTGGCGGACTTCTGCCTGCGGGTCGAGCAGAGGCTGGAGTCGGCGGAGAGCCTCGCCGCCCTGGCAGGAACCAAGCCGGAATGGTCCGAGGTCATCGCGTTCGTGGATACTTACCGGTCCCACCTCAAAAGCCGCGCCCGGATGGATTACGCCCAGCTGATCGCGTCGGCGGTGCGCCTGCTCGAGCAGGACGGGGAGGTCAAAGCGGCTCTTGGTGATCGGTTTCCCCATGTGATGGTTGACGACGGCCAGGATATGGGTCAGGTGCACCTGGCGCTGGTCGGTCACCTGAGGACCGACAACCTGGTGGTGGCGGCCGATCCGGACAGCGGCATCGAGACCTACCGGGGAGCGGAGCCGGACTGGGTCCACGGTTTCGAGAAGTGGTTCGGCGCCCACACTACCGTCGTGCTGGACGAGAACTTGAGGATTGGGGCTCCGTTAGCTCCTGCCCTCGGCCACCTGATCCGATACAACGACGAGGTTGCCGGGCACCGGCCCGGCCGGGAGGCCGGGCACGAAACCCGGTTCGAGTGCCGGCAGCACCGGTCCACCGTCGAAGAGGTCGAGTCCATCGCTCGCGAACTGCGCCGATTGCACGTCCTGGACAAGGTCCCCTGGGCCGACATGGCGGTCCTGGTCTCCCAGCCCGGGTATCTGCTCGCGCCTCTCCAGCGGGCGCTGGAGCAGTGCGAGGTGCCCTTCCAGCCCCTGCAGGGGGACCGGCCCCTGGCGCAGGAGCCGGTGGTGAAGTACTTCCTGGACCTGGTCAGGGTCTCGTTGGGCGAAGGGCCGCCGCGACTGCTGCCCGACCTGCTTACCAGTCCCCTTGTAGGACTTGACTACCCAACCCGGCGGGGCCTCGAGCGCGAGGCCTGGCGCAGCCGCCGTTCCCTGGTCCAGGTCCTCGAGGAGGCCCCGGAGGCAGCCGAACTCACCAGGCTCGCGGCGCTGGTCAGGGAATACCAGGACCAGGCGGACGAATGCTTTTGGCAGGTGTACTCCAACTCCTCCTACTACCGTGCGCTCGAGGAGCAGGCGGTCTCCGATCCCGAGCACCCTTCCAACGCAGCCATCGACGCGCTGGTGGCGTTCAGTCATGGTCTGGAGCGCTTCGTCGAGAGACGCCGGGGCGCCGGCACCATCCGGGAGTACCTCAACGAAGCTGCCCGGGCGGACTTCGGAACAGATCCCTGGCTGGCGCCCTCGGCCCGCCGCACGCCGGGGGTGGCCATCTCCACCTTCCACGGCGCCAAGGGCCGGGAGTGGAAGGTGGTTATGGTCGCCGGCTGCCTGGACGCCTGGATCCCCAAGGGCCACCGGGCCCAGGGCCTGTTCGACCCCTACCTGCTTCAGATGCCCGATGCGGTGAACCGCGAGCTTGCGGCCATCGCCGAGGACCGCCGCACCTTCTACGTAGCGGCTTCCCGAGCCCGCGAGTTGGCGATCTTCACGGCTGCGCCGCCCAACGGCGGCCGCTCCCGTCCCAGCCGGTTCCTCTTCGAGCTGGCCGGAGAGGCGCCGGTGGTGGCGCAGCCGGCCGAACTCCCCCCGCTCACCCTGGCCGAACAGGCGGCCGGTCTGCGCCGTTGTCTTGCCACCAGGACCGCCTCCCAGGCGGAGAAGGCGGCGGCGGTGATCGCCCTCGCGGAAATCCCGGGGACCGACCCCTTGGGCTGGTACGGGCGCCTGGGCTGGACCGAGGGGGCCGCACCCCTGGTAGAGGGCGAGCTGCGCACCTCCTACTCCCGGCTAAGCGTCTTCGAAAACTGCGGCCTGCAGTACGTGCTTCAGTCGGTGCTCGGCCTTGACCCCGCTTCCACCTACTCGATGAAGTTCGGAACCTGGATCCATGCGCTTTTCGAGGCCTGGCACGAGGGCCGGATCTCAGACCCCCAAACATTGCAAGCCGAATACGCCCAGATCTTCGACGACACCATCTTTCCCAACTCGACCCTCGCCCGGCAGTTCCACCGGGATGGACTGAAAATGCTGGAGGTCTTCTACAAGCACGAGGCGGCAGCGGGGCCCAACGTGGTGTCGGAGCGCCAATTCGACTTTCCCTACGCCGGCGCGGTGCTCCGGGGGCGGATCGACCGCATGGACCGCAAAAACAAGGGGACCGCGGTGACTCTTACCGACTACAAGACCGCCAAGTGGGCGCCCAGCTACAAGGAGGCCCAGAGCTCGCTGCAACTGGCCATCTACCACCTGGCCGTAAAGACCGACGAAAAGCTCCAGGAATTCGGTGAGCCGCTGCTCGCCCGCCTGGTCTACCCCGGGGCGTACAACCGGGACGGGTCGCACCAGGTCCTGACGCAAAATGCCGAGGAGGCGGAAAAGGTCATCGAGAAGCTCCCCGGGATCATCAGCGCGGTGCGCAGTGAGGACTTCCGCCCCAGCCCCCACGCCGACTGCCACTTCTGCAAGATGCGCCCCCTGTGCCCCCTTTACCCCGACGGACAGGAGGTCGGGGTATGACCACCCGTCTCCTGGCCAGCGCTGCCGTTCGGGCGGCAATGCGGGACAACAACCCCACCGACGAGCAGTGGTGTGCCATCTCGCACCCGCCCGAGCCGCTGGCTATCATCGCCGGAGCGGGCAGCGGCAAGACTGCGATCATGGCCGCCCGGATGGTCTGGATGGTCGAGGAGGGAATCGCCCGGCCGTCGGAGATCCTCGGCCTCACCTTCACCAACAAGGCGGCCAACGAGCTCGAAGAGCGGATCGGGCTGGCTTTCGGCCGCATGGACCCGCCCCCTGCGGAGCTGCCTACGGTCTCCACCTACAACTCGTTCGCGGATCGCATTGTCCGCCAGGAAGGCGTGCGGGTGGGCGTCGACCCGGAGTCTTCGTTGCTGTCCCAGGCGCAGACTTGGCAGCTGCTCGCCGAGGCACTGGACCACGTTGACCCCTTCGACGCAATCGACTCCCGGTCCATCGCATCTTTGACCAAGATGGCGCTCGGACTCACCGACCAGTGCGCCAACAACTACGTCACCCCCGAGCAAGTGGCGGCCGAAGACCGGCGGATCATCGAGCGGGAAGCCGCCTACGAGAAGGAAGTCTTGCTGAACTCGGCCCGGCGGAGCGAGCTCACCCGGGTGGTCCGGGCGTACCAGGACCTGAAGCGTGCCCGCCGCTGCATGGACTTCGGCGACCAGGTGACCAAAGCGGTGGAGATCCTGGAGAACTGGCCTTCGGTGGCGGCGGATCTGCGCCGGCGCTACCCGGCGATTCTGCTGGACGAATACCAGGACACCAATGTCGCGCAACGGCGCATGATGCAAGCGCTCGCGCCGCACGGCAGCAACGTCACCGCGGTGGGCGACGCCCGGCAGAACATCTTCCAGTGGCGCGGATCCACCCTTTTCAACCTCATCGATTTCCCCCGCAAGCACTTTCTTCGGGCGGGCGGCCAGCCGCACGAATACCTATCGTTGTCGGACAATTTCCGCAGCGGCTCGCGGGTGGTCGAGGTGGCCAATGCGGTCATCGACCGGGTGCTGCCGCAGCGCCGGCCCGGCCGGCCGCTGGCCGCGGTGGCCTCCAACGGCGAGGGCTTTGTGGCAACCGCCCTGCTGGCGGACCAGCGGGCGGAAGCCGAGTTCATCGCCGGCGAGATCCTCAAATTCCACGGCCGGCCGGTCGCCTCCGAAAGACCGGCCACCGGCTGGCGTGACTTCGCCATCCTGGTCCGGCGCAAGTCCCATATGGGCATGATCTACTCGGTGCTCAAAGAGCATGAAATCCCGGTGGAGGTCTCCGGCCTGGGGGGCCTCCTTCAGATCCCGGAGGTCATGGACACCGTTGCCTGGCTCCGGCTGATCGCCGACCCGGGTCCCGCCGGCAACCGCTGGCTGGCTCGCATCCTGATGGGTCCTCGCTTCCGCGTCTCCTACCGCGATCTCGCAATCCTTGCCCGCTGGGCGGCCGGCCGTACCCGGGAGCTGAGCGACTCGAAGAAGAAGGCCGCCCCGCCGGACCACACGGTCGCAGTTCCCGACGAGACGGACTTCGAGCCGGACGATGTGGCGTTCTCGCTCCTGGAGGCGCTGGATCACCTCGAGCTCATACCTCAGGTCCCGGGTGACGCCCTGGAACGGCTGCTCCGGATGCGCTCGGAGCTATGGGATCTGCGGGCGCATGCCGGAGCTCCCCTGCTGGACCTGGTTCAAAGGATCGTGGCAGCCACCGGAATCTCCGATGCCCTGACGGCCAGTCCCCGCCAGGATGCCGCCGCTGCCATGGGCAACCTGCGCCAGTTCATGAGCCTGGTGGCCAACTTCGCACCCATCACCGGCGAGCCGTCGCTCGCCGAGTTCCTGGAGTACCTGGACGCGGCGGAGGACGCCGAGGACACGATGGAGCTGGAGGTCACGCCGGCCGAGGACTCGGTCAAGCTGACTACTGTGCACGGGGCCAAGGGGCTGGAGTTCGAGGTGGTGTTCGTCCCTGGTGTGGCGGCCTCGGAGAACGCCAAAGGCGAGCGGGTCTACTCCGTTTTCCCCGATGAGCGGGCTTCGAACCCGATGATCTCGTACGGCCAGCTCCCGTACGGAGTGCGAGAAGACGCGCAGCATCTACCCAACCCGGTGACGGTCGACCCTCGGGGCGAAAAGGTGCTGAAGAAAAGGACCCAGTTTGCCAAGGAGCTGAAAGAGCGGGCGGTTGAGGACGAACGGCGCTTGTACTACGTAGCGCTCACTCGGGCCCGGCAGCGCCTGTACGTGACCGCGGCCTGGTGGTACGAGCGCCAGCGCCGGCCGCACGGTCCGTCGATCTTCTTCGACGAGGTGGCAGACCTGGAGCTGGTGCAGAACCTGGTTCGCGCCGAGGCTCCGGCTGCCAGCCCGCTGATGGCCGAGCTGGAGGCCAGGGCGGTATGGCCGCCGCCGGTCCGCAACCTGTTCGAGCCGACGCCGGCATTCCCCAGGGGGCCTATCGATGCCCTGGAGGATCTGCTGGCCGGCAGACGGGACGCCTCCCAGCTGCTCGGTGCTCTGGACCGGTCCGACCGGGCGGCGGCCGAGGAGCTGCTGTCCGGACACCGCCGCGCCACGGCGGCCCTGAGCCCGGGAGTCCCGGGTGATCACCCGCCGTTGGGCGCCGGTTCCGGCCCGGAACTCCTAACCGCCAGCCAGGTGGTGGGCTTGGCATCGGGCAGGATCTCCGGGGGCCAGCTGGCCCGGCCGCTACCCCAAAGGCCGTCGTCCGCCGCCCGGGTAGGAGTCGAGATCCACCGGTGGATCGAGGAGCGGGCCCGCGGCCTGACCGGTCTGGCGGACGAGGAGGGCCTTGATGCGGTGGGTTCCCGGGTCGACGCGGGGCGGCTGGCGCAACTGAAGGCCGTCTGGGAGGAGCAGTACTCGTGGCGGGCCCTGGCCCGATTGCCCGGGGGTGAGCCCATGGCCGAACTGCGTTTCGTCCTGAAGGTGGGCGGCCACCTGGTGAGGGGGCGGATGGATGCGGTCTACCGGAACCCCGGCGGATGCCTGGAAATTGTGGACTTCAAGACCGGCAGCCAGGCCGAGCAGCCGGACCTGGACCAGTTGATCGTGTACGCCGCAGCTCTGCGCAAGCTCGGCATCGCGCTCGGAGACAACCTGACGCTCACCTATGCCTATCTATCCAGTGGGAAGAGCGCTTCGCGCGATGTCGACGCGGCGCAGATAGACGAGTTTCTAAAAGACCTCGAGGCCCGGCTCACAGTAGCTCTGTGACCAGCCCGGTTAGGCTTCACGCATGCTGATCGGCGCTCATGTCGGACAGGAGGATCCCCTCGGCGATGCGCGGGCTCTGGGTCTGGAGGCGCTCCAGATGTTCCTGGGCGATCCTCAGAGCTTTTCCAAGCCGCAGCCCCGAAACGACGCCGAGCAACTGAAGGCTTGCAGCATCCCCATCTACGTCCACGCGCCCTACCGGCTGAACCCATGCCACCCCTCGCCCCGCATCCGGGTGCCGTCCCGCAAGACGCTGGCGCAGACCGTAGACGCCGCGGCAGACATCGGAGCGGCGGGCGTCATCGTGCACGGAGGCCACGCCGAGGACAGCCCCGAGGAGGGTCCCATCCGGTGGTGGAAGGTATTCGAGGAGCGGGACTTCCCCGCCCGGGTCCTCATCGAGAACACGGCCGGCGGCGACAATGCGGTTACCCGCTACGTCGATCAGATCGCCCGGCTGTGGGAAAAGCTCGAGGGGTTTGAGGTGGGTTTCTGCTTCGACACCTGCCACGCCCATGCCGCCGGAGAGGACCTGGTGGACGTGGTGGAGCGGGTGCTTGCGGTGGTGGGAACCATCGACGTGCTCCACTGCAACGATTCCCGGGATCCGCCGGGCACCGGCGCCGACCGGCACGCCAATATCGGCAAGGGAAAGATGGACCCGGCGACCATCCGGGGCATGATCGAAGCCTCCAGGGCCCCGGTATTGATACTCGAGACCCCTTGGCCGGGTGTGATCGACGACCTGGCATGGGTCCGCGACGGGATCGCCGGAATCTCAAGCTGAGCCCGCTCCCAGCAGGCTTCGCCTCAAGGGTTCCGGCTGGGGATGGCCGAGGTTGCGGACAGACCGCCCTTATTCCGCTCGGTCGCTCTCGGTAGCGTCGGCGGCCGGGCGGTCGTCCAGACCCGTGCTCGAGGTGGCGTCTGCCGCAGGGACCTCTTCCGCCGTGACGGCGACGCCGGCGGCGTCTACCGACTCAGGCGGTCCCGAGGACACCGCCTTGGATCTGTGGACTGAAGCCATGTGTTCTTCGACCTCCTCCGGCGTGGGGGCGGTGCCTCCCAGGTGGGCGGGCAGCCACCAGCGGTCGGAATCGTCGGCGGGCTGTTGCGGGTATTCGTGCTGCGCCTCGTCCAGCAGGCTTCGGATCGCGGCCATCAGGCGGCCGGTAGCTTGCCGGGGGTCTTCGTCGGCGGTGAGCTCCATGGGCGCGCCGATGTTGATCAGGATTGCCACGCCCCGCTGGAAGTTCCTCGGCCGTCCCTTGGTCATCACCCGATGGGCACCCCACACCGCCACCGGGATGATCTGGGCACCGCTTGCCTGCGCCATACGGACCGTACCGGTCTTGCCTTTGGAGGGGACGAACGAGCGGTTGATGGTGGCCTCGGGGAAGGTGCCCACCACCTCCCCTTTGCGCAGAGCTTCGATTGCCAGGTCCAGGGCCCGGGCGGGATCCTTCTTGCGGTCGACCGGGATGTGTTTCATGCCCCTCATCAGCGGTCCGGCGATCTTGTTGTCGAAGACCTCTTTCTTGGCCAGGAATCGAACCCACCGTTTGCGTTCGAAGACACAGGCCCAGGCAGAGAAGACGAAGTCCAGATATCCGGCGTGGTTGATGGCAAGAACGGCCGAACCGGTGCTGGGAAGGTTCTCCGCCCCTTTTACGATTACCTTCCAGCCCATAATGATTTGTAGGCCTTTGGCGAGCCGGATGATCGCTGGGTAAACGGGTTCTTTCACGCCTTGATACTAGGGGAGGAGGCGCTCTTACGCTGTCCCCGGCTCGCTGCGGTCCTTGGTTACGTGAGAACTGTGCGATATTCGGCAGATGAAGCGAAGCGGTTTCAGCGCTTAGAGGTAGCGTCGGCCCGCCGGTTCCCGCGCTGCGGCGCCGAGTTCCTTAGGAGTGAGAATGTTCAACGTAGACCCGTCTGCCACACCGGAATCGGCCCCCAGGAAGCGGCCGGTCAGGCTCGTACTCACGGTCTTGTTGGCGGGCATGCTGGCGGGAGGCCTGCTTGCGCAATGCACAGTACCCGGCAGCCGGGACCAGGGTGGCTCCGAGGTGCTGCCCCAAGCCCAGGAGACGCCGGAGCGGCAGGTGCAGGCCGGCTCGATCCCCGATGTCGTCAGGAAGGTAAGCCCATCGGTGGTGGCCATCTTCACGCAGGGCCTGTCCAGTGACTTTTTCTTCGAGACGGTGCCCACCAGGGGAGCGGGGACCGGCATCGTGGCCTCCGAGGAGGGCCATATCCTGACGAACGCCCATGTGGTGGAAGACGCGCAGCAGATCCGGGTCCTGCTGACCGACGGCCGGGAGTTGGCCGCCGAGCTGATCGGTTCTGATGTCACCACCGACCTGGCCGTAATCAAGGTGGACGCAGCCGACCTCACCGTGGCCTCGTTCGGAGACTCCGACGACCTGCTGGTGGGAGACCCGGTGGTCGCCATGGGACAGGCTCTGGGCCTGCGGGGCGGCCCGACGGTGACCGCGGGTATCGTTTCGGCACTTGATCGTTCGATCCGGACCCAGGGCGGCGTGCTGGACAACCTCATTCAAACCGACGCCGCCATCAACCCCGGCAACAGCGGGGGAGCCCTCACCGACATGGCGGGCAACGTGGTCGGTGTGAACACCGCGATTGCCGGCAATGCCCAGAACATCGGCTTCGCCATTGCCATTACCCCGGCGCGGGCGATCGTCGAGCAGCTGATCGAGTCGGGGCGGGTCATCCATCCGTTCCTCGGCATTCGAATGGTGGAGCTCTCGCCGGCGATTGCTTCCCAGCGCGACCTGGAGGTGGAAAGGGGCGTCCTGATTGTCGAGGTCGACCCGGGAACGCCCGCTGCCGCCGCAGGGCTCCAGCCCAACGACGTCATCACCCGGATCGGAAACACGGCGGCCGAGGTTCCCTCAGATGTCTCCCGCTACATTAATTCCCGCTCCCCCGGGGACCGGGTCGAGCTGACAATCACCCGTGGGACGGAGTCCCTGACGGTCACTGCCACCCTGGCCGAGCGGCCCCAGGCCGGGTAGGCCCGGTAAACGGCCTTCGCCTTAAGCGGTCTCCCGCACCAGCGCCAGGAACTCCTGGCGGGTTCGGGGGTCATCGCGGATCAGGCCGTGCAATGCCGAGGTCACGGTCTTGGTGCCGGGCTTTTGCACTCCTCTGAGCGACATGCACATATGCTCGGCTTCCAGCACGACCCCTACCCCCTTGGGGCTCAGGTGGTCCTGGAGACACCCGGCGATCTGAGCGGTCAGCCTCTCCTGGACCTGCAGATCGCGTGCGTAGTGCTCCACCACCCGGGCAAGCTTGGACAGCCCGACTATCCGGTCGTCCGGCAGGTATCCCACGTGAGCTACGCCCACGAACGGCAGCATGTGGTGCATGCACAGCGAGTGAAACTGGATGGAGCGGGCGACGATCAGCTCGTCGTACCCCTCGTTGGGAAAGGTGGTGAGTTCGAACTCCACCGGGGTCAGCATCTGGGCGTAGGCGGCGGCAACCCGGCGGGGAGTCTGTTTTAAGACCTCGTCCTCGGTGTCGTAGCCCAAGGCCTCGAGCAGAGCCCGGGTGGCTTCTTCAGCGGCCGTCAGGTCAATTCCGGGATGGCTGGGAACCGCGCGCAGGGAAGGGTGGGTCTCGCTCACCAGGCCGACCCGAGCGCTTCAGGAGTTGAGGATTGAGTCAACTTCCTCCTTGGTGCGGCCCTTGGCGAGCAGCCACTCACGCATGAACTCCTTCTCCTGCTCCGGGGTGGGGCCGGCGTCCCCGTACCGGGCCTGAAGTGCCTGTGCCACCTCAATGACGCTCGCCTCCAGCTCGGCCATGTCCAAGGAAACGTCGCCGCCGGCCCGCTCCGCGTCGGAAGGTTTGATCTCCACTTGCACTCCGTTCTCCGGGGGCCGGGCGCTTTGGCGCTGCGCTGCAGCCACCGGTTCGGCCAATCGTACTATCTGAGATCGGCAACCCCTTAGACCCCGAATGTATTCCGCAACCTCCGCGAAATCTCCACAAGTTGCCCGCAGAGCCGCCGAATTCCCCGCCTAGAGTGGGCGGCATGAACCGAGAATCAGAATTTGAGCATTTGCTCAGTTTTCTTAGTCCTGCGAGCATCTACTTAGATGATTAGAGCGAGACGTCACTCAAAAAAGATCAAAGTCGGCACCGTGGAGATCGGGGGAGGCGCCCCAATTGCCATCCAGTCGATGACCACCACCAAGACCGACGACATCCAGGCAACCCTGATCCAGGCCCACGCGCTGGCCACCCAGGGAGCCGACATCGTGCGGGTGGCGGTGCCGCATCCAGGAGACGCCGCGGCCCTGCCGGTAATCGTACGAGAGGCCGGCGTCCCCATAGTTGCAGATATTCACTTTTCCTTCCGGCTGGCGCTGATGGCTCTTGAGGCCGGAGTGGCCGGCCTGCGTCTCAACCCGGGCAACATCCGTGACCCCAAGCAGATCCGCACCGTGGTCAAGGAAGCGGCCGACCGCGGGGTCCCCATCCGGGTGGGCGTAAACGCCGGCTCGCTGGACAAGCGGCTGCTGGCCAAGCACGGCGGCTCTACGCCCGAGGCACTGGTGGAAAGCGCGCTCAACGAGGTCAGGATCCTCGAGGACGAAGGATTTACCGCAATCAAGATATCGGTCAAGCACCAGAACGTCCCCCAGATGATCGACGCCTACCGGCTGCTTGCCGAGGCGGTCGACTATCCGCTGCACCTTGGTGTGACCGAGGCCGGCCCCCCTCCCTACGGCACGCTTAAGTCGGCAATCGGGATCGGGACCCTGCTGTCCGAGGGGATTGGAGACACCATCCGGGTCTCGCTGACCGCCGACCCGGTAGAGGAGGTGAAGGTCGCCAAGCAGATCCTCCAGACCCTGGGACTGCGCCGCACCACCTTCGACCTGGTTGCCTGCCCCTCGTGCGGACGGGCCGAGCTGGACGTTATCGACCTGACCCGCCAGGTCCAGGAACGGCTGGAGAAGATGAACCTGCCCCCGATCCAGATAGCCGTCATGGGGTGCGAGGTGAACGGTCCGGGCGAGGCCCGGGATGCCGACGTAGGCATCGCCGCCGGCCCGGGGCGGGGGCTGCTGTTCTCCCGGGGTCGCCAGATCGGCTGGGTGCCCGCCGACCGGATGGTCGACGCCCTCCTGGAGCAGGCGGTGAAGGTTGCCACCGAAAACGCCGCCGTCGAGAAGGCGGCCACCGAGATTGCCCAGTCGGCGGAGAAGGTGTCCGTCAGTGGATCGGAGGCCAAGCTTGGCTGACAAGACAACGCCGAAGAAGAAGATCGTGATTGCCGCTCCCCGGGGCTGGTGTGCCGGGGTCGACCGGGCGGTAGAGATCGTCGAAAAGGCGCTCCAAAAGCACGGCTCGCCGGTGTACGTCCGCAAGCAGATCGTCCACAACCTGCACGTTGTGAGGAGCCTGGAGGGCAAGGGCGCGGTCTTCGTCGACAGCGAAGAGGAGATTCCCGAGGGGTCGGTGTGCGTCCTGTCGGCGCACGGTTCGGCGCCCACAGTCTACGCCAACGCCGAGGCCCGCAATCTGAAGCTGATAGACGCCACCTGCCCGCTGGTCACCAAGGTCCATGTCGAGGCGCGGCGGTTCTCCCGCCAGGGCAAGACCATCGTCCTGATCGGCCATGAGGGTCACGAGGAGGTTGAGGGCACCTTCGGTCAGGCCCCGGACCGCACCGTGGTCGTGGAGGACGCCGAGGCGGCGTCGAAGCTGGAGCTGGACGACCCGGGCAACGTCGCCTTTGTCTCCCAGACCACGCTGTCGGTCGACGAGGCGATGAGCGTGGTCGGGGCGCTTCGCAAGCGTTTTCCTCTGATCACCGGACCCACCAAGGACGACATCTGCTACGCCAGCCAGAACCGGCAGACCGCAGTTCGCAAGATCGCCAGCCTGGCCGACCTGGTGCTGGTGGTCGGCTCGAAGAATTCGTCCAACTCCAACCGACTGGTGGAGGTAGCCAGGGAGTCGGGAACCGAGTCGTACCTGGTCGAGAACGAGACCGGCATCGACCCGGCGTGGATAGAGCGGGCCGGGACCATCGGGATTTCCTCCGGTGCGTCCACGCCGGAAGTACTGGTTGACCGGGTCATCGATCATCTGGCAAGTCAGGGGGTCGTCGATCTCGAAGAAGTAAGGGTGGCCACCGAGGACATCCGATTTCCACTGCCGGCAAGCGTCTCCTAGAGAAAGTGAACGAACGTTGATAGTCCACCGAGACAGGCTAAAGATCGCAACAGCACAGGAGTTCGACGTCATCGACATCACGGCGGACGTCGAGAAGGTTCTTATCTCCTCAGGGATCGAGGAAGGCTACGCACTCGTGTACTCCCCCCACACCACCTGCGGCCTGCTGGTCAACGAAAAGGAGTCGGGCCTGCTTAACGACATCGACTCCACCATGCAAAGGTTGGTACCGGAAGGCAACGGCTACCTGCACGACGATTTCACGGTGCGCACCGAGAACATGAACCCCGGCGAGACCAAGAACGCCCACGCCCATCTGCGGTTTCTCATGGCCGGCCGGGTGTCGGAGTACATCCCGGTCAGCGAGGGCATGCTGATGCTGGGAGAGTGGCAGAGGGTGATGTTTGTCGAGTTCGACCGGGCCCGGGATCGTGAAATCGTGATCCAGGTCTGCGGCGTCTAGGTCGGCGGGGGTATGGAGCCACTTTCAAGAGACGAGGTCGGCGCGACCCTTGGGGACATCACCCCCGACCTGGCGCGTATCGAGGAGATCATCTACGACATCTCCTCGGCGGCCACCTCGTTTTTGACCGAGTCGACCACCTACCTTACCCGGGCCGGCGGCAAGCGGCTGCGCCCGTCGCTGGGGATCCTGGGGTCGAACTTCGGGTCCGGGCCGAACCACAACGTGGACGTGACCTCGGCAGCGATCGAGATGACCCATCTGGCCACGCTCTACCACGACGACGTGATCGACGAGGCGGACATGCGCCGGGGCGTGCCCAGTGCCAACGAAACCTGGGGAAACAAGGTGGCGATCCTCGCCGGCGACTACCTGTTCGCCCGCGCCTCGTGGATCTCGGCCCAGGTAGGCGGAGAGGTGCCCGAAGCCCTGGCCGATGCGATCGCCCAGGTGGTCCAGGGGCAGGTCAACGAGCTTTCCTCCACCTACGATCCGTCCCGGAGCGAAGAGCAGTACATCGCCACGATCGGGGGCAAGACGGCCTCCCTGCTGGAGGTCTCGGTCCGGCTGGGCGCCCGGCTGGCCGGATGCCCGGACGTCGTGGTGAACGCCCTCAAGGAGTTCGGGTGGGCCTTCGGTTACGCCTTCCAGGTTGCGGACGACCTTCTGGACCTGACCGCCAGCGAGCAGGAACTGGGCAAGCCGCCGGGCACCGATCTGCGTGACGGGGTGTACACGCTGCCGGTCATCTACGCAGTAGAGGCCGATCCGTCGGTTGCCAAGCTGCTGGGAACCCCCAAGGTCGACGTCGAGGCGTTCCGGGACATCACCTTCCAGACCGGCGGCTTCGACCGGGCCATCGCCAAGGCGGCTGCTTACGTGGACGAGGCGCTGGCGGCGCTGGAGAAGACCCCGCAATGCGAGGCGCGGACGACCCTGGAAAGGCTGACGCGCTTGATAGTAGACCGGGTCCCCGTACCGTGAAAGGCGCCGCAGAGGCGCCTCAGGCCGAGGTCGAGCTCCCTGCCGGCGCCAGTATCCCCAAGCATCTGGCGATCATCCCCGACGGCAACCGCAGGTGGGCCGCCGCCCGCAACGAATCGGTCACCGCCGGCCATCGGGCCGGGTTCGAGGTGGCCAAACAACTCTCCCGCTACTGCCGCAAGATCGGTATCCACACCGCCACCTTCTGGGCGTTTTCCACGGAGAACTGGCGCCGCACCCCGGTGGAGGTGGCGTCGCTGCTGACTCTTTACGAAGAATGGATTGCCGATCTTCTTCCCGAGGCGATCGAGGAGCAGGTTCGGGTGATCCACGTCGGCCGCCTGGAGGGCGTTCCCGACGGGTCCCAGGAAGCGGCCGCCGCCGCAGGCTTTGCCGGGGGTCTGCCGGAAAGCCTGCGTGAGGCGCTCGTCGACATCGAGCAAAAGACCCGGTCCTTCGAAAGCAACGTGGTCAACCTGGCGATCAACTACGGGGGCGCCGACGAGATCAAGCGGGCGATCGAGCGTCTCTACGACCAGGTGCGGCTCACCGGCCAGCACCCGTCGGAGTTAAACGTCCAGGACTTTTTGGACACCGCCAACCAGCCCCATCCCAACCCTGACATCGTTTGGCGGACCTCGGGCGAGATGCGCTCCTCAGGGTTCCTCCCGCTACAGTCGACCTACGCCGAGATGGTCTTTACCCCCAAGCTGTTTCCCGACCTGACCGACCAGGACGTAATGGACACGGTCCTGGAGTACTCCGCCCGCATCC
>Ga0247713_1000496_pt1 | contig 23651 bp, 12 predicted proteins | sample 21E_NmetaG_FD_189936 | JGI IMG/M metagenome (GOLD analysis project Ga0247713, IMG submission 189936) | Soil microbial communities from hillslope of Landscape Evolution Observatory, University of Arizona, Oracle, AZ, United States - 2-1-E_N | ecosystem: Engineered > Artificial ecosystem >... | reverse complement strand
CGACCCCGGAGCGTTGGGTGCCCAGCCCGACAACGTCCACGTCGAGCGCTTCATCCCCCAGGAGCTGCTCCTGCCGCACTGCGACGCGGTCATCAACCAGGGTGGCACGGCCATCTTGTCCATCCTCGCCGAGGGGCTGCCCTTGCTGGTGCTGCCCCAGCGGGCCAACCAGTTCCACAACGCCGAGGCGTGCGTGGCCGCCGGGGTGGCCCGGCGTCTCCTGCCCGGCGAGGTGACCGCGGAGGCGGTCCACGCCGCGGTCGTGGCGCTGCTGCACGACCCCGCGCACCGGCGGCGCAGCCGCGAGGTCGCCGACGAGATCGCCCGTTTGCCCCACCCCGCCCAGGTGGTCCCCCTGTTGGAGCGACTAGCCGAGGAGCGGGCCCCCGTGACCCGCGCCGCCGTCCGTCAGTGACCGGGCCGTCGTTCGCGGACCGGCTGGAGGACCTCGACGAGGACCGCCTGCCGTCGGTGCGCACGGAGGAGATCCCGGGGCCGCGCTCGGCGGAGCTGTGGGAGCGCGACGCGCGCTTCCACGCCGGCAACTCGTCGTATCCCGCCCAGACGCTGCGCCTGGTCCTGCACGACGCGTCTGGGGCCCTGGTGCGCGACGTCGACGGCAACGTGTTCGTCGACCTGTCGTCGGGCACGGTGGTCACCAACCTCGGGCACGCGCCGCCGTCCGTCGTCGACGCCCTGTCCGCCGAGGCAGGGCGGATGATGCACTACTTCGACTTCGCCACCCCCCCACGGGCGGCGTTCTTCGAAGCCCTGGCCCGCACCCTGCCGCCCAGTCTGCAGACCTTCCAGATGTACACGACCGGCGCGGAGGCGGTCGAGGCGGTGATGCGCCTGGCCAAGAGCTACACCGGCAAGTACGAGTTCATCTCGTTCTTCAACGCCTGGCACGGCCGCACCCTGGCGACCATGTCGCTCATGGGCGGGTTCCCCCTCAAGCACGGCTATGGCCCCTTCCCGCCTGGTGTGCTGCACAGCACGAACGCCTACTGCTACCGCTGCCCCCTCGGGCTCGAGCGGGAGACCTGCGAGGACGCCTGCGCCCGCTTCATCGACCACGTCTACCAGCAGTCCAGCGAGCGCCGGTTGGCGGCGGTGATCATCGAGCCGGTCCAGGGCGTGGGCGGCGCCATCGTGCACCCGCCCGCATTCTTGGGCCACCTGCGCGAGTTCTGCGACCGCACCGGCGCCCTGCTCATCTTCGACGAGATCCTGACCGGCATGGGCCGCACCGGGCCCATGTGGGCGTTCGAGGACTCAGGGGTGGTCCCCGACGTGCTGCTCGCCGGCAAGGGGCTGGCGTCGGGCTATCCCATCTCGGTCATCGCCTCCCGCCGCGAGATCCTGGACGCCGGCCCCTTCGGGCAGCCCGGAGCCGGTGCGTCCACGTTCGCCAGCGGCAACCTGGCCTGCGCCGCCGGGGCCGCGACGCTGGCCCTGCTCGACGACGGCGAGATCCTCGACCACGCCCGCCGCGTGGGTGACGCGATGTGGGCGGCTCTCCGCGACATCCAGGACCGCCACCCGATTGTGGGCGACGTCCGGGGCCGGGGCATGCTGCTGGCCATGGAGCTCGTCCGGGACCGGCGCACCAAGGAACGCGTCGCTCCAGCCGTGGGGCGCCATCTCCTCACGGCCCTCGCCCGGCGGGGGGTTCTCATGGCCGGCGGGGGACCGGTGCTGCGCATCACGCCGCCGCTGGTGATCAGCGAGAGTCTCGCCCTGCGGGGCCTCGAGCTCCTGGACGACGCTCTGGCGGAGGTCGAGCGGGGCGGACAGGAGCCCTGACGGTGACCTCGGCAGCTGTGCGGACCGTGCACCACATCGGGATCACCGTGGTCGAGCTCGCCGCCTCGATCTCCTTCTGGCAGGACCTGCTGGGCGCGCCCCCCCGCGATCGGCGGACCCTCGAGGGGCCGCAGCTCGGCACCCTGGTGGGATACCCCGGAGTGCGCATCGACTCCTGCTGGTTCGACCTGCCCGGGGGGGTGGCGCTCGAGCTGCTCCAGTACCTGGACCGGCCGGAGGGTCCCTACGAGCCGGGCACGGCCCACCCGGGCAACGTCCACATCTGCCTGCAGGTCGATGACATGGTGCGCGCGCACGCCCACGCGGTGGCCTGCGGGGCGCGCCCGGTCAGCGACGCCCCCATCCAGGTGTTGCACGGCCCCAGGGCGGGGACCCGCGTCGCCTACCTCAGGGACCCCGACGGTGTCACGATCGAGCTGCTGCAGCCCGGTCGTCAGGGTGGCGATGGCTAGCAGCCCCCGCACAAAGCTCGTCCTGCTCGGCACCGCCGGAGGGCCGCTGCCGTCGCCGGTGCGCTCGGGCATCTCCCAGGCCGTGGTCGTCGACGGGCACGCCTACGTCATCGACTGCGGCAGCGGCGTCACGCGCCAGCTGCGCAGGGCCCGGCTGCTGTCGAGCCTGCACCAGGTGTACCTCACGCATCTGCACTCCGATCATGACTGCGACTACTTCAACCTGTTCCTGCTCGGCTGGCCGATCCTGCAGTGGAACCCTCCGGTGCACGTGTACGGCCCGGGCCGCGCCGGGTGGCTGCCCCCACCGCCCGACGACCGGCCCCCGGACCGTCCCGTCCCACTGGTCAATCCTCTCAACCCGACACCCGGCCTGGCCGACCTCACCCGCTCCCAGATCGAGGCACACGCCTACGACATCAACGTCCGGCTGCGCCAGGCCGGGCGTGATGATCTGACCGCCCTGATCGTGCCCCACGAGATCGACCCGCCCGCGGGCCTGGCTCCGGGACCCGACCGGGTCGCCCCGCCTATGGCTCCCATGGTGGTGATGGAGGACGAGCGGGTGCGGGTCACCGCCGTGCTGGTCGAGCATCCCCCGGTGTTTCCCTCCTTCGCCTTCCGTTTCGACACCGCGGAGGGCTCCGTGGTCATCTCCGGCGACACGGCGCCCTGCGCCAACCTCGTGACGTTGGCGTCCGGAGCCGACGTCCTCGTTCACGAGGTCTTCACCGACGAGGGCTGGGAGCACACGCCCCGGGATCGCGTGCCCACGTGGGAGGCGCGGCAGCGCGAGCACCACCTGGTCACCGCCCACACCGGTCTCAGCGACGTCGGCAAGGTGGCGGCAGAGGCCGAGGTCGGCCGGCTGGTGCTGACTCACTTCATCCCCGGCGACGACGTCCGCCCCGACGGGCACTGGCTGCAGGGGGCGGCGGTCGGCTTCGACGGCGAGGTGATCGTGGGCCGCGACCTGCTGGAGCTGGGGCTGTGACCACGTTGCGCGGACCGCGCGTGGCTTTCCCCGAGGACGCGACGCTCTCGGGCCTGGTGGAGGCGCGGGCCGACCGCACCCCGGACGCCGTTGCGGTGATCGACGGGGACAGGCGGCTGACCTACGCCGAGCTGGACGCGCGAGCCAACCGGCTGGCCCACCGCCTGGTCAGCCTGGGGGTGCTACCCGACGCGCCGGTGGCGGTGTGCCTCGAGCGCTCGCCGGAGCTGGTTGTCGCTCTGCTCGGCGTCCTCAAGGCCGGCGGGGCCTGCCTGCCGCTGGACCCGTCTTATCCGGCCCCGCGCCTGGCGTTCATGCTCACCGACGCCGCGCCGCCCGTGCTTCTCGCCCAGGAGCACCTGGTCGGCCGCGTCCCTGCGTACCCCGGCCACGTCGTGTGCCTCGACGCGGGGAGGGAGGAGCTCGCCGACCACCCGCCCGACCGCCCAGCCACCGCGGCCGGTCCCGGGCACCTGGCCTACGTCATCTACACGTCCGGATCGACCGGCGAGCCCAAGGGGGTGATGCTGACCCACCGCGGCCTGGTCAACCACAACGTCGCCGTGTCGGGGCTGTACCGGCTCGGCGACGGCGACCGTGTGGCGCAGTTCTGCTCGATCAGCTTCGACGTCAGCGTGGAGGAGATCTTCCCGACGCTGGCAAGCGGCGGTGCGGTCGTGCTGCGGCCCGACGACGTCCCGATCCTGGGGTCCGCGTGGCCAGCGTGGCTGCAGCAGGTGGGCGTCACCGTGCTGAACCTGCCCACCGCGTACTGGCACGAGTGGGTGCGCGACCTGACCGCGCGGGGGGAGCGGGTGCCCGCGTGTGTCCGTCTGGTGATCGTGGGCGGCGAGAAGGCGCTCGGCCCGGCCTACCGGACGTGGCTGACCGTGGGCGGGGACCGCATCCCGTGGATCAACGCCTACGGGCCCGCGGAGGCCAGCGTGCTGGCCACCGCCTACCAGCCCCCCCGGGGTCAGCGGTTGCCCGACGACCGCGATCCGCCCATCGGCCGTCCTCTGGCCAACACCACCGTGCACCTCCTGGACCCCCATGGCGAGCCGGTGCCGGAGGGGGCACCGGGTGACCTCCACATCGGCGGGGTCGGCGTGGCGCGGGGCTACCTCAACCGCCCAGAGCTGACCGCCGAGCGGTTTGTCCCCGACCCCTTCTCCGACCGGGCCGGCGCCCGCCTGTACCGCACCGGCGACCTTGTCCGGCTGCTGCCCGACGGCAACCTCACGTTCGTCGGCCGCACCGACGAGCAGGTCAAGGTGCGGGGCTTTCGCATCGAGCTTCCCGAGGTGGAGAGCGCCCTGTCCAAGCACCCTGGCGTCGCCGAGGCCGTGGTGGTCGCCAGAGAGGACGAACCGGGGGTGCGGCGCCTGGTCGCCTACGCCGTGGGAGCGGCCTCGGCCGACGACCCGCTCTCGTCCGTCGACCTGCGCCGCTTCCTGGCCGACCGTCTGCCCCGCTACATGGTGCCAAGCGCCTTCGTGCACCTCGACGCCCTCCCGCTGACGCCCAACGGCAAGGTCGCCCGCGACGCCCTGCCGCCCCCCGCCGACGTGCGCACCGATCTGTCGACCGTCTTCGTGGCACCGCGCACCCGCACCGAGGAGGCCATCGCCGACGTCTGGTCGCGTGTCCTGGGCGTGGAGGGCATCGGTGTCGACGACGACTTCTTCGACCTCGGCGGGCACTCGCTGCAGGCCACGCAGGTCATCGCCGAGGTGCGCCAGGCCTTCGGGGTGTCCGTCGGTGTGCGGGCGCTGTTGGAGGCGCCGACGGTGGCGGGCCTGGCGGCGGCGGTCGACGTCGGGGGCAACGGCCGTGCCGGCGGCCAGACGCCCCCGCTGGTGCCCCAGCCGCGCCGTGCCGGGGAGCGTCTCCCGCTCACGCTGTCCCAGCAGCAGATGTGGCGGCTGCAGATGTCCGCCGACCCCCCGGGCCTGTACAACGTCACCGCACTGCACCGGTTCACCGGCCGCGTCGACGAGGCCGCCCTCCGGCGGGCGTTGGCCCACGTCGTCGAGCGCCACGAGACGCTGCGGACCGGCTTTGACACCCACTCCGGCGAGCCGTACCAGTCAGTGGCGCCCTCAGCACCCCTGGAGCTGACCGTGGTCGACCTCGGGGCGGCTCCCCCCGACCAGCGGGAGGGCGAGCTGCACCGGCGCATCGCTGCGCAGGACGCCGCACCGTTCGACGTCGGCGAGCCGCCCCTGCTGCGCGCGTGCTGGTACCGCCTGGGCCGGGAGCGCAGCGTGCTGGCCGCCACGATGGACCACCTGATCTGTGACGGGACCTCCGCCTACGTCTTCCTCAGCGAGGTCACGGCCGCCTACGATGCCCTGGCTGCCGGCCAGGCGCCGGGTCTGCGGCCGCTGACGCTGCAGTACCCCGACTTCGCCCTGTGGCAGCGCAGGTGGCTCACCGAGGAGCGCCTGCAGGCCCAGGTCGAGTACTGGCGCCAGAAGCTGGCGGGGATGCCGCTGGGTCCCGCGGTCCCCTTCGACCGGGTCCCGGAGACGCCGAGCCGGCGCATCGTCGTCCGGGACCTGGCGGTGCCGCCGCCGTTGTACGACCGGCTGGAGGCGCTCGCGCGGGCCACGCGCAGCACGGTGTTCACCGTCAGCGTCGCCGCGGCCCAGGCGCTCTTCAGCCGCGTCGGCGGGCAGACCGACGTCGTGCTGTCCACCACCCTGAGCGGGCGGCAACGCTCGGAGCTGGAGGGACTCATCGGCTGCTTCCACGGCGTCGGGCGCATCCGCACCGACCTGTCGGGCGACCCCACGTTCGAGACCGTCGTGGCCCGTGCCCGCGACAGCGTCATGGGGTTGCTCGAACACCAGGACGTGCCCTTCATGCGCATCCGCCAGGCGGTGCAGGCCGATTTCCCCACCGACGGGCCGGCGATCCTGGCCTCGGTGCCCATCGACTTCCAGTACTTCCACACCGCCCACGACGCCTGGGCGCCGGGCACCGCGGTGGTCGAACGCCCCGGAGCCGACAAGGGACCCGACGAGCTGTTCTTCCGGGGCCAGCTGCATCCGTTGAACCTCACCTTCCTCGACGACGGCACCCAGCTGTGGGGGCATTTCAGCTACAAGACCGACTTCTACGACGACGACACAATCGAGCGCATGGCCGAGGGGCTGCAGCGCGTGCTGGAGACGGTCACGCGCGACCCCGCAATGCGTCTCTCGAAGCTGCCGGTGGACGCGTAGACGCGTAGGAGGTCAGTACCCGCCGCGGCGTCCGTGGTCGAGTCGCGGCCCGTAGGGCGCGGCGTCGAGCCACCTGCCCAGCCGGGGAATGCGGGGGGCGAGCCGGGCGGCGACCTCCTGGCGGGCCCGGAGCAGCGGGTCGCGGGCCTCCATGAACGCCAGGGCCTGCTTGGCGGCGTCGCGGTTGTACCGCGCGGCCTCGCGGCGGTCGGCGTCGAAGGCGTCGACCGCCGCTCCTGCGACCGCCGGGTTGGCGGCCTGCAGCGCCTGCACGACCGCGGCGGCGGCCGCGTCGGCGTCGGCCACCCCGGAGTTGAGGCCGCGTGCGCCGAAGGGGGCGAACACGTGGGCGGCCTCGCCGGCCAGCAGCACCCGTCCGGCGTCGTCGACGAAGCGTTCCGCCACGGCCTGGAGAAAGCGGTACGTCGACACCCAGGTGATGCGTTCGGCGTAGCGCGGCGGCAGCACACGGCTCACCCACGCGTGTGCGCCGTCGGTGGTGTTGAACTGCTCCGGGTCGTCGTCGGGGCGCAGCTGCAGGTCGGCCCGCCAGCCGCCGGCGAACGGCACGAGCAGCACGTTGCGCCCACCCACCGCGGGGTGGCGGTAGTGGTAGATGCGCTCGACGGGCAGGGGAGCACGCGGGTCCTCCGCGACGTCCACGATCACGAAGGGGGAGGGCGATCGGTCGCCGGCGAGCTTGATGCCCAGCGTCGAGCGGACGGTGGAACGAGCCCCGTCCGCGGCGACGACGTAGCGGGCGGAAAGCCGCGCCTGGTCGGGGCCGACGAGCGCGACACCCCCGTCGTCGACGTGCACCGACGCCACCGGCCAACGCCACCGCGGGGTCACCCCCGCCGCCTTGCAGCGCGCGAGCAGGGCCGTCTCGATCTCGGTCTGCGGCAGGCTGGTCAACGGCGGCAGGCGATCACCACGCCACGGCGGATAGGTCCGGGCGTAGACCTCGCGGCCGTTGAACAAGGTGCGCTTGGTGGGCCACACGAGCCCGCGCCGGGCGAGCTCCCACCCGAGACCTGGCGCGTTGCGCTCGTACAGCTCCAGGCTCGCCCGGTGCTGGAAGATCGCCCGGCTGCCCGGCCGCCGCCGCTCCGCCGGCTCGGCGTCGACCACCACGACGTCGTCGATGCCGCGCGCCCGCAGGGCCAGCGCGGCGGTCATCCCCACCGGGCCGGCGCCCACGACGACCACCGGCGCGCGCCTGTCCACGCCGATCTCCGATCCTCCGCTGCTGCGGGCCTGTGTGCTGGCTCGTTCACGGTATCCGGCGCGTCGTCGCACAGGAAGAGGGGCCCCCGTGGAGGGCCCCTCTTGGACTGCCGGGTCGCTCGCCCTGCGGTGAGCCTGCGGGCTGCGCCTGGTCGACGCGTCGGCCGGTGCTACGGGCGGCTGTCCTTGCCGGTGTTGACGAACTGGATGCACTGGCCCTGGTTGCGGAACCCGTAGTCCTGCCAGCCGCCGTTCTTGCAGTCGTCCCTCGTGGTCGGGTTCGCCGGCGGTGGTGGCGGCTCCTCCACCTCGGCGACCAGGGCGACGTCGACCGTGACGGTCTCCGTGCGGCGCGCCCTCACGTCCTGCGACGCCGGCTCGTAGCCGGGGGCCTCCACCGTCAACCGGTAGGGACCGGGCGCGAGGTGGTCGATGATGTAGTTGCCCTGGGCGTCGGTCGTGGCCTGGCCGGCCACCGTCCCCGGCGCGCCCTCGGTGCGGATCACCGACACGGTCGCGCCGGCGACGGCGGCACCGCTTGCGGCGTCGGTCACCTGCCCGGCGAACGCGCTGCGGTGGTCGGGGCTCAGCACGGCTTCGAAGGCACGGCACGCCACCAGGTCGTTCGGCCGTTCCGACTCGGTGCCGAACTCGGTGCCGGCGGCCACCCGCAGGTAGTAGGTGCCGCCGTAGGTGACGTTCTCCCAGCCGTCCATGACGAGCTCGCGCTGGAACGTCCGCACCCCGCTCCAGAACCCCTCGACACCCTCGGCGATCGCCTCGTCGCTGCAGTCGGGCTGCTCGTGAACGGTGTAGCCGGCGGGCCCCATCCCGGTCTCGGGGAACTGCGGGCTGATCGGTTCGCTCCACCCCACGAAGAGGCCGTCGGTCACGGTCTGGAAGTGGTTGTTCCACACGTAGGTGATCGTCGGGCCCTCACCGGGCTCCTCGCCGGCCGCCACCTCGATGGTGAACACCCGCGTCGCGGTCGCCACCGAGGTCGGGTCCCCCGGCGAGCACGACTGCGTGCCCGTCGCGCCCAGAGGGCAGTCGGGCGGGGACATCCCGAGGCTGCTGGCCGCCACCGTGAAGGTGTAGGAGCCCGCCTCCGTGGGCGTGCCTGACAGCAGCCCCTCGGGGCTCAGGGTCACCCCTGCGGGCAGGTCGCCGTCGGTGACCGTGAAGGCCGGCGGCGGCGACACGTGGGTGGTCATCGCCAGCTGGTGGCTGTAGGGGGCCCCGACCGTGCCCGCAGGGGGCGGGGTGGCGCTCAGGTTCGGCTGGACGCGCCCCATGTTGGCCGAGGGGGCCGTGGTGTTGGCGCCCCAGCACATCGCCGGGGGACCGGCAGTCGGCATCGCGCAGCTGTGGAAGGTGCCGGCGCTCACGTGGGTGAACGTGCCTGCCGGCGGGGTGGCCTGGGCTTCGAGGTTGCGGCCCCAGCAGGTGATGGTGCCGTCGGGCCGCAGCCCGCAGACGTGCGCGAAGCCGGTGCTGATCTGTGTGAACGTGCCCTCGGGCACGGTCTGCTGGTCGCCTTGGTTGCGTCCCCAGCACACGGCGGTGCCGTCGGTGCGCAGCGCGCAGGAGGAGAAGTTGCTCACGTTGACGTAGCTGTAGGTGCCTGCGGGCACGTCGATCTGCCCGTCGCCGTTGGCGCCCCAGCACACGACCTCCTGGCCGACCGACAGCGCGCAGGCGTGGCGGTTGCCGATGGTCACCTGCGTGTAGGCGCCTTCGGTCGGCGCGTCGGTCACGACCCGCTGCTGGGGGTCGGCGGCGTCACCGCCCCAGCAGGCGATGCTCTGGTCGACGCGCAGCGCGCACACGGCGTTGCGGCCGGGCACCACGTGGGTGTACTCGTCCGCCGGCACCTCGCTGACCTGGCTGAAGCGGTCGTTGCCCCAGCACACAACGGCGCGCGCCGTGGTCACCCCGCAGCCGGTGGCGTAGCCGGCGTTGACGACGGTGAAGCGCACGTCCTCGGGTGGGGTGGAGATTCCCTCGGCGGTGTCGGGGTCTCCGGCGAGCGCGTTGTTCTCCCCCCAGCAGACGGCGCGGCCGTCCTCGGTGAGCCCGCAGGTCATGTAGCCGCCGGCACTGACCGACGGAAGCGGGGGCGGCTCGGAGGAGCCGAAGGCCTCCGCCGGCGGAGCGCCCGCCACGGCGCCCGCGAGCAAGAGCGCCAAGGTGAGGCCCGCGACGGCCAATCTCCGAGCGTCGGATATCTGCTTATCCATATCTCGTCCTTGCACGCGGGCGCCGTGGGTTATGGGCGGCTGTCCTTGCCGGTGTTGACGAACTGGAGGCACTGGCCCTGGTTGCGGAACCCGTAGTCCTGCCAGCCGCCGTTCTTGCAGTCGTCCCTCGTGGTCGGGTTGGCCGGAGGCGGTGGCGGCTCCTCCACCTCGGCGACCAGGGCGACGTCGACCGTGGTGACCTCGTTCTCCGCCGCCGTAGCCGTCTGCGAGGCCGGCTCGTAGCCGTCGGCTTGGACCGTCACGGTGTACTGGCCGGGCTCCAGGCCGCCGAACGCGTAGTTGCCGTCGGCTGTCGTCACGGTGCTCGTCTCGGTCCCGGGGCCGACCAGGGTGACCGTCGCATTCGGGATCGGCGCGCCGGTGCCGGCGTCGGTGACCTGCCCGGTGATGGCGGGCACCTGGAGGCCCCCGGCGGTCACGCACGGGTGGTTGAAGGTCCCGTAGATGTTGCCCAGCCACACGTTGTTGTCGCAGGGCGGGTTGACGTTGGCATCGTGCAGGTCGTACATCAGCGCAGTCGGGCGCTCGTCCTGCCGGGTGGAGTTGTTCACCACCGTGTTGTTCAGGACCTGGTTGTTGATGCTGCCGTGCGGCTGGGTCCCGGCGATCCCCTGGAGGAAGATCCCGTTGCCGGCGTTGCCGGTCACCGTGTTGTCCTCGATCAGGTTCCGCTGGGAACCGGCGAACGCGATGATCCCGGAGCCGAAGCGGAAGGCAGCGGTGTGGCTGCCGTTGTTGCGGGAGATGTTGCCCCGCACGACGTTGTCGGTGGAGCGGGAGAAGATGCTGATGCCGTCGAGGGTGTTGTTCTCCACGACGTTGTTCTCCACCGTCGTGCTGTTGGTCAACGGCTCCAGTCGCACCCCGATCGTGGAGGGGACCGCACGGTTGTCGGCGATGAGGTTGCCCCCCTCACCGGCCTCGTTCACGCCCGGCAGCGAGCCGGGGCCGCAGGCCGGGTCACCGATGACGTTGCCGGTGGTGCCCGTGCCGTACACCCCGATGCCGGCGTAGGGGCCGTTGTTGCGGATGATGCTGTTGCAGATCGTGTTGTAGTTGGAGGCTCTGTTGGCCACAGGGTTGCCGAAGGCCACGCCCTCACCCCAGTCGGTGGTGTTCGAGCCGATGTTGTTCATGATGACGAGGTCCTCGAGGTGGTTGTGGTCGCCGCCGTCGATTGCCACACCGGCGTCGAAGTCGCGGATCGTGCCGTTGCGCACGACGATGTGATCCTGGCCGTCGATCAGGATCCCGGCCCCGTTGCCGGGCGTGCCCGGCACGCCGGAGATGGTGTGCCCGCCCAGGTCGATGACCAGCGGGTCCGCTTCGGTGCCGCTGGCCTGCACGAACAGGCCCCCGTCCGCGCACGGGCCGATGTTCTCGGTCAGGGTGAAGTCCGACGTGATGACCGCGCCGCACCCGGTCGTGGGGGCGGCGGCCAGGGCGAAGTCCGCCGTGGTGGTTTGGCCCTCGGTCACCGTGGCCGTCTGCGACCCCTGCTCGTAGCCGGCGGCGTTCGCGGTGACCGTGTACTGGCCGGCGGCCAGCCCCTCGATCACGTAGCTGCCGTCGCCGCCGGTGGTCGCCGACTCGCCGCCGGCGGTCACCGTCGCACCCGCGATCGGGCCGCCGCCGTCCGCGGCTGTGACCGTGCCCGCGATGGCGCCCGGGTCCTCGACCTCGGCGGGTTGCAGGTTGAAGACCACGTTGGGGGTCTGACCCGCCGGCGCGGTGATGGTGCGGCTTTCTGACTGGTAGCCGGGGGCCGAGGCCGTCACCGTGTAGGTGCCGGGCTGCAGGCCCTCGATGCTGTAGTTGCCGATCTGCGCCGGGTTCGGCGAGCTGGCGACGACGGCTTGCTGCGCGGCGATGTTCCCGTCAGCGTCATACGCGGTCACCGTGGCGGTGGGCAGCCCGCCGCCGGTATCGGCGGCCGTCACCCGCCCGGTGATCGCGGCCCGGAGCTCGGCGACGAACTCGAGGCACTCCAGCGTGTTCAGCGCCCCGGTGGCGCTCGACTGCTCGGCGCCGGGTGCGACGCGCAGGTAGTAGGTCTCGCCCGTCTGGATGGCAGCCCAGTTGCTCATCGTCAGGTCACGGATGTCAGGGCGGCCGGGGGCCCAGTGGTTGGCCGTGCCGGTGCTGATCGCGGGATCGCTGCAGTCGGCTGCGGTGTGGATGGTGTAGCCGCTGGGCGGTGCGGGCGGGTTGGGGGTGATCGGCTCGCTCCAGCGCACGAACAGCCCGTCGGTGGTCCCCTGGAAGAAGTTGTTCCACGCCTCGAGCGGGCGGAAGTGGTTGTCGGCGGCCGCGGGGGCGGCCATGAGCGTGCTGATCATGAGCAGTGCTGCCGCGGCGGCAAGTGCGGGCCGCAAGCGGGGCAATGCGGCCCGCATCGAGTGCGTGTTCATGGTTGTCGTTCTCCTTCTGTGTCGTTCGCTGCGAAAGCCGGCAGAGGGCGAAGGGGCTCTGCCCGGCCGCTGGAAACATCGAGGCCCGCTGCCTTGTGGAGTGACATGGACGCGGGCGCCGATGGGCTCCTCCCACCCCTCGACTGGCCAGCGTCGTCCACCAGCAAGGGTGACGCACGGGCTTCCCGCCGGCATCCGTAGGATCTACCTAACTTCGTGGCAGAATTCCCCCGAACGGGTGACCCCCCGCGAAGGCTATTTCCAGTACATCTTCGAAAGGGGCCTCGTGCGTCAAATGCCCATCCTCGGCGGCTAGGGAGCTCGCTCTCGCCGCAGAGACGATGAGGGGCCCCTGCGGGGCCCCTCATCAGACGCAGTCGCGGCGCGCGATGGCGTCGGAACGACGCGATCTCAGACGCGGCTGTCCTTGCCGGTGTTGACGAACTGGATGCACTGGCCCTGGTTGCGGAAGCCGTACTGCTGCCAGCCACCGTTCATGCAGTCCCCCCGGGTCTGGGGGTTGGCCGGAGGCGGTGGCGGGTCGGCCTGCAAGGCGAAGTCAAGCCTGGTCAGCTGACCCTGTGTGGCGGTAGCCCCCTGCGACGTGGGTTGGTAACCCTCAGCATCCGCGGTCACGGTGTACTCGCCGGGGGCGACGCCCTGGTACAGGTAGCGGCCGTCGTCGTTGGTCGTGGTGACGGTTTCGGTCCCGTCGCTCGCGACCATCGTCACCGTGGCGCCGGCAATCGGCGCCCCCGTGGCGGCGTCCGTGACCTGCCCGGCGATCGTGGCCGGATCGGGACGCAGCAGGGCCACGAACTCGACGCAGGTCTCCTCGTTCGTGATGCCGGTCGCGGCCGCGCGCTCCGTGTCGGCCAGCACGCGCAGGTAGTAGGTCTCGCCCTCCGTGACGTTCTCCCAGCCGTCGAAGACCACGTCGCGGGTTGCCGGACGGCCCGGGGTCCAGAAGCCTGCCTCACCGGTCGCAATGGACTCGCCCGCGCAGCCCGCGGCCTCGTGGATGGTGTAGCGCGTGAAGCCCTGCGGGGTGGCGAACTGCGGCGTGATGCGCTCGCTCCACTCGACGAACAGGCCGTCGGTCTGCCCCTCGAAGAGGTTGTTCCACACGCTCACGATCGTGAGGGGAGGGTGGGCCTGCAGGGCGAAGTCGACCGTCGTGGTGTCCCCTTCGGTGACCTCCACGCCCTCCTGCGTCGCTGACGCGTAGTCCGGGTGGTCGGCGGTGACCGTGTAGGTGCCGGGCGGCAGGTCTTCCACGGTGTAGTTGCCGCTGGCGTCGGTGGTTGCGGTGCCGGCCTGCGCGCCGCTGCTGTGGGTGACGACGATCTGGGCGCCGGCGATCGGCTCGTCGGTGTCGGTGTCGGTCACCTGCCCGGCGATGGCGCCGGGGTCCTCAGCCGCGACGGCGACCTCGACGGTGTACACCCGCGTGGCGGTCGCCACGGAGTCCGGGTTGCCCGGCGTGCACGGCAGGGAGCCGGTAGCGCCCTGCGGGCAGTCGGGCGGGGACATGCCGAGGCTGCTGGCCGCCACCGTGAAGGTGTAGGACCCGCCTTCGGTGGGCGTGCCAGAGAGCTCCCCGCCGGGGCTGAGCGTCAGCCCGGGAGGTAGCTCGCCGCCGACGACGGAGAACGTCGGCGCGGGCGCGACGTGGGTGTCCATGGTGAACTGGTAGCTGTAGGCCTCGCCGAGGACGGGCGCCGGCCAGGGGTCGTCCGGGTTCAGGCTGGGCTGGACCCGCCCGGCCTGGTTGTTGCCCCAGCAGACCGCCGGCGCACCGCTGGTCGGCATCGCGCAGGTGTGGAACGTGCCGGCGCTCACATGGGTGAACGTGCCCGCCGGCGGGGTGGCCTGCCCCTCGGCGTTGCGGCCCCAGCAGGTGATCGTGTCGTCGGGCCGCAGCCCGCAGACGTGCGCGAAGCCCACCGACAGCTGCGTGAACGTGCCCGCTGGCACGGCGTGCTGGCCGCCCTGGTTGCGGCCCCAGCACACGGCGGTCCCGTCGGTGCGGATGGCGCAGGTCGTGAAGTTCCCGGCGTTGACGTACGTGTAGGCGCCAGCGGGCACGTTGGTCTGGCCGTCGGCGTTGTGGCCCCAGCAGACGATCGTGTTGTCGGTCCGCAGCGCGCAGGCGTGACGGATCCCCATCGTGAGCTGGGTGTACTCGCCCGTGGTCGGCACGTCCCGGACGACCCGCTGGAGGGCGTCGGCGCCGGGCGCGGCGGGGTCGTCGCCGCCCCAGCAGGCGATGCTGCCGTCGGTGCGCAGCGCGCAGACGTAGTTGAGCCCCGGGACCACGTGCGTGTAGGTGCCCGGCGGCACCTGGCTGACCTTGCCGAAGCGGTCGTTGCCCCAGCAGACCACCGCGTCTTCCGTGGTGATGCCACAGACGGTGGCGTAACCGGCGTTCACCTCCTTGAACCGCACATCGGCCGGCGGGGTGGCCATGCCGACCGCCGTGTTCGGTATGTCGTTGGAGGGCTGCGTGTTCTCGCCCCAGCACACGGCCCTTCCGTCCTCGGTGAGCCCGCAGCTCATGTACCCGCCGGCGCTGATCGATGGGAGCGGCGGCGGCTCCGACGAGCCCCAGGCGTGCGCCGGCGGAGCCGCCGACACCATGAGCCACGCCATCAAGAGCATGCCGGTGAGCCCGGCCACCACCAGTCGAGCTGTGATCGATGCTTCCTGTCCCATGACCTCTCCTCGCGCCACGTTCACGATTCCTACATTTGCCTTAAGTCGGGCCGCTTGCCTCTCCGCTCTGTAACTGCTCCCCACGGTCGGCCACGAAGTTGACACCGCCGTCTGGACGCCGCCGACAGAAAGAGGTCCCACCTCCCCGAAGGTCCTCGAACAGGATGGCGGCTGTCGCCGCTGGTGGCATCCGTAGGATCTACCTATCTTCGTGCCGGCAGTCCCCTGCCCGGGGGAGGGGCATTTCGCATGAAGAGCGGGCGAGCGGTACACGAAAGAATCCTCCGAACGCCCGTCCGGTAAATGGCTTGCCGCACGGGCCGCCATGACGGGAGAAAGGCCGAGGGGCCCCCGTGTGGGGGGCCCCTCGGTGGTGCGGGTCTTGGCCGACTAGGCGGCGGCGTGTGGCCTGCGGGTCATAGGCGGCTGTCCTTACCCGTGTTGACGAACTGGATGCACTGGCCCTGGTTACGGAAACCGTAGTCCTGCCAGCCGCCGTTCTTGCAGTCCTCGCCGCTTTGCGGGGCGGCGCGGTCCGGCGGGACCGTGGTCGTGGTCGTCGGCGCCACCGTGGTCGTGGTCGTCGGCGCCACCGTGGTCGTGGTCGTCGGCGCCACCGTGGTCGTGGTCGTCGGCGCCACCGTGGTCGTGGTCGTCGGCGCCACCGTGGTCGTGGTCGTCGGGTCCTGGCCCGCCTGGAGGGCGAAGTTCTGTCCCCCGGTGAAGCCGGCAGGCAACGTCACCGTCCGCGTCTGCGACTGGTAGTTCTCGGCCTGAACGACGAGCGTGTAGGTGCGATCGGGCTGCAGTCCCTCGATGCGCCACGTGCCGATTTCATTGGGGTTCGGCGACGTCGTCACGCTCCGTACCCGGCCGACCTCGTTGCCGCCGTCGTACGCGATCACCGTCGCGCCGGCGACCGGCTGGCCGGTGCCCGCATCGGTCACCCGGCCGCCGACTCCCGCCCGCAGCTCGCGGACGAAGGCGAAACACTCGAGCTCGTTGTAGACGAAGGCGCCTTCTACGATGGTGCGCTCGGTCTCGGGTGCGACCCGCAGGTAGTAGGTCTGCCCTTCTTGGATGCTCGACCAGTTGTCGAAGGACACGTCCCGGATGGTCGGGCGCGACGGCATCCAGAAGTTGCCGTTGCCGGTCGCGACCGCGGGGTCGCTGCAGTCCGCGGCGGTGTGGATGGTGTAGCCCCCCGCGCCGCCGGGCGGGTTGCCCGCAATCGGCGCGCTCCACCGCACGAACAGGCCGTCAGTGGTGCCCTCCCAGTAGTTGTTCCACGCGTCGAGCGGCCGGAAGTGGTTGTCCGCCGCCGCGGTGACCGCCATGAGCGAGCCGACCATAAGGAGTGCCGCCGCAGCAGCGATGGCCGTCCGTCCTGGGCCGGCGGCGGTCACCCCCCGCGAAGGTGAGAGTTCGTTCATAAGTGCCGCTCCTCCTGTGTGAAGGGTGTCTGGATGTACGAGAGCCGGACGGGCCCTCCGAGAAGGGCCCGTCCGGGTGCTGCCTGGTCAGTGCTGCCTACCCATTACGGGCGGCTGTCCTTGCCGGTGTTGACGAACTGGATGCACTGGCCCTGGTTACGGAACCCGTAGTCCTGCCAGCCACCGTTCTGGCAGTCCCCGCGGCTTTGCGGGTTGGCGCCGTCCGGCGGGACCGTGGTCGTTGTCGTCGGCGCCACCGTGGTCGTTGTCGTCGGCGCCACCGTGGTCGTGGTCGTCGGCGCCACCGTGGTCGTGGTCGTCGGCGCCACCGTGGTCGTGGTCGTCGGCGCCACCGTGGTCGTGGTCGTCTGCTGCGCCCTGACGCACTCCTGGTTCACCGTGCCGAAAACGTTGTTCTGCCAGTCGTTGTTGTCACAGTTCTCGTTGAAGTCCGCGCCGTCGAAGCCCGGGTTGCCCTGACCGCGGTTGCGGTGCAGGGTGTTGTTGATCGCGCCGGGCTGCCCGCCGGCGGGGCCGGACACGGTGATCCCGTTGCGGGCGTTGTTGTCCACGACGTTGTCGTTGACGGTGTTGCTGTGCGAGCCGCGCCCGCCCAGCCAGATGCCGTCACGCATGTTGTTCGTCGACGTGTTGCTGGTGATCGTGTTGCTGTGCGACACGCACACCGTGCCCGCCGGCCCCGTGGCCAGCGTGGCGATACCGTCAGCGATCGCGTCCAGCTGCACCGTGCGCTCACCCGTGCGCGTCACCGTGTTGTTGTGGATCACGTTGTTGCCGTTGTTGGGCGCCGACGCGCAGATGTAGCCGTGAACGCCGATACCCGCGATCGCCGAACGGGTGACCGTGTTGGCCTCCACCCGGTTACCGTCCGCGCCCGGACCCTCGATGCGGATTCCGATCGACTGCACCGCACGACCCTGCGTCATCGGCCCCTGGTTGGCGCCGGTGCCACAGATCGTGTTGGTCTCGTTGGTGGTGCCACCCGGGATCCGGTTGATCACGTCATGGTCGGTCAGCTGGTTGCGCAACACCTGGTTGTTGTCGGAGTCGCCCACCAGCGCGATACCCGACAACGGACCGTTGTTGACCAGGATGTTGTCCTCGATGCGGTTGCCCGACGAGTTGAACACCGCCACGCCCTCACCGAACAGGCACGTGCCACTCGCCGCCACCGGCAGGAAGTCCTGACCCGTGACCACCCGGTAGTTGATGTTGTCACGCAAAGTCATGAAGTGGGCGGTGTTGTTGCCCCCACCCATGATCGCCACACCCGCGTCGAACCCGCGGACCGTGCCGCTCATCACCATCGAACCCGTCACCTGCCGGAACAACACCCCCGCACGGTCACGGCTGCCATTGATCAACTCGCCCGACGGACGCGCCGCCGGGTCACCGATGATCGAGAACCCGTTCAAGTTCAACGTCACGTTGTTGGCCCCGATGATCACGCCATGGCCGGGACAGGGACCGACATCTGAGTCCAACGTCGTGTCCTGGGTGATCACTTGACCGCATTGCACATGGCTTGCCGCCGCGGGGACCGCGGGCAGCAGCGCCAACAAGAAGCTCAAGGCGACCAACAGGATGAATCCGTGGCGCAGACCGCGCACCTGGAGTGCTTCGTTCATGTACTCCTCCTCGTCTTGGGGGCCTGAGGTCTTGGGCCCGAGGTCTTGGGGCCCGAGCCAGACGTGTCGTCTGGAGAGCGGGACGCCCGTGAGCCAACCCCGTGGCGCCCCTCTGTCAGGTCAGGAAGGACATGATCGCCGACGGTTCTCGCAGCGACATCGGTAGGTCCTACCTAATCTGCATTGCCTAGACCCGGCGGAGACTTCGGATAACCCGGGCGATCGGCGTGAATGTGACAGGGGGCGGTGAAGTTATTTGCCGGACGTAGGCCCACGGTCCTGTGCTCGCCGCGCTTGGGCGGCTCGGGGGGGTCAGAGCGAGCGTGAGCCGCTGGGGTCCTCAGAGCGGTGGAGAGGCCTGGTGCGCGGATGGCGGCTGGCGGAGAGGTCGGCAGCCAGCGTCTCGACGGTGCGGTTCCTGGTGACGTGCTCGTCGGCGACGGGCAGCCCGATCTCCCGCGCGCGGGAGAGCACCTCGAGGAACGAGAACCGCTGCGAGTAGTTGGCGGTGGCCACGACGTGCTCGACACCGATGACCTCTGCCCACAGCGACGTCAGGATGCGTTCGGGGAGTGCGGTCGTCGGCCCGGGTGCTTCCGGGGATTCCCCTGCCGGCGGGCTCGTCCCCTTCGTGTGGTCGTGCCCGGGCGGCTGCGCCACGACGATCGCGGCCGGGTAGGCGTACCCGGGCAGCTTCTCCCACAGGTGAGCCCGGAGCTGCGCCAGGCCCGGAGGGCGCCCATCGGGCGTGACGTGGGCCACCAGCCGGGGGCCGCCGTCCTCGTCGCGGTGGAGGGTGACGTCCACGCGGCCCACACCCGGGCAGCTCGCCAGCGCCGCGCGGACCCGCGACGGGTCGATGGAGAACCCGCGCAGGTCGGTGTGGTCGTTCACCGGGCTGAGCAGCTCCACCGTCGCGTCGGGCAGCCGTCGAGCACGGTGGCCGGTGCGGTACGAGCGCTCGTCGACGCCACCGGCGTCGTTCAGGGGCGCATCCGCGCCGGTATCCGGCTCCCCGACGTAGCGTGCCAGGCTGAGCCCACCGAGGTGGAGCTCGCCGACCGCCCGCTCGGGGAGCGGTTGCCCGTCGGGGCCAAGCACGTGGCTTCGGACGTTTGCCAGCGGGCGCCCCACCGCGGGACGCGCCGACGCGCCGGTCGCGGCCATGGCGGTCGCGGCGAACCCGCACTCGGGAGGGCCGTAGACCACGGACGCGCGCACACCCGCCAGATCGCGCAGGCTGCGCCACAGCTCCGGTTGCACCGCCGTCCGTGTGCCGACCACCAGCGCGGGTTCCCCCGTCCCGTCCGGGCGGTCCGGCAGCGCTTGCCCCAGTCCCTGCTCGAGCAGGGACGTCAGCTCACGGGGGGCGCAGTCGAGCACGTCGACCTGTGCCGAGCGTACGAGGGAGACGGCTTCAGCCGGGTCGGTGGCCGGAGGACGGTCGGGCAGGTGGAGGGTATGGCCGTCGAGGAGCGCGACGAGCTGGCGCAGAAAGCCGTCGGAGGTCGGGTGCGGGCAGAGGTGGCTGCGGCGGGCGGGGGCCGTCGGGTCGGACCAGTGGACCTGGCGGCGGAGCCCGAGCAGCAGGTTGAGCACCGCGCCGTGGTCCAGGACCACGCCGCGGGGGACCGCTGAGGTACCAGATCCGTAGAAGACCACGGCGGCATCCCCGGGAGCGCCCAGAGGGGGTGGCGTGTCTGGCGGTCCGGTCTCTCCGTCGGCGGCGGACACGACCTGCGCCAGACGGGCGACGGCGCCGCGGGCGTCGCCGCCGACGACCACCCGCAGCGACGTCTCGGCGATGATGCTCGCGAGCCGGTCGTCGGGGTCCTCGGGGTCCAGGGCCACCCAGGCGGCGCCGGCCTTCCATACGGCCAGCACGGCGACGACCAGGTCGACGCACAGGTCGAGGCAGACGCCCACGGTCGCGCCCGGGCCGAGCCCCAAGGCGCGCAGGCTCTGCGCCAGGCCCGTCGTCCGGGCGTCCAAGTCGGCGTAACCCAGTGTCTCGGCGCGGGTCCGCACGGCCGGGGCGTCCGGCTCGCGGCGCACCTGCGCGGCAAAGGCGGCCTGGACCGTGTCAGAGGGCAGTGGCTCGGCCTGTCCCCGGCCGCGGGCGCGCGCCTCGACGCGTGCCGGCTCCTCCAGCAGCGGCAGCTCGGAGAGCGGGCGCGTGGGGTCGTCGGCGACGCCGGTCAGCAGGACCCGAAAGCCCTCCAGCAGCCGGCGGACCGCTGGGGCGTGGAAGGCGCCGCGGGCGATGCACGTGAGGCCGTCGGGTGACTCTGCGACGGACACAATCAGGAACGCGCCGGAATACAGGCCCCCACCCCAGGGCTGGTCGGGTAGGGGTGGTTCGTCGCCGTCCTCGCCTTCGGCCATGAAATGCGCCCGCCGGGCGGTGGTGCTCGTCTGGAACCCGGTCGTCTCCACGTCGGGCAGCTGCAGCTCGTGGCGGGGGGTTTCCCCCTGGAACATGAGCACGACGTGGGGCACGAGGCCGTGGGCGGCGGCCGGTGCTCCCAGGACGTCTTGGACCACCGCCTCGAAGGGGAGGTCCTGGTGGGCCAGGGCACCCATGAGGGCCGCCCTCGTGCGGGCGAGCGCCTCGCTGAAGGAAGGGTCGTCGGCCAGCCGCAAGCGCAAGGGGACCTTCTTCGTGAAGCACCCGATCAACCCTTCGAGCTCGGTGCGGTTGCGGTTGGCGACCACGGTCGCGAGCAGGAGGTCGTCCTGGCCGGTGTAGCGGTGGACGAGTGCGCCGTAGGCGGCGAGCAGCGTCATGAACACCGTTGCGCGCTCGCGGCGGGCGAGCCCGCGCAGCCCCTCGTGGAGCTCGGCGGCAAGGGTGAGGGAGACGGGCTCGCCGGCCGGTTGTGGGCTGCCTTCAGCCTGCTCGGGGTCGTCGACGGGCAGCTGGGTGGTGAAAGGGGCGCCGGCGAGCTCGCGGCGCCAGAACGCCACCTGCCGGGTGCCGGCGCGGCCCGCGAGCTCGCGGCGCTGGCGGCGGGCGAAGTCGGCGAACTGCACCGGGAGCTCGGGCAACGGCGAGCGCTGCCCGTCCCGGAACGCGGTGTACAGGGCCGCCAGCTCGCGCCTGAACACGCCCACCGACCAGTCGTCGAAGACGCTGTGGTGCGTGCGGATGACCAGGACGAGGTCGTCCTCCTCCATGCGCAGCAGCGTGGCCTCGAAGAGGGCGTCGGCCGCGAGGTCGAACGGGCGCCGGCCGGCTTCGGCTACCCGGCGCTGGACTGCGGCCTCGCGTTCGCTGACCGGGAGGTGACGGAGATCCTCCGTGGGCAGCTCCAGCGGGCGATGGGGCCTCACGACCTGCAGGAGGCGCAGGTCACGCAGCGCGAACGTCGTGCGCAGCGGTGCATGCCGGCGCACGATCTCGTCGAGGGCACGGGCCAGGGCGCCTGTGTCGAGGGGACCGCGGTAGCGACGGGCCAGTCCCGGCAGGTTCTGGCAGCCGGGGGCGAAGTGCTCGTGCCACAGCATGCCCTCCTGGGAGGACGCGACCGGCGCGGAACCGCCCGCCTCGCGGGGCGGTTCGTCCCTTTCGATCGCCGATGCCGCACCGGCAACGTCGTGCGCCTCGGTCGAACGGTCGCCTGCCGGTGCCCGGTGAGTGGTCAGATACAGGAGACCGTCCTCGTCGAGATAGCCGAGGTCGCCGGTGCCGACGTCCTCATCCTCACCCTCACCCTCACCTCGAGACCGTGACCCGTCATCACCCACCGGGCCGCTCCGGCCGTGCGCGCGCACCAGCACGCGGCCCACCGCGTCGGGTGGCATGGGACTCCCGTGGTCATCCGCCACCCGGACGACGGTGCCCGGCAGCGGCCGGCCGAGGGCCTCCGGCCGTCGTCGGTCGTGCACGAACACCGTCCTGACGCCCCCGGCCGCCGGCCCTCCGGAGCCCCCGCCTGCCGGCCCGTGACCCAAGACGTCGACCAGGACAAGCGCCGCTGTCGGGAACGCGGCGGCGAGGTCGGGCAGAAGGCCAGGGCAGACGCGGCCGGAGGTGAGGATCAGGCGCGCGACGCCCGAAAGGTCGTGGCGGGAGATCACATTCGCGTCGAGCAGCGCCTGCGCGACCGCGGGATGCAGCGCGCAGGCCCGCCCGGGAACGGCCGCCAGCAGCGCGCAGAGACGTTCAGGGTCGAAACGAGCCACGACGACCGACCCGCCGGCGGGGGGGAGGGAGGCGACCAGCGCGTCCTGGGCGGCCACGCTTCCGACGGGGAAGGTATGGAGCAGCGGCGCGGGGTCACCGAGCTCAGCGGCCAGCGTGGGTGCGGCCAGCAGGGCGCGGTGGGACCGGGGGATGGCGACCGGCGGGGACAGGGCGCGGGACCGGTAGAGGACCTCGGCCACGGGCGCGGGCCGGTCGGGGCGGATGGGACGGCGGTCGCGCCCCTGCTCCTCCAGGTCGGCCGGACGCAGCATCCGGGCGGCGGCGTGCGGATGGGACAGCTCGGGGGCAGCGACGATCGCCGAGGCGCGGCAGTCGCGCAGGATGCGTTCGAGCTCGAGGCCGCGCACCTCGGGGTGCAGCGGCACCGGGACGGCTGCCGTCTTCTGGACGGCGACGTACGCCACCGCGTAGTCGCCCCAGTGCGCGAGGTCGAACATCAGCGCGATGCGCTGACCAGGGATGACGCCGCTGCGCTGCAAACCTGCGGCCAGGACGTCGGAACGCTGCGCCCAGCGGCCATAGGTGAGGCGCTGCAGCCCCGCCACCTCCACCGCGACGCGGTCGGGGCCGGAGACAGCCGCCTCGGACAGCACATCGGGCAGTGTGGCGTTGCCTGCCATCAGGCGACTGGCTCCCGCTGCTTTACGGGACAGCCGTCTCCGACGCCTCAGGGCCGGCCGCCTCAGGGTCCGCCGCGCAACCCCTGCTGATGAAGCGGTCGAGCTCGGGCTGACCGGAGGTGAACGCCCGGCGCTCGGCCACCCGCCCGTCGCGCAGGGTGAGCACCTCCACGGTCCTCCAGCCGCGCTCGCCCTCGCCGAAGTTGTGGAAGACCTCACCGAGCGCGACGACGTGGTCGCCGTGATCGCGAACCTCGTGGTCCTCCCAACGTGCGGGGGACTGCCACATCGGCCCGAAGTACCCGTCCCACAGGTCCTCCCTGCCGTGATACGTCCCAGCCATCGGGTGCTGACCCTCCACGTGCCAGGTGACATCGTCGACCAGGCACGCCAGGAACGCCTCGCGGTCACGGTCGTTGAAGGCTCGGTGCAGCGTGCGGGCGGCCTCTTCGCGGGAGTGCTCTGTGGGATCGGTCATCGTCAGCCTCATTCCTCGACGGTCGGCGCAGTATGTCACCGGAGGTGGCGCGGCAGTAGGGTGCTTCGCTGCCGGCGCTCCGTCCGCTCACCGATGCGCCAGCGCCCACACCCTCTTCGCATAGGCGGTCCGCATGAGCGTTGCCCC
>Ga0247713_1000494_pt1 | contig 23681 bp, 19 predicted proteins | sample 21E_NmetaG_FD_189936 | JGI IMG/M metagenome (GOLD analysis project Ga0247713, IMG submission 189936) | Soil microbial communities from hillslope of Landscape Evolution Observatory, University of Arizona, Oracle, AZ, United States - 2-1-E_N | ecosystem: Engineered > Artificial ecosystem >... | reverse complement strand
CCTCTCGTGGCGGGTCCGCCGGGCCCTGGGCCAGTCCTTCCGCTTCGTGGAGCTGGCCAACGACGTCAACGACCACATGCCGGACTACGTGGTGCGCCGGCTGACCGAGGCCCTGAACCGCCGGCGCATGGCCGTCAACGGCAGCCGCATCCTGCTGCTCGGGCTGGCGTACAAGGCCAACACCGGCGACGACCGGGAGTCACCGGCGGTCGTCGTCGCCGAGCGGCTGCTCGGGTTGGGCGCCGAGGTCCGGGTGGCCGACCCGCACGTCATCGCCGACCACGTCGATGGGGCCGTGCAGCGGGTGGACGTCACCCCCGATGAGCTGGCGGCCGCCGACGCCGTGATCCTCCTCACCGACCACGACGACTTCGACATGGCCGGCGTCGCCGCCCACGCTCGCTACGTCCTGGACACCCGCCGGCGAGTCCCGCCCGGGCCCCACGTCGAGTACTTGTAGTCGCCTTCGCAACCGGAGGTTGCTCGGCGAGGCAGCCGACCCCGGCAGGGACACCGCCGGCCGTGGTGCGCCGCCGGAGGCGGCCCCGCCGGCTGGCGGCCGAAACAACGGCGGAGGCACGCCGGCTCCGCCGGCGGGCCGCAGCGCAGCTGGCTCCCCGAGCAGCCTACGGCTGCGAGGGCGAAATCCGCCGGCGACGAGTGACTACCAGGGCCAGTGTGCCGCCGACCATCAGGGCCATTGCCAGGGCGACGTAGGGCATCGTGTTGGCGCCGGTGAGCGACAGCCGGCCGGCGACGGGGGTGGCCGTGCCCGCGGTCGGCGTGACCGTGGTCCCGGCGGCCGGGCAGTTGAGGGTGAAGGTGGCGGTCTGGGTGGAGATTCCCCCTTGGGCCGTCGAAGACGCACCGCGCGCCGTGACGCTGTTGGTGCCACAGAAGGCAGGCGTCAGCACCGGGTCGTCGATCGAGAGCTGGGTGGCCGACACGACGGTGACCTCGACGAGGACGAAGCCTCCCGGCTCGGCGGTCTTGCCCGGGATGTCGACGCCGTTGACCGTGACGGTGATCGGCGCCCCGGGGGTGAAGAGGCACGTGGGCGCCACCTGCACCACGAAGCGCTGGCCGACGTTCACGCTGCCGACGTGCTGGGAGCCGGTCACCGCGGTGCACGGCCCCGGTGGGTACCCGGTCGTCTGGGCTGGCGCCGGCGGTGCCACCAGGAACACCATCGCGCCGATCAGGCCCAGCAGCACCGCCATCGCCTGTGTACGCCTCATCGCCGGGGTCCTCCTGATTGCACGAGTCCGGGCAGGCTAGTTCAACGCCGGCCCGGGACCGGGCGATGCGGTACCCGTTGCCTAGCTCAGCGTGCGCCGGCGCCGGGCGGCGAGCGTCAAGACGACGCCGGCGATCAGCAGCGCCCCTGCGGCCACCGCGTACTGGGACAGCGCCGCTCCGGTACGAGCCAGGAGGCTCTGCCCCGACGCACCGGCCACCACGACGCCGCCGGGTCCGCCGGCACCACCCGCACCACCGGCACCACCGCCGCCGCCGGCGCCACCCGCACCACCGGCGCCGCCTCCGCCGCCGGCGCCGCCGGCGCCACCACCGCCGCCACCTCCGCTGCCGGCGCCTGTACCGCCGGTGAGGATGACGTTGCACGCGTCGCCACCGGCACCGCCGGCGCCGCCGGTGCCAGTGCCGGCACCGCCGGTGGCCGTGCCGCCGTTGCTGACCGCGTTGCCGCCCTGGCCGATGCCGATGCCGCCGTCGCCACCGTCGCCGGCGTTGCAGATGTTGATGTCGATGGTCTGCCCGGGACAGATCAGGTTGAAGGTGACGGTCTGGGTGACCGACTGGCCGTTGGCGACGCTCGAGGGAGCGGTGACGGTGATGGTGTTCAGGCCGCAGACGGCGGGGACGATCGGGTTGACCGAGAGCTGCGTCGGCGACAGCACGGTGATCGTCAGGGTCACGGTGCCGTCGGGGTTGACGGTCTTGGTGAACGGCGCGCTGCCGTTCACGATGACCGAGGCGATGGCTCCGGGCGTGAAGAGGCACGTCGGCGACACCGTGATCGTGAAGGTCTGCCCCACGGTGGCGTTGCCGGCGAACTGGCTACCGCTCAACACGGTGCACGGCCCCGGCGGGTAGCCGGTCTGGGCTGAGGCCGGCCCGATGAAGACCAGCGCACTCACGATACAGGCGAAGGCCAGCACGGCCGCACCACGACTCCGCCTCATATGTTGTTCTTCCCCCCGTCCGGGATCTGGTCGCCGCAGGCTAGCCCGAACCGGAACACGAAGGAAAGAACCCCTCAGCCGATGGTCCAGGTGAGGTTCCGTACTCGGTCCCACGGGCCCTGCCATTCCCGTGGATCGCCGCCCGCGGACCGTCCTTCGGTCCGCAGCGTGACCGACAGCGGCATCGGCTCGAGACGGCCCTGGGGCACGAACCGGAACCGGAGCTCGCCGTCGCGGACGGCGTCTGGCACGACCGTCTCGAACGTCACCTCTCGGCGCTGGCCGGCCGGGACCGACACGACGAACTGCGACAGGTTGAGGCCGGACTCCACCACGCCGCTCTGCAGTTGCCTCGATCCCTCCGGGCCCCACAGCAGCACCCAGGCCAGGTAGTCCCCCACCTTCTCGGTGATCCCCGGCGCCCCGAACTGGTACGACGGCATGGCGTCCGCCGGCGCCTGGTTGTCGATCACGACATGGGTCCGCACCACGGCCGTCCCCTGCCTGGTCAGCCGGATGTCCTGGTGGACCGACGGCCGGACGAAGTAGTCGAGCTTGCTCGCCGTCCGGTTCTGGACGGCCACGTGGAAGGTCCGGTCGGCGTCCTTGGTGGCCGGGCCACCGCCGAGCCCGGTCCGCTCGAAGACCTCTTCTTCGCCGGCGTCGGCGCTCCACAGGCGGAGATGGCCGCCGGCGGCGGCTTCGCCCAGGGCCCGTCCGACTGCGACGGCATCGTGGGCGCCGCCGGTGAGCCGCTCCATGACCGCCCTGACCACGTCGCCCTGCCGCTCACGGCGGAGGGTCTGGTCGCTGGTCGGCCCGAGCCCTTGGTAGAAGTCGTGCAGCAAGAGCCGGCCCACGTTCCCGGCGGACACCGGCTCGCCGACGCCCTCGATCGACACCGGCCCGACCGTCCGGAGGAGGGAGGCGAGGGCGGGGACGTCGAGGGCGATCACCCCGTCGACCGGTTGGCCGGTGGCCTGGCGGTACATGTCGGCCATCGCCCGCCCGCTGAAGGCGAAATCGGCGGTGGCGTTCACCGATTGCCAGGTCTGGGTCGGCCTGATGGAGCCGAAGACCTGCTCGGTGCCCGCAGGCACGGGGGTGGGCGCCGGCGAGCTGAGCGTGAGGTCGGCGACGGTGCCTTGGCGCTCACGGATGAGGCGGCCGTTGTCGAAGGTGACGACGACATAGGAGAGGACGGCGCCCTGGTCGCGCATCTCGGCGTTGTTCTGGGCCGCGACCAGATAGCGGCGGCGGCCGCCGGCGCCCATGAACGTGCGGGCCGCACCCAGGGCCTCCGCGCCCTCGGTGAGGCGCCGCGAGCTCGAGGCGGCCACATCATCGAACTGCCGGCGGGCGTCACCGAGGGGGCCCCAGAGCCCGGCCCCGCCGTCCTGGGCCCGCCGGCCGATGGTGTCGCCCGCGGTCCGGACCTGCTGCTGGAGCGCGGCCAGACCGTCGAGTTGGAGGGCGCCGTCGCGGATCTGCGTCCGTCCGGCCAGCCCGTCGATGGAAGCCAGCAAATCTCGGCCGGCGCCGGCGGCGGCCGCCGAGTCGTCGATCAGATCGATGAAGCCGGCACGCTGGCCGCGCAGTCCCGGCACGACCTTGGCGATCGAGAGGACCGGCGATCCGGCCACCCGCCTGCGGGCCTCGCCGACCGAGGCCAACGCCCCGTCGACCTGGGCCAGCGCCGCCGACCGCCCTTCCGGGGTGGCCAGCGACGCAGGATCGTCCACCGCGGCCTGCAGCGTCGAGCGGGCACCGATGAGCTGGGTGCGGGCCCGGAGGGCGTCGGACAGGGCGATGGCGCCCAGGAGGGCGGCCAGGACGGCGAAGCCGCCGGCCACCAGGCCGGTGCGGATCAGCCGCCGGCGCCGGCGGCGGCCGGCGACGTCGAAGCGGCGGCGCCGGCGGCGACCCGAGCGGTGCCTCCACATCCACGCTGGGCTCCACCACCGACGTCGGCGCCGGTGCCGGCGCCTGCTGCTCCCGCCGCTGCTACTTCTGGGCTGGCTCTCGACGGCCAACGGACGACTCGTAGCGGTAGGACTGGTAGGCGTAGCCGTACGAGCCCTCGGTGTCGACGCCGTTGAGCACGGCGCCCACCAACGGTGCGTCGACCTGGCGCAGCAGCTCGACCGCCCGGGCCGCCTCCTTCCGAGTGGTGGCCCCGGCCACGCTCACCAGCAGGGTGGCGTCCACCCGGCCGGAGAGGACCAGCGCGTCGGTCACGGGCAGCACCGGGGGTGCGTCGATGAGCACGATGTCGTACTCGGCCTGGAGCGAGCCGAGGACCTCGACCGTGCGCTTCGACGAGAGGAGCTCGGAGGGGTTGGGGGGCAGCGGGCCCGACGCCAGCAACGACAGCCGGGCCTGGTCGGGCACCTCCTGCATGGCCCCGGCCAGGCCGACCTTGCCCAGGAGGACCGACGTGAACCCGACCTCGTTGTCGAGGCCGAAGAACTCGTGGATCCGGGGCCGGCGCAGGTCGCAGCAGACGATGGCCACCGTGGAGCCGGAGCGGGCCAGGGCCACGGCCAGGTTGGCCAGGGTGGTGGTCTTGCCCTCCTGGGGGTTGGCGCTGGTGATCTGCAGGGTGCGCATGGGCTGGTCGAGCCCGATGAACTGGATCGACGTGCGCAGGGTCCGGTACGCCTCCGCCGCCGGCGAATTGGGGTCGTCGAGGGAGACGAGATACGGCGTCTCCTTCCCACGCCATGCGCTGACGACGGGGATGAGGCCGAGGACGGGGACCCCGGGCGCCACCTTCTCGAAGTCGTCCTTGGTCTTGACCGAGTCGTCGAGGAACTCTCGCAGGAAGGCGAAACCCGTGCCCAGCACGACGCCGGCGACGAGGGCGATCAAGCCGCTCCGCACCGGCCTCGGCTCGACCGGTGAGGTAGGCGCGGTAGCCGGTGTCACCAGCTGGGCGCCACCCTGCTTCAGCGCCCCGTCCACCTGCAGCTGGTCGAGCTTCTGCTTGAAGAGCGCCTGCGCTTGGACGAGGGAGTCCTTCTGGGACCCCGGCGGCGCGGCGTCTACCTGCTTCTGCAACTCCGTGATCTTGCCCTGGACCTGCTGGCTGGCGGCCAGGACGTCGTCGACGGCCTGCTTCCGTCGGAAGTCGATGTAGGCGTTGGTGTAGGCGTTGGCGAGGCTGGCGGCCTGCTGAGGATCGGTGCTCTTGGCCGTGACCCGGATGATGTCGGTCGGCCCGTCTGGCCGGGCCGACACCTTGGGGGCCGAGCCGAGCTGGGAACGCACCGCAGCGCGGACCGGCTCGCTCTGGAGGATCCGGATCTCGTTCTGTACCTCTCGGTTGGGATCAAGACGGGTGCCGCTGTTCGGGTCGAAGAGTGTCTCGCTGGAGCGAGGCCGCAGAAGGATCTCCGCCTCGCCGGCATAGACAGGCGTCTTGAGCAGGGAGATGACCAGCGTCGGGACAGTGATCACGACCGCAATCAGCACGATCAGCGTCTTCCGACGCCGGAGAACGTCGAGGTACTCCCGGAGGCCCAATTCGCCGTCGCGGCCCGGATCCATTCGTGCGACTGTAACCCAGCGCCCCCTGCGCTCTACGGCGTCGGGGCTGCCGACTACCCTGTCGGGACTTCGAGGGAGCGGATTGCGGGTGTGCTGAAGGCTCAGATCCTGCTGGCGTCACTTGTCCTGGTCTGCGGTCAGGTGATCGTGTGGAGGCGGCGCGACAACATCCTGGGATACCTCCAAGGCGGCCTGTTCTTCGCTTCCATGGTGGTGCCCATTCTCGGGACCACCATCATCGACAACAGCGATCCGGAGGTTCTGGGCCTCTATGCGCGGATCCTCCTGATCGGCGCCGTCGGCTATCTGGGCGGCCTTCTCTACGGCGCATTGATCGGACAGAGGCAGCGGCTGCCCAGTGTCACCTTCGGCCGGCCGTTCGCCGGCGTCCCGAGCGTGATCGCCCGCCGCTCCCGGCTGATCGCCATCGGGGCCCTGGCCGCGCTCGGGTTGAGCTTCCTCCTGCTGGGCTACATCCCCTTCCTCGCCGCCGACCGTGTCGGCGCCAAGTACGGAATCGGCGTGTACCGCGCCGGGCTGGAACGGGGCGCCCTTGTCTTCCACGTCGCCCTGCGCCTGGGCAGCACGATCCTGCCGGTCGTGCTCGCGCTCTGGATGCGCCGGCGCCGCGGCCTCGACCTGTTCCTCGCCGCCGGGCTCGGCCTCGGGCTGCTCCTGACCCTGAGCCGGGGCAGCGCGCTCCTCGGCCCCCTGGTGTTCGTCGTGGCCCTGCTCGTCAGCCGGTCGTGGAAGGCGTGGCAGATCCTGGCTCTGGTCTGCGCCTGTTACCTCTCGGCGACGCTGGTGAACGAGGTGGTCCAGGTCACCCGGCCGACGACCAGCGCGTCGTTCAGCACCCGGGTGGCGGCGTCGGCACCGGACCTCTCGGATCACCTGGGCTTCATCAACGGCTTCGAGGTGTCCGGCGCCCAGCACGTCGGCTTCAGGCCTCTCTTGGCCGGGCTCAGTCTCAACAAGGGCGACTTCAACCCGTCCACGTACGCCCTGCGGATACGAACGGGACTGCTCGACCGCGGCGAGTTCGCCGCCGGCGGCCTGCGGCTGCCCGCGCCCATCTGGGGATATGCCGCCTTCGGCTATCTGGGCGCCATGGCCTGGTCCTTCGTGTCCGGCCTCTTCGTCGGCTGGGGGTCAGTGGTCGTACGGCGGCTGGTCACGCCGCTCCACGGCCATTCCGGGCAGGCACTCAACCTGGTCCTGGCCTGGGTCTCCTTCCAGGGCACCTTCGCCATCCTGGGCCACTTCTACTTCCCTCAGAGAGTGGAGATCGTCTCCCTCGGGCTGGCGGTGGCGCTGTGCTGGACGGCGTCCATGCGGTGGAACGCGGCCAAGGACGACACGCCCGACGCTCCGGAAAGGACCGTCGCGTCAACGCCCGCGTGACGCGGCCTGGGCGCCCGCCCGCCACAGGAAGGGCTGCAGAACGGCGTCGCTACGCTGCAACGGTGACCCCGCCCCAAGGCGCACGCACCCTCGGTGTCGTGGTGCTGCACAAGCCCGACCGCCCGGTCACCGAGCTGCCGGCGGTGCGCGACCTCGCTCCCCAGGTGGACCAGCTGCTCCTGGTGTCCAACGGCGACGAAGAGTTCGCGGCCAACGGTCTCCGAGGCGTGCGCCGCATCGCCTTCGCCGCGAACCGGGGCACGGCAGCGGCGTGGAACGCGGCCCTGGGCTGCGCCCGTGACAGCAACTGCAGGTACCTCTACATCCTCGACCAGGACAGCGTCCCCGCGGCCAACGCGGTGGTGGCGGCCAAGCAGAAGCTCGAGCGTGAAGGTCTCGCCGCCGTCGTGCAGCCGGCCCGCCGGGACATCCTCGGGCTGGACCCCTTCCCATGGAACACCGTCGCCTCCGGCTCGCTCCTCGACGTCGAGGCGGTCGAGGCCGTCGGGCGCTTCGACGAGAGCCTGTTCGTCGACGAGGTCGACCACGAGCTGCTGTCCAGGGTGCTGGCGGCAGGCCACCGGGTCGGGTCGCTCCCCGCGGCGACGATCGGCCATCAGACCGGATCGCCGCGCCGCGTCCGCCTTCTCGGCCGCCAGGCCGTGGTCTCGGGTCACAGCGTCGAGCGGCGGCGGCTGCAGGGCTACAGCGCCGGCGTCCTGGTGCGCAGGTACGCCAGCTGCAACCCGTCCACCGCGGCGCGTCTCCTCCTCCGGCACCTACTGACAGCAGCCAAGGACGCCGGTACCGGCCAACGGTCCGGGGCGAGCGCTCTGGTGGGCGGGCTCTCGTCGGGCCTGCTGACCGTTCGGCCGCCGGCGGCGGCGGCGGTCGAGCCGTGCCCCTACTGCGCCGGCCCGCTGGTGGGCCGGTACGCGGCGGTGCCTGACTGGCGCTTCGGCGCCGGGCCACCGGCGGACGTGTACTGGTGCCCGGACTGCGGTGCGCTGGCTGCCGGCCGGGAGCCCGACCCCGGCGAGGCCGCCGGCTGGTACGCGGAGTACTACACCCACGCCGCCGAGCCCCCGGCGTCCCGCATCTGGTCGCGGCTGTGGCCCACGCCGGCGCGCCGGACGGAGATCGAGGCCCAGCGGCGCTATCTGTCCGAGCCCGGCGCCGGCGGCCGGTTCCTCGAGGTCGGCACCGGCTCGGGCGAGCGGCTGGTGGAGTTCGCCGCCGCCGGCTGGGATGTCGTGGGGCAGGACGTCGACCCCAAGGCCGGCCACTTGGCTCGGTCGGAGGGCATTCCCGTCCACCACTGCCCGGTGGCGGACATCGCCGGGCGGGAAGCACCGTTCGACCTCATCGGTCTCAACCACGTGCTCGAGCACACCAGGCGGCCGGCGGAGCTGGTCGAGGCGTGCGCCGGCCTGCTGCGGCCCGGTGGGCGGATCTGCGTCATCTCCCCCAATGCCAAGGGGCTGGGCCGGAAGCTGTTCGGCCGGTGGTGGTTCGGGCTCGAGCAACCCCGCCACCTCGCCATCCCCTCCCTCGACTCCCTCGCCCGCCTGCAGCCCCGGCTTGAACTCGACGTCGAGTACGCCAGCACCTCCGCCGCCAACGCCGCCGTCCTGCTGGGCGGCTCCCTGGCCCGCCTCGCAGACACCACCCTGCCCGCGGGGCCGTTGCGCCGCGGCGGGTCGTTCCTCTCCCACCTGATCGGGCAGGCGATCGGTCGGGCCGCCGTGCTGGTCGACCGCCGCCTCGGTGAGGAGGTCGTCTGGGTCGTCCGACGCCCCGGCGGATGAGCAGGCCCGAAGGGGTCGGGCTCCTGGCCAACAGCGTGTCGAACCTCGTGGTCGGCGCCGCGACCATGGGCTACACGGTCTTGGTGCCGGCGATGGTGCTGCGGCGCTTCGGCACCGACGACTACGGCATGTGGTTCCTGGCGTTCCAGATCGCCGCCTACGTCCTCCTACTCGACCTCGGGTCCCAGACCGTCGTCACCAGGGAGGCCGCCGACCCGACGGGCCGGGTGGGTGCCGCGCAACTCACCACCGCGGCCATGGTGTCGCAGTTGGCCCTGGCCGTGGTGGTGGTCGGTGTGGCGACGGCCTGGGCCGGCTTCGCCGACCAGCGGACGCTGGCGCCCCTCGTCACCGTGCTCGGCGCCGCCGCCGCCAGCTCGCTGCTGGCGTCGACGGTGCGGGCTTGGTACGGGGGCCTCCAGCGCACCCACGTGGCCGCGGCCTGGCTGGTCGTCGCCCGCCTGAGCGGTGTGGCCGGCCTGGGTGCCGCACTGGCGGCCGACGCCGGCCTGGTCGCCCTGACCGCCGCCGTCGCCGGCCCCCAGCTCCTGATCCATGGCACCTTTCTGCTGTGGGCCCGGCGGCCGCCTTCGCCATGGGCCAGGCCGGACCGCGCCGCCTTCGGCCGCCTCGTCCACAGCAGCTCACCGCTGGCGCTGTGGACGATCGCCGGGGTGTTCATCGCCGGCGTCGACATCTTCGTCGTCCGGGCGGTGGACCCGGCCCAGCTCGGCGAGTACGCCATCGCCCTCCCCCTCCTGGCCGTGCCCACAGGGATCGTCACCGCGGCGATGTCGGCGTGGATCCCGTGGGTGGCGACCGCGGAGACGGCGCGCCCCCCGGAGGGCGGTCGCGACGCGACCCTCGCTGCCACGGCATTCACCGCCGCCGCCCTCTCGCTGGGCGCCGTCGTCTACATGGGGTACGCCGACGACCTCGTCGGCCTGTGGGCGGGCGAGGAGTCGAGCGCAGCGACGGCGTACCTGCGGCTGCTCTACCTGGCCTGGTGCCTGCGTATCGCCTTCCTGCCCTGGAGCGTGCTGGTCCTGGTGCGCGGCCAGCAGCGGTTGATCACCTTCGCGCCGATCACCGAGGCGGTCGTGAACGTGGCTGTCTCCATCGCCCTCGGACTTTGGTTGGGTGCGGTCGGGGTGGCGATGGGGACGGTTGTCGGCGCCGTCGTCGCCGCCGGCCTCTACCTGACCGTGGCCATCCCCCGCACCGCCGGGTCGGGAGTCACCACGCCCGGCCTCGTGCGGGCGGCGGGGGCGGCCTGGCCGCCGCTCGTGGCCGCAGCCTGCCTGGCCGCACTGGCCGTGACGGGGGCGCCGGCCGCCTGGCGGGCGCTGGCCGCCGCTGCCTGCATCGGAGTGGGGGGCTGGTGGATGACGGCCCGCCGGCGATCGGCACCCGTACCGGCGCCCTAAGCCGGCGCTACCGCCGCGGCTGCCTGCAGGCCGCGGCCAGGCCGACGCACCGCCCGGGATCCAGGCCCGGCTCGCCGGCGTGCAACCACTCGATGTCGGCCGGCACCCATCGCCGCGATCCCGCCCGGGGCATCGACCGGCGGGAGCGCCGGAGCCCCTCCGGCACCACCTCCCGGGCGAACGCGGCCGCGGCCCGCACCAGCGGGGACCGGCCGGTCGGCAGCCCGATGGAGGCGATGGCCTCGGCGGGCAGCATGCGGTACCGGAGGTCGACCTCGTCGAACGCGGTGCGCAACAGCGCAACCAGCGCCGGCGGCGTGAACTCCATCACGTGCGAGCGGGACAGCAGGCCGGCGCCGGGCATGTTGTCCATGGACCACAGGCGGTTCGGCGTGCCCACGAAGCAGACGCCGTCGTCCTTCACGAAACGGGCCATGAGCTCGACCAGCGCGAAGGGGTCGGAGACGTGCTCCAGCACCTCGCTGCTGAAGACCACGTCGTAGGTACCGGCGACGAACTCGACGGGCACCGACTCCATGAGGTCGGCGACGAAGAACCGGGCCCGGTCGCCGGCGAAGTGCTCGCGGGCGTAGGCGATGGCGGACGGCGAGCCGTCGACCCCGTCGTAGAAGCCTCCCGCCGCCGTCACGAACCGGGACCCGTACCCGGTGCCGCACCCGACGTCGAGGAACCTCGCGCCCTCGTACACGAAGTGGGTCGCGGCCCATTCGTAGACACCCTCGTGGCCGGCGGACAGGATGTCGCCGTCGTCGCAGGGCACATGCCGGTCGTGGCCGTCGGCGGTCGCCAGGTGGAGCTCGGCCTCCCGGTTCATCCGGAGGCATTGTAGGTGCGCAGCCGCTAGCCTCCCGGCTCGTCCGCATGGGATCCGAGCCCGTCACTCCGCAGTCCGACGTGATGCGTCCCGTCGAGGACCGTTTGACCGCCGCATATCTCCAGATGTGCAAGCGGCGCCTGATCCGGGGGACCTACCGCACGCCGGCCCGCGTCCACGGGCGCCGGCGCTGGTATCTCTACCTCGCCGCCGCCCGCGTCGCCGGCGCCTTCGGGTTCGAGCTGGTGAAGCGGATCGACCCGAGCGAACGCGACGAGGGCCGGAACTTCACCGCCGACGCCGACACCATGATCGGCACCCGCCGGCTCGACAACCTGCAGCACTGCGTCGAGGACGTGCTCCGGCGGGGCGTGCCCGGGGATTTGATCGAGACGGGGGTGTGGAGGGGCGGGGCGTCGATCTTCATGCGGGCCGTCCTCCACGCCCACGGAGTCACCGACCGCACAGTCTGGGTGGCCGACTCGTTCCAGGGCCTGCCGAAGCCCGACGCGGCCCGCTACCCGGCCGACGCCCGCGACGAGCTGTGGAAGGCCAGCGCCCTGGCCGTCTCGGTGGAGGAGGTGAAGGCCAACTTCGAGGCCTACGGCCTGCTCGACGATCAGGTGCGCTTCCTCGTCGGGTGGTTCAGCGACACCCTGCCCACGGCGCCCATCGAGCGCCTGGCGGTGCTCCGCCTCGACGGCGACCTCTACCAGTCGACCATGGACGCCCTCACCGCCTTGTACCCCCGCCTGTCGGTGGGTGGCTACGTCATCGTCGACGACTACGGCGCCATGGAGTCCTGCCGCAAGGCGGTCGACGACTTCCGAGCCGAACGGGCGATCACCGACGACATCGAGCGCATCGACTGGACCGGCGTGTTCTGGCGACGGTCCTCGTGACAGAGCCTGACGGCACCCGGTTCCTCATTCCTGGACGGCGTGCGGTCGTGCGATATCTTGTCGCCCTGGCCGAGGCGGCCTGAGAGCCCGGAGCTCTCCGGGGGGCAGTGCAAGGAGCAGCGGGAAATGCTGGACCCAACCGTTCTCGTGGCGGCAGAGCCGACCGGCACCGTCGGCCGCCTCGACGCGCCGCCGCTGGCCCAGGTCCTCCCCTTCCCCGTGCTGGCCAGGGCGTGGCCGGGCAAGCGCGCCGTCGACATCGTGCTGTCTCTTGTCCTGATCGTGCTCAGCCTCCCGCTGTTCCTTCTCCTCGCCACCATCGTCAAGCTGACGTCACGGGGCCCGGTCCTGTTCCGCCAGCGCCGGGTCGGGCGAGGCGGCAAGGACTTCCCGATGCTGAAGTTCCGCACGATGCACACCGACGCGGAGGACCGGCTCCGGTCCGACGCCGCCCTTTACGAGCTGTTCGTCCGCAGCGACCACAAGGTTCCCTCGGCCATGGACCCCCGCATCACCGCCTCCGGGCGGCTCCTGCGCCGGCTGAGCCTTGACGAGCTACCCCAACTCCTGAACGTGCTGCTGGGCCACATGAGCCTCGTCGGTCCCCGGCCCGTCGAGCGCAGCCAGCTCATCCGCGACTACGGCGAGCACCAGTCCACCTACCTTGCCCTCCGCCCCGGGCTCACCGGCCTGTGGCAGGTGAGCGGGCGCAGCACGGTCCAGTTCCCCGAGCGCGCCGAGCTGGACCGCCAGTACCTCCGGGCATGCGGGCCGTGGGTCGACGCCAAGATCATCCTGCGGACCCCACTGGTCGTCTTCACCGGGCTCGGCGCCGATTGAGCCCAGCCGCGACCGTGGCGCTCTGCCACGAGTGGCTCGCCGGGCGAAACGGCAGTGAAAAGACCTTCGAGGCCATGGCCCGGGCCCTGCCCGAAGCCGACGTGTACGGGCTGTCCCACAACCGTGACGCTGGCCTCGACTTCGGCGGCCGGCCGGTCCGCACCACGTTCATCGACCGGCTGACTCCGCTCCGGGACCACCGGATGCTGCAGCTCCCCCTGATGCCGCTGGCGTGGCGTTACGCCTCCCGGCGCCGGTACGACGTGGCGGTCACCTCCAGCCACGCCTGCGCGAAGGGCTTCCGGCCGGCACGGGACGCGCTGCACCTTTGCTACTGCTACACGCCGATGCGGTACCTATGGCTGTCGTCCATCGACGCCCGCCGGCGCCCGTCGCGGCTGAGCGCGCCGGCCGAGCGGTGGCTGCGATCGTGGGATCTGGCCTCGGTGCGCTGGGTCGACGACTTCGCCGCCATCTCGAACGCTGTCGCCGAGCGGATCGCCGACATCTACGGCCGGCCGGCCCGGGTCATCTACCCGGGGGTCGACACCGACTTCTACCGTCCGCCCGCCGCCGGGGTCTCCGGCGGCTTCGCCCTCGCCGTCTCCCGCATGGTGCCGTACAAGCGCCTGGACCTCGCCATCCGGGCGTGCCACCGGGCAGGCCATCCCCTCGTGGTCGCCGGCACGGGCCCCGTGGAACCGTCGCTGCGGGAGCTGGCGTCACGGCTCGGCGCCGGCGTCCGGTTCGTGATCGCCCCGGATGACGACCAGCTACGCGAGCTCTACCGGGCCGCCGACGTCCTGGTGTTCCCGGCCGAGGAGGACTTCGGGATCGTCCCTGTGGAGGCCCAGGCGTGCGGCACACCCGCCGTCGTACTGGCCAAGGGCGGAACGGCCGAGACCGTGATCCCTGGGGTCACCGGGGTGCTCGTCGCCGCCCAGGACGAGGAGAGCATGGCCGCCGGCATCCAGGAGGCGCTGTCCGCCGGCTACGACGCCGGCGCCTGCCGGCGCAACGCCGAGCGGTTCTCCCTCGGTGCCTTCCAGGAGAACTTCCTCGACTGGGTGATCGGTGCAGCCGCCAGCCGGGGCATCACCGTCGGCGATCCCCGCACCCGCGAGACGGCCTGACGGCCGGTGCCGGCCGAACCGACAGTCGTCCTTGACTGCCGCTGGCTCGGGATCGGTGGGCCCGGGCGGACCACCGAGCTCGTGCTCCGCGGCCTGGCCGAGGCCCCTCCTCCCGGACCGTGGATCCTGTGGGGCCCGGCCCGGGCGACCTCGGACCTGGCCTGGGCCAGTTCCGCGGTCGTTCCCATCGAGGAGGACCCCCGAGTCCTCCTCGGCCAGCGGCGGGCGTTCGAGATCCCCCGCGGTGACTTCCACGTGTTCATGCACCAGCAGCGCCCGTTGCGCGACCTCTCGTCGGCCACCGTGATGTACGACACCATCGCCCTCCGACACGGATCCCATCGCGCGGTGCGTGCGGCCAAGCGCCGGTTCCTCCGCCGGCTGGCCCGCTCCAGCCGCCAGATCCTGACCATCAGCGACTACTCCAAGTCGACGATCGTGCGCGACCTCGGCGTCGACCCGGCACGGGTCGACATCCTCCGCTTCCCGTTCGACGCCGCGTTGGCCGACCGTGTGCTGAAGCTACGCGCCGAGGTGGTCACAGAGGACGTCGCCCTCTTCGTCGGCGGGTTCCTGCCGCACAAGAACCTCCCCCGCCTGCTCGCCGCGTTCGAGCGGTCCGAGTTCTGCCGCGACGGCGGCGGGCTGGTGCTCGTCGCCGCCACTGCCGGCCAGGCCGCCGCATTCGTCGACAACCTCAGCCCGATCCAGCGGTCGTTCGTGAGCGTCCGGCACTCATGTAGCCAGGACGACCTCGACCGGCTCTATGCCACGGCGCGCTTCCTGGTCCAGCCCTCCCTGGAGGAGGGCTTCGGCCTGCCGGCCTGGGAGGCCATGTGCTGCGGGTTGCCGGTCTGTGTGAGCGACGGTGGTTCACTGCCCGAGGTGACACGGGGCTACGCCGAACCCTTCCCGGCCACGTCGGTGCCCGCCATGACGGCCGCCATCGACGCCTGCGCCCGATCGGCCGGTGCGGTCGACGAGCAGAGCGCCGCCCGCCAGTCCGAAGCCCTCCGAGCCCGGGCCCCGTCCGTGCGCGACCTCGGCTTGCAGTTCGCTGGAATCGTCGCTCGGCACCTGCCCGGGGCATCGTGACCCCCACCACGGCGGCACGGGACATTCACCGCCGGGTCGCCGCGGTGGCCGGCGTGGCCGGGCGGCATTACGCCTACCCGGGACAGCGGGCCTTCTCCCTCGTCGCCCGGGCCCTCCGGCGGTTCCCGCCGCCCGGTGACGTCACCTACTCCGACCCCGACGGCTACGTGCGGGTCGCCGACCTTCGCGATCACATGGAGTCACGGGTCTTCGTCGGCCGCCACCGCCTGCCGAAGGCGGCGACCACGCTGCTACGCCCCGGTGACTGGGCCATTGACATCGGCGCCAACGTCGGGTCGATCGCAGGCCAGATGTGCCGCGCTGTCGGCTCGGCGGGACTGGTCTGGGCGTTCGAGCCCATCCCTCGCAACGTGGCCCGACTGCAGGGCTTCCAGGAGGCGAACGGCCTCTCACAGTTGAGGATCTTCGACTGCGCCCTGTCCTCGACGTCGGGCAACGCGCCGATCCGGGTGCCGGACGACACATCGTCAGGGCACGCATCCTTCACCGCGTCCTGGATCGATCATGGCCGCCTGGAGGTGCCCGTCCGGCGCCTGGACGACCTGACCGCCGGCTTCGACGATGCCCCGCCGTTGCGGCTGGTCAAGCTCGACGTCGAAGGGTTCGAGAGCGAGGTCCTGGCCGGGGCCGAGGCCACCATCCGCCGTTTCCGCCCCTGGATTCACTGCGAATTCAACGACATCATCCTGCGCGACGCCGGCTCGTCGTCTGAAATCCTGCTGCAGTCATTCGAAGATTTGGGCTACCGGGTGGCGCCGGCGTGGCGCCGGGTCGCCGCCAAGCTCGATGGTCGAAATGTCGACCTCCTGCTGAGCCCGTGACCGACACCTCCGTGGTGATCGTGAACTACCGGACCATGGAGTTGACCCGTCAGGCGGTGGCGTCGGTCCTGCTCGAGCCCGAGGTCACAGAGGTGGTGGTGGTCGACAACGCCTCGGGTGACGGCAGCGCCGCCTTCCTGCGTGCTGCGTTCGGCGACGAACGGGTGCGGGTCGTCGAGTCCGAGACGAATGTCGGCTTCGGCCCGGCGGTGAACCTCGCTGCTGCCGACTGCGCCACGCCACTCCTGTTCATCCTCAACAGCGACGCGACACTGGCGCCCGGATCGCTCGGCCGCCTGGTGCTCGCCCTGACCGCCGACGAGTCCGTCGGTGCGGTCGGGCCTGCGGTGTACCTGCCTGACGGGCACCTGCAGCCGGGGACCTACGGACGGTTGCCCCGGCGCTCGGACCTCTTTCGCAGCACCGGGTGGGCCGGTACCGCTTCCGGCGAGGACGGGCTGGACCGCGCCCCGGGCTGGATCTCCGGAGTGGCCATCCTCCTCCGAACTGCGGACTTCCAGACCCTGGGGGGGTTCGACCCCGCCTTCGGCATGTACCTCGAGGACGTCGACCTCTGCCGGCGGCTGGGCGAGCTGGGCAAGCGGGTCATCCGGGAGCCGTCGGCCGCCGTGACCCACCGCGTCGGCAAGAGCTGGCGCTCGGCGCGAGACCGCACTCGCAGCTTCCACGCCAGCAAGCTGCGCTACTTCCAGGCGCTGGGGGCCGGCCCGATCGAGCTGGGCTGGATACGGGCCCTCGGTGCCATCCGCACCGCTGCGGCTACGACACCCAACCGGCCACGTCGAAGATGACATGAGTGCCGGCGGCGCTGAACAGGCTGACCTTGCCGCCGGCGCCCACTTGGACGACCACGAGGTTGGGCCTAGTTTCGCCGGCGTTGAAGTTCAGGTCGGAGACGATCGGGCGAGCGATGCCGGCCGGATGGATCGTGAGGTAGCCCGGTGCGGCGGTCCCGGTGACGGTGGCGTTCAGGATGACCGCCCGCACGCCGGTGGAAGGGACGCCGCCCCGCCCGGTGATCTGGACGTCGACCGATCCATTGGCCGGGATCGCTCCGGTGATACCCCCCGTGCCGTCGCGGGTGTCCAGGATGCGGGCCGGGGTGACCGGGGTGAGCGCCCCGAGGGTGCCGGCGGCCGTCGCGTCCGTGTACCAGCCGTTGATGTCGACGATGACCTCGGTCGACCCGGCGGCGTTGAAGATGGTGACCTTGCCGCCGGCGCCCAGCTTGACCATGGTGCGGATGGACGCGGTGGCGTTCGCCGGGAAGACGAACGTAGCGGCAAGCGGGCGGGCCTCGCCGGCGGGGTACACGGTCAGGTAGCTGGGAGCGGTGGTACCGGTAACGGCCACGTTCATGGTGGCCGCCTGCACGCCGGAGGCCGGGATGCCGCCCTGGCCGGTCACCTGGAGGTCGATGCTGGCGCCCGGGCCCACCCGTACTCCCCCTCCAAGCCCGGTCCTGGTGTCGAGAATGCGAGCGGGAGATACAGACTCGAAGCGCCCAGCATTGCCTGTCTCATTTACCGAATACCAGCCGGCAACATCAGCGACGACATGGGTGGAGCCTGCCGGGTTATAGAGGCTGACCCGGCCGTTGGCCCCCACTTTCACCACCACGAGGTTGGACACGGTCTCGCCCGGTGAGAAGTTCAGGTTGGCCGCCAGCGGCCGGCTGATCCCGGCCGGGAAGAGCGTCAGGTAGCCGGGGGCCGAGGGCTGGGTGACGGTCACCGTCATGGCGACGGCGCCCACGTCGGTGGTCGGGATACCACCCCGGCCGGTGATCTGGAGGTCGGCGGTGGCGCCCGGACCGATGGCGCCGGCGATGCCGGTCCCGTCGCGGGTGTCGAGGATCCGGGCCGGGCTGAGGGGGTGGAACCGGCCCGCCGGCGCCGTGGTCGTGGGGGGCAGGGTGGTGGTCGTCGTGGGCGCAACCGTCGTGGTGGTGGTGGACGACGTACCGCCGGCGAGGATCTGCACGGCGATCCAGACATTGGCCAGGGCGTACCCGCCGCCGGACCACGTCTGGCCCGAGCTGGTGTGCCAGGAACCGACGCCCACCCGGGTGTACTGCGGGTTCAAGACGTTCTTGCGGTGGTCCGGGCTGTTCATCAGCTGGCTGTGGAGGTTGCTGGCCGCCACCAGCGGGTCGGTGGTCCCGTTCATCCATGCGATGTTCTCGGCGCTGCCGCTCAAGGGGATGCCGAGGGAGGTCAGCATGCCGGTCACGCCCTGGAGGGCGCAGTCGAGGATGGTGTGGCTGAAGTAGTTGCGCAGCCCCATGTCCTTCGCCCTGCCGTAGACGGTGAAGCCGCAGCCGCTGTAGGGCTGGTCTTCGGCCACCGCGCCCAGGGCGGGGTCGGCCACCAACGCCGGCACGCCGTTCGCCACCCGGTCCCGGTTGATGAGCTCGAGCATGCGCTGGTTGAAGGTCACGTCGGCCGACGCACCCCGGGCCGGGACCACCAGGCTGGCCACGACGACCGCGACGACCAGCGCCGCCACCCTCAACGCGGTAGCCAGGCTCCTCGTCGTGCGCTTCCCTAGGGGTTGGATGGCGGTGATGCTCATGCCGCCCGCTTCGGCATCCGAGATCCGGAACCTTTAGAAAAATTTCACTCTCCGTGTTCGGAAGTTGTCACGAAGAGTTGTTGGGGCTCCGTAGAGATCCGCCGGAGGGGCGGGGTACCCTGGGTGCCTTGCGCGTCAAGGACAGGGCAACCGGCGCCGGCGACCACGCATCGGTCGACGAGCTCTACCGTCGCCACGCCGGCGAGGCGATGCAGGTCGCCCGGTCCATCACCCGCAACCCCGACGACGCCTCCGACGCGGTGGCCGAAGCATTCGCCGGCGTGGTCAAGGCCATGCATGACGGGCGGGTGGTCGACCCTTCGGCCCTCCGGGCCTACCTGATGATGGCCACTCGCAACGCAGCCATCGACGTCATCCGGCGAGGCGAGCGGGTCCGGCCCGCGGGAGAAGACCCGGCGCCGGAGCGCCACGAGACCACGCCGGGCCCGTCCGACAGGCTGCTGGCCGGCGCCGACCGGTCGATCGTCGCCGAGGCCTTCGGTGAGCTGCCGCCGCGCTGGCGCGCGGTGCTGTGGCTGACCGAAGTCGAGGGCTACTCGCCCCGAGACGCCGCCGTGCTGCTCCAGGCCAGCCCCAACAACGTCGCCCAGCTCGGCGTGCGGGCCCGGGGCCGGCTCCGGGAGCGCTACGTGCAGCTCCACGTAAGCAACCACGCCGCCGGCGACTGCCTCGAGACCACCGAGCGCCTCGGCGGGCTGGTCGCCGGCGAGCTCACGACGGCCCAGGCCCGGCGGGTGCGGGGCCACCTGTCCGAGTGCGCCGACTGCCGGGCCCGCCTGGCCGAGCTGGAGGATCTCGGCCTGTCGCTGCGCCGGGCCATCCCGCTCTCCCTGCCCCTCCTCGGCCGTCGGTTCAAGGGGTGGTGGCCGTGGGGGTCGGGCGCCAACCACGGGCAGTCCTTCCCCGCCTGGTTGGGCAGGGTGGATCCGGCGGCGCCGGCGGCGCTGGCCACCGTGGGCAACTCGCCGGCCGTCCAGCAGATCGCCACCGCCGTGGTCGCCGGTCTGGCGGCCATCGGAGTCGGCGCTGCCGTCGTCCACGACTCCCGTCGGTCCCCGAGTCCCTCGCCGGCGCCCGAGGTGGCGGCGGCGGCGACGGTCCCCCCTGCATCGGTACCGGCGATGCCGGCGGTCGCTGCCGCCGAGCCCGCCACCACGTCCACGTCGACCTCGACATCGACATCGACGACCGCCGCGCCGCCGACCACCGTGGCGGTGGCCACCACCCCCACCACCGCAGCCGCCGCCGGCGGCGGCGCCGCGCCGGCCCTGGCGCCGCTGGCCCCGTTCACCCCCAGGGGACCGCTGGCCTCGGCGCCCCCCAGCCTGGTCGCCCACGCAGTGGTCCCCGAGCTACCGGTCTTCGACGCCCCCGGCGCCACCGTGGCGTCACGCGCCCTCGGCCACCCGCAGCCCTCGGGGGCTCCCCTCGTCCTGCTGGTCACCGAGCAACGGGCCGGCTGGCTCCAGGTGCTCCTGCCCGTGCGCCCCAACGGCAGCACCGGGTGGGTCCGGGCCGACCACGTGAGCCTCGTCACCCACGACTTCCGGATCGTCGTGGAGCTCAGCGCCCACCGCATCACCGCCTACAAGGGCCGGGAGGTCCTGCTCTCCGAGCCCATCGGGGTGGGCACCCGCGACGCCCCCACGCCTGGCGGCCTGTACTTCACCAAGGAGCTCCTCCAGCCTCTCGACGCCAGTGGCCGGCTCCACACCGATGGTCCGTACGGGCCCTACGCCTACGGCCTGTCCGGCTTCTCCGAGGTGATCTTCGACTTCGACGGCGGCGACGGCCAGTTCGGCATCCACGGCACCAACGACCCCTCGGGCCTCGGCCGCGACGTCAGCCACGGCTGCATCCGCATGAGCAACGACGGCATCACCCTGCTGGCCGAGACCCTGCCGCTGGGCGTGCCGGTCGAGATCCTGCCGTAGGCCGGGCGGCCTACTTCCTCAAGACTCGCCCAACGGTTCCTCAAGTTTTGCCCAACAGAGGCCGACGCAGCGTAGCGAGATGCCTGCCACGCACTCCACACTCCGTTGCTGGGTCGCCCGGCTCGCCGCCGTCGTGATGCTGGCCGGCGCCCTGGTCGCCACCGTCGCACCGGGCCGCGCCGCCGCTGCCGCCGACGGCGGCGGCTTCGGCGCCAAGATGCTCGAGCTGGTCAACCAGCACCCGTCCGCCGCCGGCGTCGCCCCCCTCCAGTCGCCCGAGAGCCTCCGCTCGGTGGTTCAGGACGGCGGCGGCGACCGGTACGGGTTCCCGGTCATGGGTCGAGCCACCGACATGGGCGGCTACCCCCTGGCCAACGTGTTCGTCGGCGTCCAGGTCTTCGGCCGCATGAGCACCACGCCGACAACGCCCCCGGCGGTCCCCAACGCGCCCACCTCGTTGGGGGCCACCGGGGGCAACAGGATCGTCGACGTCTCGTGGGCGCCGGCGGCCAGCTCGGGCATCCCCGTCTTCGGCTGGGGCGTCCATACGATGTCGAGCGCGGTGGTGCCCGCCTAGGAACGCCTCGGGAAAACGTCTGATTTTCCCACCCGAGGGGTAACATCGAGCGAATGGGCCGCTGCCATGAGTTCGGCTCTCAGATTCGTGAGGGCTGCGGCCATCCGATGAGGGCGGGCGAGCGGGCGTGCGCCTGCCCCGAGTGCGGCGTCATCTGCCAGGGCCAGTTCGACGGGTGCCCCGGCGTCTGGGCCCGCGGCCCCCGGCCCATCGCCCTCACCGTCACCCCCGCCATCGAGGCGCCCCGGGTGCGGGCGCTGGCCGCCGGCTCGGAGCCGGCGCCGGCCCAGGTCAACGCCCCCCCGGTGGCGCCGGCGGCCAGCTCCAACGGCAACGGGAACGGCACCTACGGCGGGGCTCCCCCGCCGCCTCCCCGGGCCGAGCCCGACCAGGGTGGCACCCGCACCGAGATACTGCAGTGGTTCGAGGACGCCTTCGACGAGCTGCGCAACGAGCTCCACGCCCTGGCCAGCACCGTCACCCGCCAGCAGGCGATGCTGGCCGAGCTGCTGGACTCACGCGAGGCCGAGTTGCGGGTGGTGATGGTGGCCGAGTCGCTGCCCGAGCTGGTGGGCGAGGCCGCGGCCAAGGCGCTCACCGACCAGTCCGACGGCCTGGCCGAGGTGGTGGGCGACACCCTCGACGACTTCCGCTCCTCCGTGGCGGCCGCCGACGCCTCCAACATCGCCGTCATGGACGGCATGCGGGAGCTGCTTCGCCGGGTGGAGCTCACGGCCGAGATCAACGCCGAGGAAGCCCGCTACGAGGGTGCGGTCCGGTTGGAGGCCCTGAAGAACTCCGTCGGCCGCCAGCTCAAGCCGATGACGGCGGCCATCACCGAGATCGCCGACTACGTGGCCGCGGCCGAGGAGCGGGACGCGGCCCGCACCCGGGCGCTGAAGGCGTCGGTCACCCGCCAGCTCCAGCCCATGGCCGCGGCCATGGAAGAGGCCATGGACCGCTCGGACCGCCAGATGGGGGAGATCCGGGCCCGGCTCGACGCTCTGGCCGCCCCGAAGGTGCGGGGCACGACGGTCGCGCCACGCGCGGCCAAGGCCGGCACCGCCGCCCCCCGGGCAGCCAAGAAGGCGCCGGCCAAGCGGGCGCCGAAAGCCGCGGACCCGGCGCCAGCGGTGACCGAGCCCGAGTACGAGATCGAGATTCCGCCGCCCCCGCCGGCGCCCGTCGTGCTCAACCGCCGGCGCTCCGGATCTCGGCCCAGGCGATCCGGCCCTCTCGCAGGAGCTTGAGCTCCTCGCCGGTGCAGTCGACCACGGTCGACGGGCTGCCGGCGCACACGCCACCGTCGAGCACCAACGCCAAGGCGTCGCCGAAGGCGGCGTCGAGCTCCGCCGCCGTGGTCATGGGCGGTTCTCCGTGGCGGTTGGCGCTGGTGGTGGCCAGCGGGCCGACCGCCGCGCACAGCGCCAGAGGGACGGGATGGTCCGGGCAGCGCACCCCGACGGTGAGGTCGTCGTCGCCCAGATCGGCGCCCAACCCCGGCCGGGCCGGGATGACGATGGTGAGGGCGCCCGGCCAGTAGCGGGCCATGAGCTCCAGGGCCGGCGCCGGCACCGCGGTGGCCAGCGACAGGGCCTGCTCCACTCCCGACACCAGCACGGGCACGCTCACGTCACGGGGCCGGCGCTTGACGGCGAAGATGCGGTCGGTGGCCCCCGGCCGGAAGGGGTCGACGGCCAGGCCGTACACGGTGTCGGTGGGGATACCGATGGGCAGCCCCTGGGCCAGCGCCCGCACGCCAGCCATTACGGCCGGCGCCGGCACCCGGTCACCGAGGGCGGAGACGATCACGGGTGGAGCCTTCCCACGAGCGCCCGCGGCCGCCCGGCAAGGTCGGGGCGCACGTCGACATCGGCGAAGCCGGCGGCGGCGGCCAGCTCGATGGCCGCTCCGGCCTGTTGGGGCGCTATTTCGACGACGACGACACCCGGCCGGTGCAGCCACCTCGGCGCCTCGGCCAGGATCTCCCCCACCGCCTCCAGACCCGTGGGACCAGCGACGAGCGCCCCCGCCGGCTCCCAGTCGGCAACCTCGGCGGGCAGCACCTCGCCGGCCGCCACGTACGGGGGGTTGGCGACGATGAGGTCCACCTGTCCGCGCAGGTTCGGGGGCAGGGCGGCGAACCAGTTGCCGGCCGAGAGCCGCACCCGCGTCGCCACCGAGGTGCCCATGCCCGACAGGTTGGCCCGGGCCACCGCCAGCGCGTCCTCCGAGCGGTCCGTGCCCCACACCCGGGCCCGGGGCATCTCCAGGGCCAGGGAAATGGCGATCGCCCCCGAGCCTGTTCCCAGGTCGACGGCCAGAGGGCGGACGGCGGCCAGCCGCCGCAGCTCCTCCAGCGCCACCTCCACGACCATCTCGGTCTCGGGGCGGGGGATGAGGACCCGCCGGTCGACGACCAGCTCCAGCCGGCGGAAGCTCCACAGCCCGAGCACGTACTGCAGAGGCTCGCCGGTCCGCCGGCGCTCGACCATGCCTTCGACGAAGGCCACCA
>Ga0247713_1000493_pt1 | contig 23795 bp, 22 predicted proteins | sample 21E_NmetaG_FD_189936 | JGI IMG/M metagenome (GOLD analysis project Ga0247713, IMG submission 189936) | Soil microbial communities from hillslope of Landscape Evolution Observatory, University of Arizona, Oracle, AZ, United States - 2-1-E_N | ecosystem: Engineered > Artificial ecosystem >... | reverse complement strand
GGCGAGGGCGGCCGGCCAGGTGGGGGAGGGGCGAGTCGTCGCCCATGGAGTAGGTGGGCTCCTTGGCCTCGTTGGCCATGTAGCGCAGGACCATGGCCAGCTCCTCACGGGAGTAGCCGAAGATGGCCTGGCGGCGCTCCAGGGCGGAGTGATCGGCGGTCTGCTCGATGGTCGGGCCGGCGGCGTGGTGGCGGAGGCCATCCTGGGCCCAGCGGGCGTAGGGGGCGCCGGCGGCCAGCCGCTTCTTGTTGTCCTCGTCGTAGACCACACCCTCGTCGGGCGTGACGTAGAGCATCTCTCCCGGGCCGAGGCGGCCGCGCTCGACCTGTCCCCGGCCGGTGACGTCGACGGCCCCGGCCTCCGAACAGCACACGACCAGCCCGTCGTCGCACACCGCGTAGCGCAGCGGGCGGAGGCCGTTGCGGTCGAGGGTGGCGCCCACGCCGATGCCGTCGGTGAAGATCACGCCCGCCGGGCCGTCCCACGGCTCCATCAGCGACGCGTGGTACCGGTAGAAGCCCTTGACCTCGGGGGCGATGTCGCGCGCGCCCTCCCAGGCCTCGGGGATGGTCATGGCCATGGCGTGGCGGATGTCGCGCCCGCCCCGGGTGAGCAGCTCGACGACCGAGTCAAGCTGGCCGGAGTCGGAGTCGTCGTCGTCGATCACCGGGCGGAACAGCTCCTCGGGGCCGAGGCCGGCCGCCTCGGTGCCCAGCGCGGCTCGCGCCCGCATGCGGTTGATGTTGCCGGCCACGGCATTGATCTCGCCGTTGTGGCACAGGGTGCGGAAGGGCTGGGCCCGCTCCCAGGTCGGCAGGGTGTTGGTGGAGAAGCGCTGGTGGAAGACGGCGAAGGAGGCCTCGAAGCGCTCGTCGGCCAGGTCGAGCCAGTAGCCGGCCAGGGCGTCGGCGGTGATCAGGCCCTTGTAGACGACCGTCCGGAACGAGCACGAGGCGACATAGGTGCCGTCGGTCCTTGCCGCGATGCGCCGGCGGACGCGGAACGCGGCTCGCTCGTCGGCCAGACCGTCGGCTTCCAGGACCGCCTGGAGCATCTTGGGCTGCGACGAGCGGGCCAGCTCGCCCAGCACGGCTTCGTCGGTGGGCGGCACCCGCCACTCGACCACCCGGATACCCTCGGCCTTGGCCTCTTCCTCGACCACGGCTCTCGGATCCTCGCCCCGGACGAACAGCATGGCCAGCCCCCGGCGCTCGCCGAAGATGGCCGGCGGTATGGGCACCAGGAGCCCGGAGCCGTCGGAGGACCGGGCGTCGGCCGCCACCGCGCCCCGGTGCTTCACGCACGCCAGGCCGCCCAGCGCGGCGGCCACCACGTCTCGGGACGCCCGGCCGGAGCTCTGGGCGACGAAGCCGATGCCGCAGGCGTCTAACTCTCGAATGGGGCTGATAGGCACGCGTCACCTCGGCGCTGGGGTTTCGAACGCTGGCTGGGAACCCGGGGCGCTTCCTCGTCGAAGATTTGGCTGCGGACTTCAAGGTCGTAAGGAGGCGCCATTGCCCCTGCCCCGGTGGAGTGCGAGGGCAAAGATACATCAGGGGGACTGATCTGCGTCTGGGATTCGGGACAACCTGGACACGTATCCCAGACGGGGAGTGACCGTCGCCGAGACCGGCCGGCCCTGGTCCAGTCCGGCGGCGTCGAGCATGGCCGGCGCCACGACCCATGCCCGGACCTTGGTGCCGGAACCCTCGTCGACGGCGAGGTAGGAGACCTTCTCGTGCCGGCGGATGCGAAGGACGACGCCGTTGAGCTCCCGGGTGACGAACAGGTCGGGCACCGCGGCGCCGAGCATGAATGCGGAGCGACCGATCAGGATGGCGGTGACGGTGGTGGGAATGGCCAGGATCCCGATGGCGATGAGGTTGAGGGGGTTGAACCCCTCGTCGTGCGTCGAGTCGAGGACGTCGCCGACGAGGTCGGCCATCAGGGGGAAGAAGATGCGGGCGACGAACAGGCCGCCGAGCAGACCGGCCAGCCCGATGGCGGTGGCCAGCAGGGGCGGCTTCCCCCAGCCGGGCGGCAGGCGCTTGGGGTAGTCGATGTGGACAACCCGCCAGTGCCCGCCGTGGGCGGTCCATGCCTCGGTGTCGGACTCGCTGCCGAGCGGGAGGGCCCGGACTGCGGCGCCGGCCACGCCGAGGGCGGCCCCGTAGGACAGGAACCGGTCCCAGATGGCGACCGCAGCCGGCGGGGCGCTGGCGAAGCCGCCGGTGGCATCGAGGTGCTCCCTGAGGCCGAGCCACTTGGCCGCCGCCTCCCGTCCCGCCGGCGTCTCCCGCTCGGCGCGGAGCTTGCGGGGCAGGGCCATCAGTGGGAACCAGGCGATGGCGGTGGCGCCGATGAAGGCCCCGACGGGGTTCTCCTCCTCGGCGCCCTCCTCGGGCGGCACGGTCACCAGCGCCAGGGCGGCGAGCGCCGCCGGCACCAGGGCGGTCGCGCCCAGGACGGCCAGCATCCACCTGCTCCAGCGGCCCCGTGACAGGCCGCGGTCGCGGGCGTCTTCGACCACCGACGCCTGGAACCGCTTCCACCACGCGACGGAGTCGCCCTCGGGGCCGGTCGTCAGCGCCTCGCACGGCACGGTGCCGTCGGGCGACGCCAGGCCTCTGACATGGCTGAGCACCTGCTGCTCGTAGAAGGTGAGGCCGGCGGTGCTGGCATTCGGACGCAGCCGGACCACGAAGCGCTCGGGCCCCACGCCCTCGATGGCCACGATCTTGCGGGCGGCGAGGTCGATCAGCGTCGCCGGCACCGCCTCATGGCCCACCTCCCACCCGTCGGTGAGCATGGCCACCACCGCCGGCGGCTCGTCGCCGGGCAGCTCGAGGGCCTCGGGGCCGGGTGGCGGCGTGCGGGCCCTGGTGGCGATGGCGAAGAGGCCCAGCAGCGCCAGCCACGCGGCCAGGGCGATCGCCGCCGCGATTCCGAAGCGGAGGGCGTAGTCAGCGCGGGTGAGGGCCAGGAGCGGCGTCAAGTGCGCAAAATTCGGTGCCAGGGACGGAATTTTGCTCACCGGCCTACGGCCAGGCGCGCCGGCCCGACCGGCTGGCGGCGTCGGCGTCGAGGGCCCACGCCCGCCGCCACGCACCGCCGGCCGGCCCCGTCAGCGCCGGCGTGGCCCCCTTGGCCGCCCGCCGGCGGGCCGACCACCAGTCCGTCGACCACTCGTCGGCCAGGGCGGCGACCGTGGTCTCCAGCCGGGCGGCGAAGCGGCGGGCATCCTCGCCCTCCTCCGGCGACATCGGCGCGCCGAACACCAGGTGGACCCCCTCGCCCTTGGCGGCGACCTTGGGCCACTTCTTTCCCCGCCTCCACAGGCGCCCGGTGCCCTCCAGGTAGATCGGAACCACCGGCCGCCCGCACCGCAGCGACAGGTAGGCGGCGCCCCCCCGGAACGCCCGGCCCCATCCGTCGGGGCTGCGCCCGCCCTCGGGGAACATGACCAGGTTCCAGCCGTCCTCCAGGAGCTCGGCGGCCAGGTCGGCCGAGCGCCGGCCCACCTTGGTGCGCTCCATCGGGATGGCACCGATGGCCAGGGCCGAGAACGCCCCCTTGGCCCGGCTGGTGAAGAAGTAGTCGGCCGCCGCGGCCACGATCGCCTTGTGGCGGAACCGCTCCGGCAAGGAGGTGAGCACGAGCCCGGTGTCGAGGTGGCTGTGGTGGTTGGCCACGAAGATGACGGGGGCTTCCAGTCCGACGAGGCGGTCCTCGCCGTGGGCGGTGGGGGACGCAACCGCCTTGACCGCCGGCCGCAGGACGTTGTCGACGATGGCCGCCCTCGCCACCCGGGCGGGGTGCCGGCGGGCCCAGTCGGTCTCGTAGTCGACACCGGTGCGGCGCTTGACCGGCGGCCGGGGGATCGACGACGGCCAGTTCGGCTTCCCCAGCGGGAAACGCGGGCCGACGAACCTCACGACACGTCCGCGATGAAGATCGGCGGGTTGTGGATGTGGGTGATCGACGGGTTCCGCCCGACCACGTCCTCGGCCATCTCCAGGGCGTCGCGCAGGGTCGACGCCGGCTTGAACCCCATGCGTCGGACCGCCCTGGGCTCGCCGCCCACGATGATGACCTGGCCGACGTGCTGCAGGGCGTGGGCGCCCCAGTACCACATGTAGAAGGCGTGGACGCCGTGGTAGGCGTAGCTGTTGCGGTACAGGTGGATGTACCAGGGGTCGGTGGCGAAGTCCTCCTCGAACTTCTTCTCGATCTCCAGCGGGTCGGTCGTCTCGGTCAGGACCTGCTCGAAGAAGTCGATGTAGCTGGGGTGGTGGACGGGGTGGAACTCCCACCGCGTGGGGTGGCTCATGATGACCACGCCGCCCTTCCGCACCAGCGGCTTGCCCCGGTAGAGGTTGAAGAAGTAACCCAGTCCCAGGCACATGACGAGCAGCGGGTTCAGGATCGAGTTGACGTTGTAGGGCCCGACGTAGGGCAGGCCCATGGTGAGCACGTCGGCCTGGCCCTGCACCGGCACCAGGTGCTGACGGTGGACGTTCTCGAGGGTCAGCCTGTGGACCGCCTCCACCTCGCCGGCCTGCACGCTCGTCATCTTCTGCGGCGACTTGATCCCGTGGAAGATGCTGCGGGCGATACGGGGCGGCACCCGCTCCAGGCTCTTGGACACCGCCAGGAACGACGCCCGGTCCCTCGCCGACCACTCCCACTCCCGCTTCTGCAGGAAGGCGAACTGGCTGGGGAAGGTGTCGGTGTTGACCGTGGTCTCGATCTGGAAGATCTTCACCGCGTCGGCCAGCATCCGGCCCTGGCGCCACACCGAGTTGTGCAGCTCGGAGTTGGGTGGGTCCATGAAGGACCGGCTGTGCTGCATGCCCGTCACGTTGTGGTGGTGCTTGAGGCCGCGGTACGACGTGAGCCCGGTCATGGTCGACTTGTGGCCGCCGTCCATGGCCACCAGGTTCACGTTGACGTAGATCAGCAGGTCGCTGGTGGCCGCCCGCTTGTTGATCTCGACGTGCTCGCCCTGCTCGGTGCGACCGATCAGGATGAGGTTGTCGTGGTCCTCGGCGTCGTGCTGGGTGAGCATGCCGTGGGGGGCGAAGGCGTCGTAGATGCGGTCGCCCAACATGTGGCGCAGCTCGGCCTCGGTCTGGCGGCGGTGCAGGCCGTGGGCGATCACCAGCTCGACGTCGTCGACGCCGGCGGCGGCCGCCATGTCGAGGACGATCTCCAGAACCCGCTGGCGGTTGTCCGGCCGTTGCATGGGCGGCAGCGGCACCGCCTGGTTGTCCATGGCGATGGTGAGCTTCATGCCGGCGTAGAGCAGCGACGGCAGGGGCTGGCTGTCGCCCACCGGGTTCAGCAGGGCGTGGCGGATGGCGGCGTCGGGGTCGGCGAGCGGCTTGATCGGCTCGGCCGGGTACACCACGCGGCTGCCGGGGGGGAGCTTCTCCAGGCTGAAGCCCTCGCCGTGGTGGAAGAGGACCGGCGGCGTCGACCGGTCAACCTCAAGTACGAATCCCGGCCTACTCACCGGGCCGCTGCCTTCGGCAGCCGTCCCGCTGAGCGGGACGCTGTGTTCGATTGTTCGCTCGCCGAAAGCTCGCTCACCTGTAGCGCTCTCCTCGTAGGTCGAAAACCACTTTGACCGCCCCGCGGGCGCCGGCGTTGGCGGCGTGGTCGATGGCCTCACGGTAGCGGTCGAGGGTGTAGGTGGCCGAGACCAGCCGGCCGAGATCGGCGTCGCGTACCAGGTCGAAGGCCATGTCGAAGGTCCGCTCGCCCGTGCTCTCCCGGCCGTAGGTGTAGGCGCCGGTCAGGCGGATCTCCTTGTGCCACAGGACGGTCATGTCGACGTTCGTCCGCCCGGCCATGCCGACGAGCACCACCTGCCCTCGGGGGCGGACGATGTTCAAGGCGTCGTCGATGCTCGACTCGCTCCCCACGCAGTCATAGACCAGCTCCGTGCCGTCGCCCACGCCGGCCCCGACCATGGGCGAGCGGCTCAGGCGCCGGACGGCCCGGCGGATCTCGCCCGGCTCGACCACCACGTCGGCACCCAGGTCGAGCGCCAGCCTGCGCTGCTCGGGGTGCTTGGCCGACGCGACGAGCGTGCCCGGCAGCAGCTGGCGGCGGACGGCGGCGATCGTGCACAACCCGACAGTGCCGGCGCCCAGGACGACCACCGCGGCCGGCTGATCGGCCTCCGGCCGGCGGGCGGCGTGGATGGCGCACGCCGCCGGCTCCACCATGACGGCGGCCTCGTCGCTGAAGTCCTCGGGCACGGCGTGGAGCTGGCTCTCGTGGGCCACCATCGCCGTCGACCAGCCCCCGCCGGTGTCGGCGCAGGAGCCGATCTGCAGGCCGGGCTCGATCCCCCCGAGGGCCAGGTTCTGGCAGCTGCCGGTGAGGCCGGCGGCGCAGAAGGAGCACGGCGGCTCGATGCCCCGCGGGATGCAGTTCAGCACCGGCTCGACGACGACCCGGCCGAGGTCGCTGTCGGCCACGATCTCGTGGCCGGGCACGAACGGGAACGAGACGATGGGCTCGAAGTAGCGCGACGACTTTCCGTCGATCGTCGACAGGTCCGAGCCGCAGATGCCCGCCAGCCGGGGCCGGATGCGCCGCCAGCCGGGCCCGGGCAGGTCGGGCTCGTCGATGTCGGCCAGGCGGAGGGGGCCGACGCGGGCGCCGAGGCCGGGCATCAGGCCGCCGGCCACCATCGCCGCCCCGTACCGGGGCAGGTTGCGCTTGAACTGGAGCGCCCTCACCGGGCGATACCGCGGGGTGACAAGGGCAGCAGGGGGACGGGCGCTCCCGGCGCCTTGGTCCACTGCTCGATGTGCCACCCCCGCTTGCGGGCGATGGCGGCGAGCTTGGGCTCGGCGTTGACGGCCACCGGATGTCCGACCGCCTCCAGCATGGGCAGGTCACTGGCCGAGTCGGCGTAGACGACGGATTCGGACAGCTCCAGCCCCTCGGAGTCGGCGTAGTCGGCGATGGCGATGGCCCGGGCCTCCCCGGTCGGGGGCGCTTCGATCATCTCGCCGGTGAACCGGCCGTGTCGTTCGCCGAGCCGGGCGCAGACGATGTCGTCGAACAGCGGCCGCAGGGGCTCGATGACGAAGTCGAGGGCACCGGTGATGAGCAAGGTGCGGTGGCCGAGCGCCCGGTGCTCCCGAACCCGGCGGATGCCGGCCGGGAAGGACTTGGTGAGGATCAGGTCGCTGAACAGCTCCCAGGCGTCGGCCCGGATCCGGTCCGCCGGCGCCCCGTCGTACTTGCGGTAGAAGTGGCGGAGGAAGTCGCCCCGATCCTTGCGGTCGAGGGCCAGCAGGCCAGGGCCTTGGCGCATCATGTCCAGGGTGAAGCGGGTCCGCTCGTCGTCGGGGAGCCGGCGCGACGCCAGGTAGGAGTACGACTCGACGACGTTCGAGGCGATCAGGGTGTTCTCGAGGTCGAAGGCGGCGATGTGGCGGTCGGGGGACAGGATCGTCCGCTTGCCCCGCTCGTGGCGGGTCTCGCTCTGGCGCGACCCCCCGGTGGTGCGGACCCGTGCCTGGCGCACCACCGACGGCAGGTGGATGACCTGCACGTAGTGCTTCCAGTCGATGACGGTGGTGTCGAGCCCGAAGACGGCCTGGTCCTCGGCCGACATGCCGTCCCACAGGGCCCGCAGGCGGGTGTCGTCGAACAGGGCCTCGGTCTCGGCGTAGGACCCGTAGAGCTTGACGTAGTCCAGGGCCCGCTCACCCATGTCCCGCCGCTCCTCCAGCCGGGCCATGACCTCGGCCCGCTTGCCCCGGATGGGCAGGGCGGCGACGACCTTCTCGGCCTGGCCGAGCGCCTTCACCCCCCGCTGGAGCTGGCGCAGGGCCTTGCCCCGCCCGGAGAACGACCAGTCCGGGGCCACGATGGGCTGGCCGTCGGAGTCGTACAGGGGGTGGTCGAGGAAGTACTCCCGCACCAGGTTGACCAGGTTCCGGTAGTAGAGCGGGTTCCGGTTGCCGGTGGCGACCTGGTAGACACCGGTCCCCTCCGGCTCGGGGCCCTTGGCCGCGACCGTGACGATGGTGGCGACGACCATGTCGACGGGAATGACGTCGACCACGCCCTCGGGGATGCCGGGGAACTCGCTGAGCAGGCCCCGGCCATAGGAGATGAGCACCGGCTCGGCCATGCGGAAACCACGGATCCAGCCGGGGTGGGGTTCCTGCCACGCCGACTCGATGATCGACGGCCGCACGACGGTGACCGGCACGTGCCCGCGCACCTCCAGCGTGGCCCGCTCGGCCAGGGCTTTGGTGTAGGCGTACGCGTCGGGCCAGCCCAGGCTCTTGGCCCGGGAGCGGCCGGCCTCGACCAAGCGGTCGGCCACCCACTTCTCCCGGCGCTTCTCGGTCTTGGCGGCCAGGAGGGGGGGACCGGCGGCGCCCAGCTCGGCGCGGGCCTCCTTGGCGAACTGGACGAGGAGCTCTGGGTCCCGGCTGGCGGCGTCGGCGTCGGCCCGGGCCCGGCGGGCGGCGGCCATCTCGGCCCGCCAGTCGACCTCGGTGCTGAACGGGGTGTCGGCCAGGGCGGCCTCGTTGGCCCGGCCCCGGCGGGTGCCGGCCACGTAGGCGGTGGACACGGCCACCATGTGAGCTGCCGAGCCGGCGTCACGAAGGAGCTCGGCCACCCGGACCGGCCCCATGAGGTTGACCTCGGCGGCGACGTCGATGGGGGAGTCGAAGCTGACGATGGCGGCCGAGTGGATCACCGTGTCACAGCCGGCGACCAGGGCCGCCGCCTCCTCGTCGAGACCCAGGCCGTCCAGGGAGACGTCGCCGTCGACCACCCGGACCCGGCGGGAGATCTCGGCGTCGAAGGAGTCGCCCAGCCGGGACCGCAGGGTGCGGAAGGCCTCGTTGGCGAAGATCTCCCGCTTTGCCCGTGCCGCCGGGCTGGTCCGCCGGCCGGCCCGGACGATGAGGACGAGCTCGCAGCCGGGCACGGAGCGCAGGAGCCGCTCGACCAGGGCGGTGCCCAGGAAGCCGGTCGAGCCGGTGATGGCGATGCGTTTTCCGGCCAGAGCCTCGGCTATCACGCTCAATCTCTAGCATCAGGGCACCCATGGACTGCCAGCCCGACGCCTAGATGCCCGACTTCATCGCGGACTACGACTGGTCCGGGTTCGCCGGTAGGTCGGCGAGGATCGCCCTGGTCCTGGTGCTGGCGCTGGTCTTCCTCCGCCTCGGTACCCGCCTGGCCGACCGCTCCGTCAAGTCGATCGGCGCCCGTTCGCCGCTGCGTGAGTCTTCGCCCCGACTGGAACAGCGGGCCGAGACCTTGGCCGGCGTGGCCAAGAGCGTCGTGCGGATTGTGGTCTGGACGGTCGCCGTCCTGCTGGTGCTGGAGGAGTTCGGGCTCAACCTCGGCCCATTGCTGGCCGGCGCCAGCATCGTGGGCGTGGCCGTCGGCTTCGGCGCCCAGAGCCTGGTAAAGGACTTCTTCTCCGGGTTCTTCATCCTCGTCGAGGACCAGTACGCGGTCGGCGACGTCATCACCATCGCCGATCAGACCGGCACGGTGGAGGAGATCAACCTGCGGGTGACCCGCATCCGGGCCGCGGACGGGACGGTGTGGTTCGTGCCCAACGGCGAGATCCGCAAGGTGGGCAACTCGGCCAAGGAGTGGTCACGGTCTATCGTCGACGTGCTCATCCCCAACAAGGCCGACCTGGCCGCGGCCACCGCTCTGATCGCCGAGGAGGCGAGGGCCTTGGCGTCGGAGGACGCCTGGAGCGAGTGCGTCCTGGAGGAGCCCGAAGTGCTGGGGGTCGAGTCGCTGGGGGCGGAGAACGTGACCGTGCGGGTATCGACCAAGACCACGCCGGCGCAGAGGGCGCCTTTCGCCCGTGCCATGCGGTCGCGGATCAGTGGCCGGCTGCAGCGCGAGGGACTGGTGGCTACGGAGCCGGCGTCGAAACGGCCGCTGTCCGCGAGCTGAGGACCTTCTCGAAGAGCTCGGCGTGCTGGCGCGCCATCCGCTGGGTGGAGAAGCGGACCTCCACATCGGCGCGGCACTCGGCCCTGTCGATCTCGCCGATGGCCCGCAGCTTGGCGGCCATGTCGGCCTGGTCATGGCACAGCCAACCGGTCCGCCCGTCGGCGACCACCTCGGGGGCCGCGCCCTCGGCGAAGGCCAGGACCGGGGTGGCGCAGGCCAGCGACTCCAGCATGACCAGGCCGAAGGGCTCGTTCCACCGGATGGGGAAGAGCGTGGCCTTGGCGTCGGCGAGGAGCCGTAGCTTCTCCTCGTAGGGCACCTCGCCGAGGTACTCCACCCCGTCGCCGAGAAGGGGCTCGATCTCCTTCTCGAAATACGACGTCTCCCAGGGCTCTCGCATCTTGCCGGCCAGGAGGATGGGAACTCCCGCCTCCTTGGCGGCGGCGATGGCCCGGTGGGCACCCTTCTCGGCGACCATGCGCCCGAGGAACATGCAGTAGTCCCCGCCGCCGGCGCCGATGGGAAAGTCCTCGACGTCGACGCCGTGGTGGATGACGCCGGCCACGGGGAGCCCGGGGTCGGCCTTGAGTTGGGCGTGGGAGATGGCGATGAGCGGTACCCGGCCGGCGATGCGGCGGTACAGGTCGATGAGCTCGACGTTGAGGGGCCCATGGATGGTGGTGACGACCGGGATGTCGGTGAGGGCGGAGGCGTACGTCGGCCCGATCATGGTGTGGTCGTGAATCAGGTCACATTCGGCCACCGCTTCGTAGGCGGCGAAGACATGGCGGAGCTCCGGCACGGTGAAGCCGATCCGGTTCCCCTCGGACTGCTCCAGCAGCCACTTTGTCGGGACAGGGCAGGTGGAGTCGCCGGTGGCGAAGAGCAGGACCTCGTGGCCGGCGGCCACCAAGCCCCGGCACAGGCAGTCGACCGCCTGCTCGATCCCGCCGTACAGTTCGGGCGGGATGGGCGCCCAGGGAGGGGCGATGATGCCGATCTTCACCTGGGGATTTGAACACACGCCGGCCGGTATCGTGGGGTCGTGAGCTCGGAGCTGCCGCACGCCCCCTGGCTGCTGGGTGGCGAGTCGCTCCTGACCCTGGCGTCGGCCAAGGAACCCCTCGGCGACCTGCCCGAAGGTCTCGGGCGCATTCCCGGGCCGTGCTCGATCACCGCCGCCCGCTACGACGAGTCGCCGGTCGGGCCGTACCGGGAGCTGGCCGTCGGCCAGCCGGCGCACCTTGGCGCCCGGCTCGGGTTGTGCATCACGACGATGGTGGTCACGTCGGTGGACTCCCGCCTCGGCGGGCGGGTCAATTGGGGTTTCCCCAAGGAGATGGGCACCCTGGTCTGGCTGGACGAGGGCGAGGACCGAGTCTTGCGGTGGGAGGAACGCGACATCGTCGTTCGGGCGTCGCCGGTCGGGCCCCCGTTGCCCGTCCTGCTGCCCCTGCGGGCGCTACAGCGCCGGGCCGACGGGTTGGTGTCCATCCGGGGCCACACCCGAGGCCGGGGGAGGGTGGCCCACGTGGACGTGGAGGTCCCCGCCGACGACCCGCTGGCCGGCCTCGCCGGCCGCCACCGCGGCCTGATGATCGCCGGCATGCGCCTCGTCATGAACCCCGCCCGCCGGCCGGTCGGCCTGACCGCCACGTTGCGAGCGCCACTGCGGGCGCCGGAGCCGGCGCTAACGTGGGCGCCGCAGTCCCAGCACACCCTTTCGGGCGATTAGCTCAGTGGTAGAGCGCTGCCTTCACACGGCAGAGGTCGGGGGATCAAGACCCTCATCGCCCACGACAAAACCGCAGGTCAGAGGGGGTGTGGTTCCCGGCACGTGGCCTGAGGCCCGAAACGCCCCGCGGAAAAACCCGCGGAATTTTCGGGAAGGGGTGTGCGGTCCCGGTACATGTGGACACCGTGGCTCCGGTACCTGCCTGACACTTCTCGGACGCGGCTCCGGTACCTCACGACACTCCTCGTCCTGAGGGGGGTCCACCACTCGCCGGTTGCCACCTTCTTCGCTGTGGTCGTTCGCGCCCACAGGTCCGAAGGAGGCCGGCCGTGCTCGTGGAGTTGGGGTTGGTGGAACAGAGATACAAGGCGGTGCTCGAAGTGCTCGACGGGGCCACGGTGACCGATGTGGCACGGCGCAGCGGCGTGGTCCGCCAGACCGTGCACGACTGGCTGCGGCGCTACGCAGCCGACGGCCTGGCCGGGCTGCCGATGGATCACCCGAGACCCAGTCCTGCCCTCACCAGATGGCCCCGGAGATCGAGGCCGCCATCGTCGAGCTGCGCCGGGCCCATCCCGGCTGGGGCCCCCGCACCATCGGCCACCGCTCGGGCGTGACGGCATCGAGGCGGTGCCCGGGCGCTCGTCGATCTATCGCTGCCTGGTGCGCCACGGCCTCATCGACCCCCAGGCCCGGCGCAAACGCCGCAGCGAATACAAGCGACGGGAGCGTTCCCGGCCATGGAGCTGTGGCAGGTGGACATCGTCGGCGGGGTCGTGCTCACCGGCGGTCGGGAGGCCAAGATCGTCACCGGCGTCGACGACCACTCCCGGTTCTGTGTCTCCGCTTACGTGGTGGCCCGGGCCACGGCCATGCCCACCTGTGACGCCCTGGCCCTGGCCATGCGCCGCTACGGCGTGCCCGACCAGGTCCTCACCGACAACGGCAAGGTCTTCACCGGCCGCTTCGGGCCCGGCACCGGCGAAGTGCTCTTCGACCGCATCTGCAGGAGAACGGGATCAAACACCTGCTCACCGCCCCCCGCTCGCCGACCACCACCGGCAAGGTGGAGCGCTTCCACAAGACCCTGCGGGCCGAGTTCCTCACCGGCAAGGTCTTCGCCTCCGTCGAGGAGGCCCAAGCCGCCCTCGATGCCTGGGTGACCCACTACAACCACGAGCGGCCCCACCAGAGCATCGGCATGGTCGCCCCCTTCGAGCGCTTCCGCCTGGCCGTCGCCCAGCCGGTCGAGGCCGACGTCCAGACGACCCATACGACCCAGGCGACGGAGGCGACGGAGGCGACGGAGGCGACGGAGCTTGGGACCGAGCCGGCCGTCCCCGCGGTGACCCGGCGGGTGGGGGCCAACGAACTCATCAGCTTCGCCGCGGCCAAGTACCGGGCCGGGGTGTGGCTGGCCGGCCGGGACGTCAGCGTGGTCTGCGACGGTGGCCTCGTGCACCTGCAGCATCGGGGTGTGCTCATCGCCACCCCACCCCCGCCGCCACAGCGTCGACAAGCAGGCCGCCGGCCAGCGCCGGGCCACCAAGGCGCCTGCACCCCGGCGGCCCTCGCCCACGGCGGCCTCGGTCACCCGCAAGGTCGACTCCTCGGGCAACGTCTGCTTCGCCGGCTCCGCCTACCGGGCCGGCGCCCAGTACCGCCGCCGCCAGGTCCAAGTCGCCGTGGTCGGCGACATGGTCGAGATCTCCATCGGCAACGAGCTCATCCGCTGCTACCCGGCCAAGCACGACCGCACCCGCGAGCACGGTGCCCTGGCCAACCCCGGCGGTAGGCCCCGGCGGATCAACGCCGCCTAACCCATGCCCGAGTGTCGTTCACCTACCGGAGCCGAAGTGTCGTGCGGGTACCGGGACTTGACGGGGTAGCGCGAGAAGGTCAGCACCGGGCGTTGGCGGGCTCTTCGCGAGGACGTCGAGGCCAGCCAAGACCGCCTCCTCGTGCCCCGGGAGCAGGTGCCCGTAGCGGTCCAGCACGACCGCCACCGAGGTATGTCCGGCCCAGGTCGCGATCTGCTTCGGGCTGGCGCCGGCGGCAATCCACAGCGACACGGCCGTGTGGCGGAGGTCATGGGGACGCAGGGGAGCGAGGCCGGTGGCGCGGATCGCCGGGCGCCAGTAGCGGGACCGCCAGGCATTGGCGCGGAGAGCGCCGCCGTCGGCCCCAGGAAACACCAGCGCGTCTGGTCCGGGTTCTTTGAACTCGGCCATGTGCCTGTCGAGGCGGTCGGCGACCGACGGTGGGACCGGCACGGTGCGATTGCCGGCCCGCGTCTGCGGCGCGTCGAATATCAGGCGCCCCTTCACCTCGACCGCCGTCTCGATGACCCGCACCTGGCGGCGGAGAAGGTCGACCCGTCCCCGCCGAAGCCCGGCCAACTCACCCATCCGTAGTCCGCAGTAGCCATCGAACAGCACCATCGCCCGGTAGTGCTCGACGATCGGACAGGGCGACGATCTCTCCCGGCGTGAGGAACCGCATCTCCTCCTGCTCGATCCGTGGCAGGTCCACGCTCCGGCACGGCGACTGGGCGATGAGGCCGCCGTCGACCGCGGCCCTGAGCACCTTGGCCAGCGTCTGGTACGCCTTGTGGACGGTGGCCGGCGCCATGTCGGAGGCGGTGAGCTCGGCGATCCACGCCCGCACGTCGAGCTGACTGATTCGGCCGAGTGGCGTGGCCCCAAAGGCGGGCAGCACGTGGTTGCGGGGATAGCAGTCGTCACGTGCCCGAGACGACGCTCTGCAGATGGTGATAGAGGATCGTTTCCAGGCGGTCTACGAGGTCGGGCTTTGCCCACTCTGCGCTCTCGCGGCGGGCCGATTCGACTGATCCCCGAAGTCCCTGACGAGCCGTCGAGTCCAACTGCGCAGCTCCCGAGAGCCGTTCTGACACCTCGGCCGTCCAGCGGCCGACTACGGAGCGCAACTCAGCGGGGCCCTGGGCACCCCTTGGGTCGGAGCTCCCGGCGCGGGTCCCGTGAATGGATACCGAGTAGCCGCGGGCAGCGGCGTTGGCCACCACGGGGTCGCGGCCAAAGAAGTGGCCGTGGAGTTGCGCCAGCCTGGCGTCGAGGGCCGCCATGTCCGGCGCTCGGTCCAGACCTGCGGTCGGGTGGACGAGGCCGGGGTCAGCGCAGCTCGAGACTGCTTCGTGAATGCGCACCATGCTGTTGGCTGCGGCAACGGGCTCAACGGCCACGTGTCGCCGATAGACGTCTTCGAGGAGCATGCTCACCGGGTCGCCCGCACGCGATGGGTTGAGGGATGCGGAGGGCGACGGGACCTCACCGCCGCTCGGCGTGGCCGTTGCGTATCCTCCGCCCGATGCCGGTGTCTGCGTCGTCACCAGCACGCAATCCTTCCCCGTCCCGCCCTAGGTGTAATGGACCTGATCCGGCCCAGGAGGAATGCCCCGTGAGGGCTGGGCCAGCTGGTCGACTCCTGGTCGGGTGGGCTCAGGGGCAACGCTCCCATCCCGTCGTCGTCCGCGTCATTGCTCGGGCAAGTTCGTCGCCGAAGTTCGCGCCGGCCAGCTGGTGCCAGCCGTTGAGGTCGCCCGCCGTTATCGGTACTTCCAGGCGGGCGAGGCGCTGGCCCGCGCCGCGTTCGCCCAGCAGCTCCAGGAGCCGCTCGGCGCCCGCCTGCCCCGGCGCGTCGGCGTCGAAGGCGACCACCAGGCGCTCGGTCGGGAACCGCTCGACGAGGGCAGCCGCCGCCCGCTCGTCCGGGACGCCCGCGCCGAGCACGGCGACGGCCCGGTAGCCGGCCTGCGCGGCTACGAGCGCGTCGGGGATGCCTTCGCTGACCACCACCTGGCTTGGGTCGTCCGCCGGCAGAGGCAGCCTCACCTCGGCAACTCGCGGCAGTGCTCCCGCTAACGCCGCCGACGGGTTGTCGCACTTGTGGCCCTTTGGGTTGATGCACCGGCTCTGGAGGTACGTGGCATGGCCGTCCGGCCCTAGCACCGCAGTGATACATGGCGGCGACCATTTGGCTTGAGCGGTGAGCGGGCCGGGGAGGCTGGCCCGCTCACCGCAAGTGCTGGCTCCAGCTGGGACTAGCGGGGCCAGCCGACGCGGCGTCCGGTACATGCGACGCACAGGCGAGCGGAGGGAATGGCCTCCAGCCGCTCCATTGCCATCGGCAGACCGCACTCCTCGCACGATCCGTACGCGCCCATCTCCAGGCGGCGCAGTGCGTGCTCGATGTCCGCGAGTGTCTCCTCCGCTCGAGCGGCGCCCGTCTCGGCGAGCTCCCTTTCGACGACGCTGTCAGCATCGAGAAGGCCGCGGAGCTGTTCGACCAATGCTTCGTGTTCGGTCCGGCGGGCTGTGAGCGCTTCGGCCTCGGCCACGAGCCGAGTGCGAAGCCGGGCAACCACGTCGGGGGACAGTCCTCCCTCGTGCACCGACAGCTGCAGAGATGCGCTCATGACAGATGCTCCTGGGCTCGGGAACTGCGTTGCTCCCACCATAAGTGAGCACGATCCCGATCGCACCTTGCAATCAGCGCCGCTAATGCCTCGCGTCGGTCAGTCCCGTAGAACCCAGAAGAGCAGCGCCTGGCTGCTCGTCAGATTCCGCCAGCCGGACACCGCGACGGTGGTGGCCAGGGCCGCGTCCCCGGCCCGCATCACCGGTGTGTCGGCCCCGATGGTGAGCTGAACCAACCCTGAGGCCACCAGGACCAGCTCCGTCCCCTTGTGCGGCCGGTCGGGGCCGCCAGACTCGCCGGCCTCCAACCGGACCAGATGGGCCCTGAGGCCGGCCTTGGGGTCGTCGAGAAGAGCGGTGTTCGTCTCACCTGCCGTTCGGGGCCGGCGCGCCAACACGTAGCCGCCAGCCGGCGCCGTGGCCAGCAGCTCGTCCATTCCCATCCCCAGCCGTTCGGACAGCAGCATCACGGTTTCGAGTGACAATCCGCGCCGCCCGGCCTCGGCCTGGGACACCGCGCTCTGGGAGACGCCGGCCAGGCGGGCCAAGTCGCTCTGGCTCAGATGGCGCTCCCGCCGCACCCGTTCCAGGCCCTGGCCGAGGCGCCCGAGGGCCCTTTCGTCGTCGAGTCGCAGCACGCCGTCGGCGAATTCCATCCGGAGCAGGCGACCCTGCACGGAGGCGGGACGGCCCTCCGCCTTGATCACTCTGAGGTGGCCTTCGCCAACCTCCAGCACGCACTGGGTCACATTCGTCACCTGCTCGATGAAGGAAGAGCCCAGCTCGGAGCGGGGCGCTCTCCAGTAGGCGACGGCTCCCAGGTCGAAGAGCCTCGGACACACCCGACTGAAGAAGCCGACCGCCTTGGCCGTGCCCCAACGGCGGGCGAACTGCACCAGACCGTCGATGACGACATATCCGGGCGGGTTGCTCCGTGCGCCCTCGATGATGGCCGTCTCCAGGACCGCGGGGTCCCCGTAAGGGCCGCGCGCCCGGGCATCGAGCACCGTCACCCCAGCACCGAGGCGGGCCTTCAGCCGGGCGGGGTCCGGGCCCGCGGTCACATAGAAGACAACCTCCCCCCGGGACCGGACCTCCCGGATCAGTGCGTCCTCGAGATGGCCAATCACCCTGGCGTCGCCGAGCACCCAGACGACGTTGTCCCCCAGCAGCAGGCCGCCGAGCAGGTTGTCGACGTCGGGCACGCCACTGGGTACGTGGTCACCCATGCCATCCATGGTTCTCCTTTCCGGGAGCGCACCCCATCACTCCACGATCAGCATGGCTTATCTCAATAGACGTTATCAATAGCAAACTGGAAGGGTGGCGGCAGAGAGATTTCCCCAGAAGGAGCCCTTTGCCGTGTGCTTCAAGAATCTGCCCATCGAGTTCGACGACGCCGGCAAGGCCCGGCTGAGGGCCGACGTGGCCGATCCCTATTCGGTCACCGTCGCCCAGCCCAAGGGCTACGTCCGCCGCAAGGGTGGGCCGGGGGCCCAGCTGGCCGCCCCGCCGCGCCTTCGGGACTGGAACATCGACCCCATGACCCGGGTGGCCGGTGCCCTCGCCGTCCACACGGTGCTCGACCTTGAGAACCGTCGGGCCGTCGACGCCCACGCCCGGGCCATGCTGTTCCGGGGCTATGAGATCATCCTCGAAGGCCGAGACCCGCGTGATGCCATCGACATCTCGTCGCGGGCCTGTGGGGTTTGCGGTGGCACCCACGCCTCATGCTCGGCGCTGACCATCGAGCAGGCTTTCGGCATCGTCCCGCCGCCCCTGGGCGTGGAGGTCCGCAACCTGGGCGAGGTGGGGGAGATGTTCTACGACCGCCCCCTCCACCTGGGCCTGCTGGCCGGCCCCGACTACTCGACCGCGCTGGTGAGCGTCACCAATCCGGAACTGGTGACCCGGGCCGAGAAGACCCTGGCGCCCCACGGCGCGATCCACGGCTACACGACCATGAAGGACCTCATGGACGCCCTCAATCCCCTCACCGGGAAGATCTACCTCGAGGCCCTGGAGTGGACGAGGGTGGGGCGGATCATGTGCATGCTGATGTTCGGCAAGTTCCCCCACCCGTCGACCATCGTGCCCGGAGGGATGTCGACCACGGTCACCACCTCCACCTTCAACGAGTACTACATGCAGCTGGGCAAGATCCTCGACTGGTGCAAGGTGATCTGTCGCATCTGGGACGACCTGTGCGACTTCTTCCTGGAGGCCAACCCCGCCTACGAGCAGGTCGGCGCCCGGCCCACCAGCCTGATTCAGACCGGCATCTACGACAACTCCGAGATCTACGACGCCACCTACGCCAACTGCAACCAGTGGGGGAACGCCCGCTGGGCCAGTCCGTCGGTGATCATCGAGGGCAAGCTGGTCACCACCAACCTGACTGACATCAACATCGGCATGGAGGAGTTCGTCGAGCACTCCTTCTACGACGACTGGACCAAGACCGGTCCCCAGCGCTACCGCACCGACGCGCTGGGCAACCCCCTGTCGCCTTATCACGCATGGAACAAGACCACCCTGCCCAAGCCCGCCGGGACCAACTTCAAGGACAAGTACACGTGGTCCACCGCTCCTCGCTGGGACCGCCAGGTGGTGGAGACCGGCGCCTACGGGCAGCTCTGGGGCACCGCCTTGCGCGGTGACTATGCCGAGAACCCGTTCTGCAACCCGACCGGCGATGGCCTCCAACTCGTGCTGCCCCGCTTCGCCCTGCCCGAGACCGAGCTGTTCTGGCCTCTGCCCCGGACGCTCAACGCGTTGGAGCGGAACCGGTCTCGGGCCTACTCCATGGCCTTCATCGCCACCATCGGCATGAACTGCCTGCTCAAGGCCTTCGAGTACTGGCGCAAGGGCGACACCAGGGTCCACACGCCGTTCAAGATTCCCCGTGACGAGCGAGTCTCGGTGGGCTTCTGGGAGGCCAGCCGGGGCTACCTCGTGCACCACATGGTCATGGACAAGGGCAAGATCGTGAACTACCAAATCAACACCCCCTCCACCATCAACGCCTCGCCCACCGACCCCTTCGGCGGGCTCGGGCCCTACGAGCAGTCCATCGTGGACACGCCGATCCTGGAATCGGTCGCCGACGACCACGTGAAGGGCATCGACATCCTTCGCTCCATCCGCAGCTTCGACCCGTGCATGCCCTGCACCACCCACATGGACACGGGCCGCGGCATCATCACCCGGGAGGTCAACTCCTGCGGGTGCACACTCGAGTGACCAGCCAAAGCGTGACGCCATGCCGCGCCCTCATCGCCGGCTTCGGCCGCCCGGGGATGCGGGACCTGGACTTCGGCCGCCAGGTTGTGGAGTACCTCCAGCAGCTGGAGTGGCCCGAGGGAGTGGTCGTCGAGGATCTGTCCTGCTCGGCGCCGCTCGTGCTGCACCGCCTCCAGGAGCTGCGGCCGGCCAAGGTCGTGCTCCTGGGGGCGGTGGCCCGAGACCTTGACCCGCCGGCCACGCTCCGGCGGTACCGGGTGGACCTGTGCCCGCCGGAGCCGGCGGCAGTACACCGCAGCATCGAGGAGTCGGTGATGGGCATGGTCGACCTTGACCACACCCTGGCCATGGCCCGTCACTGGGGCGGCCTCCCGGTCGACACGGTCGTCATCGAGGTGGAGCCGGCCGAGGCCTCCTTCGGCCTGGGCTTCAGCGAGGACCTGGCCGCCTGTCTCGACCCCATTCTGGACATGGTGCGTGAGGAGCTCGCCGGAGTGACCGGCGACGCCGGACGGCACCGGGACCTCGACCCTGACGAGGCGGCGACATACGGCTCGCCAGCAACGGAACCAGGACGGGTAAACCGGGTGGTCGAAGCCAGCGACGACCTCGACGAGCTTCTCGGCTATGCCCAGCATCACGCTCAGGCCCGTCTCCAGACCCATCGGGCCCCATCCCTGATGGACAAGCTGTCGTGCGCGGCTCCTGGCGTGGCCCTCGTCGGCCACCTCCGCCCATGGGGGGTCTTCGTGGAGAGCGGTGGTGACTGGTTCGATGTCGTTCCGCTCGATGGCGGGGCCCTGGGGATCGTGGTCGGCAACGTCGATGGCCGAGGCGTCGAGGCCGCTGGGGCGATGAGCGACCTACGGGCGGCAGTCCGGGCCTACGTCGTCCTCGACGGCGACTCGCCGTCCCGGCTGGTGCGCCACCTCGATCGGCTGGCCGTCGCCACCGGGCTAGGTCGGCAGGCCCGGCTTCTGTATCTGCTGGTCCAACCGACCACCGGTGAGGTCCGGTACGCCAACGCGGGAAGCTGTCCTCCATTGCTCCTCGACGGGAGTGTGCCGTATGGGCGCTTCCTGGACACTGAGGCCGGGGCGCCGCTAGGAACCGTGGCGGGAACGGACCGGCGCCAGGGCACCCTGACGCTGACGGCAGACTCGACGATGCTGCTGTTCACCGACGGGCTGGTGCAGAGTCGATCGGTGTCTCGGGCCGCGGGCCTGGAGCGGCTGCGATTAGCGGCCACCGAGGGGCCGCCCGAGCTGGACGACCTCTGCGAGCACGTGCTCGCATCATGCACCGGTCGTCTCCGCCGCGACGACGACATCTGCCTCCTAGGCGTGCGCCTGCTTGCCGACGCCGCCCGCACTCGGACAGAAGCCTCGGAGCGCTGTCGCAGCTGAGCGCATGCTGAACCTCCCACCCCGTCTACCACGTGCGGCACGCGCCCACCCATACCCATTCAGGAACGCGTATCCCGGCAGAACAGGAGGTCGACAAGTGAGGTCCGACCGAACTCGGTCGAGCGACGCCCGTCCTGGAGCGGGAGGGGCGCAGGTTGCCCTGTGCCCAGCTCATGACCAGCGCGACGCCGACCTTGCCGACTTCCACATTCGCATACTCAGCATCGACGGCCGTTCGATCGTCCACGTCAGCGGCGAGCTCGACGCCTATACCGCCGCCCGTCTCCGGGACTCCCTGGCCGGACTGATCAGCGCGGGTTCTCGACACATCGTCGTGGACCTTGCCGACGTGTCGTTCATGGGGGCAAGCGGCATCGGCGTACTGGTCGGGGCGTGCAAACGGCTGCACCGAGACGACGGCAAGCTCCTGCTGCGCTCGGCTCCACCCAGTGTGCAGAAGCTGATCGAGATCACCGGGCTCGACGCGATGCTGCCCCGGATATGACACGCCGCTTGACGAGGAGACACGTGGTGCTGAGCGGCGTCGTGGCTCTTTTGCTGGTGCTCGGTGCAACCGCCGCAGTCTTCCCGGACTACCTCCGGCTGCTACGCCCGAGCGTGCTCAGCCAGCTGGATCCCCAAGTGGTCAGGCTCGTGAATGAGCTCCCAGGGGTGGACAAGCAGAACAAGGAGATCATCGGGCGTCTCTTCGCCCACGGAGGGCTCGGCCACGCCAAGGAGGGGGCCGACGGGGTCATGCGGGTCGACGTCCGGGCCCCATCCGGGGAGTTCATCTGGAAGCCTGCCATCCTCGTCATGCCCCGTCCGGGCGAGCTCGAGGTGGAGCTCTTCAACGACGACCCCCACGTGCATCACGCCGCCATCCTGCCGAGCAACGGCGACAAGCAGTACCTGACCCTGCCGATCCATTCGCGAGGAACGGCTCGAGTCACCCTCGATGGCCCGGGCTACTACTGGTTCGGCTGCCCGGTAGGCAACCACGTGGGCCGGGGAATGTTGGGGCTCATCCTCGTCAAGGGTGACGTGCCGGCCGAAGCGCGCCTCGATCGTCCCCCGCAGCCGCGACCATGAGGAGAACTTCTCGCATGGGTCTTACACACCGGCGGGTGCCTGTCCGCCTTAGTCTCTGCCTGCTGCTGGCCGCCATGGTGCTGGCGGCGTGCTCGGATGACCGTCCCGAGTACCCCCTCGGTGATCAGGGCCGGGACCTGGGATCGCTGAGCGGTGCAGCGGGCGGTGCGCCGCCGGTGGCGGCCGCGGTCACCTTCGACCGCCTCCTCAAAGCGCGCTCTGAGCCGCACAACTGGCTCACGTACTATGGCGCCTACGACGGTCAGCGATACAGCTCACTGGACCAGATCAACACACGAAACGTGAAGGACCTGCGCCCGGCATGGACCTTCCAGTTCGGGCAATTCGGCCTCCACGCCAGCGAAGGAACCTACTCCTTCGAGGCGGCACCGATCGTGGTTGACGGTGTGATGTACGTCTCGGCGTGGGACGGCTGGGTGTTCGCTGCCAACGCGGAGACCGGCCAGGAGTTGTGGCGCTACAAGCACGAGATCCCCATCGACACCCCGCTGTGCTGCGGCAACGTCAACCGGGGCGTGGCCGTGGCCAACGGGAAGGTCTTCCTGGCCACCCAGAACGCCCACCTCGTCGCCCTCGATGCCACCACCGGCAGGCCGGTGTGGAAGGAGGTCTTCGGCGACGTCCGGGCCGGAGAGAGCGTTACCCTGGCCCCCCTGGTCGTCAAGAACCTGGTCGTGGTGGGCACCTCCGGAGCGGAGTTCGGCATCCTCGGCCACATCGACGCCTACGACCTGGAGAGCGGGCGGCGGGAATGGCGCCGCTACAACATCCCCAAGGCCGGGGAGCCGGGCGGGGACACCTGGCCGGCCAAGGGCGAGGCCCGCAATCGCGGCGGGGGGAGTGCCTGGATCACCGGCACCTACGACCCCGAGCTCGACCTCATGTACTGGGGCACGGGGAACCCCTCCCCCGACTTCGACGGCAGCGTCCGCCCGGGGGCCAACCTGTACACCTCCTCGGTGGTCGCCATCGACCCCGACGACGGGGCCATGCGCTGGCACTACCAGTGGACCCCGCATGACCTGTGGGACTACGACGGCAACAACGAGAACATCCTCATCGACCTCGACGGGCGCAAGCTCCTGGCCCACTTCGACAAGAACGGGTACTTCTTCGTCCTGGACCGCACCGACGGCCGCCTCGTGCGGGTGGCGCCCTTCGTGGAGCGCCTGGACTGGGGTGAGATCGACGCCTCCGGCAAGGTCACCCCCAAGAAGATTCCCACCAAGGAAGGCGTCGACATCTGCCCGGGGCCGGCCGGGGGCAAGGAGTGGACCCACGCCGCCTACAGCCCGAGGACGAGGCTGCTCTACGTCCCCATCATCGAAACCTGCGCCAACTTCCGGGTCGAACCCGTCGAGTTCAAGGAGGGCTTGCCGTACTACGGCGGGGAGGCCACGACTCATCCGGACCACTGGGGGGCGGTGAGGGCATTCGACCCGGCCACGGGACGGGAGGTGTGGGAGTGGAAGAACGACAAGCCGATGGTGGCCTCGGTGTTGGCCACCGGAGGCGACCTGGTCTTCGCCGGCGAGCCCACGGGTGAGTTCAATGCCTATGACGCCCGCACCGGCCAGCTCCTGTGGCAGCACCAGACGGGAAGCGGTCACCACAGCAACCCGGTGTCCTACGCCGTCAACGGTAAGCAGTACATCGCGGTCCCGACCGGGTGGGGAGGTTGGGTGAAGGGGTTCGCCCCCGGAACCCTCGGGGTCCCGCGGGGAGACGCGCTCGTCGTCTTCGCGTTGCCTTAGCCTGGAAACACCGATCGGCGCCGGGTGACGCCCCGTTAGCCTGAGAGAGCCAGTCAGCTCCCTTCCTGATCCTGTGTTCGTGGTCCAGGTGGACTCGGGCCGCGTCGGTCCAGAGCAGGGT
>Ga0247713_1000492_pt1 | contig 23942 bp, 18 predicted proteins | sample 21E_NmetaG_FD_189936 | JGI IMG/M metagenome (GOLD analysis project Ga0247713, IMG submission 189936) | Soil microbial communities from hillslope of Landscape Evolution Observatory, University of Arizona, Oracle, AZ, United States - 2-1-E_N | ecosystem: Engineered > Artificial ecosystem >... | reverse complement strand
AGCTCCCGCAGCGTGAGGTTGACGAAGAGCTCGCGCGACTCCGCCAGCTCGGCTACTGAGCTCACTCGCTGAGGCGGCGGGCGATGGCGGCGCCGTAGCGGAGGAGCCGCTGGGAGGCCCGCCGGCCCACTTCGACCGGGCCGCCCGCCCGGAAGTACTCGCGGGCCAACGCCACGTCGGCGCGTAGCCGGGGCCGGCGGCTGACCGCGGCCGCAAGCTCGCTCATGTTCTCGTACCCGACCGGGGCGGCCAGGTCGGCGGCCCGTCTCGGCGCCCGGCAGAACTCGACGAGCGGAGCCAGCACCCGCGTCCAGGTGTGCGCCGGCATGACCTCGGCCAGCCGGGCCCGACACGCGTCGCTGGCGGCCTGGTCGTCGAGGAGGTGGAACAGCGCCTCTTCCAGTGCGTCGACGTCGCCCGGAGGCACGGTGATGCCCAGGCCGTTGCTCTCGATGAGGTCGGCGAAGGTATCGCCCCCGGTGGCCACGATCGGCAGGCACGTCCAGAGATAGTCGAGGATGCGGGTGCGGAAGGAGAACGCCGTCTCCACGTGGTCGAGGTGGGTGCTCACGCCGATGTCGGCCTCGAGCAGATAGTTCTGGCGGTCGTCGTAGTCGACCCAGCCCTCGTTGAAGAACACGTGCTTGTCGGTAAGACCGAGCGAGTCGGACAAGGCCTTGGCGGCGACGGCCATGCGCATCTCGGGCACGTCGGGATTGGGGTGCTTGAGCCCGAGGAAGAACAGCCGGACGTCCGGGCGGCGCTGGCGCAGCCGGTCGACGGCGTGCAACAGGGTGATCGGGTCGAACCAGTTGTAGATCCCGCCGCCCCACAGGATCACCTTGTCGTCGACGCCGATGCCCGGGACGACGCCCTTGAGCGCCTGGCGGGTGTGGACCGGCGGCTTGTCCGGGACGCCGAACGGGGCCACGGCGATCAGCGAGCCCATGGTCTCGTCGGCGTCGTAGTTCTTGGGGTTGATCCGACCAACCGCCGAGAGCTGCCCGAGCCAGAAGTCGCGCTGCTTGTCCGACGCGCACAGGAAGAAGTCGCCCCTCGACAGCTGGTCGTTGAGCGCGGTGGTGCAGTCGCTCACGGTGCGGGCCCGGCCCTCCGCCCCTTGATCCTTGGCCTGCTCCAGCTGCTCGAGGTGGAATGGGTTGTAGATGTCGGCGATGAGGATCTTGTCGCTGTCGATGAGCCAGCGGAACGTTGACAGGATCAAGCCCTGGAAGATGAACACGTCGCACCAGCGCTCGAGCCCCCGCATGTCGGCCAGGCCGACGGAGCGGATCGAGAAGCGGGGATTGGTGATCGTGCACGTCCCGGTGGTGACCAGCTCGACGTCGTGCTCGGCGGCGAGCGCGTCGGCCATGGCCCATGCCCGGATGGCGGGCCCGGCCATGCGTGCCGACAGCGTCTCCCCCGTGGCGATGACGATCTTCCGCCGCGTGCTGAACGCCCGCTCGATGCCAAACGCCTCGACGAGGATCCGGTGGGCCGCCTCGTAGCGGGGGTGGGCGTAGGCCGGCTCCAGCGCCTGGCGGAAGAGGGGCAGCAGCTCGGTGTCGCTCCGGCGACGCTCGGACTGCAGACGGCGCCGGTCCTCGTCGAGAGAGGCGAGCTGGTCGACGAGCGCATCGATGGCGAAGACCGGTGCCAAAGTCTCGCGTGAGACGGCCACCGTCTCGTCCTCTGGCCCGGCGGCCGGCGGCGCGGCCGACAGGTCGAGGATGGCGTTGTCGGCGTCGCCCCGGGATAGTCCCCGGCGGACGGCCAGGAGAAGGGCGGCGGGCAGGGCCTTGGCCAGGAGGTCGTCGCCGAGGTTCTTGTACAGGCTGAACAGGGCGTTGCGCTCGAGCAGGTAGTGCTCCCGCCAGGGCCCGTAGCTCTTCATCGACGCGTGGTGGCGATGGAAGGCCACCGACGTGGGCACGTAGCGCACCCGCCAACCCAGCAGGTTCAGCCGCCAGCCCAGGTCGACGTCCTCGTAGAACATGAAGTAGCGGTCGTCGAAGCCATCGACCGCCCGGTACACCGCGGCCCGCACGAACATGGCCGCGCCGGTGGCGAAGAGGACGTCCTTGGGCTTGCCCCACTCACCGGTGTCGGGCTGTTCACATTCCCGCTTGTAGCCCATGCCGTACCACGTAAGGGAGCCGTCGACGAAGTCGATCCGCTCGCCCTCCCAGTCGAGCACCTTGCTGGCCACCGCGGCCACGTCGGCCTGGGTGTCGAGGATCTCGACCGCGGCCGTGATCCAATCGGCGCCGGGGCGGGCGTCGTTGTTGATGAACGCCAGGTACTCGCCGCTGGCCTCGGCCGCGCCGAGGTTGCAGCCGCCGGCGAAGCCCCGGTTGACGTCGGATTCCACGACCCGGGCGCCGGGCACTGCAGCGCGGATGCGCTCGGCGCTGCCGTCGCCGGAAGCGTTGTCAACGACCAGCAGCTCGAGCCGGTCGGCCGGCCAGTCGACACCGGCGAAGGACTCGAGGCACGTGATGGTGTCCTCGGCGCCCCGGTAGTTCACCAGGATGACCGACACCATGCCGGAGCGGATGGCCGGAGGCTTGTTCACTCGCGGTTCCCCCATCAGGCGTCGAAGCTCGCTGAAGACCATTGGCCGCCGAGGGCCACGTAGCCGCCGGACTCCCGGGGCGTCCCGTGTTCCACGTCGAAGCGGAGACAGCGGCGCAGGTAGTCGTACTGGTGGGTCGTGGTGTAGTCGACGACCGAGGCGGAGAGGTCGTAGGTGCCCGGCTGGAGCATCAGGTTCGGCACGTGGAGGTCGACGGCGCCCTCGCCGGAGATCTCGTCGGGGACAAACCCGGCGTCGCGGGTGTGGTGAGCCCACAGCCAGGTGCCGTCGAGCGTCTCCAGCGCCAGCCCGAAGACGGGCTTGGACACCGGCTTGGCGGCCTCGTAGTGGAGGCGGAACGTGACGGCGTCACCGGTGGACGGATGGGTGACGGGGCGACCGCCGACGTCGACGAGCTGAATCGACTGGAGCCGCACCTCGCCGGAGCCCCACCGACTCTCGGCCTCGCCGGGCGCGACCTCGACTCTGTCCTCGTGGCCCTCGTCGACGTAGTCGTCGACCACGTCCTCCGAACGGCCTTCGGTCACGACCTGTCCGTCCTTCAGCCACGCCACCCGGTCGCACATCGTCCGCATGGCATCGGCGGCGTGGCTGACGATGACCACGGTCTTGCCGGCCCGGCGGAAGTCGGCGAACTTCTCGTTGCAGCGGCGTTGGAACACCGCGTCGCCCACGGCCAGCACCTCGTCGACCAGGAGCACGTCGGGGTCGATGTTTATGGCCACCGAGAAGCCGAGGCGCACGTACATGCCCGAGGAGTAGTTCTTCACCGGCTGGTCGATGAAGCGCTCGAGCCCGGCGAATTCCACGATGTCATCGAAGCGGGCGGTGAGCTCACGCTTGGAGAGGCCGAGGATGGACCCGTTGAGGAAGACGTTCTCGCGCCCCGAGAGCTCGGGGTGGAAACCCGAGCCCAGCTCGAGCAGGGCGGCCATCTTGCCCCTGGTTCGGATGCGGCCGACGTCGGGACGGAGGATCCGGGCGATGCACTTGAGGAGCGTCGACTTGCCCGAGCCGTTCTCCCCGACCAAGCCGTAGGTGATCCCTTCGGGGATCTCCAGGGAGACGTCGCGGAGCGCCCAGAAGTCCTCGTAGCTGACGCGCCCGCCCCGCATCACCGTGGCCTTCAACGACCGGTTCCGCTCCTGGTAGAGCCGGAAGCGCTTGCTGACTCCTTCGACGACGATCGCAGGCTCAGCCATGGTGGCTACCCACGAAGGGCACGCAGTCGGGAGTACATCGACCGGGCCTGCCGCGACCACCGCATGGTCCGGGTGGCGTTCAACTCCTCGATGTGGTCCCGGGCGCCGAGGAGCTCGGTTCTCGCCCGGTCGAGCTCCTCGCAGACGCCAGCCAACCTGGTCTCCAGGTCGTCCGCCCGCTTCTCCCCCTGCTCGGCCCGGGTCAGAAGGTCCTGCACCGTCCGCCGGGCGGCGGCTAGGTCAGCTTCGAGGGTGGCGATGCGGACCCGCTGCGCCTCGGCGTCGGACCGGAGCTTGGAGACAGCGGCGTCGGCGTCGTCGGGAACGGCCCGCAGCACGAACTGGTAGGTCGACGACTCGGGGTCGGCAAGGACCGCGTCGACCACCTCGGGCGAGAACTCGGACTCCCTCACGGGGACCGGCGTATCGAAGAACCCGGCAGTGGTGCGACGTACGTCGATCGGGACCATGCCGGCGCCCCGGAACAGATCCTCGACGGACGAGCGGGTGAAGAACCGTATGTGGGTGCTGTCGAGGAGGCCGAGCTCCTGGTAGTCGAAGCGTCCGGCCAGCAGGGCGAGGCGCACGCTGCCGTGGGCGATGTTCGGGATGGATGCCACCACGCTTCCCCGTTCGGCCAGCAGGGCCTTGGCCTTACGGAGCGCCGCCAATGGATCCTTCAGGTGCTCCAGGACGTCGCCGAAGACGATCACGTCGAAGCGGTCGTCGCCGAACGCCTCGGCCAGGTCCATCGTCTCGATGTCGCCGATCACGAGCCGATCGAGGTGGGACCGGGCCTCCTCGGCCGCTTCGGCGTCGAACTCGAGGCCGGAGACGGTGCAGCCCCGCTCCCCCAGCGCCTGGGCCAGGTAACCGGTGGCACAGCCCACGTCGAGCACCCGCTTCGTTCCACCGACCAGCTCGACCATCAGCGTGTGGCTGTTGTTGCGGTTCGAGAGGTCGACGTCGGTGTCGTACCGGGGACCGTCCATTCCTCACTCCACCCTACTGGCTCCTTTCCGGCGCTTTGGGGGACGGGCCACCGTCAGCACTACGGCCAACAAGGCGACACCGGTGACCGCCGAGCCGGCGACGAACGTCTTGGGCAGGTAGTGAAGCATCACGGTGTGGCGGCCCGGGGGGACGAAGACGCCCATCAGCGCGCCGTCGACCGGCACGATCGGCGCCGCCTCGCCGTCGACTTTGGCCGTCCACCCGTCGGCCAGGTTCTGGGAGACGACGAGGAGGGAGGTCACGCCACCGGTGACCTCAGCTCGCACGTCGTTGTGGGCTATACGGGACGACAGCACCTCGGGGGCTGGGCCGCCGACCTGCGGCGCGGGATGGGTGTCGACCGAGCCCACGAACGGGGCCACGTCCGCGTCCTCAGGCGGGCGGGTGGCGGCCCAGGCCAGAAGCTCGGCCTGGTCCGGGAAGGCCCGCCAGCGGGCATGGGCGCTGACCAGGGGCCAGGCCGATGGACGCTCGTAAATCCACGACTGCTCGGTGGACACGAGACGCACGGCCTGGTCGGGATCCTCGATCAGCAGTTGGCGAGCGGCCCGAGGCCCGGCCAGGCCGACGAGCAGGTTGCAGTCGGGACGGTCGGCCTCGACCGTGAACCGGTACGGGTCGCCGGCGGACAGGCTCTGGGCCAGCACGGCGAACCCGGTCCACCCCCCGGCTATGTCGAACGACGGCCGGGTGGCGGTGGCCACGACTCGGTCGCCGCTGAACATCGTCAGCGTCACGTGCGCGCCTCGACAGCCGCGGCCGCTGCGCAGCGGAACGTAGATCCCGTTCAAGGGGCCGGGCGCCACGCCGGAGGTCGTCTCGTCGGCCAGCGGCTCAGCCGACGTCCACCGGTCCCAGGTCAGGTCGGGGTCGTCGGCGACGCGGCCGAACGGCAGCTCGCCGGCGCCTTCGGCGAAGTAGCGCACGGCAAGGTGGTCGAGAATGGGGGACGTGAGGTTCCACTCCTCCCGCTCGAGTTTGACCTTGAGGGGGTCGCGGGCGAAGGCATCAGCGTTGAAGGCGGTGACCAGAGCCTTGAACTCCTTGGAATGGAGGGCGAGGCCCCGGAGGTCGGGCAACCCCAGCGCCTGCCCGGAGTTCGGGTAGTAGTTGTACTCGGTGGCCGCAAAGCGATACCGGTCGTCGAGCAGGCTGCGCAACGCCCGGTGGCCGGCGCGCTCGCCGTAGAAGTCGCCCACCGGCGCCTCGGGCGTGAAATGGCGCAGCGGCCATCCGAGCTGGGCGAAGAGCAAGGCTGAGAGGACGACGGTGGCCGCCACACGGGCCCGGGCTGAGGGCCTTCGGAAAGCCGCGACCGCGACTCCGACGGCGACCGCGGCCAGGCCGAGCGCAACCGCGAAATGGGACGTGACGTAGCGGAGCAGGTGGTGCGCCGATGTGGTCCGGAGGAAGTCGGGGGCCTGGGGCAGGACGCCGGCGGCGAGGACGACGAGGGTGACGGCCGATGCGGCACGGGGGGCTGTGGTCGGTGCCTCCACCTCGGGAGCCGCTGGAGCCTCGCTCCCGTTGCGCCGGGCCCACCACGCGTCCAGGGCCAGCGCGCCCAGCACGGCCACGGCCAAGCCGATCAGGAAGCGGGAACGGCCGATGGGGTTGCCGGCGATGCCGGGCAGCCGCTCGACCACGGTCAGGATCGGCGTGCCGATGAAGTTCACCAGCACGCCGACGAGGGCCATGCCGCAGAAGAACGGCCACGCCTCGGCCCCTGTCCGGGTGAGCCGGATGCGACCGAGAGCGGCTGCGGCCAGCCCCGCGGCGAGCGCCACCGCGGCGATCATGCCGACGTGGGACACGCTCTCCACCGGGTTGAAACCGCTCCACCAGGGCCCGGTGAGGGGTGGTCCGGTGGCGCTCAGGTCGAACAGGCCGAAGATCTGGATGGCGGGGATGTGCGCCCCACCCGGGCCGACGCGGACGTCGAGCGTGCCCCGGTCGAGCACCTCCGACACGAAGGGCACCAGGGTGGCCGCCGACAAGGCCACTCCCCACACGAGCCCGACCGCGGGGAGCACGCCCCGGCGCACGACGTCCCGCACGCTCGAGCCGCGCCGGACCGACAACCACACTGCCCACGCCGCGGTCGCATAGACGCAGTACACCCACCCCGATGGGAACCCCTCGGCCCACGCCCACGCCACCAGCCCGCCCAGGACGGCGGCGGCCTGGAGACGGGCGCGGGAGAGGATCGCTGCGGACGGGGCAGCCGTCATCAGGCGGTGGACGGCCCAGAACATCGCGGGCACCAGGAACACCGCGTCGACCCGGTGGATGAACACCAAATTCGTTCCGCTGAAGGTGAACGCCACGCCGGCGAGCACCGCAGGCCCCACGCCGGCGCCCAGGCGGCGGAGCAGCAGGTAGGTGGAGGCCTGGCAGAACAGGAGGGCCAGGAAGACCTTCAGCCCGATGGCGTACCAGGCCGGTAGGAACAGGAATCCGATGCTGAAGGGCGAAAAGAGGGCGTTCAACGGCAGCGTGCCGGCGGGCTGGCCGGCCGCCAGGTTCGGGTCCCACCGCTGGAACGTGCCGCTCCGCAGGGCCTTGAAGAACGACACGCGGCCGGCCATGGCCTCGGCCTGATCCGTCTGGGTCAAGGATTTCACCTGTGGGGGGCGGCGGAGGGCCTCCCGGTAGGGCGACTTGAGCTCGACCAGGTCCACGGCTGCGTAGGTGCGCTGCCCGAGCAGGGCCTGGGGCATGAGCAGGAACGCACAGGCCAGGAAGATCGCTCCGGGCAGCACGGCCCGCCGGAGACTGTCGCGGGTCATGTCGGCAGGGATTCTTGCCGCTCGGCGATCACTATCGCCTGTCAGGACTCAAGCATTCCCCGGCGCCGAACGTTTTCACGGGCGGGGCGGCTATGGTGGACTCGCCCAAGGCGGCCGGCAAACGCCTCGCCCCGATTCTGCGGTCACTACCGCCTTCGACGGGGCCAGGCTCGAGCAAAAAGGAGACGGGATGATGAAACGCAACGTGTTCACCGCGTTGGCAGCGGCGGCGATGGTGCTCCAGCTGGTCGGTACCAGCGGTCCTTCGCTGGCACAGACGGCCGCGACGCCGGAGGTGGAGTTCACGTTCACTCCCACCAACGGTCCGGCGGGGACCAAGATCCAGTTCTCCGGCACCGGCTGCCCTCACGACGCGGACGCTGCGTTCGACGGCCTTGTCTTTCTGTCCCAGGGCGGCTCCGAGATCAAGCCCACGGAGTTCACCTCGGACGCGGACGGCAAGTTCACCCCGCAGCTCGACACCACGGGCCTGGCCCCCGGCCAGTACACGACGAACGCCGTGTGCGCGACCACTAAGAAGGGCGGCCCCGGGAGCGCGTTCACCGTGAACGTACCCGTGATCCAGGGCTCGACCTACTTCCCGCTCAGCCCTGCCCGCGTGCTCGACACGCGTGACGGCACGGGCACGGGTGGCGCCGTCGAGCCGCTCGGCGCCGGCGACTCCATCGACGTGCCGGTCATCAACCGGGCCGGCGTCCCGGCCACGGGTGTGACCGCCGTCGCCCTCAACGTCGTGGCCACCAACGTGACCGGCCCCCCCAGCTTCCTCACCGTCTGGCCCACCGGCCAGCCCCGGCCGCTGGCGTCGAACCTGAACTTCGTACCGGGCGTCTCCGTGCCCAACCTGGTCATCGCCCGGGTCGGCACCGAGGGCAAGGTCTCGATGTACAACAACCTCGGCTCCATCAACGTGGCCGCCGACGTCCAGGGCTACTTCCTAGGTAACGCCACGGGGTCCACGTACGTGCCCCTCGCCCCTGCCCGTGTCCTCGACACCCGCGACGGCACCGGTGGAACGGCCAGCCCGGTCGGCCCGGGCGGCACGATCGAGCTCAAGGTCACCGACGCCGGAGGCGTGCCTGCCGCCGGCGGCACGGCCGTCGCCCTCAACGTCACCGCCACCAACGTGAGCGGCGCCGAAAGCTTCCTCACGGTCTGGCCGTCGGGCGCCTCCCGGCCGGTGGCCTCCAACCTGAACTTCATCCAGGGCCAGACCGTGCCCAACCTGGTCCTGGCCCGGGTCGGTGAGGGCGGGAAGGTGTCCATCTACAACAACGTCGGCACCGTCGACGTCGTCGTCGACACCCAGGGCTACTTCGCCGCCCCGGTCGCCGCCGGCACGGTGCCTCCCGGGTCGCAGTACTTCCCGACCATCCCGGCTCGTATCCTCGACACCCGAGACGGCACCGGGGTCCCCGGGAACGCCAAGGGGCACCTTGGCACGGAACGCACCCTCGAGCTCCAGGTGACCGGCCGCGGCGGCGTGCCGGCCAACGCCACTGCGGTCGTGCTCAACGTGACCGCCGCCGACGCCTTCGGTCCCGACAGCTTCCTCACCCTGTATCCGACCGGCACCCCACGCCCGCTGGCGTCGAACCTGAACTTCGTCGCCGGCCAGACCGTGCCGAACCTGGTCATCGCCCGGATCGGCAGCGGCGGCAAGGTGACGATCTACAACAACCTCGGCTCCACCGCCGTGGTCGCCGACGTGCAGGGATGGTTTACGGCCTGAAGCAGTGACACCCGGGCAGCGGGCTCACCCCCGCTGCCCGGGTGAACTGACCGCTCCGCGCCCCGGCAGTATCGTCCCGGCGGTGACCACCGGCCAGAGGCAGTGGAGCCGGCTGGCCCTGGCTCTCCACGTGGTCGCGCTGGTGGGCGGCTTCTTCGTCCTGCTCTACTGCAACCGCGATCAGTGGTTCTTCGGTGACGAGTGGGACTTCATCGGCCACCGGGGCGTCTTCGGGCCGGCACGCAGCCTCTGGGCGCCGCACACCGAGCACTGGTCGACCCTCCCGATCCTGATCTACCGGGGCCTCTACGCCCGGTACGGGCTGCTGACGTACGTGCCCTACGTCGCCGTGCTGCTCCTGCTGCACGTGGCCGTCGCCCACCTCCTCTGGCGGATCCTGCTCCGCGCCGACGTGGACCCTCTTCTGGCCACCGCCCTGTCGGCGGTGTTCGTGCTGCTCGGCGCCGGCTCCGAGAACCTCCTCTGGGCGTTTCAGATCGGCTTCATCGGCTCGATCGCCCTCGGACTGGTCGCCCTGCTGCTCGTGAACCACGACGGCGGATGGAGTTGGCGCGACGTGGCCGCATGGGTCGTCTCCATCGCCGGGCTGATGTTCTCCGGCCTGAGCGTGACCATGGTGGCCGCAGCCGGGCTCACCGTGCTGATGCGCCGCGGCTGGCGCCAGGCCGCACTCATCGTCGCCGTGCCGGGCATCGTCTACCTGGTGTGGTTCTCCCTGATCGGCGACCAGAACATTGGGGCGAGCGAGCGCACCCTCGACGACTTCTTCAGGTACCCCGAGTACATCTGGAACGGTCTGCGGTCTGCGGCCGAGCAGACGGTCGGCTTCCCCGGCGCAGGGGCGATCATCGTGCTCGGCCTGGCCGCCTTCCTGCTGCGCCGTGCCGGCCTGGCGTCCGGCCCGGCGGCGCCAGCTTTTGCCTGCGCGTTCGCCGCCCTCATGCAGTTCGCCATCATCGCCGCCGGTCGAGCCACGCTCGGCTTCGACCAGCCGGTGGCCTCGAGGTACGTCTACATCGTCATCGCCCTCGCCCTGCCGGCCATGGGGCTGGCCCTGCACGAGTTGGTCACACGGCCCCTCACCAGTGGTCCGTCGGCCAGCGGGTCGGCGGCGCCCGGCCGGCGAGCCGTCGTCTGCCTGGTCCTGCTCCTCGTGGCAGTACACAACGGAGGCCTTCTCCGGGACCGGTCGAAGGCGGAAAAGCGACTGGAGCAACGCCTGAAGGCGCACATCCTTGCCGCGGCCCAGCTCATTTCGTCCCCGGCCGTGGTGCTGGGCGGACATCCCGAACCTGAGTTCAGCCCTGACATCGAGGTCGACGACCTCCGGAGGATGTATCGGGACGGCAAACTCCCGGCGCCGGAGCGCATCACCGCGGAGGACCGCCTGGCGGTGGCTACTGTCCTCCAGTACGCAGTGGCTGCGAACGAGCTCCCCACGCCGTTCACCGCCCCACTGGTCGACGGCATGGTGGGCGCCACCGACCAGAGCGTCGGCAACGGCTGCATGCTCGTGTTCCCGGCGGGGCCCGCGCCTGAGGTACACCTCGTCGGCGGCACCCCCATGTCCGTGCGGGTGACCACGCTCGTGTCCGGGGAGCTGACGGGCTATCTCCGCATCTTCACGCCCACTGTCCACACCAGCGAGCCGAAGGTCGACAAGGTACGCGCCGGTGTACCGGTGTACGTCAACGTGACCGCGATGGTCGACCAGGTGGTGATCCGGATCCCGCCCTCAGGGGCGACCGAGTTCTGCGGCGTGCTGTGACGGGGGCGGTTCGACGTGGATCACCCGCACCCGGGTGAGCTCGTCGAGCAGCTCCGGGCCGTACCCGAACCCGTCACCCGACGCGCCGTGGGGCGTGGCTGCGCCTCCCGGCGCGCCACCGAACACAGCGTTGACCTTCACCGTCCCCACGGACAGCTCCCGTACCGCCCGTTGGGCGTGGTCCATGTCGGGCGTGAGGACGACGGCGGCCAGTCCGTAGGCGGTGCCGTCGGCCAGCGCCAGCGCCTCGTCGAAGGAGTCGACGACCTGGACGGCAGCCACAGGGCCGAACGTCTCCTCCTCCACCACCGCCATGCCCGGCCGGGCCCCTGACAGGACCGTCGGCGGGTAGTACGACCCGGCGCCCTCGACCGGTGAGCCGCCGCAGAGCAGCTCGGCGCCGGCGTCGACCGCGGCGTCGACGTGCCCCGCCACCTTGGCCCGTTGGTCGTCGTCGATCATGGGGCCCATCTCAGTGGCCGGGTCGGTTCCCGGGCCGACGTGCAACGCCTTGGCCCGGGCGACCAGTTCGTCGAGGAAGGCATCGGCCAAGTCGGAGTGGACGTAGATGCGCTCGACCGACGTGCAGATCTGACCGGCATTGGCAAAGCAGCCGACCGCGGCCTGCTCCGCCGCCCACCCCGGGTCGACCCCGGCGTCGACGATCATCGGGTCCTTTCCGCCCAGCTCGAGCACCGCCTTTGCGCCTCGGGCCGCGCATGCTGCGGCCACCGACCGCCCGGTGGACACCGAGCCGACGTGCACCACCACGTCGACACCGGCGTGGGAGGCGAGGGCGGCGCCGAGGGCGCCATCGCCGACCGCCAGCTGCAGCACGCCGGTCGGCAGATCTTCGTTCAGCAACCGGATGACCTGCGCCGTGGCCAGAGGCGTCTTCTCGCTCGGCTTGCAGATCACGGTGTTGCCTACCGCCAGGTTGGCGGCGATCTGGGCGCAGGCGATGGCCACCGGGTCGTTCCAGGGCAGGCAGAGGGCGGCGACGCCGCGGCTGACCCGGATCATCGAGTCGGTGGCCCCCCAGGAGCCTTGGAGCGCCCGCCCTCGATGGAGCGGGCCGAGCTCCGCGTACTGCCCCAGGCCGCCGATGCCGACCTCTACCCCGCCGCGGGAGTCGGCGAGCGGCTTGCCCCCTTCCCGGGTCTGCAGCAGGGCGAGATCGTCGATCGTCGCCCGCATGCGCTGGGCGCCCGCCTTGAGCGCGGCGGCCCGCTCGCCCGGGCTGGTACGGGCCCAGCCGGGATGGGCGGCCCGGGCCGCGGTGACCAGCTCCTCGGCATCGGAGCATGGCAGGCGGCCAACCAGCTGGCCGGTCGACGGGTCGGTGACGAGGATGTCGGGCATGGGACGTGCCTTCCCAGAACCGCTGTGGCCGACCCTTTCGGGCCGCCTCCGGTTTGAGCCGAGCCGCGGCTCCTGCCTAGGGTGGTCCAAGTCATCCGAATCGAGCACTAGCGGCCTCAGCGCAATCCGAGGTTGTGGCCTGCGGTTTGGCGGAGCCCCGGGGCGGCCCTAGAAGAAGGAGCCAGCACGGACATGACCCACCATCCGGACATCCACGGGCGCGCCTCCTTCCTCGGCGGCCAACCGGGACGAGTGCCTGTGGCTCCCGACCGGGGCGAGAGGGCTTGAGGTCCCAGCGCACCCACTGGACTGCGGTCCGGATGGCGGTTGCCAATGTCTTCACGGCCGTACCGGCCGATGCTGACTCTTCACCGGCGCGACCGCCAGCGCCGGACGACGCTCCCTTCTTCGCCCGGCTGAACACCCAGCTCGTGCAGCGGCCGGGCCGGCTGGCCATCGCCTGCCTGGCCACCGTCCTCGGTCCGGCGATCGTCGCCCAGGCCGGCTCCATCAACGCCCAGCCGGCCGCCGATGCCCGCAGCGAGGACGCGGCGGACGCGGTGCCGGTCCCGATCCCAGGAGACCGGGCCAGCTGGCTGCCAGTGGCCCGGCAGGCGGCGGCCACCTGCCCCGGCCTCTCCTCTGCGATCCTCGTGGCCATCGGCTCGGTCGAGAGCAGTCTGGGCTTGCAGACGGGCACCTCTTCGGCAGGCGCCGTCGGTCCCATGCAGTTCCTTCCGTCGACGTGGGCGGCCTACGGGGCCGATGGCGACAAGGACGGCGTGGCCGATGTCATGAACCCCGTCGACGCCGTCCACGGCGCGGCCCGCCTGCTCTGCGCCAATGGCGGCGCCGACCCAGACCGGCTTCACTCCGCGCTGTGGAACTACAACCACTCCCACGAGTACGTCCGCCAGGTGGTCAGCCTCGCCCGCTTCATCCCCGTCGGGACGTAATCAGCGGGAAGTAGTGGTGAACACCGATGAGACCGTTCACGTCCGCTACATGGTCGACGATGTCGCCGCTGCGGTGGACTTCGAGCTCGTCCTCGTCGGGGGGCGATGGCGTCGTCGGCTCCGAACGCAGATCGGCAGTACGGAGCCTCGCCAGTGGGCGGGCGACACGAGAATCGAGACCTCGTCCTAGAGCATCCGTTCGATTAGCTCGCACCTTCCATGGGCGTGCCGCGGCGGCAAGCTAGGGAGCGACCGGTGAATGGTTTCGGTCGAGGTGTTCCCTGGACGTCTCGGGGCGCAGTCGGTGACGGGGCTCGACTTCTCGGCGCCAGCTCTGGTCGCAGCTGCGGAACTCTGCCACGTCTGGCGTCGCCCAGGTGGTGTCCGGCGATCTGCAGACTCCTTCGACTTCGTAGCGTTCCAGGGAGGCTTGACACGACCCGCACGTGGATCGGGCGTTACGCCTCCGCCGACGACGGTCGCTCGACTTCCGGCTCGCTCCCCTGGCTGACCAGGCGGTTCCACAGCTCGCAATCGGTGTCCCGCTTGGCCACGTAGCTGTTGTCGGGACCGGCCTCCTGACTTCCCATGGCCTTGAACGGCCCACGGGCGAGGTCCGTCAGATCGACGTAGGTGCCGCCTTGTTCCAGCCGGGTGCCGATCGTGAGGACCGACAACCTGGCCAGCTCGTCACTGTCGAGTTCACCCAGCTGGTGGCCCAACTCCTTGTCTGTGCCCGCGGATTGGCTGTCGTCGACGTGACCCCCGCCGACGGGCGCCGCGCCAGCCAGGTCCTGAGAGAAATCCTCGCCAGGTTCGCTCCCCTTGGGCCTGGATGCCTCCTCTCGCTCCACGTCGTGGGTCTGAGCGTGGCGGCCTTCGGGTCCTCCCTGGTCGGAGAAGGGCTGTCGCGCGTCGCCAGGGCTCTGGTCGTGCTGGCCTCGCCTCGGCATGTCGGGTCCTCCTAGATCGCGGTGGTGGAGACCATCCTCACACGAGGCCCAACCCCGCTGTCCGAGGCTGCCTCGGCGGGAGCGCCGAGTTAGGCGCCGGGGGCCAAGGGGGTCCTGTCCGCCAGTGCCCGGGCATGAGCAGCAGATCGAGCGGTTCGACCGGCTACGAGGAGAGTTCACCGCTCGGCTGGCGGCTGTGCGAGCACTCGATGAGCACCGCTTCGTCCGCCAGGACTGGGCGGAGCGGAACGAGGCGCTCGGCGAGGACCTGTCGCCTCGTCCCGCCTCCGACTTCCTGCGGCACCCAGCGATCCTCTACCAGATGTTCGTGGCCGACAAGTACGTCGAGCATGAGGCGCCGTACGTGCTCCGCCGCCTTCGGGAACCGGCCCTGGCGATCGAAGATCCCGTTGGTGATCCGCCCGTCACCCTCATGCCCGGCACGGACATCACCACGTCCGCTAACACCGTCCACCATCTCCACCACCTGTTGCGCTTCGAGGATGCCACCGGACAACGGCTGTCCGACTTCGACACGGTCGTCGAGTGGGGTGGCGGCTATGGCAACCTCGCCAAGCTCCTGCTTCGGCTCCACGGCGGTTCGCCCACCTATCTGCTGATCGACACACCGGTCTTCGCCGCGATCCAGTGGCTGTACCTGGCCTCGGTTATGGGACCCGGTCTGGTGGTGTTGCGCACCGAGGACGACTTCAGCGTGACGCCTGGCGTCGTCAACGTCGTCCCGATAGGCCTTGCCCGCCACTTGTCGGTGGGAGCCGACCTCTTCATCTCGACGTGGGCCTTGAACGAATCCACAGCCGCGGCGCAGGACTTCGTTGTCGACCGCCTTTGGTTCGGCGCCGACGCGCTGCTGATGGCCATGCACCAGGGCGATCCGTTCGAGCAGGTCGTGGTCGACGCCGGCGCAGGAGCGTTCCCGGTCGGGAGCTTCATGCCGGCCCAGCGATATCTTCTCCGTGCCAGCGCGCCACGACCGCCCAGCAGGAAAGAGCCTTCCCTGTCCCTCCACGTGCCAGACGGCGATGCCTGTGGTTGATGCGGCCCGTGTGACCGTCGTGGTGGCGACAAGGAACCGCTGCGCATCCCTTCTCCGCACGCTCGACCGCCTGGCAACCGTCAGCGGAGCGCCGCCCGTGATCGTGGTCGACAACGGTTCAACGGACGGCTCACCGGACGCCGTGCGGCACGCGTTCCCGGACGTGACAGTCATCCGTGCGTGCCGAAACTTCGGGGCACCGGGGCGCACCCTTGGCGTCGCTGCGGCATCGACGCCTTACGTGGCGTTCAGCGACGACGACTCCTGGTGGGGGGCGCGAGCCCTCGACCAGGCGGCCGCGGCCATGGATGCTCACGCCCGCCTTGGACTGGTAGCCGCCCGCATCCACGTCGGTCCGCATGAGGCGCTCGACCCTGTCTGCGCGGAGATGGCCAACAGTCCGTTGCCGGCTGACCGGGGCCTACCGGGTCGTCCCGTCCTGGGGTTCGTAGCGTGTGGGGCAGTCGTCCGGAAGACGGCGTACCTCGAGGTGGGCGGCTTCTCAGAGCTCCTCTTCTTCATCGGCGAGGAGCGTCTTCTGGCCATCGATATGGCCGAGGCCGGATGGGGCTTGAGCTACCTCGACGATGTCGTCGCTCACCATGATCCACATCCGCGTTCCGACATCGGCGACCGGCGGCGGCGAGCGGCTCGCAACGATCTGTTGTCCATCTGGATGCGACGGAGACCTCGGTCGGCGGTGCCGGCCACCGCTCGCATTCTCGCTTCAGCACGACGCGACGCAGCGGTGCGCAGGGGCATCGGCGATGCGCTCGCCGCCCTACCCGAGGCGGTGCGACGCCGCCAAGTGATCGACCCCGACCTGGACCGGCTGCTCCGCATGCTGGAGTTGGCGCCCGACGGTCGCTCTAGATCGTGCCGTCCTCCACTGCCTTCTCGATCCAGGGGATGACCTCGTCGAGGATCTCGTCGAGGGGTGTGGTGGCCTCGAAGCCGAGCACCCGCTTGGCCTTGTCGGTGGCCGGGACACGGCGCTGCACGTCGTGCTCGAAAGGGTCGTCGGACACGTAGCGGAACGGCACGTCGGCGCCCTTGATCTTGCGCCAGATGAGCTCGGCCAGCTCCAGCACCGTGGTCGACGCGGCGGTGGAGAGATTGAAGTCCTCGTTGCGGGCGTCCGGGTGCTCCATGGCGGTCACGATGCCCTTGGCCAGATCGCCGCCGTAGGTGTAGTGCCGGACCTGGGAGCCGTCGCCCAGGATGTGCAGCGGGTCCTGGCCCTTGAGCACCTTCTGGACCAGGTCCGGCACCACGTGGCTCATGGCCAGCTTCACGTTGCCCGACAGCACCTCCACGTCGCCCAGCGCCCGGCCCTCGCCGATGCCCACGCAGTTGAACGGCCGGACGATGGTGAACGGCAGCTGGTACTGGTCCCACGCGGCCTGGGCGAAGTACTCGACGGCCAGCTTCTGGAAGCCGTAGGACGACTTGGGCGGCGGCACCTCCCGTTGCTGGCCCTCGTACGAGGGCCAGGAGTCAGCGGACTCGAACACCATCGACGACGACATGTAGGTGACCTTCTGGAGCCGACCGGCGCGGTGGGCGGCGATGGCTGCGTCGCAACTGGCTGCGGTGATGCGCTCGTTGGCCGCCAGCAGGTCGTAGGCGTAGGCGTGGAAGTAGGAAATGCCCCCGATGAGGGCGGCCCCGGCGACGAAGTGGTCGCAGCCCGAGAGGAGCCCGGTCATCAGGGCCACGTCGCGGCAGTCGCCCTCCACCAACTGGAAGTTGCAGTGCCCGTCGAAGGACTTGGCCACCTTGCCGTACTTGGAGAAGTTGTCGACGCCGATCACGGAGTGGCCCCGGGCCAGCAGCTCCTCGACCACGTACCCGCCGATGAACCCGGACGCACCACTGACCAATACGCGACTCACGAAGCAACCCTTCCTGTACGCCGGTTGAGCTCCTGCACATCCAGTCTCGGCCCGAAGGCGAGGAAGTACCAGCGGAGGTAACGCGACAGCCACGCTGCGACCTTGAAGTTGGAGACGCCGGCCGTGCGGTCGAGCCAGATGGTGGGCAGCTCGGCGACGGGCCGACGGAGGCGACGAGCCTTGGCCACCAGCTCGATGCCCATCTCGAATCCGGCGTCGGCCTGGATGCCGACCTCCTGGACGAAGGCCTTGGAGTAGGCCTTGAAGGAGTTGGTCGCGTCGTGGGTGCCCACCCGGGCGAACCAGCACAGGGTGAGGCCCGCGGCCTTGGACATCGCCCGCTTCACCGACGGCACGCCGACCTGCTGACCGCCTCGGGAGTACCGCGACGCTGCCGCGATCACCACGCCCCGCTCGACCAGCCGGGCCAGGGCGTCGATCTGCTGAGGGTCGTCGCACCCGTCGGCCATGGTCACCACGACCACCGGGGCCTGGGCGTGGTCGACGCCGAAGCGCATGGCGTCGGCCGGGCCGCGGCCGTAGGTGTTCAGGGTGGGGACCAGGCGGGGCTCTTCCTTGGCGTACTTCTCCAGCCAGGGCACCGTCGTGTCGTCCGGCGAGTCGTAGACCACCAGGATCTCGCACGGCAGGGTCACCGCCTCGAAAACCCGATCGAGGCACGCCACGATGGCGTCGCCCTCGTCATGGGCCGGTATGACCACCGAGACGCGGGGCGCCCTCACACCGCCACCCCCTTGCCGTACAGGTCCCAGATGTCGACGACGGGCTGGCGGGGCTTCAGCGCGGCGTAGGCGCGATGTGGCGCGCCGACCACCAGCACGTCGGCCCGCTCCAGGACGTCGTCGAGGGGCAGCAGGTCTGGGTCGGAGGTGACGTGCGGGTCGGTGGTGAGCACGCCGGCCGCCTTGAACCGGAGAATGCGCTTGAGCTTGTAGCTGAGACTGTCGCGGGGATCGTCGGACTCGGCCTTGAACCCCATGCCCATGATGCCGACGGTCATGGTCGGCAGGTCGAAGCGCTGCTCTAGCCGGTGGACCAGGTACAGGGGCAAGCCCTCGTTGACCATCATCGCCGCGTGCCCGAGGGTGAAGTTGTTGTTGTTGAACGCGGCGAGCTGCATGGTGTCCTTGAGCAGGCACGGCCCGGCCGCAAACCCCGCGCCCGGAAGGTCGGCGGCCCGGGGGTAGTCGTGGGCCATGGCGCCCCGGATGCGCTCGAAGTCGAGGCCGTAGTCGTTGGCGATCATGTAGAGCTGGTTGGCGATGGCGAAGCGGATGTACCGCCAGGTGTTGGTGAACAGCTTCGCCAGCTCGGCCTCCTCAGGCGCCAGAGGCACGACCTGGGCGGTGAGGGTGCGGAACAGCTTGGCCGACCGCTCCATGGCCCGGTCGGTGCGGGCGGCCACCAGCTGGGGCAGCTCGAACAGCTCGGTCATGGCCTTGCCCTCGGCGATGCGTTCGGGACAGAAGGCCACGTCGACGTCCTTGCCGATGCCGGCCACCAGGCGCTCGACCATGGCGGTGACGCCCGGGTACAGCGTGCTGCGCAGCACGAGGAGCTGTCCGTCGCGCAGCTGGTCCGCCAGCGCGGCCACCGCCTCGGGGACGGCCTGGGGCTCGGGGTTGAGGTGCTCGTCGACGGGCGTGCCCACCACGATGACCACGTGTTCGGCCCGGGCCACGCAGGCCGGGTCGGTGGTCGCGTCGAGCGTGTGGCCCACCACGCGGTCCATGACCTCTGCGGCGCCCGGTTCGTCGAAGGGAAGTCGTCCCCCGGCCACCTGGGCGACCGCCGCGGGGTTGATGTCGAACAGGGTGACTCGGAGGCCGCGGTCGGCGAAGGCCAGCCCCAGTGGAAGCCCGACCCGCCCGCACCCCCCGATCACGACGACGTCTCGGCTGAAGTCCTGGATGCCGAACGATAGCTGGCCGTCGGGAGGCGCTCGGTCACCATGACCACCCTGGGAGCGGGCATGATGCTCCGGTGGCCGGATGGCAGGACGTCGTGGCGGCGGATCCCGACTTCGCCGCCCACGTCCGCAGGTGCTTCGCCATCCGCAAGCACGCCACCCTGGCCACGCTGCGGCGGGACGGCTCACCGCGCATCAGCGGCACCGAGGTCGAGTTCTCTGAGGACGGCGAGATCTACCTCGGCATGATGCCGGGGTCCCTCAAGGCCCTCGACCTGCGCCGGGATACCCGCCTCGCGCTCCACTGCCCGACCGAGGACGCGCCCGGGGCGGATCCCACCGCATGGTTGGGCGACGGCAAGATCGCCGGTCTGGGGATCGAGGTGAGCGCTCCCCAACCGGCTGGAGGCCACCGGTTCCGGATCGACGTGTCCGAGGTCGTGTTGACGACCGTCGGGGGTGATTACCTGCTGATCCGGTCATGGCACCCTGATCGAGGCATCGAGACTCGGGAACGACGCTGAGCTCGGTGGGCGGACCGTTGGTCACCGCCTTGTGCGGCGGCGTCGGCGCGGCCCGGTTACTACGCGGCCTGGTCGACGTGGTCGACCCCCGTCGAGTGGTGGCCGTGGTGAACACCGGCGACGACGCCGTGCTCCACGGCCTCTACGTCAGCCCCGACCTGGACACCGTCATCTACACACTGGCGGGGGAGATCAGCCGGGAACGGGGCTGGGGACTGGAGGGCGAGACGTGGAACGCCATGGAGGCACTGGCCCGCTACCCCTCGCGCTTGTCCTGGTTCGGCCTCGGCGACCGTGACCTGGCCACCCACCTCTTTCGGAGTCAGCGGCTGGGCGACGGGGCGCCGCTGTCGACCGTGACGGGTGAGATCGCCGCGGCCTGGGGCGTGGAGGTGTCGATCGTGCCCGTCACGAACGACCGGGTGGAGACGATGATGGACGTCGAGGACGAGGGCGAGATCGGCTTCCAGGATTACTTCGTCCGCCGGGCCCACGGCGTGGCCGTCCGGGGCGTCCGGTTCCGGGGAGCGGACACTGCCCGGCCGTCGCCCGGGGTCCTCGACGCGCTGGCGAACGCCGAGGTGGTGGTCATCTGCCCGTCGAACCCGGTGGTCTCCATCGGGCCGCTCCTGGCGATTCCGGGGGTCCGGGATGCAGTGATGTCACGCCGCGACCGCGTGGTGGCCGTGTCGCCGATCGTGGCGGGCGCCGCCCTCAAAGGTCCGGCCGACCGCCTCCTGGCCGAGTTGGGCCACGAAGTGTCCGTGGTGGGCGTTGCCCGGCTCTACGCGCCCGTGGCCGCCACCCTGGTGATCGACGAGGCGGACGCCGAGCTGGCCCCCGCGGTCGAGGCCACCGGGATGCGGTGCCTGGTCACGCCCACGGTGATGCGGGGGCCGGCGGAGGCCGCCGCCCTGGCCAAGGCGATCGTGGAGGCGGCGTGAGGCGGCTGCAGATCATCCCGATCGAGGGCCTGCCCGAGGTCCGGCCCGGCGACCGGCTGGCGCCGATGATCGCAGCCAGTGCCGACCTGGCCTCCGGCGACGTGGTCGTGGTGACCCAAAAGGTGGTCTCGAAGGCGGAGGGCCGCATGGCGGCCGTGGGCCCGGACGACCCGGACGCTTACGCCGCCCTGGTAGACGCCGAGTCGGTGCGGGTCTTGCGGCGTCGGGGCGACCTCGTCATCTCCGAAACGGCGTCCGGGTTCGTGTGCGCGAACGCGGGGATCGACCGCTCCAACGTGCCCGACGGGTTCGTCACCCTGCTCCCGGTCGACGCCGACCGTTCCGCGCGGCGTATCCGGGACGGACTGCGGGCCGCGCCCGGGGTCGAGGTCGGCGTGATCGTCTCGGACACGTTCGGCCGGACCTGGCGCAGCGGGGTGACCGACGTGGCCATCGGCTGCGCCGGCATTGCCGCCGTCGTCGACCTGCGAGGCACCACCGATGGCCTGGGCCGACCACTGGAGGTCACCGAGGTGGCGGTGGCCGACGAGCTGGCCTCGGCCGCCGAGCTGGTCATGGGCAAGGCCGGCGGGGTGGCCGCCGCCGTCATCCGCGGCGTGGAACCGTCGTGGTTCCGCGACTCCTCCGTGCGGGCCGAACTCGTCCGCCCTCCCTCGGAGGACCTGTTCCGGTAGGTCGGCCTACCGGCGAGCCGATCCCGCCACCGGACGTGGTTCGAGGTCCGCCTGGCGAGCACCAAGGCTGCGGTCGTGCCCGGCACCCTGAACAATTCTAGTACCTCGGGACGCCAGGATTGCGACGATCGTTCGAACGATCACGACGATCAGCAGCAGCCGGATGAGCACCGTCACCGGGAGCGCAACTCGACTGGCGTCGACCGCCGACAGCAGTGCCGTGCCGACAAGGGCCACATAGCCGGCAAGCAGGGTGCAGCCGACGATGATCGGCAATGTCCGGTCACCCGTCGTCCCATCCGAGTCGGTTTCGCGCCGGTTGAGTTTGTGGCGGACGGCGACGGCGCCGACGGCGACGAGCGACCACAGGACCAAGAGGTCGAAGAACCCGGGGCGGCGACTGAAGAACAGCCGGTCGACCGGCCCGGGCACGAAGGACGGAATCGCCACGTCGTCCACCGCCCGCTGCACGCTCACCACGCTCGCGTCGTCGAGCGCACCGCGGAAATACGTGAGAGCGGCGCCCGGGTGCCGTGCGAGGTGGCCGACGAGGAACGAGACGAAATGGTCGCTCAGCCACGCCTGTCCCTCCGGGCAGCTGAGCCTGTCCTCGCGGAAGTAGTCACGTGAGGGGTCGCCGCGCGTCGCCGGGGGGCCCGGCCTCAGGCAGTCCGGGGCGCCCGCGTCGACCATGGCCTCGATCAGCTCCGGCCCGGACTTCGTCCCGTACGCCGCCACGTAGTACTGGGTGAGCGTCCGGCCGTTGAGCCCAGGCACGCTCAACCAGTCACCCCAGGTCTTGTCCATCTCGACGTTGTAGGTCCACGCGTACGCCGAGGTCCCGAGGGTCAGCACCGAGATGACGGCGAACGTCGCCATGGGCCGAGCCGGTCGACGGCTGTCCCTTGTCCTCAGCAGATAGGCCAGCAGGGCGACCACGGCGATCAGCGGGATCAAGACGGGCCGGAGGATGCCGAGGATGGAGGCCGAGAGGAAGGCGACGACGAGGGTGGCCAGGCGGCCTCGCCCGCTGCACAGCGAGAGGAGCGCTCCGACGTAAAGGGCCATCCACGACAGGGTGAGCGACTCGCTCAAAAGGACGGGATCGAAGCCGGAGACCCCGGTCGTGCCGGCAAGGACGGCAACGGTGAACGAAGCGACGACCGCGACCGCCCGGTTGGAGGTCAGTCGCCCGAACTGCCAGATGCAGAAGGCCCAGCAGCAGGTGGCGATCACGAACTGGGCCAGTATCCGCCAGGTGTCCGAGGGGGCGAGCGCGTAGACGACCGTGACCGGCCACGGGCGGAGGCTGTGACCCAGGAAACTGGTGCTGTCGAAATCGAGCCACGACTGGCCTGGAGACCTGTACATGGAGGCATCGACCGGGACGACCGGCCGGCCCAACATGACGAGCTGCGCGACCCTCGTCAGCAGGTAGAAGCCTACCGCCAACCGTGGCGGCCATAGAGGCGAAGAGAGCCGGCGACGACCCGAGGGGCGCGTGACGGGCATCAACGCCCTCCCCCTTGAACCCGGGCCGAGACTCACCGCCTATACCTTTCTCCCGATCGACCAAGTCTAGGGCCGCATGCTCCACCGGATGGAGGCATGGGCATTCGTCGTGTGGGCGTCGGAGGAGGAGTGCTAGGTATTTGGCAAATACCTAGCATAACCGAACGTGTGTTTGGGACACTACAACTCGTGGAAGAGAGAAACAGGGAGCCGGAGTCAGGCGAGCTGGAGGCGGAGATCGCCGGTGTCTGCGGGGTGATGAACGCCGCCACCGCCCGCCTGGTGGGCCTGCTCGCCCGGGTGCTGGAGACCGGGGCCTGGCAGGTCTCGGGGGTGCACTCCCCCACCCAGTGGGTGGCCTGGCAGTGCGGAGTGTCGCCCGCCCGGGCCCGGTCGCTCCTGGCCATGGCCCGCCGCCGGGGCGAGCTGCCGGCCACCACCGCCGCCTTCGAGGCCGGCGAGCTGTGCGAGGACCAGGTGGCGGTGATCTGCCGCCACGCTCCCGCCGGCGTCGACGCCCAGGCGGCCGAGCTGGCCCGGGCGGCCACGGTGACCCAGCTGCGCCGGGTGCTGGGCAGCTACCCCTTCGACGAGGAGACGTCGGCCAAGGACAACGCCGAGCCCGCCGAGCCGGCCCCGGCCACCCCTCCCGAGGAGGACCGCAGCGTGAGCTTCGGCCACACCGAGTCGGGCTCGTGGCGGCTGTCGGCGGTGTTGCCCCCCGACGAGGGCGCTTTGGTGGAGCGGGCCCTGGTGGCCGCCCGTGACGAGCTGTTCGCTGCCGGGCAGGGCGACCCCGCCCCCCGCACCATCCCCGACCGGGCGCCCAGTGCCAACCGGGTGAGCTGGGCCGATGCCTTCGTGGCCATGGCCGAGCGCTCCCTGGGCGCCGGGGCGGGCTCCCGGCCCCACCACGACCGCCACCTGGTGTTGCTCCACGTGGGCGCCGACGGCGATGGGCGCACCGG